>Ga0193752_1000283_pt1 | contig 54401 bp, 52 predicted proteins | sample H1c1metaG_FD_144924 | JGI IMG/M metagenome (GOLD analysis project Ga0193752, IMG submission 144924) | Soil microbial communities from a riparian zone of the East river system, Colorado, United States - H1c1 | ecosystem: Environmental > Terrestrial > Soil > Riparian zone | place: USA: East River...
CGCCGGCCGCGTATGCGCAGCAACCTGGCCTTTGGCGTCATCCTGCTTTTGGTTGGTTCGATCATCCTGGCGTCCAACTTAGGGATCGTCATTCCTTATGACTGGTGGTCGTTTTGGCCATGGGTGCTGATCGTTCTCGGCGGCTTGCAAATCGCCATGCCCGATCGGCTGACGAATGGCCACGGTGGTTTTTGGCTGCTCGTAACCGGTATTTATGGCGCAGTCAGCATGCACGGATTTCTCGGCCTCCATTGGGGCAACGCGTGGCCGATTTTCATTATCGCGCTTGGCTTACGGGTCATACTGGGCGGAATGTTCCGCCGTCTCTAGGACTTAGCAATGCAAGATTTCCTGCCAAAGGACGAATCCTCCCACGCGGCCAGGCGCCGCGAACGGCGGGCCGCGTTCCACGAATGGAGCCGCAATAACGTGTTCGGCGGCGGGTCGATGCGCGGCTCAGCATCGCCCAGACTGATTATCGGTCTCATGATTGTCGTGTTGGGCATCATCTACCTAGCCGGCAACCTCGACATCATCGATACGCGAGTGCCCTTCCGCTTCGTCCCGCCCGCTCTCTTTGCGGCGCTGGGCATCGGCATCCTGATGTCGCCGAGCACTCGTCCCGATGGACGCGCAGTCGACAAGCGCTGGGCCTACGTTTGGTTACTGGTCAGCGCCTGGTTGTTTGCGTATCAGTTCCACTGGGTCGACATCGGCTTCTGGGATTTGGTCTTCCCCATTCTGCTGCTCTTCTTCGGCGCGCGATTGGTGCAACGAGCACTTGCTTCTGACGACAAACCTGGCGACGGCAGTCAGCAGACTCGCGCCTTTGCCTTCCTCTCCGGCGCTGAACTGCGAACGTTTACGCAGCCGATCAAGGAAAGCGAAGTCTTAGCCATCTTGAGCGGCGTGAAGTTGGATTTGACCAGCGCGCAGATCGAAGGCGACTCGGCGACACTCCAAATCACTGCTGTCATGGGCGGTGTCGAAATCTACGCGCCGAGCGACTGGAACATCGTGAGCGATGTGCTGCCGATCTTGGGCGCGTACGCCGACAAACGACGCCCCACCGCAACGGTCCCAACGAAGACCCTATACATCAGCGGCATCGTGTTGATGGGAGGCATTGAGGTCAAGAGTTAGCAGCGCCTCGACGCTGCCGATCGCATCGAATATTGGGGATAAGGCTTGCATCCGATTTTGACTCAACCGCGCCGCCTGGCACTCTACGTGTGCGTATGGGCAGCATTCGGACTTCTGCTGTCGGCAATGCTCGTCATCGGCGAGCAAGCGCCGCTTATGTGGTCGCTGGAATTCGCCCCGCCGTTAGGAGTGCTGCTCGGCTTTCAGGCTCTTTCTTGTTGGTATCTCATTCAGGCACTGCCGGCGAGCGAAACGCCCTGGCCAAAGCTTGTGGGCACTTGGATCGGCACCGGCATCGTGCTGATCGCAATTTGGCTCGCCTTCGCACTTTGGTGGGCGCAGTTTCTGCAGACGCCCAATGCGCAAACCCAATTCGATGCGCTCTCGACCCGTGTCACGTCGCTGCTTCTGTTCTCCGCAGCGGTCGCCTTGTCGTTGGCCATTCTCAGTCATTACCTAGTCGTCGCATTCGAGCGCTCGCGAACCTCCGAGAAAAACGCGCTGCAGTGGCAGGTCTTACAACGCGAAGCGGAACTGCGCTCTTTACGGTCGCAGCTCGATCCGCATTTCCTCTTTAATAGCTTGAACTCAGTGGCTGCGTTGATCGGCACGGATGTCGTGGCGGCGCGGCGCATGTGCTTCTTGATGGCAGGTTTCTTCCGCAAAAGCGTGTCGCTCGGCCGCGAGGAATCCATCGCACTCCGCGAAGAGATGGAACTCATCGAAACATTTTTAGCCATCGAAGAAGTTCGCTTCGGCGACCGCCTCCGCAAACAATTCGACATCGCGGAAGACACGCTGAAGTTCTTGGTGCCCCCGCTCGTCCTACAGCCGCTGGTCGAGAACGCCGTCCACCATGGCATCGCGCATCTACTCGAAGGCGGCGCGATCATGGTCACCGCGCGGCTGCGCGACAACCTACTTGAACTGGTGGTCGAAAATGCTTGCGACCCGGACCGGCCTCCTTCCAAAGGCACCGGCACTGGCCTCACGAATGTGCGTGCGCGACTCGAAACAGTGTACGGGCATCAGGCTCGCGTAGAGTCCGAAATCAAACCGAATCAATTTAGAGTCACTCTACTAATGCCGGCAATTGCACCCGCCTCAGCGCTCGCCTCTGCCGCTTCTTGATCGCGCTTACCAGTCTTCGGGTTTGATCAATTTTCGAGTAGTCTTTACACATGTCTTCTCTAAGAATTCTAATCGTCGACGACGAGGCGCTTGCTCGCGCGTACATGCTGGAACAGCTGGGCCATGTGCCGGGCGTAGAAGTAGTGGGCCAAGCGCAGAACGGACTCGAAGCCGTCAAGCTGGTGGAACAGCTTTCGCCAGATTTGATGATGCTCGACATTCAGATGCCGAAGCTGACCGGCTTCGATGTACTCGAGCTGCTAGGCGACAAAGCCCCCGCCGTCATCTTCGTGACTGCGTACGACGAATACGCAGTGAAAGCATTTGAAGTGCACGCGATCGATTATTTGCTGAAGCCGGTTGAAGGCGCACGCTTGGCCGCAGCGATTCAACACGCCATTGAACGAAGACAAGGAAAGCTCTCGACGCCCGCCCCCACAGCAACCGTACTCGCTGCCGCCGCCCGCGCGCCGGGCAAACAGTTGGAACGCATCGTCATCCGCACCGAAGGCCAGGTACACGTACTGCCGATAGACAGCATCGACTACATCCAAGCACAAGACGATTACTTGATGTTTGCCGCCAACAAACAAAAGCATCGCAAACAACAAACGATGGGCGAACTCGAAGCGCAGCTCGATCCGGATCGATTCGTGCGCGTGCACCGATCGTTCCTACTCAACATCGACAGACTCGCAAAGCTCGAACTGTATTCGAAGGATAGTTGGCTAGCGGTCTTGAAGGACGGGCAACAATTGCCCGTGTCGCGCACAGGTTATGCGAGATTGAAGGAGTTGATCGCTTAGAGACTAACGTCACTCAGTTTGTCGGAAATGGATGATGCCGTGCAGCCATTAAATACTCACCCGCGCGGGAGCGAGGGTTCCTTATTGGCTTTATAAAAAATGTTGGAGTCCTCCGCCCGCTGCCCCGCAACTGAAACTTTCATCTTCTCCTGGAACGAGCGGACGGCAGTCATCGCGAACGGTAGGTCGCGCCGGTCACCGACTACTCTTGTCGGGACCGCGACGTGAATCCATCCCTGGAGCTGCTTCCCCGAAAAACATCCATGTTTTATCGAGGATCCCGACAAGAGTAGTCGACGCCCAGCGCGCCTTTGGCTCCTTCTCTGCTGCTTGGAAACGAAACTAAAAGTCCAGTCGTAGTCGACACGTAGGTGACCCTTCGTCGTTGCCATCACAAGTCAGCAGCTGATGCCGACATTAAAGGCAGTTGGAGATGAATCACAGGTTAAGGCGGCGCGTTCGTCCACCGGTAACGTCGCCGAAGTTCCACTGGCGGGCACGTATTTCGTTGGAACGTGCTGCGGCTCTAACAAAACAGGTGGGCGACGACGAAGGGTCACCTGCGGGGCAGCAGTCAGATCACTCCAACACTTCTTTATAAAGCCAATAAGGAACCCTCGCCGGCGCGCGGGCGAGTATACAAATGCCTACGTAGTGCGCGCATCGAAGACTCAAGACCCTTGCGCAACCGAAATTCAATCGATAAGTCGCAAGCGTGAAGATGCGTTTCTTTGCCTAGCTAACACCTAACGACTAACCACTAACGACTTCTATCTCAATTCACTTCTTCGGCTTGAACGCCAACAACACATTCCCCGGCGACTCGCCGAAGCGCGCATAACCCGACACAACGAACAGCTTTCCATTGGCCGCGACGTACGGAGAGCTGTCGATTGAGCCGCCATTTCCTGGAACGCCATTGATCGTATCGAACTTGCGCATCGTGTCGTAGCGCCAGAGTTCATTGCCGTTGGTGTTGTCGTAGACGCGCAGGATGCCATCCACGGAACCTTGCACCACTGCGCCGTCGACGACGAGCGGCGCCGGCGAGAATCCAAAGCGAGTTTCGCAATTTCTATAGCGAGCCTTGCGGGCACCGGAGCAATCGCCCTCGCCTCGCTTCGACCAGAGCACCTTCCCTGTTTCGATATCGAGCGCAGACAGCGCGACACCTGCGTAGGGCATTTCGGGAGTAGGTGGAGCGTTATCATTGATCGGAGCGAAGATGCGTTTGCCGTCCGTCGCGATGCCCCAGTGAATGCCGCCATTGCCGCCGCCGCGACTTAGCTTCACCGACCAGACGAGCTTGCCGTTCTGATCGGGATCGAGCGCCCATACGACGCCGGACTTCTGACCCGACACTAAGATGTCTCGACCATCGGGCCGCTTCGCAATGACCACCGACCCACCGAAGTCATGATCAACCGTGATGCCGGTTTCTGCGCCATCGCAGTTGGCACCGCGCGGGCAGGCGTAGTGCCAAAGATCGCGTGCTGTTGCTTGAAACACCCATTTGCGTTCGCCGGTGTCCATGTCGAAGGCAACGATGGCGTCAGTCGTTTCCACAAATGGCAGCGAGTTTTGTTCACCCGTGCCGACGTACACGACGTTTCGTTTGGCATCGATCGCCGGCGTGTTCCAAATCGGCGCGCCCGATGGACCCCACATCTGCGTGCCGACGCGGCTCAGCTTGGTCTTTCGCGCTTCCGGCATCGTGCGCCCAATCCAGAGCTTCTTGCCATCCTTCAAGCTTAGAGCGACGACGGCCCCCTGCGCTTTGCAGCATTCGTAGCTTTCATCGACCGCGTGATTGATTTCGGTCGCGGACAGCGGCGCGAAGACTTTGTCCTGATAGACGACCGGCGCACCCGTAATACGATTAGATTCATGCAGACGCACCTCTGAGCGCCATACCAACTTGCCGGTCAATGCATCGACGGCGAGCACGAAACCGACCGTGTCGCCAACGAGAATAACGGGTTTGCCTTTCGAGATTTCGGCGTAAGTCAACGACGAACGCAGCGGCATAGGCGCTTGGTATTGCCACTTCAGGCAACCGCTCTCGGCATCGAGCGCGTACATCCGACCGGCATCCGTGGCGGCGACGAAAATAGTTTTGCCGGCGACCACCGGCTGCGAGCGCATAGACGGCGTCTGCGGAAATGCGGCCGCCCAGGCAAGCTCCAGCCTTGGAAAATCGGACTTCCGCAAGCCCGACTGCTCGGCCGTCATCATTCGGGTATTGCTGTGATCCAGCCCAAAGGATTTTGCGATGGGAACGGCCGAGGCGTCGATCTTTGCGATCGATGCTTTACACATCGCCTTGTCGACCCACCCGCTGCTGTTATCTTGTCCAAGCGATAGCCAAGCAACTACATCGGCCTTCTGCTTAGGCGTCAAACTCTTGGCTTGCGTGCGCATATAGCCGCCGGTGATCGCATACTCCACTGCAGCCGGGTTCATGATGCGCAAACTTGCGAGCGCCGGCGCGCGCGATTGCTGTGGATTATTGTGGCAAGCAGCGCACGTTCGATCGTAAAGGGCTTTGCCGGGGTGCGCTGCATCCTCTTCCGGGGTCGCGGCATGCCCGGCTCCAAAAGGTGCGACCAGCGCCGTTGCGACCAACGCCATATGCCAAGCAGATAACGTCGTCATCGTCGCTTACCTCGTGCAGTTCTTCGCAGAAGAGCAGGAGGCTCCCCGATGCTTCGCGAACATATGCAAAGCCAAATGGCGGGCTAAATTGTGACATTGAGCGCGGGTATCAGCGCGGTATTCACATTTTTTTACCGAGGCTCGGCCAAATGGCTTGGATGCAAAGTGTGAGCGCCCTCCGTACGCGAGGACTGGCTGATTCTGAGAGGGATTGAGAGAACAATCGCCGCAGCGATCAAGAATGCACGCGTGTAAACGCCCGTTCACTCAGGCGAAAAAAACGGCGCAACGAATGTTCGCTGCGCCGCTCGTGTTCGACTTGTTTTGCGAAGACTACTTCGCCGGTTTAGCCTTCTTCTCGTCTTCGCGAGCGCCCGCCAAGATGCCAGGCAACGCGTAATTGCCTTCGTGGCACGCGTATTCGTACAGCTGTTCGCCCGAAGTATGCAGCGGCATCTGGCCGCTCCACGCTTCCGTGAAGGTCTGCGGATCTTCCACCGTGAACTCATACAAAATCGACTGAGGATCGGTGCGTGTGAAGCGTTCGGTGACTTTAAGCGTATCCGATGGAATGACGCTCCGATACGACGCGCCGCTGCCGATTTGAATCGTGTGGCCTGGATGATAATTGGTCGTCTCGACCACTAATGTGTCGCCTTCGTAGCGTCCGATGGAGTCGCCCATCCAGGTGCGGATATTGGCAGGGCGATGTTTGCCGCCGATGCGCACCACGCGCGCGTCGTGAACCATTTCGATCTGGATCATCACCGATTCTTTCGATTGCACGATCTGATAATTCGCGTTGTACATGACAGGCAGCATGGGTGGGCCGGCTGTTCCGCCGAAGCCGACGATGCAACGCTCGCCAAGATTGCCTTGCTCAGGACCGTCATACGGTCCTTGCAGTTGTCGCGCGCGGCGCTGAGCAACCAACTCTTTACCGCGCTCAGTCAATTCCGGTACGCGGCCGTTGGCCGGCTTCGTGATGAGCGATGTGCGACGCTCGCCATTCACCACGGCGACTTTGTTCGCGGGGTTAAACCAAAAGGTGTTGTAGCCGCCGGGATTGCCGGTGCCTTGCACTTGATTAGGATCGCTCGGCTTATCGGCGTCCTCGACCATCTTCACCATCTGTGCTTCACGCGCCAGCGCATCCTTCTCCGTCATCGTGGCTTGATTGCCGAGATTGGCGGGGCGCTCTACCGTGGTGAGCGTTGCGTTGGTCCACACACCTTGCAAGTCCGGATGGCCATCGAGAGTGCGTGGCGCTTTATACGACTTGGCGCTTTTTGTGGGAGCGTCAGCCGCGAGGCACTTGGCACCCAAGTTCACGCAGCCCATTGCTACGAGCAAAAAGAAGACCGGCGATTTGTAGAAAGTCATGGACAGTCTCCTGCAGTAACCAAGACGCTGAGGATAGCAGGCCCGTTTTTGCACTGCGATGTTAAAAGCCTACATTTGGCCATTTTGAGCGGCGATTCTGTTAATCGACATACGCAATCATCAGTTGTTGTGCGCGGGCACGCTCCGCTCGATGGTTTTCGGTCCGCGTAGGTTGGCGCTGAGTCTTCGAAGCCCAACAGTTGAAGCTGCGCTTCAATCACCCTCTCCCCAACCCTCTCCCATCAAGGGAGAGGGGGTTCGAACAAGCCTCCCCCAGATCCTGAGGTTTCCCCACGAATCTAGAACGTATGAAATGGCCTACTTTTCCTGTCTTTTCCGTTCGCGTTGAGACCGCCATGGATGGTGGGAATGGTGGAATTTGCAGGAGCAAATCCATCCAGTGAGTCGAAACGATCTTCCTCTTTCGGATCCCTTCGAGACCAACGGGAATCCCACGGGACTCACTGGATGGATTTGCTCGATCGACATGGGTAAGGCGGTGCATCTCGACAACGTTTACGTTGTCCCGCCGCACGCCGATGCACGCATGTGCCCGCCATGGATGGCGTAATACTGGCAATGCAGGCCGGCGAATGCTCCATGCAACGCCGCCATTCACGACATCCATGTCGATCGAGCAATTGCCAGTACACCGTCCATGGTGATCTCAGGGTGAACGGAGTGGTTTTAGATAAGTGACTGATCTTGAAGTGACATTCGTGGGGAAACCTCCCCCGGATCAGGGGGAGGTCGCTAGCAAAGCGGCGGGTGAGGGGGCACGAAGCGCGTTGCTGAAGCGCCCTCTCCCTTGAGGAGAGAGAGCTCGAAGTTCCGGCTAAGCCACCGCCGGACATCCTTCCGGCTTATAAACCCGCTGCGTCGACGCAGGATATTTCACCAGTGCCGCTGTGGGGCGGCGCGGACGCGACACGAGTTCGCCACCGCAATTGGGGCAACGCCCTTTTAATTTCGTCTCGGAGCAGTCCGCGCAAAACGTGCATTCGAAGGAGCACATGCGCGCCTCCACGGCTTCCGGAGGCAAATCTCGATTGCAGCATTCGCAATTGGGCCTTAGTTGCAGCATAAATGTGGAGCCCGTGATTCGTGATTCGTGATTCGTGATTCGTGATTCGTGATTCGTGATTCGTGATTCGTGATTCGTGATTCGTGATTCGTGATTCGTGAAAAGAATAAAGCGCCATCTGTGACGCGTTTAGTCAATCGTCAACAGCAATCTGCGGTTCGCAGACGACTTCGGTCTTGACCGAATTGGCGAGATAGCATTCATCGTGTGCTTCGTGATGCATGGCGTCGATCTGTTCGCGCGTGGGCAACTTGACTCCGCAGAACTGCACCGCGGGACGAAGCGTCACTTTAGTCATCGCGACTTTGCCTGAGCTGTTCTTCGCCATGACGCCTTCCGCACGATCGACGTAGCTGTCGACGCAGAAGCCGCGTTTTTGCGCGATGGAAAGAAACCAGAGCATGTGGCAGTTCGACAGCGATGCGACAAACAACTCTTCGGGATCGACCGCAGTTGGATCCGACATCGGCGTCGGCACGACATGCGGCGAGGAAGACCCCGGTAATTTCACACCGCCATCGAAAGCTAGTGTGTGACGGCGGCTGTACTTATTGTCTAGAAAATTCTGTGCGCCGCGAGCCCAGGAAATTTCAGCAGTGTAGTGAGCCATTTTTCGTCCTCGGGCGGTCCATTCTGCGCCCGACGATGACACAACTCAAATGCCTGTTTGACCAGCTGTTCGTGAGGTGCGATTCGCATCGAGCTTCTCAACCGCAGCCAAATCTTTCTCCGTCTTATCTGGCTAACTTCCTAACGACTAACCCCTAACGACTTCTCCGGATCTGCCTAACCCAAAATGCCTTTTGAACGCAGCGCTTCCAACTGATCCGCGGTCATGCCAAGGCGCTCACTCAATACTGAAACCGTATGCTGACCGAGCATCGGCGGTGCTTTGTTGCACTGAGGCGGCGTCAGCGACATCTTCATCGGACTCGCGACCATAGGCACCGTGCCCGATAACGGATGCGGCGCTTCGACGCGCATGTTGCGAGCCTGCACCTGCGGATGCGCAAACACCTGTTCGATGTTGTTGATGGCGCCGACGGGTACGCCGACGGGTTCCAGCAACGCGACCCACTCAGCGACTTTCCGCTTTTTGAAAACTTCCGCAAGCAGCGGCACCAATATCTCGCGATTGCGTACGCGGTCCGTGTTCTTCTTGAAACGCTCGTCGCGATGCAGATCGCTGCCGGCCGCCTCGCAACACTTCACGAACTGCGAATCGTTGCCGACGGCGATGACAAACTGCCCATCGGCGGCATCGAAGGTTTGGTACGGCACGATGTTCGCGTGCGCGTTGCCTTGTCGTTTCGGCACTTTTCCACCGACAAGGTAGTTCATGTTCATGTTGGCGATCATCGCCACTTGCGTATCGAGCAAAGCCATGTCGATGTGCTGCCCCTGCCCCGATTGCGTGCGGTAGGCGAGCGCGGCCAGAATCGCAACGGTTGAGTACATGCCAGTCGTGATATCGGCCACCGCGACACCCACTTTCTGCGGGCCACCGCCTGCTAAATCGTCGCGCTCACCGGTGATGCTCATCAATCCGCCGATGCCTTGGATGATGAAGTCATAACCGGCCACTTGCCGCATCGGCCCCGTCTGACCGAAGCCCGTGATCGAGCAATAAATCAATCCGGGATTCTGTTGCTTTAGCTGCTTATACGACAAGCCATAGCGTTCCAAATCGCCCGACTTGTAATTCTCGATCAACACGTCGCTTTGCGCTGCAAGCTTACGAATGAGCTCTTGGCCTTCGGGCTTAGAGATGTCGATTGCGACGGATTTCTTGCCGCGATTGGCCGCCAAGTAATACGCGGCCTCAGCTGTATCCTTGCCGTTCGTATCCTTCAAATAGGGCGGACCCCAACCACGTGTGTCGTCACCGACACCGGGACGCTCCACCTTGATCACATCCGCGCCCAAGTCCGCGAGAATCTGGCCGCACCACGGCCCGGCCAACACGCGGCTCATGTCGAGCACTTTAAGATGAGAGAGAGATTGAGGAGTGGAGGTCGGTGTGGACATGGTCGAACTAGCTAAGTGGTTTCTACAAGGCTCGTTAGTATATGCGACGCTGCCCGGACAGTTGGGGCTGTGGACTAGGCGTTAGTCGTTAGGGGTTAGTCGTTAGCCAGAGATTCAAAAAAAGTCGTTGGTCGCTAGGGGTTAGTCGTTAGCCAGAAAAGATGGGGTCTGATTTCGGCGCGCGCGTCTTCTGGCTAACCCCTAACGACTAACGCCTAACGACTTCGTCCGAGTGCAAACTCAATAAACCAATCCATCGACTGCGGATTGGCCATCGAATCTCGGTTGACCGACTTCTCTACCGGATGACCGAGCAGAATCTTTTTGACCGGCACTTCCAGTTTCTTGCCCGACAACGTGCGCGGCACTTGAGCGATGGCGAACACTTCATTGGGGCAATGGCGAGCGGATAACCTGAGCTTGATTGCGTCCAGCGCGCGTTTGCGCAGTTCCGGACTCACGCCCGTTAATTCTGCAGAGGGATTTGCGATTAGCGAAGCCTTGCCTGCTGTCGTGGCATTGGCCGCCGCGCCTTCCCGCAATACAACGAACAGCGCGAGATACGATTCTTTGCCCAGATACTCGAGATCGATGACCAGCGAGTCGAGAATTTCCGGGAACTCCTCGACTGCGCGATACAACTCGCTCGTACCCATCCGAACGCCGTGCCGATTGATCGTCGAATCCGACCGGCCGAAAATGATTCCGCCTACTGCGTCCGGCCTGTCGATCAACTGCAACCAATCGCCGTGACGCCAAGCGCCCGGGAACGTATCGAAGTAGCTCTCGAAGTAGCGCTTGCCGTCTTTGTCGTTCCAGAAATAAAGCGGCATGCTAGGAATCGGCGCGGTCATCACCAATTCGCCGACATCGTTCATGATTGGTTTGCCCGCATCGTCGAACGCATAGGTCGCCACGCCCAATTCGCGGCACGTCATCTCGCCGGCATAAATCGGCAGGATCGGACACGAGGTCAAGAAGCACGCGGCAGGATCAGTGCCGCCCGTGATGCAAGCAAGCATCACATCCGGATGCACGTTCTCGTAGATCCAGCGGAATCCCGTTTCGGTGAGGGGCGATCCTGTACAACCCACAGTCTTCAATGACGACAGGTCGAACTGAGCTCGTGGATTGATACCCGCTTTGCCGCACATCGCGATGAATGGCGGGCTTGTGCCGAACGAGTCGGCGCGTTCGCGTTCCGCGAAACGCCAAAGCGTCGTCAGATCGGGAAACCCAGGATTGCCGTCGAACTGCAGAATCGTCACGCCATTGATCAGTCCATTCACCAGCGAGTTCCACATGATCCACGTCGTGGAGGTAAACCAAAATCCTTTGTCGCCTGGCTTGCTGTCCAAATGCAGCACCCCTGACTTGAACGTCTCCATGACGATGCCGCCGTGACTATGCACAATGGGCTTCGGCATCCCCGTTGTGCCCGACGAATACACCACCCATAGCGGATGCGCGAACGGCAACGCGGCGAACTGCATCTTTGACGGCTTTGCGATGGCGTCTTTGAACGTCACGACTCGGACTTTGCGATCGCCAAAGGTAACGTCGCCCAGATCCGCGTTCGCATCGAGATACGAAACGAATATCACCGTCTCGACCGTCGGCAACTGTCGCACCAACTCGCGCACTTGCTCGCGTCGATCGATGTCTTTGCCGCCGTATCGATAGCCGTCGCAGGCGAACAATACTTTAGGTTCGATTTGCTTGAAGCGATCGAGGACGCTCACAGCGCCCATATCCGGTGACGTACAAGACCAAATCGCGCCTTGGCCCGTGGCAGCCAAGACAGCCATGACTGCTTGCGGAATATTCGGCAGGTAGGCGACGACGCGATCGCCAGGTTCTACCCCCAATGTCTTTAATGTGGCGGAAAGCGCGCCCACCTTATCCAGCAACTCTCCCCACGAAACTTCAGCTCGCGGCACGAGCTCCGAATGAAAAATAATGGCGGGCTTGCTTGCATTGCCGGGTTGCTTTGCAAACTGAAGCGCATGTTCGGCATAGTTCAGCGTCGATCCATCGAACCACTTCGAGCCCGGCATCGCGCGCGTATCCAATACTTGCTTGTATGGCGAATGTGAGATGACACCGAAGTAGTCCCACAAGCTCGCCCAGAAATCCTCTAGCTCATCGACGGACCATTGCCACAACTTTTCGTAGTGGTCGAACTCAAGACCGCGCGTGTCCTTCAGCCATTTGCGGTACTTGGTCATCCCCGCATTGGCGATACGCTCACTCGACGGCCGCCACAGAGGCGCATTCGATTGTTCAGTCGCGTTATCGTTTTTCTGGTTCATCGCGATCCCCCGATTTAGGGTTGGCATCGTAGCCGATTCGGGAGGGTACGCTCACCTTCCTACGAAGGCATTCTGACCGCCGCCTCGCAGCCTACCCCTCGCCGTTGCCTACCTGTTTTGGCAAGGCGGCAGAATCTTCTAACGAGAAAGTGCCCGCCCACGTTGACCTTCATTACCGTGACCTCTGGACGACACCGCATCGTCACCGCACGATTTACTGCCAACGGCCTTTAATGGCGACCATGCTTGCTGAGATGCCATGGCAACGACGAGGGGTAGCCTACAAGTCGGCTGCGCTTCGGCATTCATTCGACTTGTCGAAAGCAATCGTGAAGACTAGATATCTGCCGGCCGCCGGGAATTGAATCCCCTCTCCCTTGAGGGGAGAGGGTTAGGGAGACGGTGATGCGCGAAGCGCAATAGATTCGAGATCGGTGTTGTCCAACTCTGCCTTGCACAGACCAACTCCGATGTTGAAGCCTGGCTTCAATCACCCTCACCCCGCCCCCTCTCCTCAAGGGAGAGAGAGAGAGAATCAGGATTTCTGCGGCTTTGCTAGTAGCCGACCCGTAGGGCTCCCTTCGTCGTTGCCATCGCACAATTGCAAGAGCTGTCGCCATAAATAGGCCGCGATTTTGTTTTCAGGCGAAGCCTTCTCGATTCGGACTAGTACCTAGCGCCTAGTACCTAGTGGCTTAGCAAGCGTGGCCTGCGGGGCGGCGGTCAGAAGGGCCACACGCCAGAACTCTTTAAAACCAAGAAGGAACCCTCGCTTGCCAGGGCGTGTGAAAACTCAGCCCTGATGCGGTCCCGAGAGAAGAAGGTTTGGCATGGGATGATTCAAGCCGAGGCGCAGGCCCGTTTGACGTGAGCGGCGCCCAGGATGTTGATGGTGCGTTTGAGGTTGTATCCCAAGACGCAGAGTGCGATCTCCGCAGAGGTTTTCTGAAGTCCCCGCACCAGGAACCGCGGCGTGCCGAGTAGGTACTTCAAGCCCGCGAACGGATGCTCGACGATGGCTTTGCGGCGCGCCATCAACTCGGGCTGATCTCTGGCACGCTGATGCATCCGCTCTAGTGCATCGGCATGGAACTCGCGCAGGATGGAGCGTTGTGTGCCCGCAGTGCATTGAGCTTTGAGCGCGCACGTCGCACAGGCCGTCGTCGTGTAGCGATGCCGATGTCTTTGTCGATCGCTCGAGTGTAGCGTCAACGCTTGACCGGCTGGACAGGTGTACTGATCGAGGCTGGCCTCATAGCGAAAGTGTTCTTTGCTGAAGAACTCACCGCTCGGATTGATGCTGGCCGAGGCCGGCACGACCGGAGTGATGCTCTGGTCTTCGCAGGCCTGCGCCTGATCCGCGTTTTGATAGCCGCTATCGGCCAGGACGGTGAGCCGCTTCGCCTGCAAGGTCTGCTTCACTGCGTGTGCGATCGGTGAGAGTTGCCGATGATCGTTGCGGTCTTGAGTGACCGCAAACTCAGCGATCAGAGAATGCTTGGCATCCACCGCCGTCTGCACGTTGTACGCCACTTGAAAGCCCGAGTGCGCCGTTCGCATGAGTTTTGCGTCGGGTTCGCTCGCGACATACTGGGTCTCATCTTGAAGTTCGTGGCTGATCGACTGCAGGCGGGAGCTCTGTTCCTTCAGCGCTGCCAGGGCCGTCTGGGTGGCCCCAGCAGACACCGCAGGTTCCGTGGCATCGCTTTGATCCAGCGCCTGCAGATACTCTCGGATCCGTTGATCGATCGCCGCTTGCGCCTGGACCAATCGCTTCGGCGTCCACACCTGTTTGCGCGAGGCCGCTGCTTGAAACTTGCTGCCATCGATCGCCACCAGCTCCGCCCCGAACAATCCCTGCTCGCGGCAAAACACCGTGAACGACCGACACGCGCCGACAATCGCAGACGCGTTGTCTCGGCGAAAATCCGCGATGGTCTTGAAGTCCGGTCGCAGCTTGTTGAGCAGCCACAAAAGCTCGACGTTGCGCGAGGCCTCGCGCTCCAACCGACGGCTCGAGCGAACCTGGTTCAAATAGCCGTACACATACAGCTTGAGTAGATCAGCTGGGTCGTAGCCCGGTCGTCCGGTCGTCGCCGGCACCGCTCGCGCGAAGCCCAGCTTCGCCATCTTCAGCGTCCCCACGAACGCGTCGATCACTCGAACCTGCGCGTCCTCTACGATCAGGTCGTCGAGCGCCTCGGGAAACATCGTCGCCTGCGATCTCGACTCCCCTCTGATGTGCGACATCTGATCCCCTTTGCCAAACCTGCTTCACTCCGATTGTGCTACAGGTGGCAGAGGGTTTTCACACAGTCTGTTGCACGCGGGTGACTAATTAATTGCTGCGAGGTGGCGACTTAACTTCCATTCCGATATCGCAGCTTGACCACCAAGGGCGCAGATGTCCCCGACCGTGCGGGATCGAGCGAGCAGATTAGGACTGCGTCTTCGAGAAGAGTTGCCGGACCCAATGGCCTTTCCACATCCACAGTCCAAATAGGACTAGCGCGGGAAAGAAGAAATATCGCGTCAGCGGCGCATAGTTCGGGATTTGATCGAACGGACTATAAATGTAGCCCGCGATCGGAATCGCCAGAAACAAATGTAGCCAGCGGAGAATCGAACGTTTGGTGGATTCTTTCATGTGCGTGTCTTCCTTCTTTTAATCGATGCGACCCAAGACGTGATCGAGCCTGTCCAAAAATTGCTTCCATCCGAGCTTGGCGCCACCGGAGGCTTGCTTTTGTTCTGGCCGGAATCCCACTTGTTCTATACGAAGGCGAGTGCCCGCGCCGGTTCGCGTCAGTGTGAACGTCACGACGCTCTTCAAATTAAAGGCCGCATCGTCGTGCGCAAAGTTCCACGTGTACGACAAGTGCTCGTTCGGCTCGATTGCAAGGACTTCGCAGTCGAGCACTCCGCCCCAGTCGCCACGCAGATTGAAGCTATGGCCGACGATAGGCTGGAAGTCGTTCTTCATCAGCCACTCTTCGATCAGGTGCGGTTGCGTGAGCGCGCGCCAGAGTTTTTCGGGTGGATAAGGAAATTCTCGTTCGAGCACGACGGAGCGTGCTTCACTCGAGTTTGCCGCTGAATCATGCAGGATTGCGTCATTCATTGTCTGAGTCGCTCATTGGTCCAGCTGCTTCAATAAGTCTTCGAGCCGGTCGAAACGGCTGTGCCAGAAACCCGTCATTTGCTTCGTCCAGTCCATCAACGGCGCTAACGCACTGAGTTGCGCGCTGTAATGCGTTTGTCGGCCTTCATTGCGATCGCGCACCAGGCCGGCGTGTTTCAAGAGCGCCAGATGCTTGGAGACCGCAGGTTGCGAAACGCCTGCCTTCGCGGTGAGCGCTACAACCGTCAGCTCGCCGTCTTGGCACAGTCGTTCGAATAGCGCCCGCCGAGTGGGGTCGGCGAGGGAGCGAAAGAGTTCGTCGTGAACTTGCGGCATCGGCTATTCATAACTAGATGGCTATTGATTTATATATAACCATCAGGTTATGGTTGCGTCAAGCGGAAATTGTGGAGTGCATGATGAAAAAGACTGCTGCGAAGAAAACGACTGCACGAAAGCCATCCTCCAAGAAGGCCGCGCCGTCAACGCGTGCGCCGAAATCCATCGCGACAAGCGATCGGGCCGCTGCTAAGCAAATCGACGCGAAGATCAAGGAGCTAGGCGATTGGCGCGGCGAGACGCTTGCCCGAGTGAGGGCATTGATCCACGATGCGGTCCCCAAAGTAGTTGAAGAAGTGAAATGGGGCGGCGTCCCGGTCTTTGAGCAAGACGGAATTATTTGCACCGGCGAGACGTACAAGGCGGTAGTGAAGTTGACCTTTGCGAAGGGCGCTGCGTTGAAAGACCCAAAAAACCTTTTCAACTCCAGCCTCGAAGGCAACGTCAGACGCGCTCTGGATATTCGTCAAGGCGAGAAGATCAATGAAGCAGCGCTTAAGGCGTTGATTCGCGAGGCGGCGGAACTTAACTCCTCTGGCAAAACGGTGAAGAAAAAATAAGCGCCACTAGGCGTCAGCTGAAGGGCTGGCCGTACTCGGCTAATTCAGGTTCCAGCCCGGCAGCGCGGCGGCCTGCTTGAGCCATGACTTCATCTGCGCTTCGTCGAAGGGAGCATCTTCATACAGGTCGATCCAGCGCGCTTGCCCGCTCTTCGCAGTGCCGCCAGGTGGGATGGGTTTCAATGACTTGCCGCTAAAGAAGGTGACCTTCACGTACCGAGTGAAAACATGGAAGCTCACGAACCATCGTTGCCCTTCAACGCCGTAGAACGGCGAGTTCCATCTCACAATCTTTTGCACGTTCGGTACGCTCGTCACGATGAGCGCGTCGAGGCGCTTACCTAACTTGCCCTTCCAGCCCGGCATGGCTGCGATGTAGGCCCGTACCGGGGCGCTGCCGTCGGCCTTCGCAATTTGCGGATTACCACCCGATAGTAAGACGATCTTCTTTGACGCCTTCGCTTTCGCTGTCTTGTTCGCCTGCTTTTTTGTCTTGATCGGTTTGGTCGATCTTATTGGAGTCGCGCCTGGCTTAGGCTTTGCCTTCGATTTGCGCTGAGTCATGCTCGAGCTCTGTCGTTTACCGGCGTCAATATTTGCACAGAAGTGGAGTGCTGCCAAATGGAGGAAGGCGCTGCGACGCTTTCAGTTCCCGTCGCGTCTTGTTAGCGGAGGGCTTTCTCCTCTGAGCAATGGAGTTCTTATGTTTAGATCGCTGATCGCTACCTCGGCGCTGTGCATTGTAATGTCGATCCTTCCGCAAACTGACTCGAAAGCGCAGATAGCTGCACCTAGTGCGGAAAAGGTCGCCGGTCATTATCGCTTTGAGTCCGGCCAGATTTTGACCTTAGACGCCTTCGACGAAAAACTGACAGCGACGAGCCGAGCTCAGACCCAGAGCGTGCTGACAAAGGATGCGAACGGGCGTTTCGTGTATCCGTCAGGTTCGGCGCATATCACCTTTGACCTCGATGCGAATGGAATGGCGAAGGCATTGACCTACACAGAAGCCGAGCGCAATTACTCGGCCAAACGGATCGACGATGTGGCGCTTAGGGCTGATAGCGATGCTTGGCAGCTCAAGATCAAGAGTCAAACTCCGTCTCTCGGCTGTTCAGCTGCGTTGACGCGCTTGATCGACGGATCTCGTTCGGGAGCACCCGACTACTCGAAATTATGGGCGGCGCCGGCGCGAGCTATGCGTTCGCAGTTGCCAACGATTCAACCGTTATTTCAGAAGCTCGGGCCGACTAAAGAGGTCAAGTTTCTATCCGTCGACACCAACGGTAACGATATCTTTGACGTCACGTTCGAAAATGGAGCGGTCAGCAAATGGCGCGTCCTGTGCCTCAATGACGGTCACATCGGAGGCGTAGCGTTTCGAATGTGAGCGATGCGCCGGCGTGTAGACAACTCCGATTCTCTTCAGCGCTCGACAAAGGACTTAAGCCGCGCCAGCGTCTTGTCCCACTGCGCAGAGACGAGATCGAGGTAGCTCTTTACCTCGTCAATCGGTTTTGGATCGAGTTCGAAGAGGTTTTCCCGGCCGGCCCTCACACTCCGCACGATACCAACGTCTTCGAGAACCCGAAGATGCTTAGTCACCGCTTGACGCGTGAGTTGCGTGCCATCGGTGAGCTGGACGATAGAGCGGGGCTCGCCACTGGCTAGTTTGCCGACCAGACCGAGGCGCGTCTCATCGCCAAGCGCCGCAAAAATCGGCGCGTGCGTCCGCAATCGATTCGCGGCATTAATTCGGATGCTGGGTGACATACTCGTTGATGTTCTTCATCTGCTCCTGCCATCCGCCTTCGTTCATCCGGAAGGCTTCCAGACGCCGCGAGGCGGGTACATTCTCGAATCCGGATTCCGTCAGGACCAACAGCGTTCCGTCCGCTGTTTTTTCAAGGCGGAATTCCACAAGCGTCGGGGTCTCTGTCGAGTAATCGATTTGCGGATCGATGGCGTAAGGATGCCAGCTGATCGAGAAGAGTCGTTCCGGATGCATCTCCTTCACGACGGCGCGCCACTTGATGTGCTCGTAGCCCGGATGCGTGATGTAGCCCGTGGACTCCTTCCCGACCACAAACGGCTGATCCAATTTGACTCGAAACCACTCACCGAACTGCCGGTGGTCGGTTAGCGCCCGCCACACTCTGGCAACGGGTGCTTTAAGTTCGATGCGCTTTTCGATTCGATTTTGATTGTGTGCGTTCATGGGCAACCTCTTGGTTGCACATTACGTTATCGAATTGGAAAAGGCAACCCAAAGGTTGCAGGTGAGGAGGGGTCAGACTTCCGTCTGACCCCTCGAAATAGGCGTCAGAGATTTACCGCCGCGGCTTTCGCGTCGCCCGGGCGACGCTTCCCGAATGGCAACAACATCGGTACCCGGCGTCGATAGTCCAGGTATTCCGGATGTGCGGCGATCAAGTCGCGCTCCTCCAATTGAATCGCAATCAAGATGTAAGCGGTTGTCATGATCGAGAAGAGTAAGTGCGTGGCGGTCATCGTCGGTGTGCACCAAAATGCGAAAAACCAGCCCACATATAAAGGATGGCGGACGATGCGATAGAGGATCGGCGTCTTGAATGTCACGGGCGTATAGGGACGGCCGCGGAAATACAGCCACACTTGTCGAAGTCCAAATAGATCGAAGTGGTTGATGAGGAAGGTGGTTACGAGTACGAGCAGCCAGCCGAACGCAAATCCGGCCCACAGCAGCGCCTGTCCGATTTCGTTTTCTACAGTCCAAATGACGCCACCGATTGGACGCCACTGCCAGAAGAGCAAGATGAGTGCGAGGCTGGATAGCAATGTATAGGTGCTTCGCTCGGCAACTTCAGGGACGATGCGAGTCCACCAGCGCTTGAATGCCGGACGAGCCATCACGCTGTGTTGCAGCGCGAATACTCCGAGCAAGGCAATGTTGATAGCGAGTGCGAGACTGACCGGGGTTTGAGGCTCCGAGTCCATGGCTCGTGGCACCCACAAGTTGCCCACGAAGCCGATGGCATACAGAAAGGTGGCGAAAAAGATGGCGTAGCTGATGACGCCGTAGAGCAAAGTGAGGGTGCGCTTCATAAAAGGCTCGTAATGGTGGGTATGCGAGCATCATCGCTGTGTCTCGCGCTGTGCGCCATCCGACTAATGTCCCGGGTTAGGCGCAGCCGGGTCCAATTAAGTGACATTTGTCCCGAAGTTTTGCAGACTGCGCCGACCTATCCGGTGCGAGCAATGCAGCAATCCATCCGCTATCTGAAGACTCGCGACAATGTCGAGCTCGCTTGGGCGGCGATGGGCAAAGGTCCGCCGCTGCTCAAAGCGGCCAATTGGCTCACGCACCTTCAGTACGATCTCGAAAGCTCTGTTTGGCGTCATTGGACTGAGTTCTTTTCTCAGCACTTTCGCTTCATTCGCTATGACGAACGCGGCTGCGGCATGACGCAATGGAACGTACCGGATGTTTCCATGCCGCGTTGGATCGACGATCTCGAAGAAGTCGCGCAGGTGGCAGTGCCGGACGGGCCGATGACGCTGTTCGGTATCTCGCAAGGAGCGGCTGCCTGCATTGGGTATGCGGTGCGTCATCCGGAGCGGGTCTCTCATCTCATTCTTTACGGTGGCTATGCGACGGGGTGGGCCCGCCGAGGCGACGCGGAAGGACTGCGTCGTTATCAAGCGATCGTGGAGCTCATCAACTTGGGATGGGGCAGCGACAACGCGGCGTTCCGGCAAGTATTTACTTCGCGCTTCGCGCCCGGCGCATCGGCTGAGCAACTCGAGTGGTTCAATGAATTGTGCCGGCGTACGACGACGCCCCAAATCGCTACTCACCTAATGCTCGCTCGTTCGGAAGTCGATGTTCGTGATCTGCTATCGCAAGTCAAAGCACCGACACTCGTCATTCACGCCGATGGCGATGAGGTCACACCCCTGGCTGCCGGACGGGAGTTGGCTGCCGGCATTCCCACTGCGGAATTCGTGCAGCTCGAGTCACGGAATCATGTGTTGCTGGCGCACGAGCCTGCCTGGGTAAGGTTCAAAGAAGTCGTGATGGAATTCGTGGGGCGCAGTGCGCAAGTCGAACAGTCTGGCGGTGTCTTTGCAGCGCTGTCGGATCGCGAGCGGGATGTTGTGACTGGGCTGGTCGCCGGACACAGTAATCTCGAGATCGCGGCGCGTTTGAACATCAGCGACAAGACGGTGCGGAATATGCTCACGCGCATTTTCGAAAAACTGGAAGTTCGCTCGCGGGCTCAGGCTATCGTACTGGCGCGCGAGCAAGGCTTCTCCGGCAGGGGGACTTGAAGAGTTACGGCTACACAATGGACGAAATCGTCAGCGTGCAGATCTTCTGTACCGATCTGCATCTATACGATTCCTTCAACGAAATCTACCGCACGTATTTCAAAGGCCGCTTGCTAGCTCGAGCGTTTCTCGGCGCCAATGCTCTATTGCGCGGCGCTCATTTTGAAATCATGGTCATTGAAGTCAAAGACAAGCAGCAGGGACTGCCATGTGCCCAGGGGGACTGACCTTTGGTCTGTCCCCTCATGCTCCAGGCCGTTACGCCGCCAGTGCCTCGCCATACAACTTCGCGATCGTGTGCTGTGCGGTGCGTATCCCTTTCTCGCGTGTCGCGGCATCGATCGACAAGCCTTCCGCATACACGAACTGCACATTCGCTAAACCGATGAAGCCGAGGAACTGCTTCAGGTACGCCGTCTGTGTATCGTTGATCTCTGGGTAGAAACCGCCGCGCGTGATGAACACCGTCGTTTGTTTGCCTGTGAGCAATCCTTGTGGACCCGTCGCGGTGTATTTGAACGTCACGCCTGAACGCGCGATATGGTCGAAGTAGGCGCGAAGTGTGGACGGCACGCCGAAGTTGTACATCGGCACGGCGAATACCACGTCATCTGCGTTCTTCACTTCAGCGATCAGCGCGTCTGAGTAGTTGAGCACTGCTTGTTGTTCGGCGGTGCGAGCCTCTGCTTTGGACGCGAAAGCAGCGAAGCGTTCGGACGTTAAATGCGGGACCGGATCCTTCGATACGTCGCGTGTCACCACACGGCCGCCGGGATTAAGCGCCAACCATTGAGCGACGTAGCGATCCGCGAGCTGCGCCGATTGGGCCGTTTCACCGTGAAGGCTGGATTGGACTTTGAGTAGAGTCTTCATAAACACCTCATCGCTTTGTTGCTGGGTGTTGCTATTAAAGTATTGATAGAGCCGATTAAAAAGAACAATAATTGGCTCAAAGCTATCTAAATAGTCGATATATGGCCACTAAAACCCGTCCAAAAGCGCCTCCGTCTCCACCCGAAGACCCGGCCGCAGCTGCCTCTCTCAACCCCCACATCACGCTGGAGCAATGGCGGTGTCTCGCAGCGGTCGTCGAGGCGGGCGGTTACGCGCAAGCGGCGGACGTCCTACATAAAAGCCAATCGTCTGTGACCTACGCGGTGCAGAAGCTTCAATCGCTGCTGAAAGTGAGTGTGTTCGAGATCCAAGGCCGGAAAGCAGTGCTCACGCCCACGGGACAGATGTTGTATCGACGCGCTCGGCAATTGCTCGAAGATGCGAGCGGTGCCGAACGTGCGGCTCGCAAAGTGTCGGCCGGATGGGAAACGGAACTCACGATTGCGATGGAAGTGCTGTTTCCGGTATGGCTCATGTTGTCGTGTCTGCAACGATTCGGCGGCGAGAGTCCGCTGACTCGCATCGAACTCTTGGAGACAGTGATCGACGGCACGCTGGAAGCGATTCAGAACAAGGCCTGCGACATTGCGATCTCACCTCGAATCCCGCAAGGCTTCGATGGCGAACTACTAGCCACTGTGCGATTTATTCCGGTAGCGCACCCCAATCATCCATTGCACGGCATGGGACGAGATTTGACGATGCGCGATCTGCGCAAACACCGGCACATCGTCGTGCGCGATTCCGGATCGCGTCGAGACAAAACTGTCGCGAGTGTCGAAGTGGAGCAGCGATGGACGGTATCGACGATGGCGACGGCGATCGGTGCCGTGTGTCGAGGCCACGGGTTTGCCTGGTGCGCCGAAGACAAGATTCGGGATGAATTAGCGGCTGGCGTAGTGAAGCCGCTACCGCTTCGCGATGGCGGAGTGCGGACGACGCCTCTCTATTTGATTTTCTCGGATCGCGATGCCGCCGGACCCGGTGCATTGCGTCTCGCAGCAATCATCCGCGAGGAAGTGAAGCAGCAGTGCATTGGAGCGCATGTTCCGCAGTCTCCCGCGTAGTTTGTAATGCTCATGCGAAGCTTCCTGGTCCTTCGTCGAAGTCATGCGATATCCTGGCGGCCGATTTCAAGCATCGACTACCTACGGGGTCTCATGAATACTTTTCACATGCACTCTTTTGTTGGCGTCCTCGCGCTCGCCTTAGCTGGCTGCGGACAAGGCGGTGCGGAAAAGACTCAGACTGAAAATGACGAGCCTGCAAATTCCGAGAAGGCGGCAACGACTGCTGCTCCCGTGCTGCCGGCTCCTGTAAATGGTTGGATCGAATATCCGCTTCCCGAAGGCGTTATCAGGATTCAGGCGGCGCAATGGCGCACTGACACCGTTGAGATTCCAGTGAAGGCCAATGGTGAGCTTGAGTACAAGCTGAGCATGAAGAAGGGCGATGCCCTCGTGTATTCCATCGATTACGGCAAGTTGGAGCATGTGGGAGTGATGGTGTCGGAGTTTCACGGTCACACGCCAAAGCGCGAAGATGGCGTAGGCGACTTGATGTTCTATTCAAAGACAGGCGGCGCAACTCAGCATGGCCAGTTCACGTCGCCGTGGGATGGCATTCATGGTTGGTACCTAAAGAACGATTCCGCGAAAGATGCGGCCGTCACGTTGAAGCTTGCGGGTTTCTACGAGTTGATGGATCAGTAATCGCCGGTTCGCGTGGGGACTGACCTTTGGTCTGTCCCGTCATATTCCTATCCTGACGGGACAGACCGAAGGTCAGTCCCTGTGAGTAGATGACCATGTCCACCAAGACCGTTCGATTTTCCAACCCGCTCACGTTGCCAAAGCCGCTGGGCTATTCGCAGATTGCCGAAGTGAGTGGCGGTCGCACCGTCTTTATCGCAGGCCAGGTTGCTCAAGATGCAGGCGGCGCCATCGTCGGCAAAGATGATTTTCAGGCCCAAGTCGCGCAGGTGTTTACCAATCTCAGAGCGGCAGTTGAATCGGTCGGCGGCGTGTTCGATGACATTGTGAAGCTGACTTGCTTCTGTTGCGACAGCGTGCCCGCCAGTGAATTGCCGGCGCTGCGCGAGATCCGCAATCGATTCGTCAATGGACAGACGCCGCCCACAAGCTCCTTCGTGTTTGTCAGCCGCTTGGTCAGGGAAGAATTTCTGATCGAAATTGAGGCAGTGGCCGTGATCGATTAGCGCGTCGCCGAGATTAGGGTTGCGGACCCTCCCGGGCGGCGTCTTCAATAGGGTGTAGGCATCGAGCCTGAGCCCGCCTTCCCAATCCCTAGGTCGGGTTCAATCGACAATTGACCTCGACCCCCTGGTCCGGCAGGATTCGATCCCAGAACGATGTTGACGGTCTCACCAGTAGAGAATACTGACCGAGACCGGCCGGACTTAGGGATTTTTGGGGGATGGCAATGAAAGTAGCGTTTTCGCGAGCAGCATTGATTGCGGCAGCAAGCCTTGGCGTCTGCGGATCGGCGTCCGCGGCCTGGACCAAAACCTACGTCGTCGATTGGTACGAGCCCGCGATGTACTACGGCGCCAAATCAGGCGTGATCGATCCCGGCACCGATTGTCCGAACGGCTCCAATCCGGAAATTGATTGGGTCAAAGTATTGATCAAGGCCGGTTACACCCCAGCCGAAGCAAACTGGCTGCGCAATCCCGAAAATCCCAGTCGCAGCCCGGTGCACGGACAAAACCAAATGGCGTTCCGCGGCAAGGATCGCGCAAACGTGTACATCTATCCGGAATCGTATCCCGATCCTGGTCTGGTCGGCGTGACCGGCGATCTGACGGAAGGCTTCAATCTCGACGGTAATGTAAAGACGGGCTATCCAAGTCCAAGCGGCGAGAAGGGCATCGACAACAATTTTTATCGTGCGATGGGCTGTACCAAGAGTTATCGCGGCGCACCTCGACTCTCATCCGGTGCACTCAGCACGAATGACACGATGCATACGGGTTCGTGGACCGTTGTCGTCGTCGTACGCGGCGAGGGCAAGGATCCGATGAACGATTCCAAGGTGGACGTCGGTTTCTATATGAGCAAGGACAAGCTCGTGAAAGACGGCAACGGCAACATCTCGCCTGACTATACATTTCGCATCAAACCGGCAAAGCTCGAAGCAATCTTCAAAGCCTCGACCGTCAAAGGCTTGATCGTCAGCAAGAAGCCCACCGCGGAAGTCTGGTTGCGCGATCCGGGCGGCGCGCGCGATCTTCAGTTGTTGAATGCGCAACTGAAATTACAGATGAAACCCGACGGCAGTCTCGAAGGCTCGGTTGGTGGCTATCGACCTTGGATGCCGGTGTACACCGCGCTCGTGAATGCGCGCGGGCCTGTCGTCGAAATTCTTGGCTGGATTGAAATCCCTTCGGTCTACTATGCGCTGAAGAAAAACGCAGACTTCAGTCCGCTCGGACCCAAGGGCGACAAAACCCATATCTCATATGCAATGCGAGTCAGCGCAGTGCCGGCCTACGTCGCAACACCGGAAGGTAACGAGCAAGTTGCAACAGTGACGAGCTATAGAGCCAATCGAGATCCAGCCGATGAGGCGCCACCGAAGCCGCTGTTCGGTGCGATCGATGGCATGGTGCCCGATCGCAACGTGCCGTTCGGCAAAGCGCTGGTCGTGTATCCCGTGCCGGGCAGCGCAACGACCAGTGCGTTGAGCCCCAAGGCGAGCAAGTAAGGTTGAGCCCCGCGGCGAGCAAATAAGGTTGAACCCCAAGGCGAGCGAGTAGGTCAGAGCCGGCTGCGAACAAAATGAGCAGCTCTGTCACTTCTCCGGCAGTGCATACGCGATGATGTGACCGCCCTGAGGATCGATGTCGCCGACCTCGTCCGTCGTCATGCCCAGCACGCGCTGTGGATTGGGGACGGCCATCACCACGATCTGACGCTTCGATCTCGGAGCGAGGTAGCTCATCGGCGTCGATTGTCCGGTGCCGGGTAATCGTTGACGCCACAGAATATCGCCGGTTCTCTCGTCGAACGCACGCAGGTAATTGTCCATCGTGCCGCCGAAGAAGATGACACCGCCGCCCGTCACGAGCGCACCACCCGATGACGGGACGCCCATCGGCAACGGCAAATGCGTGCGCATGCCTAGTGGTCCCATCTCGTTCGCATTGCCGTTCGGCTTGCTCCAAACGATCTTGCGAGTTTGCAGATCGACCACTGCGATTCGCGAATAAGGCGGTTGTAAGCAAGGCACGGCGAGCGGCGACATGAAGGGCCGAATGTTCGCGCCATAGGGCGTGCCCGTTTGTTGATAGCGCGCGTTCTTCGGGACTTTGTCGCGCGGGATGAGTTCGATGCGACTCGGCAGCATCAAAGGATGCGCGACCAGCAATTGATTCTTCTCGTCGATCGCGACGCTGCCCCAATTGAAGCCGCCTGCGTTGCCTGGATATTGCAAGCTGCCCGTTACCATCGGCGGCGTGAAATGACCTTCGTAGCGAAGCTTCTTGAATTCGATGCGACACCACATCTGATCGAACGGTGTCAGTCCCCACATGCTGGCTTCGGTGAGATCTTCGCGGAAGACCGGCATGCCGACCGAGAAAGGTTGTGTCTTCGTGACCCAATCTTCCGGCACCGGATTTTGCGGCGTAGGCTTCTCGACCACTTCGGCGACAGGCTTGCCATCGCGACGATCGAGCATGAAGAGCTCGCCGCGTTTGGTGGCTTGCACGAGCGCAGGAATAACCGAGCCATCGGCTTGCGGCAAATCGATCAATGCCGGCTGTGACGGGACGTCGTAGTCCCAAATGTCGTGATGCACGGTTTGAAACGACCAGCGCACGGCGCCATCGTTGACATCGAGCGCCACGACGGAGCTCGCGTATTGCTCTGACGCCGGAATGCGATGCGCGCCGAAGAAATCCGGTGTGGCGTTGCCCGTCGGCAAGTACAACAACCCGAGCTTGTCGTCGAAGCTCATCATGCTCCACACATTCGGCGTGCCGCGCGTGTATTCCTCGCCTTCCTTCGGTTCGGTGTTGATGCCGGGGCGACCCATGTCCCACGCCCAGACGAACTTGCCGGTGAGGGCGTCGAACGCGCGAATCACGCCTGAAGGTTCGTTGGTCGCCAAGTTGTCCGCAACGCGCGCGCCGACAATCGCAAGATTACGCGCTATCAGAGGCGGCGAAGTGTTCAAGAATAGATTGGGCTTCAGCTGGCCAATTCCCTTGGTCAACGAGACCTCTCCGTCGGAGCCGAAGTCTTTGCAGCGCTCGCCGCTCGATGCATTCAGTGCCATCAAGCGCGCGTCGGTGGTCGCCATCAAAATGCGCGCAGGACAGTCGCCTTGGTAGTCTGTCGACGCTCGATGAAAGCTCACACCGCGGCACGTCGTGTTGAAGCCAACCGGAGCGACGGTCATCTTTGGGTCGAATTCCCACCGCTTCTCGCCAGTCTCCGCGTCCAGCGCGAGCACGACGTTCATCGCCGTGCAGACATACAGCAGGTCACCGATTTGCAACGGTGTTGCTTTGAATTGTCCGCTGCGCCCGGTTCTCGCATGCCACAGCTCTTTGAGTCCGTCGACATTCAGCGCGGTGATTTGATCGAGTTGCGCATAGCGAGTGCCATGCGTTGTATTGCCGTAGTGCTGCCAGTCTGTGACGGGTTGTGATTCCTGCGAGGCGGCTGCGAATCGCGCTGGGATGTCCGCGACGGATACGCGCGTCGCGATAACCGAAATGCCAATCACTGCGACCAGGGCGGCCACGGCGACGCCTTTACTCGCGTGCGTGGAAAAGAGTCCGGGTGGCGGCTCTGGCGCATAGAGACCGCGTCGAACAAACGGAGTCAAAAACCAAAGCCCGATCACGGCCAGCATGGCAACTCGAGGTGCAAGCGCCCAGAGATTTGCACCGGACTCCATCAATCCCCACGCCAGTGTGACCGCGAGCAACGCACTGTACAGCCGCGAACCCCAGTAGTTGCCGCGCCACAACAAATAAGCGCAGAGCACCAGCGTGATGCCGGTTAAGGCATAGAAGTAAGAGCCACCGACGAGTGCAAGTTTGACACCGCCGTATAAATAGCCGACTGCCAATAACAACAAGAGCACGGCGAAGATGCGCGGTGGGCGCGAAGTGTTGTCCATGAATCCCCCGACTTGACGTCTCGATGCGACGTTTATCATTCGACCGACTTCGATTCGAGCGTCGATCCTATTTCGTCAACTGTATAGAGATTACCAACGCGAAGGATTAATAGAATTTGCAGCGCGCGTGCGCCGACAATTCTTTCCATTTGCTTTGACGCAACCGGGCGGGTCAAGCGGGGTGCTTGCGATGGTGTTGAGTCTTCGCTCAGTTGGATTCGGTCTAGCTCGATTGCGCCTTCCGATTTAACCTTCCGATTTAGCCTTCCGCTATAGCTAGCGTCTCACGAATCGAGCCGGCACCCGTAGGCCGTACGACACGGGCAACCTCAGTTCCATCTTTTAATACGATGAGCGTTGGCCACAGCTTAATGCGGAACGATCGGCCGAGTGGGCGGCCGCTCCCGTCTTCAACTTTGATGTGGTGGATCTCGGGATGCTCCCGAATGACTGTCTGGATGTCGGACTGTGCGCCTTGGCAAATGGGGCACCAGGGCGCACCGAACTCCAACACGGCGACATCCTTGAGCGAATCCACGTCGCCGCGCGACGGCTCGGTGGCGCGATACGATGATTCGAAGTTATCGGTCTGCATAGCTGCTGAATCCCAATGCCGGAGTGCAAGGAGTTTGCGTCGCTCAGAATAAACCCACAAGCTGCACGACGCCATAAACGAGCAATGCAGGAATGCCGATGAGGACGGTAGCGCAGAGGACGGCTGCCACGACTAGGAACGATCGACTCGATTGCTGCGTGCCCCGCGGATCCAAGTGATAGCGCTCGAGCAAATCGACGTTGCGAGAATTTGCTTTGAATGCAAAGTCGAACAGATCGCCGAGTAACGGAATGACGCCGACCGCGCTGTCGATCATCACGTTGCCGATCATGCGCCACACAATGCTGCGCGGGACGCCGAGTTGGGTAGCCTCGGTCAAAATCGCGACCGCCACCAATGCGCCAATGGCATCGCCTACGATTGGAATGAGCCCAATGATTGGATCAAGTCCAATGCGCATTCCGCCCGGCAGCGGAATAGCGCTGTCGAATAGATTGGCCAGCGACCGAAGGCGTCGAATCCGGTCGCGGGCGTCGGCTGCGCCGAAGTATGAATGGCTTGCGGATGGCATAGGAGGGTGACAGCGCGAATTGGAGGGAACGGAACTTGCTCGTCGCTAGGTCGTTACTGCTGTTCTGGGGCAGGTTTTCAAGTGCCAGTGATCAAATTCAGGGCGCATTCGTTGCAGTCGTTGAGTTGGCGCAATTGCCATGGAGTCGTATGGGTACCAAGATCTTCGTCAACCTTCCGGTCAAAGATCTCACCAAGTCGATGGCTTTCTTCGCGGCGCTGGGTTGGACCTTCAATCTCCAGTTCACCGACGAGACGGCTGCGAGCATGATCATCTCAGACGATATCTATGCAATGCTCCTGACGCATGCAAAGTTCACGTCATTCACGAATAAGAAGATCGCAGATAGCGCCAGCGCCGAAGCATTGATCGCGATCAGCGTCGACAGGAAGGAAGACGTCAATCGCATCGCCGATGCTGCAATCAAAGCGGGCGGACAAGAAGCAAAGCCACCGCAGGATTACGGGTTCATGCAGCTACGTAGCTTCTTAGACCTGGATGGGCATCATTGGGAAGTTCTCTACATGGACCCCAATTACGTGCAGCCGCAGAGTTGATGCTCGGGTAGCAATCGTTATGGACGACGCTCGATAATCAACTCGCGCAATTAATTCCGGATCGTAAGCCAACGAGATGCCCGATCGCCCAAGAGTGCGGTAGGCTAGTCCTGCGCGTTGACTCTCAGCACGGCTTTTGCTAAATCCGTGCTATGAAAACCTACAACGTCATAGGATATGCACTCGTTGGCACGCACCTTTTGGTGTCGGCGCTGATGGCGCCGGAGTCGATGGGGCCCTGGCAGGGAATAGCCGTCGGGGTCGCCTATTTGGTGATGACCTGGGCCCTGGGCGGGCTGTTTATTTCCGACATGATGCACATGGGGATTGCGCACCGGTCGTTGGAATACAAGCCTTGGTTCCTGAAGTCCGTCGCTCTCCTCAATAGTACGGTGGGTGTGTACGTCGACCCTGTCGGATGGATCAACCGTCATCGCCTGCACCATCGCTATTCGGATCACGCGGGCGATCCGAACAAGCTGTCTTCGGATGGATTCTGGAGAACGCTGGGGCTTGCCTTTTCGCCGTACCCGGTCAACGCCCATTTAGCGAACGATGAAGTCCTCAAGACCTGGCCGTTTCGGTTGATCTCGCAGAAACTCTTTGGATGGATCGCTCCTATCATTAGCTGCGGGGCAGTGTGGCTCGTTGTTCGCGATTGGCCGTTCGCAATTGCGTTATGGATCAGCGTTCGGTTCTTTGCGCTATGGGTCAACATGATCCAGAACTTTTGGGCGCATGACCGCCGTTTTGGGACTCGCCGTTACGATGACCCGGATAATTCAGTGAACATCACGGAATGGTTTCCGGTCGTGGCCACGTTTAGTGCGTGTATCCAGAACAATCACCATCACTACGCGAATCTTCTGCGTACCAGCCACAGCGAAGATGAGTTTGACTTCGGCTACATCACTGTTCGGTGGATGGCGAAGATTGGGCTGGTGAGGCCGACAAAGACGGGGTTGTACAAGCCTGACGATGTGCCGCTAGCGCAACTGGCGCTCTAGAAATTTGCTTTTTTAGAGAGCTTCAAAGGCGTCTTCCGGATCAACAAGACGAACAATGAGCTGCATCACCGAACATCGGAAGAGGGGCGATGCCGCTGCACAATTTCTCGACATTGTTCTGCTAGCTTGGGTCGATTCTTTAGGGGGAATCGACCATGAACAAGTTACTAACAAAGCTGGCATTAATCGTTGCCATCACGCTCTCAGCGGCGACTGCTGTCGGGCAAGCACCGCGTGCCGGTGCGCCCGGTCCCGGCATGGCCGTGCCGGTGATCGATACGACGGCAAAATTTCCGAAGGACGTGACGATGCATGGCGACATCGTCGTTTCATCGCCTCGCGGCTATCGGCCTGTGACGTTGGATTTGTACCTCCCAAAGGCCAGTAAGCCGGTACCACTATTGATCTTCGTTCACGGCGGCGGTTGGGCAGGCGGCTCAGCGCGATCGGCGGAAGTGATTGGCGAGAACTTTCCGGCGATGTTCGCGGAGTTCTCGTCGAAGGGATATGCCGTGGCGTCGCTCAACTACCGACTCTCGAGCGAAGCGAAATTCCCATCGCAGATTCAAGATCTGAATGCCGCCATTCGATTTCTCAAATCCAAAGCCCAGACATACGGCATCGATGCAGAACGCATTGTCGTGTGGGGCGCTTCAGCTGGCGCACACATCACCATGCTGTCTGCGCTCGATTGCAAGAAAGGCCAATTCGAAGTGCCGGTCGCTGCTGCGCCTGCAAGTGCAACGGCGCCAGCGACACCGCCTCCGCCTTCAACGTGCGTGAAAGCAGTAGTCGACTGGTTCGGTCCCACGACACTTGCGTCGCAGTCACCCAGCGCAACTGCGGTGACGTACATCGGCTGCCCGCCGGGCGAGTGCGCCGACAAGTGGAAGCAGGCCAGCGTCATAGAGTCGCTCCAAGCGGGCGCGCCTCCGTTCTTGATCGTTCACGGCAACGTGGACACAACTGTCCCTTATGCGCAGAGCAAGGAACTGTTGGAGTCGCTGACGAAGCTATCGGTGAAAGCGCAGCTACACACTGTGCCGTATGGCAATCATCTATTCCGTGGCGCAGCCCGCCCCGACATCGAAGCTGCGATTCGTAAGACGTTCGATTTTGTCGAACAGCAAACGAAGTAGTCGGGCACAGCTGTTAATTCAGACAGCGGGTGCGCGGACGCTTAGCGTCTCGCATCCGCGAATTTGCGATTGTCCAACTCCGAGAGTTCCTTCAAGCCCGCATCGGCATCGCGCCAATACTTCCGCGCTTCATTCGCTTCTTGTTTTGCGAGTTCGGTGTTGCCGCGCTGATTCGCCACCAGTGCGAGTGCGAGATGACTGCCGCCAAACGCGGGGTCATGCTCGAGCATCTGGCGAGCGGTGTGCTCCGCCAATTCCCAGTCGCCCACATCGCGCGCCATGCGCGCGATGGCCTCAAGGCGAAACAGCGCTTGCGTCCAGGCATCCGGTCCTGGGAGCGCTCGTAGGCGAATTTGCACGTCCTTTAAGAGCGCGCGGCCTTCATCTTGCTTGCCGTCTCTAAGCAGCGTCTCGCCGCGCAATACATCGACGTACGGCAGTACGGAACCGCGACTCACCGCGACGCCACCCACGAGCGACGGAATCGACCTCATCTCGGCGTCGGCCGCCGCCAGCTCGCGCGTAGCCGCGTCCTTGTTGCGAAGTCCCAGCTGAGCGTGTCCGGCAAACGCATGGCCCACAGCGCGTGTCCCTGCGCCCTTGGCATTGATCAACGCCTTCGATGCCGCCAGCGCATCGCGCCAGCGTTCGCGACCGAGCAAAAAGACGGCCAGTGATTTCTGGTTGTACTCTTGATATTCGGTTACAGCTTTTACGGCGACCGCTTCTCGTAGCAGTGCCTCAGCCTTCTTCATTTGGCCTTTGTGCTCGTGCGACGTCGCGAGAAGATCCAAGTTGTGCACGTGATGCCAGTCGAGCTCCGAAGGAATGTTCTCGGATTTGTAATACGAGTTCTCGATATCGTTGGTTTTCGTGAACGCGACGATGGCGTCGTCGATGCGGCCAACTCGTCGCAGATCGTGTCCCCACATGTGATGCGCGTGTGGAATCGCCGCGGCAAGACGGGCATACGCTTCGCCATGCACCAATGCTCGATCGATTCTGTTGAACCCTTCGTATGAGTGAATGAGATAGTGGTGGGCGGCTGCGTTGTCGGGCGCGACTTGCAGAGCTCGGTGATAGAACGCCGTAGAAGCGACCGCACCGCGCTGACCCCGACCGGAAGCGGTCGGCTCTTCAGCGTTGCCACGGATCAACCACAACTCCACATCGTCGGCGTCCTCGTTCAGCGCCTTGTCGATCGCTACCTTGTAAGTTGAGAACAGAGCGGCGTTGCCCATGTCGCCGATCGCATCGAGTTGGACCAAGCGCAGCGCGGCGCGACGCTTTTCGCGTGGAGTAGTCGCCAGTTGTTGAGCGAGCTTCGCTTCGCTAACGGCGGTTGGATGATCGTCGAGCCCGGAATACGTACGACTCAACCCCCAATGCGCCATCGAAAATTTAGAGTCGAGCCGCAACGCCTGATTGAATGAGCGCGCGGCTTCGATCCAAGTGTAGCCATGCAGATAATTAAGACCCTGCAAATAGTAAGAGCGGGCTTCGCTCGATGTGGTGGTGACTGCATCATTCGAATTGCCGGTACTGGGGCGCAGCACAACCGGGCGTTCGAGAATTTCACGTGGCACCCATCCGACAGCGGCACAGGCCGCGTGTTCGTCTTCTTGAGCGAAGAGTGGCGTGGACAGCGAAAGTGCTAACACTGCCGCGAGGATCGATATTTGGGGTCGCAGACGCATGGAGGTGTCCTCGGAAGTGTGTGCGAGCTTACACCTCGGTCCATACAGCGGGAAAGGAATGACAACCTCAATAGGTCCAAACCCTGGTCGCTGCCGAGGTGGCCATGGCAGAATGAACGCCACAAAGTCATAACAGCCCATGATTCCATTCGCCATTCCATTTCCGATTGCAGAAGCGCCCGACAGCGATCCTCGGTTGGCGTCGCGGCTGCACGCTTTCCATGACGAAGACGTGCTGGGTACAAGGCTTAAAGTGCTCGTGAATTCGCCGAGCGCCGCGCTTGCTCAGCGCGTAACCGCTGCGGCTCGAAGCGAAATCGATCGATTGAATCTCGTGTTCAACGATCGCCGCCAGGATAGCGAGCTTTCTCAGCTGAACCGAGCACGGGCTATGTCGGTCAGCGCCGATCTCTTTGCGGTGCTCGAACTCGCGGAGACCTGGCGAGGCATTACAGCCGGCGCGTTCGATAGCCGGCTACGCGAACTGTTGCGAGCCTGGACTGGCGCGGTGCCGCAGCGTCCCGTCATCGAACAGTCGCTCCACAACTTAGGCGGCGCACAGATCCGTCTCGATCCCAAGCGACGAGGGGTCGACCTGTCGCCAGGCACTCATCTCTCTTTGGACGCCATCGCTAAAGGCTACATCGTCGACGCCGCACTGAACGCGGCACGGCGAACTGCGCCGGGCATCGAAGGCCTCGCAATTGAAATTGGCGGAGACATTCGATGTTGGGGCGATTCGCCGATCTGTGTGGGTTGGCGAATTGGAATTCCGGATGCGATGCGCCCCGCTGACAATGCTCCACTTGTCGATGCTGTGTCGTTGAAGAACGCGGCAATCGCCACAAGTGGTCGCGGTCCGCGCGACTGCGTGGGCAGCCATTATCGCAGCACCACGATTTCTCCCTTCACGGGTTACCCCGTAGACGAAGTGATTTCGGCAAGTGTCGTGTCCAGCCACGTCGCTGACGCCGATGCGATTGCGACCGCGTGCTTAGTGTTGCGTCCTGAGGAGAGTATCGCTCTCGTCAATCGCCTCGATGGCGTGGCGGCTCGGATTATCGATGCGCGCGGTCAAGTCCATGAATCGTCCGCTTGGCAGTCGATTCGTCTCGCGGCCGCAGCGCCCACGAAACCCGAAGCAAAAAAATTGGCGCCGGCGCCCGAGCAGCAGAAGGCAGCAGGCAAACCTCCTTTGTTATCGCCGGAGCTGCGTTGGCCGAACGACTGGGAAATCGGCATCAGGTATGTCGCGCCGGAGCGCAAAGAAGATCAACGCGCCAGCGATTTCCGCTCGCCGTACATGGCGGTTTGGATTACCGATGAGGAGAACCGGCCGGTGCACACAACCATCATGGTGGGCCGAGATGTGCAGTGGCAGCGCGACAATCACATTTGGTTCAGCAGCCATCGCGATCGCGCGAAGCAACTCATCGATTTGGTGTCGCAGGCCACGGCCTTGTCGGGTCGCTATCGAATCTTCTGGGGTGGGATCGACGACGACTGGCAAAGAGTGCCTATCGGTAAGTACGTCTTACATTTGGAGACGAGCCAGGAACGCGGGAAGCATAGCTATCGCAGCATTCCACTCGAGATCGGGCGCGAACGATTCAGGAAGCAACTCGAGAATTTGCCCGAGTCGGGCGGACTCGAAATTACTTACGGTCATTACAACGACCGCTTCGAATGGGAAGAGTGAGCCAGCCGTTAGTCGTTGGCAAGAAGCCAGCGGATTGAAGCGAAGCACTTTGTGTCCGAATCGTTCTGGCTAGCCCCTCACTACTAACGGCTAACGACTTCTCTGGGACTTCGACTACCGCGCCGCCTCGGCCAATAGTGTCAGCGCAGTCGCGGGCTGATCCGTAAATGTCCGCGTCGTCCATCCGGGAACGAGGCGATCGATGACGAGATAGAGCGCGAGCCCTTCATCTTGTGACCATTGCCGACCGCCGCGACGCATATTGCGCAGCGCCACCTCAGGTGAGAACCTGCCGCCTTTTGGGTGCGCGACCCATTTATAAGCAGCCCATTGAGCAGTACCCTCCATCGTCAGGAAAATATCCTCGAGCTCGGCGAGTTTCTCGTCATCGCCTGCGAAGAAATGCGTACGACGCGCGGTGATGCGAGCGAGCGCTTCGCGCGCGAACGATTTGGCCTCAACGTCCGTCGTCGCTGCAGCCGCGTTGAAGAGCAGGGTGCGTTCCGCATCGAAGGCCGTCACGAATTCCGGCGTATCTTTGAATCGCGTTTGGACGATGTCGTCGTTTAAGTCGTCGCCGAGTTTCCAGCGCTTATCGACGACGTCGATCAAGGGGCTGATCGATGCAAACTGACGCGTGTGCGTCATCTCATGCACGTAGACCGCAACCATCAAGGTTTCGAGCGTCAGGTCGCTCTCGACTTTGCCGGCGCGCCAAATCTCCGGCAGCGCCATCACCATGAACGCGCCCCGATGCTTCTCGTCGGGCGCCGCGAACGAAGTGACTGCAGGCGGAATCTGCTTGCCATCGGGCAAGGTGATCAGTCCTGTGTGCGGTTCCCCGCGTTTCGCAATGTCGGGCGCGCCGCGATAGACGCAATTCGAATCGAAGAAGACACCGCTGACTGCGCCGCCTCGCTCGGTAATGTGCAACGAATCGCGTACCGTCAATTGCCACGCGTCCGCTGCGCGTTTGATCCACGCCGCATCGGGTTTCTTCAGCGTGCAGGAGTTGTCTGCGGCTTGAGCCGGCAAGGCGCCGATGATTAACGAGAACACTAGGACTTGTCGAATCTGCATCGGGTTGATATTACTAAATTGCACCGGCGAGAAAGCGGTTTGCAGTTCGTGCTTGCGGCGGCCTGCGCTTGACGAGATTTTCACGTAGGCTTCGTCCAGTCGTATTCGCAGGCGTTAAACGGTTAAGTCGGTTGCTTTATCCGGCGCCGAGCTGCGAAACTCCGCGCAACATGTCCGCCCACTCTCAAAAGACGGCGCAAAAGTTGGCTCGCAAGCCGCGGTCGCGCAAGCGGCGTCGTGTCGAACTCGATCGGCACACGCTTTACCGGCGCATTTGGTCCAAGCCGCTCAAAATCGTGGCGGCGGAGTTGGGGTTGAGCGGGTCGGGGCTCACCAAGATTTGTAATCGATTGTTGATCCCCTGTCCGACGCGCAATCATTGGCGCAAAGGCAAGGCGCAACGTCCGGCACGGCCGCCGTTGCCGGCCAGCCCCGAGAAGCAAGCGGCCCGTATCACGATTTCATCGGTGCCATCGCCGTCACGGCGCACTCGAACGCGACTCGATCCGGCGGAACGTCGCGCGCAGCTGCTGCAAGTGACCGAGCGCCTGATCGTCGATGAAGGCGTGCATGCCGTCACCATGAAGCGAGTGGCGCAGAGTGCCGGCTTGAGCGAGACCGGCGTTTATAAATTCTTTCGGACGCCCGAACAAATTCTGGTCGAGATCGCCGACCGAGCCATGATGAAGGTGGATGCCGCACGCATTGCGGCCGGTAGCAAAGGTCGCGATTTGCTCGACACCATTCGTCTGACGACGTTGTCGTACTTAAGCGAAATCATGAACCACGCAAGTCTCCCGCAGATACTGATGGGCCGGCCCAATATGCCGGCTGTCGTGGAGGCGAGGCGACGTGAGCGAATGCGAGGCGATCTCTATGCCCACGCTCAATGGCTCGTCGATACGTACGGGATGTCGCGCACCGTGGCCATCGGCGGCACCGCGATCATCTCGCGCATGATTGCTCGCGTCGGCAAGGTCATCGCTGACGGCAAGTTGACGTTGGCGGAAGGTCAGCAGTTAAGCGCCCTCGCGATCGTCGAGTGTTCCCGCTGCATGATCGATGAGTTCCGCGCCGCACCTCGGCAGGGCGCTTAGACTTTCGAGGCCGCTCACGAGCAGACGACGGCAAAGCGTTCGTAGGGCCTCGATGTCCATGCCCTCGGTGAGCGCGAGCGAGCCCGCTTCCTCTGGAATTGTCGACAGCATCTCGCACGCCGCCGCGGCGGTGCGTCGCGATATCCCAAACTGCTGCCGCAATTGTTCGACCAACGAATTCATCGCCGCGTCGATGTCGTCAACGATCGACGGTTCGATGCAGTCTTGCATCAAGCGGTCGCAAATGAGGACGCGTAGGAGCGGGCCTCGCTCCATCACGTAATCGAAGTAGAGCAAGCCACCGACCTCGACCGTTTGCCGTACATCGGTGAGTTCGAACGCAGCGCCGAGTCCCCGAGTCCTTAACTCGATAATTTCCCGCTCGAGGACGGCGTTGTAAAGGTCTCCGGGCGCTGGAAAGTACGCGTAGACCAGCGCCTTGCTGCCGGAAAATTCCCGCGCCAAGTCACCCATATGAATGGGGAGATAGCCTTGTGCGGCTATGAGCTTTGCGGCGGCATCGAGAATTCGGCTGCGACGCAGTGCCGGATCGAGTCGCTGGCGCTTCTTGGCGTCCGTGCCGGCGCCGGCTTTGACCGTGCGGCCGCTTCTGGTCTTGCGCTTCTTCGACTGCATTATTGTTATCTAAGGAGTGATGATCATGCGGCCCAGCGTTTTCCCCGCCTGCATGTCGCGCATCGCCTGAGCGACGTCTTCGAGCGGATAAGTCTTGGCTACGACAGGTGTCAGTTTGCCGGATTCGAGTAGCGTTTTGAGTTCGGTCATCAGTTGAAGCTTGCTAAGAATCTTGAAGGCCTTCCGCTTTCTGGGGTCAAGCAGCGTCCGGAGCAGGAGACCGATGAAGTACGGAAGGCTCCCAAACACTCGCCCGTTGAAGCGGCTGGCGTGACCGTAGTGTGCATGGCCGATGGGCACATATTGACCGGTGGACGTCAGTACATGCTTGTATTCAGTTGGCCGCAAGACAGCTGCAATGTCTAAAACGAAGTCGTAACGTTCAGTGCCACACAGATAATCTTCTTTCGCATAGTCGACGACGCGATCCGCACCCGCCGCAGTCATGAGCGGCAACCTACCGGCAGAATCGATGGCAGTGACGTGCGCGCCTTGAGCCTTCAGGATTTGAATGGCAAGCATCCCCGTCGCGCCCCCGGCACCGTTGATCACTGCCTTCTGTCCAGCCTTGTTGCCGAGGCGGATATTACTGAGCGCAATGATTCCCGCGGCGGGAACGGCCGCAGCTTGCTCGAAGGTAATGTTGTCAGGTTTTAGAACTAAGAATTCTTCCGGCACGACGGCGTACTCCGCATAGGCTCCGCCGTTCAACCATCCGAACTTCACAATTTCCCCGAAGACGGCATCGCCGCAGCGCAGCCGCTTCACATTTGCGCCCGTTGCTTCGACGATGCCCGCCAAATCGGTGCCCGGGATCGGTCGCTTCGGTCGACGAACACCGTTGCCCAGGCGTATGACATAGGGCACTCCCTCCACGACGTGCCAGACATCGGCATGCATCGAAGCGGCCTTCACGCGAATCAGGACTTCGGAATCGCCGGGCACGGGCTTCTGAACTTCGCGCAGCGTGAGAACGTCGTGAGCGGCACCGTATGCCTCGTGGATAATCGCTCTCATTGCAGTACTCCGTGAGTGGGTGCGCTTCAGGTGAAGCTGACGACAACCTTGCCGAGGTGCGTCGCCGTGCCGTAATGCGTAAACGCGCTGCGAACGCCGGACTCCGTAAATCGATAGGCGCCATCAATGATCGGCGTGAACTTGCCTTGTTCGAAGAGCTGATTAAAGTATTCCAAATCGCGATTGGGTTTCAGCCCCACGAGGCGCAGTGTTTTGTTCTCGCGGCGTCCGTAGAGCCAATGCAAGAACGCGATCTTGAGGAGTCGGGGGCCGCCCACGGTGGCGTAGATGCCGTTAGGTTTTAACGCGCGAACATAGTCGGTCGGAGCGCGGGTCGTTTTTGCATCGACGATCAGGTCGTACGGTCCTGTCGTCGTGAAATCGACCTTCTCGTAATCGAGCACGTGGTCGAAGCCGATGGAGCGCATCATGTCGAGCTTGTGATGACTATCGACGCCCGTCACTTCGACATCGTGGAGCCTCGCGAGTTGAATGCCGAACGTACCCACTCCGCCGCCCGCGCCGTTGATCAGAATCTTTTGTCCCGCGCTCAACGGCCGCAGTCCAAATAAAGCCTGCTGAGCCAGCACCGCCGCTTGCGGGATTGCCGCCGCCTGTTCGAAGGACATGCCCGTTGCCATCTGTCGCAGCGCTTTCGCGCGCACGCACACATACTGCGCGAAGGCGCCGAAGCCGCTGCCGCAGAGATCTCCGTACACGCGATCGCCGACCTTGAAGCCGCCGACGTGCTTGCCAACGGACTCGACTTCGCCGGCCATGTCGCAACCCAGGATGACCTTTGGCGACAGGAGGCCGCCAAAGGCGCGATTCATGCCGCCTAATAACATGCCCCAATCCCAATCGTTAATGGATGCGGCGCGCACGCGGACGAGAATCTGGTCGTCATTGGGCGTCGGTGTCGGAACCTCTCGTATTTGGAGATAGTCGACCGAACCATACTTGTCGCGGATTAGAGCTTCCATGTCGTTTCTCGAAATCAGAGTTCGAAGTTGAAACCGGCGCGCGCGAGCCGTTGATACTTGCGCTCATCGAATCGGTACAGGCGGGCGGCGCGATGAGCTACGTCCTGTTCGACCTCATCTAGTTCGACGAGCAAGTCCATCGCCAATACTCGTTTGCGAAAATTGCGTTTGTCCAATTCTCGTTCCAACACCAGTTCATACAAGTGTTGCAGCTGCGACAGCGTAAATTTCTTGGGCAGAAGTTCGAAGCCGATCGGCTTATAGCGAACCTTGCCGCGCAGCCGCTCGAGTGCGACCTGCAGTATCTCCGCGTGATCGAAGGCGAGGCTCGGCACGTCATGGACGCCGAACCACGCGGCGGCACTCGCGTCGCTCGCGGCCTGAACGTTGTGTTCGCTTAAGTTGATGAGGGCGTAATGCGCGACGGAGACGACGCGTTCGCGTGGGTCTCGATCCACTGCGCCGAAGGTGAATAGCTGCTCAAGATAAATATTACGTAAACCGGTTTCTTCCTCGAGTTCGCGCCGGGCTGCCTCGTCCAGCGTTTCGTCCAATCGCACGAAGCCGCCGGGGAGTGCCCATTTTCCTTTGAAAGGCGCGACGCCACGCTGAATCAACATGACCTTCAGCTCGCTGTCGTCGAGACCAAAGACCACGCAATCCACGGTTAATGCGCCGCGCGGGTATTCGTAGGAATAACTAATGGCCACATCCCTCATAGTGTCATTTGGACACTATACTGAGTGTAGTCTGTACACTAAGTCAAGGGCGGACCGCTAGTTGCGAAGCAAGTGGGAGGTACTAGGCGCTAGGCTCTAGTTACTAGCCAGAATGAAGAGGGGCATTGAGGAATCTGGCCTTTTCTGTTTCGCATCCGTGTCCGATTCCCACTCGCCGTGACAGCGACGAGAGTCGACGGTTCTTATGTTTAGTATCTATTCTGGCTAGCGCCTAGCGCCTAGCGCCTAGCGCCTAGCGCCTAGCGCCTAGCGCCTAGCGCCTAGCGCCTAGCACCGAGTCACTAGCGCCTTCAGAGTCAGCGTGCGCGCGCTGGCTCATTGCGCGTAATGCTTGGCGGCGGCCGCCCAGCCGCCCAAGATGAATTGAATCCAAAAGTCAGAGACGCGCTCGGTTGTGACATGGCCGCGGCGTATCGAACCTTCCGCCGCCTCTTCGGCCGCAATCACCATCACAGATCCGACACGCGCTAAGTCCTTGGGGAGGCCAAACGCTTTGACGACAAGCTCGGCCCAAAAATCGAGAATCTCGCCGCGCTCCTTGCGGGACTTCGTTTGCACTTGCTCCATCACGCCGGGATCTTGGGTCAGTGCCCGCATCAGCGCGCCACGCTCCGCCACGTATTCCAAATATCGCGGCACGTGAATCCTGAGCGCCTCTTCCAGTGATGCGCCGTCCTGTAGAAGATCGAATTTGCGCCCGCGGATGTAATCGAACTCGCGCTGCAGCAAAGCTCCAAATAGCGCTTCGCGGCTTTCAAAGTAGCGATAGACCAAGGCCTTGCTGATGTGAGCTGCGGCGCCCACCGCCTCCAGCGTACAACCCGAAAGGCCGCGTTCCACTACGAGTTTCGCGGCGCTTTCCAGAATTAAGTCGCGGCGCAGGGCCGGATCCAGGCGTCGAGCACGGGGTCTAGCGACCTTTGACCGCGTACCACCTGGGCGGATCCTGCGAGTGGAATTGGGCGCCTTTTTGGCGATGAGTTTCTTAGGCATCTCACTTCCGGTCCGGATGGGTGAAGACGACCTTACTGACTCATAGTCATTAACGCAAAATCGCGGCCCTGTGCTAGCCTCGCACAACAGCGAGTTTCGTGGGGGGATTCGTTTTGCGCTCGACAAATAGATTGGCAAGGATATTGGCGGGTACTGTCGCGGTTGGATTCGCGGTGGCGTGTTCGATTGCCGTGGCGCAGGAAGTCGCCAATCGTAGAGTCGATTCCAAAGCTGCCAAGGCCGATGCTGCATCGCAGACCGATTCCATCGCAACTGCTTATCGCAGACTGACCGAGAGCCAGTATCGCCACGCCATCGCGGACGCCTTTGGCCCCACCATCACGATCAACGCGCGCTTTGAACCGGAGCGTCGCGAAACAGGTTTGCAGGCAATTGGTAACGCCCGTCTCTCAGTCACCACCTCGGGGCTTGAGCAATACGTCGCGCTCGCCCGATCGATCTCGGATCAAGTTGTCGATGGGAAGAACAAAGACCAACTCGTAGGGTGCGCGTTAGGCGCCATCGCAGCCGCCGATGCGGCGTGTGCAAAGCGCTTCATCGAGCAACGCGGTCGCCAATTGTTTCGACGGCCACTGAGTGCGGCGGAAGTCGCGCAGTACACGGATATGTACACTCGCGGCGCTTCGACTCCCGGCGACTCGTCCAAAGCTTTAAAGCTCGCGCTGATCGGAATGTTGATGGCGCCCGAGTTTGTTTTCAGAGTGGAGAAGGCGGAGCCTGATTCCGGCGATGCCGCTGGTCATCGACTTGATGGCTACACCAAGGCTGCGCGTCTCTCCTATCTACTCTGGGATGCGGGTCCCGATGACGAGTTGTTGGAAGTTGCGCGAACCGGCGCGATTCATGCACCGGCCACGTTAGCCAGCCAAGTCGACCGATTACTCGCATCGCCTCGCGTTGAAGCTGGCTTTCGCGCGTTCTTCGCCGACATGTTGCAATTCGAAGCCTTCGATTCGCTGTCGAAAGACGGCACAACCTATCCGAAGTATTCGCAATTTGTCGCGGACAGCGCGCGCGAGGAAACGCTGAAGTTCTTAGTCGATCAACTCCTGACGAAGTCCGGTGACTATCGCGACATCTTTACGTCGCGCGAAACCTTCATCAACCGGGCACTGGCCGCCGTGTACAACATGCCGTATCCGTCGACCGATCCGTGGGCGCGATTTACGTTTCCAGAATCGAGCGAAAGATCTGGCGTCTTGACGCAAGTGACTTTCTTATCTTTGGCGGCACATCCGGCGGCCTCATCGCCGACGATTCGCGGCGTCAAATTGTATGAGTCGTTTATGTGTCTGGCGTTACCGCCGCCGCCGCCCGATGTCGATTTCTCCAAAGTGCAGGCGACCGAGAAGGGCACCGTTCGCACAAGACTCATCGACCACAAGACGAATCCCGGTTGCTTCGGTTGTCACAATGTCAGCGATCCACCGGGGCTCGCGCTCGAGCGATTCGACGGACTGGGTCAACATCGGGTGCTCGAGAACGGCGCGCCGATCGATGTCAGCGCTGACATCGGCGGCAAAAAATTCGACGGGTCCGTCGGGCTCGGGCAGTTTCTGCATGACAACGCAGCTGTACCCGCGTGCTTGGTGCGCAACGTGCACTACTACGGCGTCGGTCGCGAAGTGGACTCGAAAGACAATAGTTACCTGATTAAGCAAAGAACAGTCTTTGCCGACAAGGGTTATAAATTGCCCGATTTGATGCGAAGTATTTTGAACGATCCGTACTATTACCGCGTTGTCATGCCCGATGGCGCGCCGGCTCGCACTGCAAGTGCGGCTGTCACTCAAGCAGGCCAAACTCAAGCAGGCCAAACTCAAGGAGATAAGCGATGACGATGCGCTTCGACCGACGTTCCCTATTACGCGGCATGCTGGGCGGCGCGACCGTCTATCTTGGATTACCGGTATTGGATGCATTCCTCAACGGCAACGGCGAAGCTTGGGCGGATGGCACGCCACTGCCTGTGCGGTTCGGCACGTACTTCTGGGGCTTAGGTCTCACCGACACGCCGACAGGTGGAACGCGTTGGGTGCCGAGCAAAACCGGCAGCGGCTATGAAGCTACGCCTGAACTGCAATCGTTCGCCGACCTGCGTCATAAGGTGTCGGTGTTCTCCGGCTTTCGCGTGATCGGCGACGGCAAACCGAACATCGTGCACTGGACGGGTACGGCCGGAGTGCTTGCCGGCTCTGCGCCAGCGCTAAACGGTGTGATGGAAGGTCCAACCTTCGACACGAAGATCGCGGACACACTCGGCGCCACGTCTCGCTTCAAGCAGTTGGATATCTCGGCCACCGGCGAGAAGACCGCGGCTTATTCCACTCGGACCGGCCGTTCATTCGCCACGCCGGAAACGTCTCCTTTGATGCTGTACAACCGGCTATTCGGCGAGGACTTCCAAAATCCGAACGACCCGAATTGGAAGCCCAGCCAGGACATCATCTTGCGCAAGGGCGTTTTGTCCGCAGTCTCGGATCAGCGCCGCACGTTGATGTCGCAAGCGGGCGCGGCCGACAAAGCCAAACTCGACCAGTACTTCACATCGCTGCGCGAAATCGAGAATCAACTGGCGATGCAATTGCAGAAGCCGGAACCTTGCGAAGCATGCGTGGTGCCCAAGGCGCCAGACGCGACGCCGAATTCAGTGACGGTCGACGTCGTCAATGCAAACAGCAAAGCGATGGCGCGTTTGTTGGCGATGGGGTTGGCATGCAATCAATCACGCGTCTTCAACTTCGTGCATACGCCCGGACTGTCGACGGCCTATATTGGCGGCGAAACCAAGACCTATCATCAAATTACGCATGACGAGCCGACGGACGCCAAGCTGGGCTTCCAGCCAAAGACGAGTCAGTTGGCGGGCATGATCATGCAAGCCTTTGGCGATTTCCTGCACGAGATGGATGCGATCAAAGAAGGTCCGCGCACACTGCTCGACAACAGCCTGATCATGGCGTTTAGCGATACCGGCTACGCAAAAATTCATTCGACCGAGAACATTCCGGTGTTCTTCGCCGGCGGTGCGGGTGGTAAGCATAAAGCGGGTCAGCACATCGCGGCGAAGGGCGAACCCATCAGCCGGCTGTCGTTGACGGCGCAGCAATTAGTGGGCGTCAGTGCGGGCGAGTTCGGCGCAGGCGCGATGAAGACATCGCGGCCGGTAACCGAAGTGATGACTTCGTCCATGACCTGAAGAGGTGCCAACAATGAAAACGCCAATCAAGATCGGGATCAGCCTTGCCGCGCTGGCAGTGTCAGGGGTCGCGAACGCGGAATGGACCAAGACTTACGTCATCGAATGGAACGAAGCGGCGATGTACTACGGCGCCAAAACCGGCGTCATCGATCCGGGCACGGATTGTCCGCAGGGTTCGAATCCTGAGCCCGATTGGACGAAGGTATTGATGGATGCCGGCTATTCGAAGCAAGAAGCCGCGTGGCTTCGCGATCCATCGCATCCGTTCCGCATTCCGAATCACGGACAGAATCAAATGGCGTTCCGCGGCAAGGACCGCGCGAATATCTACATCCATCCCGAATCAACACCTGATCCCGGTCTGACGCCGGTGTCCGGGACGATCGGTGAAGGCCTCGATCTCGACGGCAATCGCAATAACGGCTTCATCACGCCAACGGGCGAGAAGGGTGTCGATAACGAGTTTTATCGCACGCTCGGTTGCTGGATGACGTATCGCGGTCCAGCGCGTCAAGCAGCAACCGCATTGAGTAAGAACGATGAAATGCGTGAGGGTCTCTGGACGGTTGTCATCGTCGTTTCCGGTCAAGGCAAAGATCCGTTGAACGACAATAATGTCAAAGTCGGCTTCTATTCAAGTCCCGATGCGATGGTGAAAGACGCGATGGGCAACATTGCACGCGACTACACCTTCCGCATTCAACCGGATGCCAAGTTCGAAGCCATCATGAAAGCGAAGACCGTCAAAGGTGTCATCACCTCGACGGAACCGACGCAAGAAATATGGGTTCGCGATCCAAGCTACACGCGCGAACTTCAATTGCTGAAAGCGCAGCTGAAGCTCGAGATGAAACCTGATGGAACGATGAGCGGCCTGCTGGCCGGATATCGGCCTTGGTTTCCGATCTATCGCGGCTGGGTGGAAGCGCGCGGTGCAGTGATCGAGGCGCTCACCTGGGTGCAATTGCCGGGCGTTTACTACGCGCTCAAGCGCAGCGCCGACTACAGCCCCGAGGGCCGCGGTAAAGAGAAGACGCATATCTCGTACGCGATGCGCATCGATGCGATTCCCGCGTACGTCATGACGCCTGATGCGAAGACGCCGGTTGCAACGGTTGCGTCGTACAAAGACATCGCGCCGCCATCGAAAGGCCGCATCAATGCGGTGAGCTTCCAAGCGATCGTTGTGGATGGCATCGTTCGTCGACGCGACGGCACGATCCCTGGCGGGCCCACGGTTGAGATTCCGCCTCCGACGACTTTGGCGGCGGATAATAAGCCCTAGGCGAGTGCGTGAAAGGTGATTCGTGAATAGTGATTCGGGACTCGGGACTCGGGACTCGGGACTCGAGATTCGAGATTCGAGATTCGAGATTCGAGATTCGAGATTCGAGATTCGAGATTCTTGATTCTTGATTCTTGATTCTTATTCCGCTCATGCTGAGCTTGTCGAAGCACTCCTAGAATTCCGGAGCCCTTCGACAGGCTCAGGGTGAGCGGAAAATCTGATCAGATAAATCTGCCGGCCAGCGTGCTCCGCGCCGCGTCCCTACCTCTCCATCGCCGGCCTCTAGTCCTTCAAGAGCCAACCGCACACGTGTGCGGCAGTCAGTTGGGCAACAAAGGTCTTGTCTGGCTAATCCCTAACGGCTGGCTTTGCAATAAAACCGTACACCTCAAACATGATACGAGAAGGGTAGTTTTCGCACGAGCGTGGTGCGTCCTTGAGTCTCGGAGACAACGAATAAGGTCGAGCTGGCGAGTTCAAGGGTGACGAATACGTACTGATTGAGGAAGGTCATCGGTAGTTCGATGAAGCGCTCCAGAATGACGATGCCAACCTCCTGATCACGTTCGCGCCAGCATTCGACGAAGCGAATGAAGCAGACGCGTTTGCCGCGCACGGATCGCAAGGAGTCGGTGTCAATTGTCGAGGTGGCGTGGCGATAACGAAGATGTTTGGCAGTGAGTCGGACCGCAAATTTGAAGCGGAAGAACTCCTCGGATTCTGCGTTAAAGCGATTGCATTCTCGATCGATGTCGCTCAGCGCTGTAAAACGATGCGCTCGCCAGAGCTTTTCGGTAAAGGTGCGATTGTGTCCTTCGATGTGCGGATTGGTGTAAGAGCGATAGGGCGCCGCGAACAACGGAGTGATGTGGCAATTGAGCAAGAATTTCACGAAGCGGCCGAGCAGCGCGGGATGATTGCCGCCGCGAAAGATCAAGGCGTTGTCGACCCGCAGCACGTGCGGCAGGGGGTGATCGAGCCAAAACGCGGCCAAGCGCTCGACCGCCGCCTGCGCCGTTTCCCCTAAAACACGCCAAATTTGATGAATTTCAAACCACTGGTAGTAGCCGGTGGACAGGATCGATATCGGCTCACTGGAACCGTCGATGTACTTCTTACCGATGTAATCGCAGGCCTGCTGAATCCGGCCGAGCCCCACAATCGATTTGATCGGAAACTGTAACCGCTGCACGATGTTTTGGCTGTGTTGTCGTGCTTTGGGTCGATGAGTTTGCAGTCTTGCCTGCCGGACCGATTCATTGATAAACCACAGACTTGGCACTTGCTCGTCTGGATACCGTTTCGCGTACTCCATTTGGACGTAGGGTGCGCCTTGAAAGTACTTTTGCTTCTCGATCCGTTGACGTTTGAGGGTGATCACCCGCTCACGCACCCGAGGAGCGTACTTGCGCAACGAGCCTTTCGCCCAACCACGCCGGTCTTGATACGTCTCGGCACGCAGCCACGCGATTAAGGTCGCGCGCCGTACCCGCAAGCGCTTCGCAATTTCTGTATTGCTTAGCCCTTGTTGCTTGAGCGCCATCGCCTCCGCGAACTTTTTTTCGCCTCATCTTTTTTCATGGCATCTACCCCGTGCTGACTTCTTGAGTCATAGAACCATCAAACGCTTCCATGCCCCTAGGATGCCATTACAATCCCCATACCGCCTGTACGGTTTCATACCAAAGCCAGCCCCTAACGACTAACCCCGTTTCGCCTCGCGCTTAGCGCGGTGCGGCGCTTCGCGCCCGATCACCACGGCGCCGGCTTGTAATCCTTCAAGAACTGACCCCACACGTGTGCGCCGGTCAGTTGCCCGACAAAAATTGGGTCAATGATTCGCGCCGCGCCGTCGATGATGTCGAGCGGCGGTGAGAATCCTTCCTCGGCTTTACGAGCCGCGTGAATCGCCGGGTCTTCGTCGGTCACCCAGCCGGTATCGACTGAGTTCATGTGGATGCCGTCTTTCTTGTAATCGGGTGCGCTCGTGCGCGTCATCATGTTCAGCGCCGCCTTTGCCATGTTGGTGTGCGGATGCTTTTCGGTTTTGAAGGTCCGATAGAACTGGCCTTCTACCGCACTCACGTTGACGATGTGTTTGTGGGCGCCCGGCGTGCGCAGCATCAGTGGCTTTAACCGTGCATTCAAAATGTAAGGCGCGAGCGCATTCACCAAATGCACTTCCATGAGTTCCGGTGTTTCCACCTCATGGAGCCGCAAGCGCCAACTATTTATTTCACGTAGATCGACCTGTTGACGGTCTTCGTCATATCGCTCGGTTGGAAACAACGTCTCGCCGCCGTAGAAATCCTCATCGAGATATCGGCGTTGCGACAGTGCGGCACTATCGATCAATCCTTCCGGCGTCGCACGCTGAGCACTGATGAGCGCACCTTGTGCGGACGGGGCGCTCAATGCCCGGCGCATGACTTCGCGTCCCTGAAGCGGAATGCGTAGCGAGTCCGGCAATGAATCGAATGAAGTCGCTTCCCTCGCAAGCAAATGTTGAAAGAAGCCGGCCGGCCTGCGAACGGTCTGACAGGCGTTGTTGACGATGTGATCGAGACGCGGCAGGCGGTCGGTCAAAAATCGAGCAAACAACTCGACACTAGGCGTGTGCCGCAGATCCAATCCGTAAACCTCGAGTCGATCGCGAAACGACGCGAAGTCGGACTCTTGCGAGTAGCGATCTGCCGCGTCGACTGGAAAGCGCGTGGTCGCAATCACGTACGCGCCTGCGCGCAACAATTTTAAGGATGCCTGATATCCGATCTTGACTCTCGCGCCGGTGATCAGCGCGTAGTGTCCGGTGAGGTCGGCGGTTTGCTCGCGCTTCGCGTAGTTGAACTCGCCACATGCTTCGCACATCGAGTCGTAATAACGATGCACTTTTGTAAAGGTTTCTTTGCAGACATAGCATGTGCGCTCTTGATTCAGCACAGGCCGGTCGCTCTGCGCATCCGGAGCGGGGCGTTCTAGCCATAGCGGCCGGTACACTTCCGATCGCCGCTGTACTCGCAAAGCCGATTGCTCAAGTACTGCGCGATCCCGTTCTTTCGCGGCGGCTCGATCGGCGCGCCGAAAAGCCTTCGCTTGCTGGATCAAACTATGTTTCTCGGGCTTTGCGACTTGCCCGGCTAAGGTCAGCAACTCGCGGCGCTGTGCTTGCGAAAGCCGGGTGAGGTGGGATCGATCCGTGTCGAGGGTGCGCAGAACGCGCACGCACGTCAGCACGTCCTCCTCAGATAGGGGCGCGGAAGCGGGCTCTAGGTTGACGGTCATGGTTCACCGCAATGCGGAAAGCGAAAAGAGAGGCATCTTTACGAGTTGGTGCGGTATAGGCAAGTAGGCTGGGCAAGTCGTCGTGGCCCCTACCTTCGGAATCTCAATCCCTGTACTCTCCGGTCGCTCAAGATCGCGAACGCGATAGCCATCGAGAATCATAAAGAGAGCCAAAACGTAGAGGTTTGCCATGCGCATCGCCGGATCATTTTTTCAAACCATCGCCGCAGTCGTTGCCGTCTGTCTTTCCATCTCGGCTTATTCGCAAGGCACAGGTCAGAACAATCGCGCCGCGCCTGAAAGGAAAGCTCCGGTCGTCGATCCGAATCGCACCGTGAAGATTCTGCAGGAGCCTCGGCATCGCCAAGCGCATCGCGACGGCGATATCTACGTGTTGGATATCCAGATCAACCCGGGCGACATGACGCTCCCGCACACGCATGACGCGCCGATTCTGTATACCTTCATCAGTTCAGGTACGGGTCCTTCGGGTGGGCGTCTGACCAGCACCACTGACTACGTGACCAAGAACTTCACTCATCAAGTGACCAACGAAGGTCCGGGATTATTCCGCATCATCGCGTTGACCAACTACGGCCCGCCGATTGCGGATTTGAAGAGCGACCGGCCAACTGGAATGAGCGGCGAGCCTGAAATCGAGAACCCATGGCTGCGCGCCTATGCAGTCACGTTGCAGCCGGGCAAGAGCACCGAGGTTCAGACGCATCAAAACCCAAGCTTGATCGTGTTGACGGGCGAAGGTCTCGTTCATGTCACGCGCGAAGACGGCCTCACCGCCGAACTTGCCGGAATGGGTAGCTACGCTTGGCGCAATGCCAAAGCGAAATACCAAGTCCGCAATGTAGGTACGGTGCCGGTCAAGGTTGCGATCAACGAAGCGCGGCGGTAGTTGAGGCTGGTTAGCGGCTTCTGGATGCGATGGCGTAATCTTTAACCGACGTTCGTTTGGCTGCGGTTCGTAATTCGAGACTCGAGATTCGAGACACGTCCGAAATACCCGAATCGCAGTTTTCCGCTTACCGAATCCCGAATCCCGAATCCCGAACTCGCTGTCGCGGATCACAGGTGCGACAACATTCCTCTTCGTTGTCCTGGCAGCGAGCGGCAGCCTACTTTCGCTTAGCGCCCAACGACGCCAAAGTCTTCTCGACAATGGCGTTTAAGCCGCGATCGTCATTCACCCATCGGGCGACGATGATCACGTCGTTCTCCCAATCGATGTAGACGATGTTGTTGCCGTTTCCCACGAAGCGTACAGCGGACGTCGGCGCCGCAGGCAGCGGTTTGCGATTCTCGACCGCATTGTTGAGATACCAATTCGCAAAGCCATAGTTGGCGCTTGCAGGACCCGGTGATCGCGCCTTCTGAATCCAATCCTCGGCAATGATTTGCTTGTCCTTCCATTTTCCATTGCGGAGGAACAAGTAGCCGAAGCGAGCCATGTCATACGCGTCGATGAACATGCCGCCGCCCCAGTGTCCGCCGCCGGTGACCGATTGCACGCGCTTACCGTCGAGTTCGATCCACGCGTTATCGTAGCCATGCCATCGCCATCCGTTCGATGCGCCGATGGGCTCCATCACTTCCTCGCGCAACACATCGGGTAGCGGCTTTCGCCATACATGCAGAGCGGCCAACGCCAGTACATTGACGCGGACATCGTTGTACTTGAAGAAGGTGCCCGGTTCGTGCAGTGGGCGATTCAGCCAATCTTTGGGTTGCTGGCCGACGGGCCGATCGGCCCAATCAGGCTTGCCCCACAGCGTGCCTTGCCAATCGCTGGTTTGCCGCAGTAGATGATCCCATGTGATTTTCTGATTGTGCTCGGCTTCGAACAGCGCTCCGTCTTCCAAGGTTGGCGCGCCGCCGGGCATGTAAGCGCGTGCGGGCTCGTCGAGGTTGCGAATCAGTCCGCGTTGCCATGCGAGGCCGACGAGGGTAGTCAGAAATGTCTTCGTGACGCTGAACGTCATGTCGACTCGCTTCGGCTCGCCCCATTCCGCGACGATGTAACCCTTGTGAATAATGAGTCCACTTGCTGGACCGCGTGACTTGATCGGTCCTATTGGCGAATCGTATGGCTCGCGGCCGTACGAGATCGCGTGGGCGAGCATGAGGTCGCGCGGCGCCGCGGATTCGTTGGCGATGGCTGCCTTTACTGCCTCGTCAATTGCCGCGCCGTTCATCCCAACCTCGGCCGGCGTCTTGTGCTGCCAGTCGAGTCGTTCGGGAAAGTAGGCCTGGGCGCGGCGTGATGGCGCAGTTTGACTCTGGGTTTGGGAGATCGGCAGTGCGAGGCACAATAACGCTGTGGCGAGGAGTCGGAGGTGACGGCTCATGTCGGGTTTCACTGTATCGCTCCCACGTGGTTCCATTTCAGAGATCTATGATTCTACGCACTTGTGTTGAGCTCGGGATAACTGCCAAAGCGACCGATACTTAGACTTATACTCAGAAGCTTAGGTGCTGCTGTACATCCCGCGCGCAACCTTTTAGAGGCCGCTTGCGACAATATGCTTGGGTGAGAATGAGTTCGGAAACTTGAGGGAGTGACAATGAAAGCGTTCATGATGGCAATGGCATTGATGGTGTTCGCAGGCTCGGCAGTGGCTGCCGACAAGCCGAACTTCTCCGGCATCTGGAAGATGGACCCTGCCAAGAGCGCTTACGGTCAGGTCCCGCCCCCGGAACTGTTCGTTCGCAGAATCGAGCACGCCGAACCGATGATCACGATTGTCGAGGAACAACGCGGAGTGGGAACGACTCCAGAAACGTCGCGCAAGATGAAAACCGACGGTACCCCAACTGTCGAGACGATCAACGGCGCAGCTTTGAAGCTGACGGCAGTTTGGGAAGGCTCTACTTTGTTCGCACAGACTGCGATCGAAAGTTTTGGCGTGGCGTTCAAAGACAGAATGTCGTTGTCTGCGGATGGCAAAACACTGACGAGTGTTGTAAAAATAGACTCGGCGCAAGGCGCGGTCGAATTGAAGATCGTATTCGAACGTCAGTAGAGGCACACGGAGTAGGCGGTCTGGGCGAGGAGCGTCACGTAGGTTTTTATTTCGCCGTGGCTATGCGTGTTGTAAATCCACGCGTAGCGAAGCCATGTTCGGTGACGCCGTGTTTCACACCGCTTCGTCACGCGAGCGGCGACAGATCTTTGGTGTGTCCCTTCAAACTACGATTCAGGAAATGAGGGGACAGACCAAAGGTCAGTCCCCACTAAGTCGAGATCTGACTAAGGTCGGGCGCAGGATCAGTCATCTCAACGCGTATACGTGTTGCTAGTAGCCCCTAACATGATTTACGTCGTGATCGCCTCGGCCATTTTTTTGGCGGTTTCAATCATCGCGCTCGGCAGGCGTCGTCCAGAGTACAGTCACATCGAGCACACGATCAGTGAGTTGGGCGAACGGGTGCTCAATTGAACGCTTGGTGGCCTACGGTGTATTTCTGCCATTTGGACTGGCGATGGCGGCAGTCGCGATCGTCATGCGTTCGAGCGAACCCGTCGTTTTATCGGCGGGTGGCATGGCAGTGGGGTATATCGGTGCGGCATTCTTTCCCATCGATGCCGACACTCGATCTTCAGGTACTGTTCGCTACGTATTGCATGCGTTGGCGGCCTGTGTCGAATATGTCGGAGCAATGGGCGCGTTCGATATAGTGGGGCGTGAACTCGGCTTTCCTTACACGGCAGTCAAGTTCGCGATCCTTGGATTTTTCGTGTCGATGTACGTTACAGGTCTCAGGAGACTTCGAGGACTGTTGCAGCGTGTCATCGAGATCGTCATGTTGATCGGACTCGGCGCGTTCGTACTGAGGGCCTAGGATCTCTATCCGCGCAGCCATGCTCGATCGGAGCGACTCAATGGATGAATTCGCAAACCTCATGCACTCGGCGCAAGTCGCTCGTCGCGAAGGGCGATTGCAGGAAGCGCATCAGTTGTATGCACAAGCGTTGGGCTTGTGTCGGCAAGTCGCGGCGGAAACGCTGGCCGATTCAAAGCGCAATCTCATTGCGGCGCTCAAAGGCTTGGGCCAAATTGAGAGAGACTTAGGTCGTGGCCGCGTTGCCTGTCCTTTGTATGTCGAAGCGGTCGAGCTTTGCCGCCTGGAAGGCGATGTGTTGCTGCTCGCACACACCGTTCGGCATCTCGGCGATATTCATCAGGAACTCGGGAATCTTGCGCCGGCCGACAAGTGTTATCGCGAGGCGCTCGCAATCTATCGAACGGCGTCTGGCGTCGAACGGTTGGATCTTGCCAATGCGCTGCGATCTTTCGCTGTTCTTCATGACTCGCTTGCCAGAGACTCTACAGCGCTATGGATCGAGGCAAAGAATCTTTACGAAGCGGCAGGTATTGTCGAAGGCGTGGAGGGATGCGCGAGGCGCATCGTACAGCGAGGAACTTAAAGTCCGTCGCGACTACGTGCATGATCTGACTGATCAATGACTGCGGTGAGGCTGGGCGGTTGGTCCGGACATTTCGCGAGGAAATGCCCGGACTGACATTGTCTGAAGGAACCGTCTCTACAACACTGCGAACTGAAACGGCGTCGAATTACAATCCTGAATCTCGCGAATTGCGCACATCCATCAACGAGTTTTGGTGGTCGCGCTCGGCCTGGCGCTCGGCTGCGGTCGTGCAACGTTTTTCTTTCAAGAACGAACCGGTTGGCTTCTCATAGGTGCAGATAACGCCCTTGTCGTCTTGAACATTCGCTGCCGTCTTCCCGTCCGCGGAGGATTCGCCAGACTGGGTGGATGGGGTGGTCGAGCATGCGGCAGTCAACAAAGCCGCCAATACAAACAGTGCCGATTTCAAGGGTTAACTCCTGTAAGGATCATCATGTATCGATGTGTGAAAGAAGCGAGTATGCCTGATGAT
>Ga0193752_1000284_pt1 | contig 54306 bp, 50 predicted proteins | sample H1c1metaG_FD_144924 | JGI IMG/M metagenome (GOLD analysis project Ga0193752, IMG submission 144924) | Soil microbial communities from a riparian zone of the East river system, Colorado, United States - H1c1 | ecosystem: Environmental > Terrestrial > Soil > Riparian zone | place: USA: East River...
CCGTTCCCACGTAAATGCTGATCTTGTTGTCTATGGCCCAACTGGTGGGCTTAAATTCTTTACCTGCGTCTTGCATAAGTCTGGGGTTAAGCGCGGCGCGTGAAACAAATCCCACGCGCTACGCTGTGGTCATTAAATTTTGATGATCGTGCCTTCGTTGAGCCCCTGGTATCCGACGGTGATGACTTTGTCACCCGCGGTCAATCCCTGTACCTGGGCCCTGCCATCGAAGACGCCATCAATGACAACTTTCTTCTTGGCAGCGACGGTGCGCCCATCGCGCTCCTGCGCGACGTACACGACTTTTTCGCCGTTCACCTCCTGTATCACATTCACTGGAACAGCCAGCGCGTTAGGAATCGACTGATACACCACCTTCAACACGACTGACATGTTTGCACGAAGGTCCTGGTTGCCGCTTACCCTGGCCTCTACAGCAAACGTACGTGACAATTGATCGATGCTTCGTCCTACGAACGTTACTTTCGCTTCTATGTCTCTCTTCAGGTCCGGAATCGTGACGATAACCTTGTCGCCCTTCTTGATGTTGAGTACATAGGCCTCAGATACTTGTGCCTTCACCTTGAGGTCGCTGTTATTTACTACGCGCACGGCAGGCGCGCCAGGCATGATGTTCTGTCCAACCTTTACGGTAACCTCATCCACCACACCATTGATCGGCGACTTGATACGCGTTTGATCGTTCTGCTCATTCAGCGCGGCAAGCCTCCTCTCAAGACCGTCTTTGCTATTCTTGGCCTGGAGGTACTGCACCTCGGTTCCAATTTTCTGATCCCAGAGATTTTTCTGGCGATCAAAAACGGTATTGGCCAAATCCAGCGAGGCCTTCAGCTCGTCGATGTTTCGAAGGATGAGCGTGTTGTCAACCTGCGCTAATGTCTGGCCCTTGCGAACCTCCTGACCTTCCTGCACGGATACATTGGTGATGACGCCCGGCATTTTCGTACTGACCTGAATATTTTCTTCCGACTCAATTGATCCTTGCGTCTGCACGAAGTGCTCGAACTTTGAAGGCTGAAGCTCCTTCACGATCACTTCTTTAGACTTAACCGCCGAAGAGTCTGGATTTTCCTTGGCAATTTCGCTTTCGAGCTTTTTGATATCCTTCACCAGGGCGACCTGCTCCTGTTTCAGTTTGTCAAGTCTTGCCTTCTTATCTTGCTCAGGAGTTGTCGCGCTGCAAGCGACCAAAACTGCCGCCAATGCCAGTGCTGAAATCCTGCTGTAAAGAGTCGTATTCATATCGATAGTTTTCATTGCAATTACTTGGTTTTAGGGGTTTCGTATTTTGTGGGGTCGATCTTTGAATAGGCCACGTCGAGGTCTGTTTTCGCCGAGATCGCATCGAACAGAGCATTATAGTAGTTCACTTGTGATTCGCGCAAAAGACTTTCTGCGTCGATTACTTCAATGTTGGATCCGACGCCCTGCTCATACTTGATCTTGGTTATTTTGGCGACCCGATCGGCGAGTTCCATGTTCTCGCGCTGTGAGCGAAGCGTTTCAATAGAGTTCTTATAAGTTACCGTGTTCTGCTGGATGCTGAGATCGATGCTCTGGCGCAGCGACGTGAAACTATTCTGCACTTTCAATAGTTCAAGTCTGGCCTGCTGCGTCTGGTAATTGCGCTGCAGCCCGCTGAAGATGGGTACTTTCAGGGAAACACCAAATGAAGAAAAGGGGTACCATTTGTCTGGGCCCACCATACCGTTATCGCTGATGTCTGTGTTGGTTTTGAAAATTCCTCCGATACTAGGCGACTGTGTGCTGTAGCCACCATTCCAAAAGCCAACCAGCGACGGGTGCGAATTCGAAAGCTTGTTTTTAACGTCGAGTTGGAGCAGGTCACGCTGCGTTTCAAGCATCTTATATTCGATCCGTTCCTTGTAATCCCATCCGTCCTCGTATTCGTTAAAAAGGTTTTCGTTCACTTTCAGATCACTCAGGGTACCACGGATAACGATTTCACTGCTGATGGGATAGTTCATCTGGAATTTCAACAGGCCAATACTCAGCGATTGCAGGTTGAGAAACTTCAAGCGCTCTGCCTTGAGATTATTGAGCGTAACCCGAATACGGTCCACATCAATTGCCTCAGCAAAACCGTTCTCGTTCAAAGCGATCGTCGTGCGCAACAGGGAGTCTACACGCGCAATATTATTATCGAATAGTCCGATACGCTCATTGTTTACAAGCACTGCGTAGTAGGCTTTTGTTACGTTCTCTATGACCTTGATCTGCGTTTGCTCGGCACTTCGCGTTGCCAGTTGCTTGTATGTATCAGCCGCTTTCAGCCCCACGAGGTAGGTCGTGCTGAACAACAGTTGATTTACCGTCACACCTGCATTACCGCTACTGGGCAGCTGAAAGAAGTTCGGAGAAGCAACAACAGCGTCGTCGGGAAGACCCAGGTCGATGTCTGGATTGAATCCTTTGGCAACAGCGTACTGTGCAAAGAACCGGGGCAACTTGTTGCTATGCTGAAGGGCGACGCTTCCTTCTACCTGCGGCAAACCAATACCGGTGGTCTCCCGCACTTTGGCTGTCGCTATCTGCTCATCGACATGGGCATTCTTCACTTCGATGGTATTTTCCATCGCAAAACGGATACAATCGTCTAACGTGAAGGCTGTGGGCGTTTGTTGTGCGCGCGCTACACCAGCCATCAATACAATCGCGAACAGGGTTTGGGATAAACGTTTCATATCAGGAGTTTGAGAGTTCTATTTGGGTTTCTTTGCATTTCAGATACTTCTTTCGGCCTTTCTCTGTAAGCAGGCCAAATACGAAGTGGTCAAATATCTGGAGTTGTACTTCTGCGATTTTGAAATGTGATGTCGGGAATATGCGATCGTCAAACGCCAGCTGCACCAACTCCATCCGCATGGTTGCCATGATCTCCAGGTCGAGTTCCGGCCTGAAGTAACCCTGCTCCACACCACGCTTCAGATTACTGATCACCGATTCACGGATAAACTTCTTCTTGCTCTCGACCCATACATTCCAGGCACGTGGATGATACTTTTCCAGGTCAAACATCAACGACGGATTGATCTCGCTCATCGTGCGCTTCAAACATTGCGATATCTTTGAAAGCTCGTCGATGGCATCTATGGCCGCCGACTGAATAGCATCGAACTCACCCATTATGCGCTCAATGTGCGATTGAACGGCCGTCGTCACGATGTCTTCCTTGTCTTCGAAGTGTTGATACAACGTCTTCTTGGACACTGACAAGTGCCGCGCGATATCGTCCATTGAAATACTTCTCACCCCGTATTTGGTGAAGAGGTTTTCGGCACCCCTGATGATCTTTTTTCTGATATCAACGTCTTCCATAAGGCCGGCAAAACTATGGAAACTATTTACATTACAAAAGTTTCCGTAGTTTCCTTGAACGCGTAATTGTGCTTTCTGTTAGGGTTTTCGCCCAGTTTTTTCAAATTTTTTTGGATTTCCGAGGTCTCAATCGTTTGAACTCGCTTCTGCGGACGCAGATCTTTTCTCCTGCCAGGAGCACCACTTTTCCTTCATCTTCTGTTTGACGAGTTCCCGCTCTTCCGGTGTCATGGAAGAAAACTTATCGCGGCATCGCGCGCGCCAGTAAGCACGCTTGCGCTCGTAATGATGGCCTTTGCCACCAAACCCCCAGAACAGCAACTTGGACAGCAGCAGCAAGCCAAGCGCCTGCCAGATGGTGATCAGCGGGCCGTTAAAGAGCGCGGGAACAAGCCAGTTCCAAAGCAGCATGGTGACAAATCCTACCACAAAGATTCCCGTGATAGCCAACAGCCCAAATGCCACTATTTTCCCAACCTTATTCATCGCCTGATTATTAAAATCCTGATTTATTAATTAGATGTCGTTATAGATTTTCTGGAGTTTCTTGCGTAGCGCAAGGATCGCATACCGCTTCCGTGATAGCAGCGTGTTGATCGATATCCCCGTCTCTTCGGCAATCTCCCGGAAGCCCCGGTCCTCGATCTCGTTCATTACAAATATCTCCCGCTGCTCGGCAGGTAGCTCGTCGAGGGCATCCATGATGGCGTCCCAGATAGCATCCCGCAGGTAAGCATCTTCCGGCGTGTTGCCCAGGTCGGGCAAAATGTCCTGAAGTGTCAGCGGCGCATCGTCATCCATTCCCGCGGCCATGCCGATTTCCGCCCGCTGCGGACGAGCAGCGTCGCGCCGGTAGCGATCGATGATCTTATTACGCGCCACAGAAAATAGCCACGACGTTACGCGATCGAGCGATTCGATCGTGTCGTATCCGGCAACAAACTGAAAAAATACGTCCTGGAGGATGTCTTCAGCCTCCTCAACCGAGGATACCCGGTTGCGTATGAATCCCAACAGTTTGTCTTTCTCTCTGAGAAACGTCTGTTCTTTTATTTGCATGGCCATGTCCATGTCCATCCCTTTGCCCATTGCTTGTGACTTATAAGTCGGGCCGGACTGGCAGATTATTGTAGCGCTGTGAATTTATTTTCAATAGGACCCACGAAGGGTATCGCGCGCCAAACTTCGGGCATTCCAGCGCCAATTCCCAGTTTTTCCCAGGTCATCTCGGCGAACCCAACCGGTTCTGTTTCGTTTGCAGATTTTCAGCCGACGTAAACCGGCGGTGCATTCGATTGAGCCGGGATTCTGTTTAGATTTAACTGATACACCTGGTACATGAACTATCTTAAAAAATACGCGACAATCTTCGCAGGTCCCCTGGCTGCTGTCTTTCTTTTGATGATCATTCCTCCGGATTTCATTTCACCGGGCGCTAATAAAGTATTGGCCCTGGCGGCGTGTATGATCGTGTGGTGGATATCAGAGGCCGTGCCCGTCGCCGTAACCGCGTTTCTTCCACTCGTGTGTTTTCCGCTACTGGGCATCATGGACATGAAGTCCGTATCTGCCGCGTATGCCAATCCGATCATTTTTCTGTTTCTCGGAGGCTTCCTGCTCGCGCTGGCGTTGGAAAAGCACAAACTTCATGAACGTATGGCCTTGAATCTGATACGTCTCACGGGTACATCGGGCAACGGTATCATTATGGGTTTCATGATCTCGACGGCATTCATCAGTTTGTGGATCAGCAATACCGCTACTGCCATGATGATGTTACCCATCGCGTTGTCGGTGATCAACCTGGTGCGCACCAACGACCACCAAATGCCCCACGAACTCCCCAGGTCGGAAAGAAACTTCGCGATGGGATTAATGCTGATGGTCGGTTATGCCGCGACGCTGGGCGGGCTCGGTACAATCATCGGTACACCTCCAAACATGGTGTTCGCCGGTTTGCTGGACGAGTTCTACCACCAGAAACTTGACTTTGGAAAATGGATGCTCGTTGGCGTACCGGTAGCCACTGCGTTGTTGCTCACCACTTACCTCATCATTACCCGCATCATGTTCCCTAATCGAATAGCCCATGTAAAAGGCTCGGAGGTACTCATCACTTCGCGGCTTGCTGCCCTGGGTCCGATCCGGCGTGAAGAAAGGCGCGTGTTGGCTGTATTCGCGCTCACCTCCATCTTTTGGATTTTCCAACAAGCGTTGAACACCTATGTTTTTGGAAAGGAAGTCCTCAACGATACCAATGTGGCCATGTTGGGGGGACTGTTCATGTTCCTGGTTCCTGCCGATGCCGCGCGGCGACAATTTTTACTGGATTGGCGCGACACCGTTAATGTTCAGTGGGGCATTCTGTTTCTTTTTGGCGGAGGACTTGCCCTCGCCGCCGGATTGGAAAATGCAGGAATCATTCAGGCCCTTGGCAAGTGGATCTCCAGCGAAAGCGTGTACAGCGGATGGACCGTATTCGCTTTGATCCTGGTGACGGTCGGTTTGTCAGAGATCATGAGCAACGTGGCCCTCGTCCAGATCTTCGTTCCAGTAGTATTCGGCATGGCCGACGGGCTTGGCGTCGATCCCGTGCTGCTGGCTATGCCGGTAACCCTTAGCGCCAGCATTGGATTCATGTTTCCCATCGCCACGCCCGCTAATGCGATTGTATTTTCGTCAGGCTATATTCGGATGAAGGACATGTTCTGGGCGGGGCTATTACTGGACCTCACCTCGATTGCCGTTATCCTGCTCGCTTCACTTACCCTCGTGCGCTGGATTTACGGGTGATTGGCGCCAAAATGGCCTGCTGCGTAGGAAATCCGGCGTGAGGCGCATCCGTTGCCGCACCGCCAAAAGTGCAGAATTTTCGTTCGCCGGTGCAGGTTGGCACAATATCTGGCTTAACTTGCTAAAACGCATTCGGAGCACGGGCTATATGGCATATTTCGGCGAGAAGCTATCAATCACCTCCGTTACGAAGAAAGTCATTGCTGGCTTTCTGATGGTATTCGTGGCTATCCTGATGGCTCTCGGGATCACCCATTTTGGGTTCAGAGATATGATGAAAACCGTCGATTCGCTGTCGGAGCCCAACCAAAAGCTGGACGCCCTTAACACGATCTTTCAGGAAATCACGTCACTGGAACAAACGCAGCGCGCACAGGCGATCAGCAACCCTCGTAATCCCTACAAGATCTACCTCGAGCAGTCGAAAGCATTCGTCAACAAAATTGACTCGCTTCAATTGCTTGACTGGGACAGCACGCAGGTAGCGCGTCTACAGGAAATTAAAATCATTCTTCAAAAACGAAACCGCCTCTTTCTCTCCTATCTGAAACTCAAATCACAAATGGTAGACAATCGAAATCTCACGGAGAGACTCGATACGCTGACCAAGATGCTTGTTCAGGAACGGGTAGCCTACGACACCAGCGTGGTTACTACGGAAAAGAAAACGGTAACGACTTACACGACGGACTCGGTGAAAGCCCAAAAGCCCCGAACGGGACTCGGCAAGATTTTCGGCCGCAAAAAGAACGTACCAGCTCCTACCACACACGTAAAGGTCGAAGAGCAACTCAGTGTGGTGGTAGATACCCTGTCCGTTGCCCGTCAAAACAAAGCACTGGAGGAAGTGGAGCAGATCATTCTGGATATGGAAACCGAACAGCGCGCGGAAAACAAGCGCCTCATGACGGAGGAACTGGAACTCATCCACGCCAACAGCCTTTTCATCAACCAGCTGCTTAGCATTTTGCACGACGTCGAAAACGAAGAAGTTGTACAAATGCACGCCAATAACGATCGCGCCGGCCACCTGGTAAGCCAAAACATCTGGCGCATCAGTCTCTTGCTAATCTTTTTCTTTATCGGCGCCGCGCTGCTGGTTTATTTCATCTGGGTCGACATTACCCGTGCTAACTACTACAAGGAACAGCTTGAAAAATCGCGCGACGAAGCGCAGGAACTGAGTCAGATCAAGCAACGCTTCCTGGCTAACATGAGCCACGAAATACGTACACCCCTACAATCGATAATAGGGTTCGCCGAACAATTAAAATCGCAGCGCAAAAGCGATCCTGAAGCCATCGATGCCATCAACAGCTCGTCAGAACATCTGCTGCATATCGTCGATGAGGTACTTGACTACAGCCGCATTTCGAGCGGCAGCTTCATACTGAACAAGGAACCCTTTATGCTGGCGCCACTCGTAAACGAAGTGACGGCTGCCCTCAACGTACAGGCTGAACGAAAAGGACTCAACCTTATGGTGGATCTCGCTTTTCCCAAGGCCCTGAAGATCACCGGGGACCCGTTCCGTTTGCGACAGATTCTCTACAACCTCCTCGGCAATGCCATCAAATTTACCTCGCGCGGCTATGTGCGATTGAATGTGCGCACACGGGTCGGCAAGGATCCGGTACAATGCGTGTTCGAAGTTACGGATACCGGTATCGGTATACGCAAAGAAGATATTTCCAGAATCTTCAATCAGTTTGAACAGGCAAACAGCAGTATCACGGGACAGTACGGAGGCACGGGACTCGGACTCACTATCGTAAAATCATTGATCGAGGCACAGGGCGGAAACCTACAGGTACAAAGCGTGCCCAATCAAGGCTCTACGTTTACCGTTAACCTGGCATTCGACAGAGCCGAACCAGACGCACATAACGCAGCGACGCCGGCCGCGCTCCCACAGCAACATTTCACCGGCAAGGTGCTGGTGGTCGACGACGATGCGATGATCTTGCGCCTGTGCTCCCTGGTCTTCGAAAAGCATGGGGTAAAGCATGAAACGTATTCCGACGGTCGCAAAATCATGCAAATGAAGATGGACCCGGAAGTAAAATTCATCTTTATGGACATTCGGATGCCCTCGATTAACGGGATCGATTTATGCCAGGCACTGCGAAAAATTTACGGACAGAGTGCAAAGTTCATCGCCCTCACTGCCCACGTCTTCCCGCAGGAACAAAAACAACTGCTGGAAGAAGGATTTGACGGCGTCATGCTGAAACCCTTCCGCGAAAACGATCTCCTCGGCCGTCTGAACATTGCACCGGCCAAACCGTCTGAGGAATCCGGAGATTTCTCTGATGGATTCGCCGAATCCCTGCTGGATCTCTCCTCCTTGAAGATGATGACGCAGGGAGATGACGCGCTGCTTCATACGATCCTGTTGCAATTCGTTGAAGAGACGGTAAGTGATCTTGACAAACTTACCGAATTGTTTAAATCGCCTGAACCGGATGCCATCAGAGAAGTCGTACACAAGCTGTCGGGTAGAACAGGACAAGTGGGTGCTGGTGATCTCTCAAAGGCGCTTCGTGGATTGGAAGTGCGGCTGGTAAATGGTGAGTCCCCCGAAAAGATGGAGGCCGATCTTCGCTATGCGGTGATAAAGGTGGAATTGTTAATTGAAGAAGTGAAGCAAGTGGCAGGTCCGGAGGCACCCCATTTAGTGAAGTGATGCCGGTTCAGGTTGGCAGCAAGCTCTCTGCTGGCAATGAACGATGCGACAGAAATAAACAGTTTACCGTAATAGGTAGTTTAAAATAAATCCAGGATAAGAGGCCACGGAGCTTTTTTTATGGGTGCGTAGGCGTATAGAGGAGGCTGAAGATTTGGATCGGTCGTGCTTTTTAGATAACGACCTTTTTTGGATGGGGCTGAGCTTTGTAGGATAGTTAAGCCCGAGGCCTGGAGGAGATCGTGCGATAGCTGCGTGTGTGCTTCCGGCGCTTCGCTTTCGGAAAATCGTGGCGCATTGAGCCAAGCTTTGCTACGACCGCCGCCAGATTTCGTCGCGCAGCGGCAGAAGCACACTCGATGAAGTTCCCCCGATCTCCTCCAGGCCTCGGGCTTAACTATCCTACAACGCAGAACACCTAGTAAAAAAGGTCGTTATCTAAAAAGCACGACCGATCCAAATCTTCAGCCTCCTCTATACGCCTACGCACCCATAAAAAAAGCTCCGTGGCCTCTTATCCTGGATTTCATTTGGCCGTGCGTCATAGCTAATTCCACCAGGCACGTGCGAGCCTATTCTATCCCGTACTTTTCTATTTTTAGGTACAACGTTTTCCGATCGATGTTGAGAATGCGCGCCGCTTTTGATTTGTTGTAGCGCACTTCTTTGAGGGTCTTCATGATCATTTCCTTTTCCTGCGTTTCCTGCAGTGCCTTCAGATCATATACGGGTGGCGAGGCAACTGCTTTCGAGGTTGGGTTGCGAATTTCTTCCAGCATCTCCGAAGGAAGTGCCTTGGCCGTGATGACACCTTCACTCGTGAGCAGGACCGCACGCTTGACAACGTTCTTCATTTCGCGAAGATTACCCGGCCAGTCATACGTCTTTAGAATGTCTGTAACTTCGTCGTCGAATCCTGTGACGTGGCGTTGCAGCTCAGCATTTGCCATTTCTCTAAAGAAGCCCAGAAACTCATCGAGATCTTCTGTCCGATCCCGCAACGGCGGAACGCGCAATTTGAATTCGTTGATGCGATGATAGAGATCTTCTCTGAAGGCACCCTTCTTCACGCTCTCAAAAAGGTCGTCGTTAGTCGCGGTGAGGATGCGCACATCAATTTTGATTTCCTTGCTGCTTCCAACCGGTTGGATAACGCGTTCCTGAATGGCGCGAAGCAACTTGATCTGCACTTCGTACGAGAGGTTGCCGACCTCATCCAGAAACAAGGTGCCGTGATGAGCCTCTTCGAACTGACCAATTTTATCCTGGACAGCGCCGGTAAAAGCACCCTTTACGTGACCAAAGAGTTCGCTGGCGGCAAGCTCTTTCGAGATCGCTCCACAGTCTACCGCTACGAACTTCGACTTGGCACGCGCACTCAGTTGGTGAATGGTTTGTGCGACATTCTCTTTTCCCGTTCCGCTCTCACCTTCGATGATGACAGACATATCCGTGGGTGCCACCAGCCTCACATAATTGTAAAGCTGCTTCGACTGCGTGCTGCTGCCCTCGACGAACTTTCGTTGAGGAGGTATTCGCGGTGTGCTTACCGACGGACCTACTTTGTCCTTCTTAAGCGCCTGCTGAACGATCATTAATAGTTCGTCAGGATTCACCGGTTTGGTGATGTATTCAAAGGCGCCGATTTGCATTGCCTTGACTGCCGTGCGAATATCGGAGAAACTGGTCATAATAATGACTTGCGTGGCCGGAGAAGCCTTTTTCATCTCGGTCAACACCTCCATGCCGGTCGTGTCCGGTAGGCGGTAGTCAAGTAAAACAAGGTCGAATGTTCGGGAGGCAAACAGTTGCAGGCCCTGACCTCCCTGATGGGCCACGGTAACCGTGAAACCCTGTTTGCTGAGAAATCCGTCCAGGATTCGACAAAAGGTAAGATCGTCTTCTACTACAAGGATGTTGGCCATACAGGGGGCAAAATAAAAAAGAAAGCCGGAATATTTTCCAGCTTTCTCTTATTGATTAAAGTGATGATTGAAGTTGGATTATCCAACTACCTTACCATCCTTATCAAACTTCACGATCTTGGTTTCGGCACCGTTCTTCAGGTGAACTTCATACTGTTCAGTAGCAGTCACTTTGTAAGCAGCGTCGATCAACCATCCGCGATAGTCTTGCATTTCAAGAGCCTTCTTTACAGGTGCAGGAAGTTCTTCAGACTTAATTTTAGTCTTTTCTTCTTGCTGAGGAGCTTGCTCAGTTGCAGGAGCTACTGCACTGCTCGACGCATCCTGGGCATTCACAAATGCTACACTACCTAACATAGCGGCGAAGGCAAACATTACTTTTTTCATGGTCTTTAATTTTAGTTTGACATTTGTTTTTACTACCGAGTCAGTGTACGAATGATGTGCCAGCGAAAACGTATTTGTAAATCGCTGTATATCAATCATATAAAATTGCAAAAACAACCGCTGCGTACGCAATCCGTAGGATCATTCTACACGTTGAGCTCTTAATTCCACAGATCAACGAGATTCCACACCTCAACGAGGAATTGACAATTGTCAATTGTGAATTATTCTCCTTTTAAACCACGGCCGCAAGATGGTCCGGTCAAGAACCAACCAACCCAGGGCGAGGTTAAGGAGCACGATTGCATTTACGAGGACCTTGCCGTCGAGGGAAACTGTCGGCAGGGATCGGTGAAGAAACTTCTGTGTAAGCGAAAGATCGACCGGGCTCGAAATTGTGATGGGTCCGTCGAACGCGCCGCTGCCTGCCAGATACATGGCCAACACGCCGGCGATGAGCATACCGGCCAGGAGGAATATGCCATTCCTGATAGAGAAGGAAAATGCCGGGGGACTGTATTGATCAAGATTTTCCATAACGCGCTGCGTAAAGTTTCTCGAAGGTGTGAGCAGCGGCTGAGATTTCATCAATTGATGTACGTCAAGCATTGAAGCAAATCTCTCCTGCAGCAACTTATCTGTCGTCAGTCGCTGTTCGAATGCTTCTCGCTCACTCGAAGCAAGGCCATCGTCGATGTACCTGGCGAGATCATCCAGATCTTTCTGCGTTAGCGGTTTCATATTTTACAAAGATAGTGCTTCGGATTTTAAAATGATTTTCAGTTCATCGGCCAGCCGTTGACGCGCGCGATGTATTCTCACTTTCGCGGTGTTAGCCTGCATGCCCGTAATTTCAGCAATCTCCTCCAGTGAAAACTCCTCGAGGTAAAACAGTGTCAGTGCCGTGCGATCGGCCTGATTCAGTCGGTTCATGGCTGCCTCAAGAAACTTCCGTTTGTCTGAGCGCTCAAGACGGTCCTCGCCTTCATGACCCTGTGATATGGTGGTCGACTCAATACTTTGAAAGTCGGGGCGATTCTTCCTGCGATGACTGATCGCCGTATTGAAGACAATCCGGTACAGCCACGTGGAAAATTTGGACTCGCGTTGAAAGCTGCGCAGGTGGTGATATGCTTTCACAAAAGCGTCCTGCGAAATTTCTTCTGCCTCCACCCTGCTTTGCACGACCTTGAATGCAATAGTATAGGCGTAGCTCTTGTAACGATTTACAAGGTCTGCATACACCGATTGCTCACCGGCCAGTATTCTGTCGATTATCGGAAGATCCGGATCGTGGGTCATTTTGGTTCTTTGACGCCGTGCATCTTCCTAAAGTTACAGGATCGTTAGCAGAGTGGTGGATAATGACGGGGATGAGGCGTATAATTCACCGGATGCAGTGGTAGTCTGATTTTGCCGCTGGACCAAGATTCCGCGGAGTTGTGACAGAATGTGCTTAATTAGAGATACCACACCGGTTGCAAGTAAGTACCGCTCCAAAAGGCGCTCCTGCCGGATACGAAAATTTCCTATATGACACATCTTGTAAACACTTTATGCATTTCGAAAGGGCCATTAAGAATGGTGTTCGCCTTTTTAGCGCTGTCAGGCATCATCCTGAGCGTTCCGGCTGCCGCGCAATTTTCGCAAGCTGCCCGCGATTCGATCAACAAGATCACCCAGGTGGACTATACCCAGATGCTCGGTCAATTGGGACTGTCACCTGCTGACATGCGCCGGGGACCATCGGGAGATCCTACCGCGCCTAACGCCGCCAACCGATTCGAAGACAAGGTCAATAGTTATAAACTGCCCGACCCATTATTGCTGAACAACGGAAAGAGGGTAGCGAAAGCTTCAGAGTGGTGGAGTCTGCGGAGGCCAGAGATTGTGGAATTCTTTGATCGCGAAGTATACGGGCACCTGCCCCAAAACCTACCCGCAGTGAGATGGCAGGTAATTTCTGTTAGGGATACCGTTGTTGGTAGCATGCCTATCAAAGAGAAACTACTGAAGGGTGTCGTCGACAATTCATTGTACCCGTCCATAAAAGTCGAAATTGAACTGTTGCTGGCGACGCCTGAGAAAGCAACCGGACCGGTACCTGTAGTGATAGAATTTGGATGGATAAAGAATCCATTTAACCGAGGTCCCGTGCAGGCGCTGGGGTTAGGGTCTGCCGGAGAACCGACCTGGAAGGAGCAGCTGATCATGCGCGGCTGGGGATACGCTATACTTGTGCCCTCCAGTGTTCAGGCTGACAATGGGGCGGGGCTAACGCAGGGGATCATCGGGCTGGTCAACAAAGGCGGACCCAGAAAGACAGACGATTGGGGTTCGCTGCGGGCTTGGGCCTGGGGAGCGAGCAGGGCGATCGATTACCTCGAGAGCGACAAGAATGTAGACAGCAAGCGCCTGGCAATTGAAGGGCTTTCGCGGTACGGGAAGGCGGCAGCTGTTGCCATGGCTTATGAACCCCGATTCTCGCTCGCGTTCATCGGATCCTCAGGCGCAGGCGGCGCAAAGATTCTCCGGCGCATATTCGGCGAACAAATTGAGAACCTTTGTTCGTCGGGGGAGTATCACTGGTTCGCCGGCAATTTTATTAACTACGCTGCCAAAAGAACCGCCCAGGATGTTCCGGTGGACGCGCACGAATTGATTGCGCTTTGCGCGCCACGGCCAGTATTTATCAGTTCTGGGTCTCCGCAGGTGGAAGGACAGTGGGTAGACGCAAAAGGCATGTTTCTGGGCGGTGTCCACGCCGGTCCTGTATATCAACTCTTAGGAAAGAAGGATCTCGGGACGTCTGCCTTTCCGAAGCTGGGTACTGCCTTGATCGACGGCGACATTGCTTACCGGCAGCACGCAGGGGGACACAGTACCGGGCCAAACTGGAGCACCTGGATCGCGTGGGCTTGCGGGTATTGGGGTGAGTGTCAATATGAATAGCCCCCTTCCGGGGTCCTGATAACCTCTTTTTTACAGAAAGGTTGCTTTGGTATCCGAACACGCAACAGCCGCGGCACCCAATTATTCCAATCAACAGATCAACAAATCAACAGATGAACTGTAACCCTTTGCTAATTCAGGAGTATAATAACTACATTTAAGTCAAATATTCATGACGTGAACCGCCATCAACTTGGAGAATTTGAAGAAATCGTATTGCTCACCGTGGGAATTCTCTATAAGAAGGCCTATGGCGTGGCTATCATCGACGAAATCGAACAACGACTTAGCCGGAAAGTGAGCATCGGCGCTCTTCAGACCGTGTTAAGGAGACTTGAAGACAAAGGATACCTTTCCTCTGAGTTGGGAGAGGCAACCAGCGTAAGAGGGGGAAAGCGCAAGCGGTTCTTCAACCTCACCACGCTGGGATCCCGCGTGCTTCGGGAAACACAGGATCAACGAGTCGAACTCTTTAAAGCGATACCGCGTGTAGCCTTCCCCAAACAATGACTGCCCCTTCTGGAATAAAGCCACCAACCATTTCACTGCGGTTCTTCCGATGGTTTTGCGATCCGACGATCGCTGAAGATATCGAAGGAGACCTTACCGAAATGTTTTTGCGTGAAGCGCATAAGGATACGCTGAGCCACGCGCGCTGGCGCTTTACGTTAAACGTTCTTCGCCTTTTCCGTCCGGGTATCATCCGTAAAGTAAAAAATCCATCGTCCCATTTCCATCCATCACCCATGTTCAAAAACTATTTCATCACCTCGGTACGATCGCTGGCTCGCAGCAAGGGCTTCTCCACGATCAACATCATTGGGCTTGCTGTGGGCCTTGCCACCTTCAGCCTGATATCCTTCTACGTCTATCACGAAATGAGTTTCGACCGCTATCATAAGAATGCCGATCGAATTGTTCGCGTCGTAGAGAATCTGAGAACCGAAAACGAATTGCTCTTTCAGTCGGTGAGCTCTCCGCCTATGGGTCCTCACCTGCTGAACGACTTCCCGGAAGTGGAAAGCTACGCGCGCTTTCAGAACTGGAGCCTGCTGGCCGAACGAAACGGAATATCTTACTACGAGCCGGACTCTTACCTAGCAGACAGTACCGTCTTCGACATTTTTAGTTTTAATCTTTTACAAGGAGACAAGAAGTCGGCCTTGCGCGAGCCTTTTTCCATCGTCCTTACCGAGTCGATGGCGAAGAAATATTTTGACGGCGAGGATCCCGTGGGACAAACCATCAAAATGGACTACGACAACTATAAAGTAACCGGAGTGATGGAGGACGTTCCCGAAAACTCACACTTCAGATTCTCAAATCTCATATCCTTCTCTACGTGGAGTCGCAACAACAAGCAAGCCGAGAACGGCGAATGGTTCTGGAATGGATTTCACACCTATCTCCTACTGCGCGATGCCGGGTCCATCGACAAGGTACGGGCGAAGATGAAAGCCTTCATCGGCCGAAACATGGAAAAAGGTGGCATGTATTACGAAGATCTTCCGCTGCAGCCCCTGGCCAGTATTTATATGGCACCGCTTCGTTCATGGGAAAACGGCACGCGCGGAAGCCTCAACAATGTATACATCCTCTCTATTATAGCCATGTTCATTCTTTTGATCGCGTGCTTTAACTATGTGAATCTTGCGACTGCGCGCGCGTCGAGGCGCCTGAAAGAAGTAGGTCTTCGCAAGTCTCTCGGTGCCATGAGAAGGATGCTCGTGGCGCAGTTCCTGGGCGAGTCAATCATCGTCACCCTCCTTGCGTCGTTATTAGGTATGCTCATCGCCTGGTTGATACTCCCCTCGTTCCGAACAATCGTCGAATCGCGCTTGAGTTTCTCCATATTGCCGGACCCCTGGATAATCGCAGGCGCAGGACTGGGGCTGATTTTGTTTATCGGAATATTGGCCGGCGCTTATCCGGCCCTCATCATCTCAGGGTTTCAGCCACTGCAAATATTCCGACCCTCCGTGAAAGGCATATACAGTCATCATAATTTTCGAAAAGTGCTCGTGTCGGTACAGTTCGTTATCTCGATCATGCTGGTAGCCGGTACGTTGCTCGTACAGGATCAGATTGAATTGGTGAAGAATCAGGACCTCGGATTTAACAAGAACGCCACGCTTGTGGTACCGACCAATGGCGACACCGTAATCATGAATCACCTGGACGCGGTCAAGAACGAACTGAAAGCACTCAAAGGGGTGGTCGCCGTGACGGGTTCCGCGAGCGTGCCGGGCCGATCCACCACAAACAACTATACCCAAATTGAAATGACCGATGGAAAAATGTCGCCCACGAATATCAATTTCAATTATGTGGATCACGACTTTCTCACGACTTACAGCATCAAATTGCTGGCCGGTCGTGATTTCCGACGCGACGTTAAAGCAGACGATACAACAGCTTTTCTCATCAACGAGACCGCCGTTAAGGATTTTGGCTGGACGCCGGAACAAGCATTAGGAAAGAAGATCCACCATCGATACCAGGGCAAGATCATCGGCGTGATCAAAGACTTTAACTACATGTCGCTGCACAATAAAGTCGAGCCCCTGATGCTGAGTTTGAGTGCGTGGCCAAATCGCATTTCCATTCGCCTCGATGAAACCGACCTTACGGCCAGCGTGGATCGTGTACAACGCAAGTGGACCGAGCTGGCGCCCAACCTGCCGTTTGATTACACCTTTCTCGATGTAGACTTCGATCGCCAGTACAAAGCCGATCAACAGCTCAGCAAAGTAGCTGGGATATTTACCGGGCTGGCAATTTTCATTGGCTGCCTGGGTTTACTGGGGTTGACCTCATTTGCTGTAGAACGCCGCACCAAGGAGATTGGCATTCGGAAGGTGTTGGGGGCGTCTGTTGGCAGCGTCGTGGTATTGATCGCGCGCGAATTTCTATGGTTGATTGTCATTGCCCTGCTCGTGTCTACGCCGATCACCTGGTACCTGATTCAGCGCTGGGAGCAAAACTTCACCCTGCAGGCCGTCATAAATCCGCTGAGATTTCTCGTCGCTGGCGTATGCGTGTTTGTGTTTGCGTGGATGACCATCAGCCTGCTTTCCTTTCGCGCCGCAACCGCCAATCCGACGAAAGCCCTGAGAACCGAATAAAACCTCGCAGACCCTAAATTTTGTTTGAATTTTGCACGCCGGCCCTGCGGACCCGGGGCACGGCGCGCTGCTTTCCATGACGCTCGATTATCAATTGTCAATTCCCTGTAACCCGCTCCATCCTGGCCGCGTCATAGAGGCAATTCTGTTCACAAGAACAGGAAACTAAAAATCTTAATATCGAACTTATATGGATGTAGCTGTACTTGGCGTGATGGTACCCATCGTCGCCCTCATTGGAACGTTTGTTATGGTGGTTTACCTGCGCAAATTTGAGAACCTCGAACGCATGTCGATGATCGAGAAAGGGATCGACCCTACTATCTTCCGCTCTCGTCAATACCGGAACACGTCGGTGCCCTTGCGTGCGTCGCTCCTGCTCATTGGTGCCGGTGTTGGCCTGTTGTTTGGATACTGGCTCGACAGCATGACCCATATGGAAGAGGTTGCTTACTTCTCTATGTTATTCATTTGTGGTGGCGTCGGGCTTGGCCTATCCTATCTCATTGAAGAACGCAAGAGCAAGGAAATCAAACCTTAATAATTGCTACGGCTCTTTCTTGGTGCCACACTCTATCTTCCAGTCGCGGGCGAGTGCCAACGTACCTTCCTTGGCCTTCTTAATAACTTCATCATGCTTCTTGCTGTATTTGCAACCAATGTCCACATAGCGATAACGCGCGCCGTCGATCGTAAAATTAAAATGGCAAGTGTTGGTAGCTTTTTGTGCGCGGAAGCAAGTCAACTGCACATCCGCCTGGTCACTGCCGGGCAGGAAGCTCGTCGACACAAAAAGGACAATTGGAATAACCAGGCCAGTGATCTTCATCTTCATATAGAGTGAATTGCTGGGCAAATTAGCTAAACTGAAATAGTTTCTAAAACTAGTTGTCAGGCAGGTGCGTTGGTTGTAGGATAACATGCAGGATCGCCAGAGAGAAATCCAACACACACGGAGTCTCGCGGAGTTTTAGAGCACTGGCCTTCACCCTGTCCTATCCCCACTACGCCAATCCATCACCCGACACAGCATCAGAACTAGTATCTGTAGTACTCAGGCTTGAACGGTCCGGCAACCGGAACGCCAATGTACTTGGCCTGCGCATCGGTAAGATCTTCCAGCTCCACACTGATCTTCTTAAGGTGCAACCTGGCAACCTTTTCATCGAGATGTTTCGGAAGCATGTAAACCTTGTTCTCGTATTTACCGGCATTCGTCCAGAGCTCGAGTTGCGCAAGTGTCTGGTTGGTGAATGAGTTCGACATTACGAAAGAAGGATGGCCAGTGGCACAACCAAGGTTCACGAGACGGCCTTCGGCGAGAAGAATTACCTGGCGGCCATTCTTCAGGGTATACAGATCAACCTGCGGCTTCACTTCGTCTTTCGACGCGTTCTTATTGAGCCATGCCACGTCGATCTCGTTGTCGAAGTGGCCGATGTTACACACGATCGCTTTGTCCTTCATAGACTCAAAGTGACGTCCCAACACAATCCCGAAGTTTCCAGTTGCTGTAACGACAATGTCAGCTTCTTTGACGGCGTCGTCCATACGCTTTACGGCATAGCCATCCATAGCGGCCTGCAGTGCACAGATCGGGTCGATTTCGGTAACGATCACCCGTGCACCTGCACCGCGAAGGGAGGCCGCAGACCCTTTTCCAACATCACCATAACCAGCAACAACGGCTACCTTGCCCGCCATCATCACGTCAGTCGCGCGACGGATAGCATCGACGAGTGACTCCTTACAGCCGTACTTATTATCGAACTTCGACTTGGTCACCGAGTCATTGATATTGATCGCAGGCAGCGGCAGCTTGCCGTTGTGCATGCGTTCAATGAGGCGGTGCACACCCGTTGTCGTCTCTTCTGAAATTCCTTTAATACCTGCTACTAACTCAGGATAGCGATCCAGCACCATATTGGTGAGATCGCCACCGTCATCGAGAATCATATTGAGCGCCTTTCCACCCTTGAAGGCATAAAGCGTTTGCTCAATACACCAGTCAAATTCCTTTTCGTTCATGCCCTTCCAGGCATATACCGGAATACCTGCTGCGGCAATGGCTGCCGCTGCGTGATCCTGCGTCGAGAAGATATTGCAGGATGACCAGCTCACTTCAGCACCAAGTTCAACAAGCGTTTCAATCAGCACGGCCGTCTGAATCGTCATGTGAAGGCAGCCGGCAACCCGTGCGTTCTTCAACGGCTTCTGCTTGCCAAACTCTTCACGAATCGCCATCAAGCCAGGCATTTCCGCCTCGGCCAATTTGATTTCCTTGCGTCCCCAAGCGGCAAGCCCGAGGTCCTTCACCTTGTAGGGTAACTTTTTCTCGTCGACAGTCATTTGAATTTTAGAGTTTGCTTTGTGTTATGAGATTCGCAAAAATAACACAAAGGTTTTTAAATAGCTAGCTGTCACTGAGGTGTTCGGCGCACTGACTGAACTATTGACTATCGAGTGCTGTTTAGACGTGATATAGCTGAAAATCATGAATACACCGGGTATAAATGTCAAAGAAGGAATGCTGAAAAACGGTTTGCTAAAGCCTGTGATTAAGATCGATGTAGTGTCGGATGTGGTTTGCCCCTGGTGCTACATTGGCAAGCGCAGGCTGGAGAAAGCCATGGCGGCCGCCTCAGATAAGTTTTCATTTGAAGTGGCGTATCATCCGTTTGAATTGAATCCAGGCACACCGCAATCAGGCGTTAATCAACGCGAACATCTGGCGGAGAAATTCGGTGGGGAGGAGCGCTATGAATCGTTAACCGGGCATACCTCTTCCGTTGCTGCGCAGGAAGGTTTGGAGATGAATTTTCAGAAGCAGGCGATTTTACCCAACACCAGGAAGGCTCACGCGCTCATTTTTGCCGCGCAGAGCGAGGGAAAACAGCTGCCGGTCACGGAAGCACTCTTCAAAGCCTATTTTACCGACGGCATAGATCTGTCGAAAGATGAAAATCTCTTGAACGTTGCCACGAAGGCAGGATTGGATACAGCTGTTGCGGAGACGGCCATCAGTAGCACGGCACTGTTCGATTCAATAGCGGTGCAAGAGCGCGAGATGCAGAATTTGGGCATTCAGGGTGTGCCCTTTTATATTTTCAACAGTGAATATGGCGTATCCGGCGCGCAAGCTCCGGAGACTTTTCTGAAGGTATTCGACGAATTGAAGAAAGCAACCCCTCAGGACGGTGAAGCGTGCGATATCGATGGACATTGTTGACGTTGTATCTGGACCTTATCAGGCCCGTCTAATTCTACATTGATAAGGCCATTCACTTTTTCTTCTTTGCTTTCGTTTGTTGTACAGGTTTTATCAAGTCAACCTGCTGAATAGTGGTCGACCATAAACTCGTTTTGCCCTCGTGTGTTTGTGTCCATACTGGCACGATGACGCCACCATAGGCCGCCAGGTCAAGATATGCCCCTGCGCCGCTCTTGTCGTCTGCCACAAAAGGTGATTCCGTGATCTTCTGCGTCTTGAAGCTGCCACCGCTCTCCGACGAATACGCCAAGACTACATTGGTCGAATCGCCTTCACTCTCCCCGCGATCATAAAATAACACGTAAATATACCCTGTGGTCTGATCGACTGCCATGCGCGGACCATACTGGTCAGTCTGCGCAGCCGCTGTTCCCAGTTTGCTGGGAGAAGACCAGTTGTCTCCGTAGTTGTTCGATCGCATGAACCAAACATCGGTGTCGTCTTTTCCGTTTCGTTGATCGGACCAGGAGAAATAAATGCATCCATGATAACTTCCTTTGGTCTGATCCACCATCAACTGCGGAGGACTGGCCACGTATTTATAACCGGGCACGTCCAGCTTCCAACCCGGTGAGATCGTATTTACTACGATGTCGTTCTCGAGCCACAGGCTGCTGGCGAACGATCGATCCATGTAGATCTTATCGTTGTTGCACCAGGATACAAACATCTTGCCATCGGGACCGATGGCCGGTACCCCACCCGTTAGATATTGGTTTCCTTCTTCGCAGTTACCTCCGGTTTGCGAAATACGCAGTGGCTTTGACCACTTGCTGCCATTACCGGTTGTACTGAGCATAATGACCGATTCGCACTTGCCATCGGCGCCGGTAGCAGTCTCGGTCCAACTGACGTAGATATTGCCTTTTAAATCAAACGACGATGATGGATAATTCTGTTCTCCTCCTGTCGGCGACACGGCAACGGGAGCGCTCCATGTTTTTCCGTCATCTTTCGACTGCGCCATCATGACACGAGAATGGTTATCAAGGGGTGTAGCGTAAACGGCGTAGACTATCCCCTTCGAATCGGATGTCAACGACATCCATTCGGCGTTATCCATTCCCGCCGCGTTTACCGATTGCCAGGTGGTGCCCACGTCGTTGCTCAGGTAAAACGTGTTATTCGCACCCTTCACGACAATGGACTTAGCGTCTTTTCGACTGATCAGTACCGTCGGAATAGAGCGCTTCGCATCGGCCGGCAATTCTCCGATCTCAATGTTCTTATGCTGCGCCACGGCCGTCACCGCAAACAAACACCACCAGTACGTCAGCCTCAACCTTGTCTTCATAAGTTCAACAAACAATTGTTTCATGCTATACAGCCTGTGTGGACGAATGAGTACTCACAGGTGGAGCAAAGTTACTTTTTGGAATCAATTCTCGCTTTCATTTCGCGCTGGCCACCAACTTCAACTACCGACGAGCCGTATACTTTGATGGTGGACTTGATGAAATCTTCAGCCGACGCTTTGTAGATGTTGTCCACGTATTTCTGCGGATTCCGGTCGATGAAGGGGAACCAGGTGCTATGGATCTGGATCATCATGCGATGTCCCGGCTTGAACGTATGGAGCACATCCTGCAGTGCGAAGTTCACATCCGTTATTTGTTCCGGTTTGAACGGCTCTGGCTTCTCGAAGCTGTTCCGGAATCTCCCTCTGAATACTTCACTCCTCACCAGTTGCTCATATCCTCCCATCACGATATTTGCAGGATTGTGTTCATAGTTGGGATGATCGGCAGGGTAAACATCAATCAGTTTCACGATAAAATCTGCGTCCGTACCGGTCATAGAAACCTTGAGTCTGGCCGTGATTTCGCCGGCGATGGTAACGTCTGAAGCGAGCGGATCTGTTTCAAAGGTGAGTACATCGGGACGGCTGGACGCATACCGCTGGTCGTCGCTCATGTAGCTGCGCGGGGTGAAGCCCAGACCCTCCGTTTGTGACGTGTAGGGCACGGGTTTCGCCGGATCGGATACGTAGTCGAACACCGCTTGCTGGTCGAGCGGCGTATCTATGGACAACCTGCCACCGGTACCGAAGTACAGGCGATGCCGGGGGGCATCCTTCGGCGGCCATTCCGTGAAAGACTTCCACTCTTTCACGCCTGTGTCGAACATATACGCTTCCGGCAACCCCAGCGATCCTTCATTCTTCAGGTAGTAGGCAAAAAACTTTCGCTCCACTTCCCGGAGGTATTTTGTCGACAAACTGTCTCCGAAATAAATGTGATTGTGTGTCGACTTGCCGCGCTCGCGTGCCCAGTCACCGTGACCCCAGGGACCCATCACGAGGGTATTACGTGAAGCAGGGCTTGTCTGCTCGACGGTCTTATAGATGTTGAGCGGCCCATACAAATCCTCTGCATCAAACCATCCGCCCACAGTCATCACGGCATGCTTGATGTTCTTGAGGTGAGGCAACAGGTTGCGCTTCTGCCAGAATTCGTCGTAGTTGGGATGGTCGATGATCTGTTGCCAGAAAAAATTATCGTAGTGAAACTTCTCTGTGATGTTCTTCAAGGGTCCCTGTTCAAGAAAGAACTTATAGCCATCACCCTCTTTGAGCTCAAACCGCTTATATTGATCGTCGAACCAATTGTCGCGGGTTTGCCCGCCTTTCTGATAGCCGAAAACAGCAAAGGCTGTTGTGTAACTCTCTAAAAACGCGCCCTGATGATGGAAGTCATCAAAGAAAAAATCAGAAATAGGCGCCTGAGGGGAAGAGGCCTTCAATGCGGGGTGTGCATCCGGAAGCGCGGCCGCCGTGTAGAAGCCCGGATACGAAATACCGAATTGTCCAACATTGCCGTTGTTGCCTTTCACATTCTTGATTAACCAGTCAATGGTATCCCAGGTATCGGAGCTTTCGTCGATAGCTTGCTTATTCTTCACATCATTGCCGGGAATGTTGGGGCGCATATTGTCAAACGTTCCCTCACTCATGTAGCGACCACGCACGTCCTGAAAAACCAGGATGTATTTGTCGCGCACGAGGAATTGAGACGGATGGGTCCCCGTTTTGAAATTTCCATAGCGCGAGGCATTGTAACAGGTACGGTTCATTAAGAACGGATACTTGGCCGATTTGTCTTTCGGAACATATACGATCGTGAAGAGCTTAATGCCATCGCGCATCGGAATCTGATATTCGGACTTGTCGTAGTTCGCGCGCATGTAGATCGAATCTTTCTTTACTTGCTGCGCATAGGCAGTGCTCAGGAGAGCTATGCACGCCAAGGTGGTCAGGAACAGCCTCAAGGGTTTAATGGTCAAAATTTCGTAGTTTAGGAAAGGTGAAAATTAGCAATGTCCGACATACTTTGTCCCGCCCGGCGTCAGAAATTATTTGACAAGCTAAAACCCTGGCCTCAATCATTCGTTCATAGCATTCGAATCAAATTCAAAACAACGTAAAAACCATATGAAGAAAGCACTATTGATTCTGTTCTTGGGCTTCGGCCTCACTTCGGGATACGCACAAAAGATTAAACTTGTCGAAGGCGACCTGAGTGTGCTCAAGGACCAAAAGGGCGTTAAAACTATTTTCTCCTATGATGATATGTCGGTCGGCAAGTTTCCGAAGGAAGCCGACTATGTTTCCAAGAAGAAGGAAGACTACAACGGCAAAGAAGCCGGTACTGGCGACAAATGGGAAAAGTCCTGGTATGACGACCGGAAAGAGCGCTTTGAGCCTCAGTTCCGTGAATTGTTTTCAAAATACGCCGAGATGTCGACGGTAGCTGAAGACGCACCCTTCACGCTGATCTTTAAAACAACGAAAACGGAGCCCGGCTGGAACATCGGCATTACACGCGCGCCGGCTTACATAGATGGAGAGGCGTGGATTGTGAAGAGCGACGCGCCTGAAAAAGCGATCGCGAAGATCACCATTACGAAATCCCCGGGACGCGACGCGTTTGGGTACGACTTCGAAACGGGTGCCCGCCTGCAGGAATCCTACGCCAAAGCCGGCAAAGAACTGGGTGCGTTCATTAAGAAAAACGCTAAATAGTTCATTATCAATGAAATAAGATGATAAGAGACGTGGCCGACATTCCGGGTTGCCCGTCCAGATCTTTGAGCCGATACCGGAAAGACCCTCCCGAAAGGCCGCATTTGCGGCCTTTCTATTTCCAAGACAGCCCAAAGGAACGTTGTTTGGGTATCGACGCTAACCCCAGGTTGGGTATTAATTACCCAAAATTTCGATCGTACCGCAACGACCTTTCGTAATAAATGCAGTTCGACCCCCGAAAAACGCCGTTCATCGCCAAAATCAACAACTCATTCTGACTTGCCCTTCTTTTGTATAAGACCTGGTAACCTTAAAATTATCCTGTTTATGATTAGAAATTTGATTTTAGCAGTACCAATAGTAGCAATGCTCTGGAGCTGCGATAAGAAAGAGAGAGAAGCGCTCCAGGCGCAGAACGATTCACTGCGTACCGAACTTCAGGCAAGCCAGACAACGGCCGCACAACTGCAAGAAGTCGGTGTTTTGATCGATTCGATCGACGCCAGCCGCCAGCTTCTCCGTACCGATGTAGTTGAAGGAACTTCGTATACTGACTACAAGAGCCGCCTTCAAGGCATCAACAATCACATCCGTGAGACAGAAGCAAAAATTGCAACTCTTGAGAAGTCTCTCAAATCCGCGAAGGGTGGCTATGCCATCACGATTAAGCGGTTGAAGGCTGATCTGGAACTGAGCACGCAACAAATCACCGCGCTTCAAGGCGAGGTTGAAAAGATGCGCGGCGAAAACGCTTCACTGGCAAAATCCGTTACCGAGCGCGATTCTACGATCAACCAAAAGCTCGAAACGATCAGAATGCGTGAGCAAGACGTAGCAACGCTTGAGGCTAAAGTCGAAGAAGTAAATACTGCTTCTAAGGCAAGCCAGGCCGACCTCTACTTCGCTCAGGCACAAGCGCTGGAAACCGCTGCATCGCGCACCAAGTTCGCTCCTCGCAAGAAGAAAGAAACACAGCGTGAAGCACTTGAGCTCTACAAGCTGTCGCTTTCGCTGGGCAAGTCAGAAGCTCAGGCCAAGATCGACGAACTCACAAAAGAGTTGAGTTAATAATTTAGTCCCTGTAAACAATGAAACAAGGGCTGTCTGGACGAGACAGCCCTTTTTCTTTTTCTCCTATTCCCGAAAAACGGAAAAGCTCTTTAGACTTCTTAATGGTTTCCCGTCGGTCGTAACACCCTCCACGACAATGACGTAATCACCGGCAACATTGGGTACATTAAACGAAAGCGATGCCGGAGATTTGCCATCCATCATGACCGATGGATTCCAGTAAATCGTAGAACCATCGTAGTTAAGGCTTGGGTCAAATCGAGGCATCCTGAAGACCGTCGGTGATGCAAATCCAGGAATATTAACAGGGCGGTACAACGACTTGTCTATGGGGCCGTCATCCGTTTTGTCTGTGCGGGTAAGATTATTGGTATAGATGGAAATTACACCGTTGGCTCCCCGCGCGCCATATGCCGCCCCACCGCCGAACTTGATGACTTCTATGCGCTCGATTGAGCTTGCCGTCATTCCCGACAATTGATCGGCTGCCGTTTGCCCAAAACCGTTGAGAACCATGCCATCAACCATGACGAGCGGCTCGTGCGAGGCGGTTGCCTGTCCGAATGAGTTGATCCCGCCCAGCTTCAACATCTTCATCATAATGCCTCCTTGCATAAGCGTTAACACGCGGAGGCCGGGAACGCGCGATTGCAGCAAGCTCAGGAAGTCACCATTATCGGCATTTCTCAGGCTCTCTCCACTAATGACAATGTCTGCCGACAAATGCACGCTGGAGCCCTTCACTTCGCGGGGTCGCGTATCCGTTACCGTAACCTCATCCAACACGCGGACCGACAAGGTCGAGTCCATTTCGTAAACAGGCTCTCTTTTCACAGGCATTTTTACCAATGCGGCCGATAAGACCTCGAAGGCATCGGGCGTTGGCGAAATACTGACAGAATCGATTGTCCAGGGCAACTGCCTCCCATCGCGGAGGATCAATGCCTGCGCCGAAAGGCGCGCGCTGTCAAACAACTGCAACGCCGGTAAGCGAAACACACCGTCGGCTTCCGGAGTAATGTGAAACAAATCGTCGGTGCCTGGTTGGGAAAAGACGACGATCGGTTCGCTATCTTTCTTCTTCTTCTTCTTCTTTCTTTTTGCGGGCATGGTGACCCTGCCGGAAACATCTATGCCCTGCTGAATGGTGTATTCTGGCTGCTTTGGAAATGGCCGCCGCAAGACATCATCAGGGAAAACAAACTGCTGCATGATGCCGGATTCCCGTGTACCTATGGCGACGTATCTCGCCGGCACAATGGCAACCGATAGGCTACCCGCATGCAAGAATCCGTACTCATTTTTTGCCTGGACTGAGAACGAGAAATCCTCTCCTGCGCGGACCGTACTCGCGCTCGTTACAATTTCCAGGGGCGAAACGCTGTCCAGGGGCATCGCCTCAGGAACCGGTGCCTCATCCACGGCCAATACCTTGATGGACTTGGTATACATCAATGACCTATCAAGATTAAGCAGCCACTGCGTGTACGCGCGAAGCTGGTAATCGCCAGCCCGCAGCGCCTGCAGCCGAATGCTCCCGCGAACTGTGCCGGTACTGTCGATCGGGAATATCTTTGTCGTCACGACCCGCTTTTTGACATCCACCAGGTCCACATACAAGACCTTACTGAGCGTGTCCGAATATACACGGGAGTAATAATTCATATACGCTTTGAACCAGACAGACTCGTCACCATAATAAAACGACTTGTCCGTCTGGAGATAAGGTCGCTCAAGAAGCACCAGCTCCGAAGCTTTTGACAATGTCGACACGATAGTTTTCTTCCTTTTTGACTGCTCATCAACAACGCGCTTGGGCGCGTAGTCGAACGGAAGCAAAGATGAAATACGTGCCTCTCCCATCTCGCCAGAAATCATTACATCCGCTGAATTCAATACCATTCCATAGTCGTTCACCTCCAGCTTACCCCCCTTGACTTCTATCCAACTGATGGGCACAGCGATGTTGCGATATACTTTTGGTATGGCCTTCCTCCTATTGAAATGAACTTCAGTCTTTGACGGCATCTGAATAGTGTAAAGATCATCGTTCTTCTCCGCGACGATGCTTCCTGGTGGTATGGGGACGATCGACCGGTCAAGGTTGGACACGAAATACGCCTTTCGCACGACATCATCGCTGTTGGTAATGTCCTCGTAAAGGTCAAAACCCTCCTGTGCCAGCCTGTCCGTTTGAATAGCCTTCAATAAATGCCTGAATGACCCTGCATAGGATTCCCTCCTTCTTCGATCCCATAAATTGATAAGCGCCGTATCTAACGTAGGTATCTCCCGGAACCAGGATACGCCAGAGATCACGTAGTGCGTGGAAGTAGATTGAAACTTCTTTAACTGATAAGACAAGGCATAGCCCAGGCTCAGGTTCTCGATCTTCAGATCGCCGCCGGCTTCGGCAGTCAGCCCATGCGTTGCATCCTCCTTGAAATTAAGTACCCAGGGATTAAGAATCCTGCAGTCCTTTGACAGCCGGCTATTGCCAAAGAACAGCGTGTGAAATCGCTGCAGCTGCGCTTTCCATCGACTGTCTCTCGCGGAAGTAATGGTCACCGCCTTAAGCGTCTGACTTATTAGTTTCACGTCAACTTCAAGCACGGTGCTATCCCCTTTCGCATCAATCCTGGCCTGATACGTTTGATATCCAACATGGGAAACAATCAAATCATACCTGCCTGCCGGAATATTTTTGAGTGTGAACCGGCCATCATCATCTGCATATACGCCAATCGTTGTAAGATTGAGGTAGACGCTGGCGAATTGCATAGGCTGAAGCGTTCTGGCATCGCGAACTCTTCCGGTGATCGTAGTCTGTCCATAAGCTGCTGCCCAAGACAGCAGCAGAAACAACGCCAGAAAAACGAGTCTGGCATCTCGACTTCGAAGGTCTCGCAATCGACCCGAGGCAATTTTGACGATTGTGTGGTGCGTAAATGACAATGGCAACCCAGGCACGGGATTTTATTAAAGATCACCAAAACAAGAATATGAAGCTATGTATCGCGTGGAAATTTCGGAGTAAACACATGACGCCAGCATTATCGGTTTTGCAAAAGCGACAAAAAATCAGACCGATAGGTTTGACCGATGGGAATCTGCTGTTTATTTACAATCGCCATGTTCCCTTCGACGTATTCCAAACGCAACAGTGAAATAATAAACGACTTGTGAATTCTGGTGAAGGTTTCGGCTGGAAGCTGCTCTTGCAACTTCTGCAGTGTCATGTGCACGATTAGCGTCATTTTGCCGGTATGCACTTTAACGTAGTCCCCCATGCCCTCAACGAACAAAATGCCTTCGAAATCAATCTTATGCATCTTCTTGTCGGCCATCAGCATAATGTAGCCGACAGGGGATCCGGACTGTCCCATCGAATCAACAAACTTATTCACGGCTTTCACGAACCGATCGAAGGGAAAGGGTTTCACGAGGTAGTCAATGGCGTTTAGTTCGAACCCATCGACCGCGTGTTCGGGATACGCCGTTGTAAAAATAACCGGAGGCGGATTAATCAGTGAGCGATAGAACTGGATGCCCGACAGGCGGGGCATGTTGATATCGAGGAAAATGACGTCGATCGGCACCTTTCTAAGGGTGTCTCCTGCCTCAAACGCATTGTTGCAAACCTGTGCGCATTCCAACTTTGGAAAGTCGGCAATGTACCGCTTGAGTATTTCCTGCGAGGCAGGCTCGTCTTCAACCACTAGGCAGCTAATCCGTTTCATGGATGCACGGTAATCTTAAGATGGGCACAAAACACCGTGGCCGTTTCGGTAATACTAAAGATATGACGTCCACCATATACAAGGTTCAACCTTGACTCAATATTTTTTAGTCCTATGCCTCCTTCAGACGGCCTGACATCCTGAGCCTTGCTATTCCGGATCACAAACTCAATTTGGTTAGCGTGTGATGTTAAATGCATTTGGATAAAGGCATTTTCCGTTTCGCTTTGCGTGCCGTGCTTGAAACTGTTTTCGATCAGCGGAAGGAATGTCATGGGCATGAGTGTAACGGCCGGGTCCGAGATGTCCTGGCGAAATTCAATCGATGTGGAGGGATGAACCCGGTAGCGCTGCAAACCAATATAATTGGTGATCAATTCGACCTCGGCACCCAGGGCCACCCTGTCTCTCGCTGCGTCGTAGATCACGTACCTAAGTATTTCCGAGAGGTGCATGATGGCGACGGGTGCCTGTTTGGACTCACGCAACGACAAGGAGTACAATACGCTGAGACTGTTAAAGAGAAAATGAGGGTTCACCTGATTCGTGAGTGCCTGCAACTCGGCCTTGACTTTTTCCTTTTCCAGCAGGATCATCGATTGTTGCGTCTCCTGCAGTTGAAACCACTCCACCGTGAGTTGAATGAGCGTGGCAATCGCAATGCAGGCACCAAAAAACTTCAGAAGGTCCGCTATGTCGTAATAGGAAATGAAATAGTATCCGGGCAGAAGGTAGTCAATAAGGTGGTCGAAAAGCAGGTAATTAAAACAGGCAAACACAAAAATGCACACACCCATTAACAGGACGTACAACACATATCGACGCCGTTGTAGAAATTGGGGAATCAGCAGCCACGCATTCACCCATACGGCAATCATCAATGTACTCATGAACACGCCTGTGTAAAGGTAATCGATAAACGTCCAGGTGCTGGAGCTGGAAAAAATATTCAATAAGATAAAGTACGTTAGCGCCCAGAATGAGAATTGGACAACGGTCGACTTGACGTGCCCAAATGGCATAACCATGCGGAACCGATAACCTCGATTCGAACTCCCCATTTTTATCGGTTCAACTTCAACCATACTGTATTGTCATCCACGAAAGCCTCATCTTCGTCACCATACTTTACGATAAACTTTTGCAGTTCGTCGGTAGAGGCAGTAAGAACGTAATTCAAATCGCTGTCATCTTCGACATTGACATCCCGTACCACCTCATGCGATATCTTGATTTTGTTCTGCGTGAATAAAGAGCGCAGCCACTTTTCATTCAGCCAGCGAATTTGAATTTCTTTGTCAGAAAGCTTTACGACGCGTGCAATGGAATGTGCCGGAATCAAATGCATGTTGAACATCATATCGTCGGCCTGGTCATCGCTGGAGACTGGAAAAAAATCCAGGTACAGATGATCGTCCAATTTGAAAAGGTGTGCGATAAAAACTTCTTCAGGTTGCTCGCCGCCCTTGAAGTGCCGCAATTCGTAAGCAACCTTACTTTCTTTCACGGGGAGGATTTGCCACTGGTTTCCGTCCTGATCCGTCCAGTGATTTATAAGGTCCTTTCGGAACACGGCATCACTGTTTTTGAAAAAAGGATGCAGCGATTTGACAATACATCCTTGTAGCATCGCCAGTGATGCCACAAGGACAAATGCGAATTTGTTCTTCATGTTCTTTCGTGATTAATGATAACGAAAGTTGTCAGGAAGCCAGGACATTATGAATTTTTTTCGATCAACGACAGCCACGCATCGGTGAACACAAACGCGCCTGCCTCGGTTGATCTGGCCCGCGCCGCTACAACGCCCATTGCGGATTGATAATACCGAGAATAATGGCAATCGCGAGAAGGGTGATTATTATCCAGAAAATTTTGCCCGTCGCCGGAGAAACACGATTCTCTTTGGCCACCTGGTTTGCTTTCTCTGCAGATTCCGCTTTACCTAATACTGGATCCTTTAACGCGTCGTCACGAAACCGATTTGCCCCAGGGACAACCAGCAGTACAAAAAGGATTATGGATAGAAACGATAGCGGCAACCAGGCAATGCCATAGTACACAGGACCTACAGCGTACGTAAACGGTTGAAGTCCACAAAGCGAGGAACATGAACAAAAAGAAGGTCCACACGGAACCCCAGGGACCTGTTCGCCATGCCTGTCGTGGAAAGACTGCGCGGATTACGAGCGGCTATCGATGAATCGCTTGGGCTTGCGGCTCTTTCCGATGAGCTGGAGTTTATCAATTTCAGCCTGGGTGACAAACAAGATAGTGGGGGCTACGCGAAGGCGGGCCTTGAAGACCTCGCGAAGCCTTTCGGCCGCGGCAGTCTGAGCATTCTCCTTTACCAACAGGTGAAGTCGCAGCTCGTCTGTACCAAGTCGGCCACTAACCACCTCCACCACATAATCATTCACATCACCCACTTCGTTAAGGGCATCAAACACGCCCGGCGGATACACCGTTGTTCCCTTTAACTTGATCATTTGCTGCTTGCGCCCTAGCACCGGGCCAAGCCGTAGGGTATTTCGTCCGCATGGGCAGGCGTCCTGGTAGGCGACAGCAATATCGCCGGTCTTGTAACGCAACAGTGGCATTCCTTCGACACCCAGCGTGGTGATCGTTATTTCTCCCGGCTTCCCCATCGGTACAGGTTGACCCATGTCGTCCAGTACCTCAACGTATATCAATTCGGGGTGATGGTGCCCTCCACGACCCTGTCCGCATTCCGTAAAGGCAGTTTGCATCTCGGTGGACGCATATGTTCCATACAGCGAAACATCCCAGGAATCCTTAATCCGACTGCCGAGAATATTAAGTTGCATGTCGCTGGTGCGCAGTGACTCGCCAATGCAGATCACCTTCTTCACACTGCTTGTGGCGAGGTCGATCCCCTGTGCATGTGCGTATTCTATGAGTTTGATCAGAAATGAGGGAACGGCGACAAGCGTCGTAGGCTTGAGACGATGGATAATGTCCCATTGCATCGAAGGCAGCCCGGGGCCTACCCGGATTAATCCCGCGCCGAGTTTGCGAATACCTTCGTAGTACGCCATGCCCGCCATGAACTGACGATCGAGCGTCAGCATGAGCTGATACAAGTCGTCTGGTGTTCCGTCGGCGCACGAAAAGGAAATGCATTCGTTGTAGGCAAGTCGCTGCAAGTCGCCTTCTGTGAGCGCCACCGTGACCGGATTCCCCAGCGTACCCGAGGTGCTGGTGTATTCAACGATACGGCTAGGCGGCACAGCCAGAAATTCCCAGTTGTGATTGTGAAACTCATCCTTGCTGGTGGTGGGCAACAGGACCATGTCGTCCAGGCCCTTGAAAGCGCGGAAGTCGACGTCCATCGCAGCAAATATTTTTTGATAGTACGGCGAGTGCCGCGCAACGTGCTCGAGCAACTCCTTCACCTTGGTCTCCTGAAAGCGGCGGATTTCATCCGGGTTGCTGGTTTCTATAGCAGGTACGATCCTCATTGCTCAATGATTACCACGGCGCACGCCGTTTGCTTGAGATGTGACAACGAAACGTGTATACGGTTCCAATTAGATTTTGAAGCTTCCTCCAGGTACACGCCCGCGAGACGCATCAGTGGCCGGCCCCAGGAGTCGTTAATAATTTCGATGTTCGCCAACTCGTATCCCAGCGCTAGTCCTCGTCCTGTGGCCTTCAAAAAGGCTTCCTTCGCAGCGAAGCGCGCGGCATAGTTCTCCGCCTTATTGGTTTGCCGCTCACACCACGCGATTTCATCTGCCGAAAACACGGCCTCTCTGAATGCCGCATTGCGATCGATCTTTTCGCGAACGCGATCCACTTCAATCATGTCGATGCCAATGCCCACAATCATTTCAGCTTTTCTTTACACTCGGCTACTTGCCGCGCCATGTATTCGCGTTCCTGCAGAGTGGCTACTTCCAACTTTAATCCCTGGGAAAACATATCAGCGGCTTTGCCCCATTCTTTCTTGCCAAGATAGTAATCGCCGGCGAGTAGGTAACTATGATAGGAGTGCGGATTCCAGGCAACAATGCTGTCGGGATTAAGATCTGTGCGCGGCGCAAACGGAAAACGGAATACATGAAATTTCAAATATCGTTGATAGTCGGATGTTTCAGTAAATGAATCAGCGCGAATCGTCCGATCTGTTTCATAAATCTCACGATTTGATGTCGGCTGGTATGCCAGTACTTTGGCAAGGTCATAACATACAAACTTGCCCAACTGCCAGGGTGCGGTGGATATCCACACCAGGCGCTGCTCGGGCTGGAAAATCACGGCGTGGTGGGCGACCAATTGATTGACTAATTTCTCGTTTCCCATTCCGATGTCGGCATCTTCCAGGCCCTTCTGATCGCGAAGGATCTCGGCTGTACTGGCCACCGTATTTTTTTGCACCCGTGCCAACAGTTCGGCTACACGAGCATACCGGTACGGAGAGGCACTGGTGCGAATGTGTTCCTGATTGAGTTCGGATCCTCCCAGCTTCTCGCCCCGAAAGTGATTGGTGGAAATGATTTGCCCATAGCTTGATTCGACAAGGTCGATGTCGTCGATACCCTTCTCGATCACAGCAGCCTTTCGGTCTTTGGCTGATCCGATGAGAAATGATTCGGCGACAAACATCTGTCTCTTCTGTGCGATGGCATAAGCCTCCTGGATGTTGGATGCGTGCTGCAGTATTTCCCTCGCTACCAGCGAAACGGGCGTGGCACTGGCGGAAGGTATGTCGGATTTTGCGGCACGCATCCAACATCCAGGCCCCTGATCATTCATACCAGACACCACGCCGGTCATTCCCCCGAACGTAATCATCATAAATCCATATCCTTCCACGGGTTTGTAGAAGGCGATGATTTTATCCCGCGCAAAGTCGTCACCCACGTAAAAATCAAAGTTTCTTCCTACTATCAGGGTACTGTCCTGTGAGCGTTCGTTCCAGGTAGCGAACGATGTACATCCCACCAGTGACATGTTTTGCAACGCATGGCCTATATCATGTGCGGCGTGATAGTTGAGTATGCGCTCGTAGGGTTCGCCGATATCATCGAAGGCGTGGGATGCGGCCTGCGATACGCCGTAGATCTCCTCTTTGTATTCGTCGATCACATGCGCCGGTAAGTCACGGTTGAACCATCCTATGAAATACTTGAGCATCCCACGGTAGAATCCGTTTGGCACCAGGCGCTGAATCTGTGAAGTAAAGGCCTCCTCCTGATATTGGACGAGTGCGCGGGTAAGCTTTCCGTTGGCCAATCCTCTCTCAAACGGTTCTCCCTCGACGTACAACTCGTAAAGCCCGCTGTCGCTATGTCGAAACCAATTGTTTCCCAACTTACGCAGCCCGGGAACAGGTTCCTGCACAACGGCTGCGGTATCCAGGAGACTCACGTTGTCCGGCGGCGACACATTTGACACGGCACGGGCATAAATCAACACGAGCACGACGAGCACCGTCAAAACGCCAAGCACCCACAATACTGTTCGGAGAATCCGGTCCTTCATATGACGTACTAGCCTTTCCTGATTTTGTCGATTAGCGTATCCATGCCGAGGAGCTGACTGCAGGTCACTACGGCGCTCAGCGTTACCCCCAACACACCATGCATGTTTACATTCTGACCCGTTAACAACAGATTCGGGATTTTAGTGCGAGGCGATATCTTTGATCGAAGCGGCTCCCGATAGTCGCGTGCGATCCCATAAATAGACCCGTCGTCGGTACCGATGTAGTCACGGGCGGTTAACGGTGTGGCTGTGGTATACGATTTAATGGCCGTCCTGAAGCCGGGTATCCTGCGTTCTACGGCATCGAATAACTGCTGCGCTTTCCTTTCCTTGAACGCGGCGTAAGACGTGCCCCGGATGGTCTCGAAGTCAACCGTATTGAAGGTGTCTGCCCAGGTTTTGACTTCATCGTATCGCATGTAGGCCATAATTGTGACCCCCTCGGCATACTCTGCCTGCCGCGAGGTTGCCGAATAGAAAATGGCAAAGCTCTGCGGCCAGTTGTCGTCGTTATACTGCATGCCACACCACGCATCATTTTGTTCCAGCACATAGAGGTTGGTGTTCAGGTACGGCAGCGCTCGCTCGCGCATCACGACGTTGGCGTAAAAGAACGAAATGGTATTTTCCAGCCGCGCCACCCGGTTCCGGTAGGCCCCGCGAAACAGATCCGTTTCAGTCATCTGCAACGTCTGCGCAGGATGCACATTGGAGATGAAAACATCCCCTTTAAATTGACGCCCATCCTTGCACTCAGCATAAATCACTTTGCCACTCTCTTCTTTGACCTTGGTGACGTGTGCATGTCGAATCACCTGACCGCCGCGTTTCGTGATCTCCTGAGAAAGATAACGGGCGATCTGGCTTCCTCCGTCGACAAACTTCCAGGAACTTTCGAGGTAATGGTTGATGATCAGCGCATAGGCCGAGAGTGGCGCCTTGTCCGGTTCTCCAGCGTACAGCAGACTGGATCCAGCCAGAACGCTGACGAGCTTTCGATTGGTCGTAAGTGATTCGAGGAATTCCAACAGGCTGACTGCGTGCGCACCTTCCATATTCAAATACGTGCCCGTGCTCACGCTGTACAGGGGAAAGGAACTGCAAACGTCCTGGATGCCTTTACAAAACGCGCGCAAGGCGGCCTCCTCGCCGGGAAAGTGCTGCAGCATTTGCTGAACAAAGTTCTCGTATCCCTGAGCAAACCTGTACACCACGGGATCGCCATCAAGCATTACCGCATCAAAGCAATCCATGGCCATCCGCCGGATGCGAACCTTATCCATGATACCCAGGTAACGGAAGAGTATGTTGAGGTTCTGTCCTTCGTCAAGCCCGCCGACGTAATGAATTCCCGTATCGAATATCACGCGATCGCGCACAAAAATTTGAAGCATGCCACCGATTTGCTTGTTCTTTTCAAGAATGGTGACGCGATATCCTTCTTTAGCAAGAATGACACCACAGACCAATCCCCCCAAGCCGCTCCCGATGATGATCACTTCCTGCCTGCTACTGCTCATATCGCGTTCAATCCTGATTTCTTCTTCCGCAGCACAAAAATAACATTCGAGGTAAACTTTGCCTGATCGATCACTTCCATGGTCATGTCGAATGCCACTTCCCGTATATGCGCACCCGACACAAAATGCAATTCATTAACCGCTTTGTTAAAGCCCAGCAACTTCACCGAAAAGAATTCCGTCATCCGGGTGCCTTTGTGACGATCCCCTAAATCGACATTTCCATCCCGAATGATGAGTACGCCCTCTTCCGACAATGCCCCGATGCAACGCCGGATGAGCGCATCCTGGGCCGTTCGTGGAAGGTAATGAAGTACATCGCTGATCACGATTCCATCGAACACACCATTCCCGAGCGGATAAGTGGTGACATCCCCGTGAAAAAACTGCAGCCTTTCCGTGCGCGTATAGCCGTGTTGCGCAGTTTCAATTTTGTCTTCGTCATAATCAACCCCGGTTATGGTACGGTTCGCGCTTACAAACTGAAGCATGTAGCACAAATAACCGTAGCCACATCCCAGGTCGATAAGGCGACCCTGACGCGGCAGCAATTGATCGAATATCTTGTAGTGACCTTCCAGTCCGGTCTTTATCCGCGTATACCACTCCAGTATTGGTCCTTTATACAAATAGGTGCTTTGCAATTTGTACCGATAATATCCGGTGGTGCGCTGCGACACCGCCAAACGCGCATACTCGTCTTTGAAATACCGGCTGATCTGTTTCGTACGTGCCGCATACCCACTCCCAAAAGAAGGATCATCCACTTCGATCGGCGGAAGAAATTTAAGGGAAACTAAAACTTCATTCAGATAGAAAGTCCCTTTTGGAATTCCGTCTGACGCGCCGTGGATCAAGAGCGGCTGAATTGGAAGGCCCAGCTGTTCCGCCAGGAAGAAGGCACCTTTATGAAAGCGATGAATCTGTCCATCTCCAGATCGCTTGCCTTCCGGAAACACGACAATGCTATACCCTTCGGCAATGCGTCCGGAAAATCGCGTAGCGCTGTCTTCCGCTCCTTCAGTTACGGGGTAGTAGTCCGCGAGTCTCACAACGCCTCCAAAGATCGGCGATTCCCACACCCACTTGTTGGTCAGCAAGATGAGTTTGGGATGGAGCATCGTGGTGAGCAGGATGTCGAGAAACGAGGCATGATTTGCAATGATCACACTCGGCCGTGAAAAGGTTTTTTGCGTTCGGCCATCGATGCGCGTGTGTAACCCGGGTGCCAGATATATGAGCGACCGGTTGCTGAGACTGATGCCGACATGCAGCAAATACCTGCAGGAACGTTTTGCAAATGGAATGAGGCGCAGCAAGGCACCGACTAAAGTCATGGCGAATGAACCTATGACAAAATATGAATAAGTAAAGATCGTGCTCAAAATTCCCAGCCACGTCATCGGCGCATATCCCCGCGCGGTCCGATTCGTAATCAGCGCGCGGAAGAGATAGGGTTCGATGAGTTGCGACATGATGAGCACACAGACGATACCGATGATGGAAATCGTGGCGATAGACCTGAGTGCGGGATGCTGCGCAAAGATAAGAACACCCAAACCGGCGATCGTGGCCAGTGACGAGATGGTAATGGAATCACGAATGGAGCTCATATTCTCCTTTCCCGTGCGATATTGTTGCAGCATGCCATCCATCACGAAGATGCTATAGTCGTCGCCCAGCCCGAATATGAAGGTGGAAACCATCACGTTCACGATGTTAAACTCTATGTCGAGCAATGCCATAATACCTAAGATCCATATCCAGGTGATGAACATCGGCACGAAGGTGATGAGGGTTAACTCGATCCGGCCGAAAGAAAGGAAGAGGGCGGAAAAGACCAGGATCGCCGTTACCTTTACAATAAAATCAAAATCAGCGTGCACGTACTCCACAAACATGTTGGCGAGCATTTGCCTGTCAACGGCTCCGCTAGGGGTCGACTGAAACGCATCAATCACACGGGATTTATCAGCTGGCGCTGCTTGAGCCAGCGAAATGATCACGTCGCCTTGTCCACCCCGGATAATAAAGTTCTCGAAGAAAGCATCGCGAACCGGCTTCAGCACGCCTGCATCGGCAAGCCGGTATCGCCGACTCAGGAGTGAATCAAAGTTTTGCATCACCACGGGTGAGAACTTTAGTCTGGCTCCCTGGCGACGCACGGCGGCACTCGCACGCTCACGTTGCGACTTCGTCCAGTATTCCTCCCATCGCTTGATGCGAAGCCGCTGAAGTGAATCTGATACGAGCAGTAGCGAAGGCGTTGTGAAGCGCGTCACCAGGCCCTGCTTACTGAGTCGTTCCAACACCGGGTGTATCATCTCGGCTTTTCGCAGCGCATGTTCCAGGTCCGCACCACGCGAAACCACATACACAGAGCCCAGTGATCCCTTGTTGATCTGTTCCAATTGTTGTTGCGCCGCACGCGTAGATTCGTCCATGAAGTTTAAGCGGCTCATATCCGTGTTGAAGCGCACATCGCCAGCAAACCAGAAGAACACGATGGTGAGTACCACGACGCCAGCAAGCGCCGCCTGCTTCATCCACGGCCTGACCGCTATCCTTCGGCGGCCAGTCGGCGTTTTGCTCGTTATCTTTGCCGTGCCGGATCGAACGATCTGCGGCAGCACAATCAATGTGCAAAGTGCGGCGCCAATCAGGCTAAACGCAGCAAACAATCCAATGTCCTGCAACACCGAAGCATTGACAAATTGCAGGCACAAGAATGCCAGCACCGTGGTCGCGCCGCCGAGTGTAAGCGGACCCGCTAGCTCACGGATCACCGTTCGCACATCACCTACGTGCGCCAAGTGCACCAGAAAATGCAACGCATAGTTTACGGCAATACCCAGGATAATTGAGCCCGCCGCCAACGCCAGTACCGACACGGACCCCTTTACAAGGTAGAGGCAGCAAAGAGCAAACAGCCCACCGAACAACACGGGAATCAGGATGAGGAATGGCGCGCGCTTTTGACGGAAATAGCCCACCAAGAGAACGGCCAGCAATACGATCATGATGGTCACGGTGAGGATGCTGTCCTTCCTTAATTGCTTGGCATTACCAACCGCCACCGAAGTTCCGCCGAAATAAGTGATCTTCAACCCGGAATGCGCGGCGGTCATTGCTGTTATCTGCTCGTCCAGTTCCTTCAGGAATGCAGTATTGTTACGCGTATCCTGCGGATCGAACATCGGCTCGATAAACAGTAGAAGGGTGCGTTGATCTTTCGTGACGATAAAGTCGTCATACAACGCAAAGTTCGGATCGAACTGCAATTGTTGCAGCTTCCGCAGAACCAGAAATGAATATCCCAATGGATCGTTCACAATCACCCTCTTCAAAGCCACGCCCGAAGGAGAAACCAATTGCCGATAGTTGGCTTCCAATACCGGCCCGATGCTTTCGTTTCGACTGATGGAATCCAGAATGGCAAAATCCCGTTGGTCCAGAAATATGGGAAGGTGATCGTGAATGATATTGTATAGAACAAACAACTGGTCCTCGCCTACCCTGCCGGATACGTCCTTCACATAAGGGTGCAGGTCCTCCCGCAGGCGCAACTCCATATGTTGAGCGGCAACGACCAGGCTATCGGGTACCGCCTCTGCAATGGTATCCGCCTGTGCTACCATCAACACCAGGCGTTCCACAAAGCGCGAGCGCTGAAAAACATCGCGGAGATCGTTTACGCGTGGATCATCGGGGAATATCCGACTGATGTCTTCTTCTATCTTGATGCGGGAGGCGCCTGCACTTAACAGCGCGACTATCAGGGTCAGGAGAATCCAGAACAGCCGGCGCCGTGCGCGGAAAAAATCAAATATTCTGACAAACAGCATCGTTATCTGCCCGCTGACGTTCTTCTAAAAGTTTTGAGTAAGATGTAGGTAATCGTTCCTCCCAGGAGGCCGGCCACCACCGCCAGGGTGACGGCTCCTGCAATGTATTGCACCAGGTTATTCATAACGCTATCGACGGTTAATTCCTGGTCGAATGTAATTCGTTGGCCGTGTTCCCCCATCCACAACGCCCCGCAAAGGTGACTCAGGTAAATGATTATCGGAATCATTGGCGGTATGCTGACGTTCGCCGCAATAATTACCAGCATTTTGTTCAGTCGAAATATGAACGAAACAGCCAGGGCGATAATCATCTGAAATCCCCAAACCGGAAAAATTCCCATGAAGATTCCGAAGCCTACAGAAAATGACTTCAGTGCGTTTGATTCGGACGGGTTAAGCAATTGCTCCCGAAGGAGCTGTCTGATGTTTTTTTTTTAAGAGATCGCCAGGCGTCACGCGGTTTGATGTAAAACAAGGCAATCAGGACCAGCACCGTGTTGAGAATCGTGATGCGCGTGACGTCTGTGAAAGGTCGGAAATGAGTGATGCGCTTGCCCTTCTCCGGATAAAACACCTGAACGGGGATGCTTTTCACGGGGATACCGTTCCAGGACGACCGGACCAACACTTCAATTTCAAATTCAAACTTTCGAGTCAGGAAGTTAATGTTCCGCATCTTTCTGATCGGATACCAACGGTAGCCACTTTGGGTATCCTGCATGCGAAGGCCAGTCGTGACCCAAAACCAAAAGTTGGAGAATTTATTGCCAAAACTGCTCTTGCCTGGAACAGTAGACTGGTTCATATTCCTCGCACCAACGATGATGCTGTCGGCATTATCGTTGAGCGCCGCCAGGAATGAAGGAAGATCAGCTGCGAAATGCTGTCCGTCTGAATCCATGGTGATAGCATAGTCAAATCCCTCAGACAAGGCAAAGGCAAATCCCGTGCGCAGGGCGTATCCCTTACCCCGATTCGTCCCGTAACTGACCTTCCGTATGGCCGATATTTTTTCCAGGATAGCTAATGTGGCGTCAGTCGACCCATCATTCACCACAATGACCTGGTCTGTATAAACCAGGGCATCACTAACGACATGCTCCAGCGTTTGCGCATTGTTGTACGTGGGGATAAGTACGCAGATCTTGTGAAGCCGAAAGAGAGATCGTGTTTCGTTGTGCTCCATCAACTGAAAGTCAGCGTTGCCTTCAACTTGAAAAAAGTGACCGCGGCAGCAAAAAGGGTTGCGTTCACTACATAGTGATCGTTGTGTTCAGCATAGCTGATATCCACATCAACTTCACTGTTCTGGTTGGGATTGATCACAGACAGAAACTTCATGGAATCTGCTGCCGTGAGCTTTAGATCTTTGCCCGACATCACTTCCATGATTTCGCGTATGATCTGCATCATGCAAACTCCGGGCACGATTGGTAAGCCGGGGAAATGCCCTTCAAGGATACTGTGATCCTTATTTATCGAGATCTTCGCCTTGATAGCCCCGGGCACAGGTTCAAATTGTGCCATCGTATAAAAATCATTCAGCAAGATCATTCTCTTTCGATACGGTTCAGTTTCATCTGCATGTCGAACGTATGATGTTGCAGTACCAGCTGCGACGGTGTCGGATAGCTAGTGCCTGGCACGTCGATGGAAACGACCCGCTTTCTGACAGATCCTCTTTCCATCCTTTGTAAAGAAGCACAATCTTTGCGCGTAATGAAATAGTAGCTTTCTTTTTTTTGCCGGACGCCAAAATACACCTCGTCGCCAGCCGTATAACGCGACGGCAGCACCTGTTGAAAAGGAAGTCCGATGATCAGGGCGAAGTCTTTTTTAAGTGTAGTGAGCACGGCTTTCCGGTTCAATTGACGAATGGCATGATGCACGACAGAGGAGCCATCTTTCTTAAAACCAATATCAACAAAAGTAACGCCTGCCTCATTCGTAAAAACGGTACGCCATGTACTGTCCGGCATCGCCTTGATAATAAGCAAACCGCTAAGGTGGTGTCCGGTAACGTTAATACTTGCCTGATAAAGCGATGAAGGGTTGAGCCTTGGCAAGGTGCGGGCCGCACAAGGTTGATCGTATGCAACCGGTGCCAGTGCACGGTAGTCCGATTTGCACTGACATAACGCGAATATCAGTGCACTATATAGTAAAGACCGCATCCGCTATTGGATTATTGAGTTTGCGGTCAATAAAGAATATCGTGGTTTTGTCGCCACCGGGTTCGTTCATTTCAATAGAAGTGGCGACATAGTCGGCCTTCCGGACGGTCAGGTTTATAACCTGGAAAAATTCACGCAAGGCTTTCGACGTGGGCGTTAGTTCAAGCTGATAATTCTCGTCATTCTCAAACACGCGCGCGGTAAAGTCCTTGCTATCCAGTATGGTGCCCTGTACACAATCGATCATAATCCGATTGACCTGTTGAAACAACTTGTTAGATCGCACGTTGATCTGGCTCTGTTTCTCGCCGTCGCGCACAAGCATCTTGTCGCCATTCAATACCATAGTATACTTAAATGGTGTCTGATATTCTATTCTCACCTTGTTGGCACGCTTAAACCAGAATTGCCCGCGTGACTGAATCGTTTCGGTAAGCGCGCTAAGGACTTTTTCCTGTCGAAAATCACTCTCAATGGTCTTTACTTTTCCCGCTTCGCGTGAAAACGCCTGGTGGAAGCCGGCCACATCCTTTACCTGAGTATACCCCTTGGGTTGCGCTGACGCCACAATCCCTGTGAAAATGCCTGTCAGCATCGTCAATATAACCAACACCCTTCCCCCATCAAGCCTGCACATATGCCTTTTCGTTTAATAACTCGTCAACCCTCACAATCTTCAGTCCTAATGCCGAGATCTGTTTGAGCAGGTCCGACAAGATATCCACCGTGCATGGCCCGTGGTCATGAAGGAGAATGATATCGCCGCCTTTAAGGGAACTGGTAATTCGGCGAAGCAAGCGTGCCCGGTCGTTAATCACCGTATCAAGGGAGCGTATACTCCATCCAATGGTCGTATACTTCCCTTTACGCACCGCAGCACCTACCATCGGATTCGTCACCCCAAAGGGAGGACGGAAATAGACAGGCATATTGCCAATGGCACGTTCGATCGCCAGATCGGTTGTTCGAAGCTCTGCTCCTATCGACGACGACGACTGTAAGTCGAAGGTAACGCGATGGAAATAACTATGGTTAGCAACCAGGTGGCCAGCGTGATGCATGCGATGTACAAGCTGTGGGTGTGCCTCAACCCGCTTACCGATGCAAAAGAATGCTGCCGGTGCCTGGTGTTGACTAAGAATATCGAGGATCTTGTCGGTGCGCCCAGCTACCGGGCCATCATCGAAAGTGAGCGCCACCGCGCCCGACGCTTCAGCCCCGCGCCACAGCACAGGAACGAAATAGCCGGCGGACAAGACTGAACTGCCGTAGGCCAACACGGCGACGTAAGCGATACACCACGTAACGTATATCCAAACCGAAATATCCTTCCACTGATCGGCCAATACCAGGCTGATCATGACAGCGACAAATATCCAGTTGACGGTCTTTGACATCAGGATGAGGCAAGCAGAATAAGAGAATGATAGGTATTAAAGTACCTATTAAAAATAAGAATTCGTCTGGGCAGTCGTCGCGCATCGCGTTGTACAACAACCGAAGGAACGCTTCCGCTTTGAATTGTCCGACAAGCAATCGCCATGGCAATGGCTGAAGCACTCGGAAACTCCCCGATAAGGTGCTTGAACGCAGCCCGGGTGGCCAGGGGAAACTGCGCATCGATCAGGGCGTCCAGGCCAGCATCTAATGCTGCATGTCCGCCGGTGCCCGCAAATACGACATCCACTTCGTCTGGTTTGCATGCATGGGTGTTCAGGAACGCCGCGATACCATCCACCAGATCCGTTTCGGTTGGTCTGTAAAAAGATTGCACTCCCTTGAGTTCCACAGACCCCGGTTGATGACTACTGCTGAGCAGGAAATAGGCCGCTCCTTCGCCGTTCAGCATCCCGGTTGCCGGCCCGTTGAACAAGTTAAGACTGCTCTGGACGTCGCGACGAAAGATGCCGAAGCGGCGAAGGATGTCGTGACTCACGTTCGTCACTTCATCCGCCGCGCCGGTCAATAGCCGTTGCGTTGGTTCGTCGGCGATGATCATGATGGCATCGGTGAGGGCGTTTTCAAATGAGAGTGCGCGCTGCGTGTACGTCTGGTTATATCCCTGGCACTGGAGCAAGAGCGCCAGCTGCGAGCCGACTGTATTGTGCGTTGATTGTATGAACGGAGTAGGATTCAGGGCCTGCTCCTGGTTGTCAATCATTTTTGAAAGAAACGTGCCCGTGTCCTCGAGGCAACCATATCCCGTTCCCGTAATGATGCCATCGGGCACCTGCAACCCGGCTTCGCGCAGGGCATCCATTCCGGCAGCCATACCCATTCGAATGATGCGACTCATACGACGCAGTTGTCGCACGTCGAAGTATTGCCCGTAGTCCGGTTCAATGCAAGCAAGCCTTTCACCCGCTTGATCGACCGGTTCGGCCAAGAGCCCCTGTAACGTCAGCTGCTTCTGAGGTGATATAGCACCGATACCGTTTACGTAACACGACATAGCTAAGTGACCGGATTGAACTTGCTGAACACGATAGAAGAACAATTACCGCCAAAGCCGAACGAATTACTCATTACATGCTTCAGGGGAATACCGTCAGCATAGTGCTGCTGGGGAATGATGCCTACCTCGGGGATCGTCGTTTCAAAACGAAGATTGGGTAACAGGCAACCGGTTTCCATGGCCATCAGCGAGAACACCGCTTCGATACCGCCGCTGGCGCCCAGTGTATGGCCAGTAAAGGCTTTGGTCGAACTCATCGGCGGATAGTGATCGCCATAAAGCCGCTTAATGGCCGTGCCTTCAGACAAATCGTTGTTTACAGTGCCTGTACCGTGAAGATTAATGTAGCCGATGTCGTCTCTTGACAAACCGGCCATTGTCAGGGCACCTGTCATGGCAGCAAAAGAGCCGCGCCCCTCTGGTGATGAGGCCGTTTGGTGATAGGCGTCGTTGGTATTGGCATATCCCGATACCCCCAACTGCGAACGAAGATTCAGGTCCTTCATCACGCGTTCCGACACCAACACAACAAAGCCCGCTCCCTCTCCCAAATTAAGTCCGCTTCGACTTGCGTCGAACGGCCGACTGGGACGCTGATCGAGGATCATCAGACTATTAAAGCCATTTAACGTAAATCTTGAAAGTGCATCGGTGCCGCCAGCCACGACAACGTCCAACTGACCATGCAGAATAAGCCGCGCCCCCAGGGCTATCGCATTCACAGACGACGAGCACGCGGTATTGATCGTGGATATGAAGTGTTTGATCCGGAGATCATCGGCAATCCATTCGGTACTCCGTCCACATTCGTGATCTGCCACGTCGCGCAGGTGGCCGGCACTGTGATCATCGGCAAAATCAGGAAAGAATTTCTCGGTCTTATCCATGCCGCCAACGGTCGTTGCCGAAATAACACCTGCTCGCCACTCCTTCAGCACCAAGCCGGATTGCGCGACCGCCTGGCGCGCGGCGTGAAGTCCCAGTAACGCGGTGCGCGACATGCGGCCGGAAACGCCCAGGCGACCCGCCAACGCCTCATTGGTAGCGTCTACCTGGCCAACGGGAAGGGTATCCGCATGAACTGATTCAAACAAGGTGAGTTTCCCAATTCCGGTTCGATGCGACCTGAACGATTCAAGCGATGCAGCAACCGAGTCGCCGATCGCAGAAATGACGCCCAGCCCCGCCACGTAGACACGACCTTTCAAACCGGTTTTGCTGTTTGGTGCGCGGTGATGAAGTTGGCAATGCTTCGAACTGACTTGAAGATCTTAGGTCCGTCCTGTGGATTCTCGAGTTTGATGTTGTAATGCTGCTGCAGCAACACAATCAACTCAAGAGCATCTATTGAGTCAAGTCCCAACCCCTCAACAAACAAAGGCTGATCATCGCCGATATCTCCCGGCTTCAGGTGCTTAAGGTTAAGCGCCTCAATGATCTGCTCCTTCAGATTTGCTATCAACTGTTCCATAAATTAACTCAAGTAAAGTTTTTCAATTGTTTCCGTATCATGAGGCCACGAGGCCTGCGCCCCTTCCGATTTCTCAACCAAATATAAGAAAACATCGTGTTGCTCGCCCAGCACTTCCACCCATCCGGCCACGCAGGTTGATGTCGTGTGTTTCTCCATCACACTATTGACATATCCGGCCATCATCGCCGGCTCAAATGCCGGGGTAACGAAGAAAGCATTCTCGCCTTTGAAACCATGTCTGATACATATTTCACCGGTCACAATGTTGCTTAACGTGTACACAAACAACGCCGGACTCGCAATACCCTTCATGGTCTCGAAGTAGCGCAGATCGGTATCAAGGCTCGCGTGCGCATTCGAAAGCACCATCGCCACAGATTCGGGATGGCGATCGCGCACATCCGTACCCCGCAGTAAAACCTCAACTCCCAGGATGCCGAGTTTGGAGGTGCGGTCCATCTTGTAAAACTTTGGATACTGCACGCCAAGGTGACGAAACGCCTCTTCGCAAAAATCGTCAAGCGACCGGGCCTGGTTCCGGAAGACAATTCGGTCACCATCCCGCAGCGTCTGCTGTCGTATGTGACAATAGCGGGTGATGACGGTCATTCCTTCCTAGTTCTTTTCTTGCATGTCAATCAAACGGGCCAGCCCCCGCAAAGCCTTTTCGTGATTGCGAACGAAGGGATTCTGGTGGTCCCATACATAGCCCGCAAGCACCGAACAGATTTGTCGCTTGATCACCGGATCCGGATTCTTGGAGAAGAAAATCTTCTCCAGCGTTCCATCGTACCAGGCCGTAACGAAAGTACGGAAAGCATCGACACCCTGACGAATGAACAGCGTGTAATCCTTGTCCCAATCAACTTCTTCGCCTTTAAGTTTCTTAGCGACCAGTTTGGCCGCCAGATGGCTGGATACGGTCGCAAACATGACGCCCGACGAAAAGATCGGATCGAGGAACTCAGTCACGTTGCCCGTGAGCACGAAACCCTTTCCATAAAATTTATCGGTGGTCGCTGACCATGACTCGAGCTTTCGCGGTTCGAACACCCACGACACGTCACCGAAGCGTTTTTTCAAATAGTCGTTGCCTTCGATGCAAGCCCGAAATTTGTCTGATTGATCTCCGGGAAGGGTTTCGAAAAAGTCGAAGCTCCCCACAAAACCGAGCGACGTAACGCCCGTGGAGAACGGAATGATCCACGTCCATACGCCGGGCGCGTACATCACCGCGATGATCCGATTGGGTTCATCGTGATTGTTTCGATGCACGTCGTTTACATGCGCGAAGATTGCCTTGCGTGGATCCAGACTCGATGGTTTATCAAGGTTGAACAGGCGGGGAATCACGCGGCCGTAACCGCTTGCGTCGACGATGAAACGCGCTTCTATTTTCTCAGTAGATCCGTCTTTCCGTTGTACGGTAGTGAGGGAGCTTTCATCCGGTAAAAATTCAATAGCCGTTACGGTAGTTTCAAAATCAACCGGCACGCCCCGTTCTTCTACGGCTGAGATAAGAGTAAGGTCGAATTCTGCGCGCTGTACCTGCCAAGTCCAGGTCCATGCGTTGGAGAATTGGTCGGAGAAGTTAAAGTCACTAACGTTGTCACCTTTCATAAACTTGGCGCCGAACTTCTGCTGGAAGTTTTTCTTTTTGACCGCCTCGAGCAGGTCAGTGTCATCCAACACTTCCATACAGCGAGGTAGCAGGCTTTCGCCGATAACAAAGCGTGGAAACTTTTCACGTTCAACCACGCGCACCGACAAACCATTTTTGTGCAACATGGCTGCCGATATGGAGCCTGCCGGGCCGGCTCCGATTACCAAGACATCAGTTTTATTCATGAGTATAGTTGCCTAGTACGTCGTAGCAAAAATAATCGTCCTTTTCATTTGGACTTAAATCTGTGCCCATCATATTATTTTCCTGTTTTTAAAAGATTCTTACTGTCAGTTATTTTTGCCATGACGTACCAGTTCATTATCTCAAGCAGGTTCACAGATTTGCAGCGTGTGGCTCACACCGATGTTGTCGGTCTGGCTGATAATGCGAAGACCGGCGGCTTCAATGCACTTGTTGAACACTTTTGAATCGTACATCTGGCTGTTGCCGTTCGCCATCACCGTAAAGTACAAGGAAGTTTGTTGCAACGAGAACGCCGACGCCTCGAATCGCTGACGATCCCAGAACAATTCCATGATGAATATCTTGCCACCTGGCGCCAGCGCGTCTTTGCATCGCCTAAGTACGGACGTGATTTCAGCTTCCGAGAAGCAATCGAGAAACTGACTCATCCAGATCGCATCGAACCCCGTAGGGAATGGCTGCGATTCGTCGAGCACATTGCAGGGATAGAACGAGATCCTGTTTCCGTAGCCAAGTTCTTCAATCCGTGAGCGGGCTCCGTCAACATAGCCGGGAAGATCCATGATCGTGATCTCTACATCGGGATCAAAGGCAAAACTCTGCATCGACCATTTACCCGTATTGCCTCCGATATCCAGCAGCCGTTTGGGCTTGTGCTGGTAAACCATCGGCAGTACCAGGGGAAATGAGTAATCCGAATAATAGTGGTCAAAAGCAAACCAGCTCTGTTTGGCCTTGTCGGGAAGATTGGTCGACAATCCTTCGTAAATCGTATTCCAGTTGCCAAAGACCCTCAGTCCTTCGGGCTTTCCATTCTTCAAGCTCTCTTCGAGATGATACATGCCCTGATAGCATACGTCCTGGGTGAGATCCATGTTCACCCGCGTCAACTCATCATGTAGAATAAAGTAACTGGTCTTCGTTGCCTTGTATTTCCCATCGTTCAAGACGAGCAAGCCCATCCCCAGGCCGGCTTCGACCAACACGCGGACTGCGTAAGGTGACAGGTCCACCTGCTGTTGTATTTCTTCAAGCGTTATGCCCTCACGTTTCTTTTCTACAACGGCCAGGATATTGCTGTCGCGGAGCACACGGGTAGCCTGAAACACAAAAGGTGCAAAGGCTATCCATTGCGCGAGTTCCATGGCCTTAATCGCCGAAAGTTTGTCTTTCTCGTAAAAATTCATTGCTAGTCGTAGTTTTCCTTGGTCAAAATAATGGCCGCATTGCAGCCGCCAAAACCTGAAGCCGTCTTCAGGCAGATGTTTAGCGGTTGTTTGGTTGCCTGAGTAACGATATTCAACGGTAGGGATACACCGGATTGTTCGTATCCACGAGAAGGCAACAGTTGGTTGCGCCGCAGGCTTTCGGCGTTGAGGGCAACCTCGACGAGTCCCGCGGCACCCAGGGTATGTCCATAGTAGCCTTTCAGGCTGTGGAGTGGCCGATCGGCAAGCCCGGCAAGTGCAAAGGCTTTCGCTTCCATCTCATCGTTGTATATAGTAGCCGTGCCGTGCGCCGAAATGAAATCGACATCCGACTGGCGGATGTTCGCTTCCTCCATGGACTGGCGGATCGCAGAGGCAAGCTCTGCTCCCGTTCGCGAAGGACCCGATATGTGGTTGGCATCATTGCTCAGTCCTCCTCCGGCTATGCGAATTCCGTGCGCAGCACGAAGCATCGAAGGATCAGTTGACAACACTATCGCGGCGGCCGCCTCGCCCAGGTTGATTCCCTTGCGTGCGGCGTCGAAGGGCCTGCAGGGTTCAGGGCTCATGGCGTGCAGAATCTGAAAACCACTTACCACGAACTTGCTCAGCACATCGACGCCTGCCACCACCGCATGGTCGGCTTCACCGGAGGCAATGATACGCCGCGCGACGAGTAGCGCCATAACGCCCGAGACACACGCATTCGATACAACTAACGAGCGCTTGAATCCGAATTGGTCACCCAGAAATTGGGCAAGGGCCGGCAAATGAATGCGGGGATGATCGGGTTGACCCTCCTCCAAAAAGCCGATGTTTCCCTTCGTGGTCGAGAGGATGAATACAGATCGATCGGTGGGAACGGCCGTTTGCTCGATTACGTCTGCGATGACCTGCGAGGTGATGCTTTCCAGTTTCGTCATGCCGCCAGTGGTCACTTTCTTTTCCAGGCGTGCCGCGTAAAATGGTTCCGGGGAAAGCGTTTCGTCCGCAACGAGGTCGATGCCCGTCCGCCCGGCGAGTATGTTGTCGAAATTATCCGCCGACGTGTAGCCCAATGGTGACACGATACAGTCCGCTACGATCCAGGTCTTTCGTTTCATGCCTGGTGCGCCGTAGCAAAAATAACTATACAGGTATGCAGCGTATAATCCATTGGTTCACTATGGTTTAGCTATCTGTTGTATGGTACGTTTATTTGCGATGGCGCACGAGCACGTCAGGGCAAAAAAAATCGACATGGGGAACTCCTTAACGGGGAAATAGAATGTTGGGTATAGATTTAAATCCAAATGAAAGCGCGGTTATTTTTGCTACGATGTATTAGATCAGGTTTTGAGACTTCTTCCAGGCAGCAATGAAAGGCGGAACCGTTAATTGAAGCTCGAAAGACTTTGCATCCACAAATACTTGAACAGAACTTCCCGTGGCAACGGGCTTTCCTGATTTCACTTCGAGGATACGGTACTTAAAATTGAGTTTGGCGGCAGCGGTGTTCAGGTATGTCGTCTCCACGATTACCGAATCGCCATAACGCAGCGGTCGTGAATAGTCGCAATGGACCGAAACTATAGGAACCGCGAAGCCGTAATGAAAACAATCCAGGTAGGAGATTCCATGCTCCCGGCCAAAAGCCTCGCGACCATCCTCGAAGTAGCGCAGGTAATGGCCGTGCCACACAATGCCGAGTGGATCTGCTTCATTGAATCTGACGGTAACTTCTGTTTGATGAGTTAGCACAAATCTCCTTATAAAAGGTAGCAAAAATGGCCAATTTGGTCACTTCAATAGCGCAGTTAGTAATTTATAATTAGTAATTGTGGAGGGCCCTGTCGGGCCCGGGCTTTGTTCGGCTGGCTATCACAAGCTTTGATGCAATTATGCCGCCATCGCCGCGAGCCTGTATGCTGTCATTCGCAACCACCCCGACGAAAGTCAAGTCCAAAAATTACTCATTACTAATTACTAATTTTAAGGACGGTAATATTTCTTTCTCCAGTTCTCAAATTCCTTCTTCTGCATCTTGGTCAATACACCAAAAACGCATCCAGCCCAGAAGTTGCGCATGCCAAAACCCTTAGGTTCAGCCGTCAGTCGTTCCGAGAACAACAACTCTTTCGAACCCATATTCACAAAGGTGACAAATACCGATCCTTCTTCGTTGGGCTTGCTGAAAGTCTCAACAATGAACACCAAGCCAATACCGGTTTTGCCTTTGAAGTCGAAAGATGACACAATACCCTCTATATCGGAAGGCTGAATATGCAGATAATCTTTTTGATCATTGGTGAACATTGCTTGCACATCCACTTCGCCGTTTCGGTCGCCCGTTACGTCGATCGCGGTCGCGACCTTGGAACGGCCAACTGCCTTCGCGACGTCGTACTTCTCGGGTTCGTTAAGAATCAGTTCGTTCCAGGCGGTCATCAGGTGCCGGAGATCCGATTCGGATCCAAACTTTTCACGGTCGCCCAGCAATTTGGCGTGCGAAAAATCAAGTCCCAGCCAGGTGATTTCAGTGTCTTTGTTAAATACGTCGCTCTTGGTTTGTGCAGACACCGCGCCGATTGAGGATAGCAGTACGAAAAGAAACAGAAGGCGTTTTTGAATGTTCATATGATTGATTGTAAGAGGATTTCTTTCAAGACTGCAACTTGGCGAATATACGCATTTCGCAGGTGCACAGTGTTTCGCTGCCCTGGGTAATCATACCCTGCACCACGGTTATGTCAAGCACTTTATTGACGACCTTAACGGAGGTTGTGATGGTTGAGTTGACCAAAGGCTGCCCTTTTACTCTTAAATCTTTTATTGCCGCGATATATCCTATGGGAATAGGAATGTTCTTCTGCGAACATTGGTAGCCAATATGCACGGCGGCTGTTTGGGCGATATTCTCCACCATGCCAGGTTCGGCGAAGGTGCCGTTTTGAATGAAGACATTCTCCGGCTCGATGTCAAAGGTCGTGGTGGCGCTGTCATCGTTTGCTGACGCCAGTTGGTGCACCATGACGATCGGCCGACGTTGAGGAATGTACTTGAGTATGTCTTCGCGGTTAGCCAACATGGGTGTTCACAAAATTGATCATTTTGCCCAAAAATTAAAATAGTTAAACCACTGTTCGGGATACATCTTCACTTTTTGGTCGAGGGCTTCCACAAACGCGTCGAGAAGCCTTTCGCGGAATTCAGCCTTCGACTCCAGTTCGCTGCATTGCAAAATGGTGCTCCCATAAAAATGATAGTGCGAACGCGTTTCCTTGAAAGCGAATACGAGCGAAACGGGCACCTTGAAACTGGCGGCCAGAATGAACGGCCCTAAGGGAAAGTTGGCCTCCTCGGTGAGAAAGAGACGTTTCACCGTCTTATTTCCTTCCAGGAAGCGGTCTGCGTGCAAACAAATCAGTTCATTATTTTGCAATGCCTCCCCCATGGCGTACACGTGCGAAAGGTCGGGCTTAACGAGGATCACATTGAGATTTCGCCGGCCAGTCACGCTCTCCAGGTACTCTTTGATTTGCTGCTGCTCTCCGTCGAACATCACTACATTGACGCGCGTGTTCAGTCGCTTTAACAAATGACCGGCCGCTTCCCAGTTACCAACATGAGCACTGAGCAGGATTCCACCCTTGCCGCGTCTGACTATTTCCCGAAGATTTTCTTCGCCGTCGAATTCATAGGTTAGCTTATTGTCGATGCCCGCCATCACAACAACCTTATCCAGCAGGGTTTGGGCAAAAATGAAATAGTTGCGATAGGTTCCCCGAATGGACCGCCACCGGCTCATGTGCAGACGATGTCTCAGCAAATGATACACCACCCGGGTAGAGTCGCGCGAAAAAATCAGATAGTGAAAGGCCACGAACCGTAGGATAAAGTAGGACATGCCCATACCCAGATTCCTGGCTATAAACACCATGATTCGATAGCCCAGGGGCCTTGCTTGTGAACGGCCCTGCCACTGCTGCGGCATACTAGTACGCCGTAGCAAAAATTACCTTACATTCCTTTCGAGCGTAATTTTGCACCGATAACCTATTAGCCGATTTCAGATAATTCATTTGTAGGACCATTTTGCGATGGCGCACTAGTGGGCAACTTTCTCCCCTACGCGCTTGATAACGTACTCGTAAAAACTCCTGAACGTGTCGATGCCATTGAAATCCTCCGGCTTAACCTTGAATCCGAAGTTGTGTTCAATCACCACAACCAGGTCGATATAGTCCAGGCTATCCAGTTCAAGAACTTCTCGAATGCTTGCCGATGGCTGCATTTTCTTAGGATCGACTTCGAATTCCTCAGCCAGGAAACCATTGATCTTTTCTATGATGGCAGCTTCTTCCATTGCTATTCCTTCCACTTTTTAACAATCAGCGTCGAGTTTGTACCTCCGAAACCAAAAGAATTTGACAAAAATACATCAATATTTTTATTCAGGGCTTTCGTGATAATGTTAAGGCGCGCTGAATCGTCGTCTGGCGTCTCAAAGTTGATGTTTGGAGCGATGAATGAATTTTGCATCATCAACGTAGAATAAACAATTTCACTCGCTCCGGCCATCCAGCATTCGTGCCCTGTCATCGATTTCGTTGAGCTCACGGGAGTTTTGGCATCGCCAAACACCTCGTAAATCGCCTTTGCTTCGCTCGCATCGCCCGAGGGCGTGGACGTTGCATGCGCGTTGATATAGGATATTTCACGGACGTCCAATCCAGAGTCACGCATCGCCATGCGCAAGGAGCGTGAAGGCCCCTGAACGGTGGGATTCGAAATGTGCTCACCATTCGATGAAAAGCCATATCCGATCAGCTCACCCAGGATCCTGGCACCCCTCCGGCGAGCCGACTCAAGGCTTTCCAAAATTACGGTTGCGGCCCCTCCACTGGGAACCAACCCGTCACACAACTTATCA
>Ga0193752_1000285_pt1 | contig 54160 bp, 48 predicted proteins | sample H1c1metaG_FD_144924 | JGI IMG/M metagenome (GOLD analysis project Ga0193752, IMG submission 144924) | Soil microbial communities from a riparian zone of the East river system, Colorado, United States - H1c1 | ecosystem: Environmental > Terrestrial > Soil > Riparian zone | place: USA: East River...
ACAGGTGGCGCGCCTCGATCATGACGCCGACGCCCTTGGCGTCGATCGACTCCATGATCTCCCGCGAGATGTCCTCGGTCAGCCGCTCCTGCAGCTGCAGGCGCCGGGCGTGCATATCGACCAGCCGCGCGAGCTTGCTCACGCCGAACACCTTGCCGTTGGGGATGTAGCCGATGTGGCAGCGGCCGAAGAACGGCAGCATGTGGTGCTCGCACAGGCTGTACATCTCGATGTCCTTGACGATCACCATGCCGCCGGTGTCCTGGGTGAAGAGGGCGTTGTTGATGACCTTCGCCAGGTCGGCGCGATAGCCGTTGGTCAGGAAAGTCATCGCCTGCGCCACGCGCAACGGCGTCTTCTGCAGTCCTTCGCGGTTCGGGTCTTCGCCCAGCTCGACCAGCAGCTGGCGCACGAGGGCTTCGATCTTCTGGATGTTCGGTGTCATGGCGGCGCCTGAAAAAGAGAAGGGCGCCCGGAGGCGCCCTGCCATGGTAAGAGAAAAGCCCGCCTCGGCCGCTAGTCGTCTTGCAATGCGTGGAGCAGCAGCGCCTTGCCGACGAGAAGCGCGATGATGGCGTGACCGGCTCGCGTCGGATGGATGCCGTCCCAGAAAAAGTGCCGGTCAGGCTGCGCGCAGCGGAACGGCGGCGCGCTGGGGAAACCGAACTGCGGCACATTCGGCTGAATGCAGGCGGTGGACGCGTCTCGCAGGCCGAACCGGCCCGGGTTGGCCGCGATGGCCTCGAGGCTCGCGAAGGTATCGAACGGAACGATCTCAATCTCCGGCAGGGCGCCGAGCCCTTGCAGGACGAGGCTGAAGCCAGCGTTGTACCCGGTGCTCGCCGCCGTGGCGCCGTTGATGACGCAACCCCTCGCCGCGCATACGGCAGCGTCGAGGCGCTGGATGGCTGGGGTGCGCCCGAGATTGGGGACATTCCAGAGCAGAAACTTTCTCGCCCCGGCCTGGTACAGCCTTTGAACGTTCTGGCTGACCGAAGCCAACGCTGCGCCGATCACCGCTGACGGGTCCTGGGCCGCCAGGGCGGCGCGAATGTCGTTGCCGCCGATGGCGATGACGTAGAGCGCATCGGCCGGAGCCCGGTTCCTCGTGTCGGAGAGGAACAACCCCACCTGCCCGCCGAGGTCGAATGGGCCGGTGCCGGATGCCCTCGCGCCGCCGACCGCGTAGTTGGCGGCCTTGCCGCCGTCGGGCCCGATCAGGGCCCCGGCCACGGCTGGCTGCACGCTCGGAGCGAAGCCTGCGACGAGGCCAAGAAGCTCGATCCACGTCGCGCCGTTGCTGAAATGGCGCGATGCGTAGGGTGCCTCAGGAACGAGGGTGATGACCTCCGGGATGCCGTTTGCGACCCCGTTCATCCCATAGTCCGGCGCCGAAACCGTCGCGCCGCCGTTCAGCGCGAAGGCGTTGCCGGGATCCGACAGGCTGTCGCCGAACACGACGACTCGATGGGGATGCCGGTGTCGCTCGTCTGCACCCGCCTGCAGGGGCGCGAGCAGCGCGAAGGCGACGAGGGTGCAGTACGCGGCAACGCGTGCGCTGAATGTCATGACGGTCTCCTCCCCAGGAGTGATCAAGTCACGCTACGCCCGCCGTTTCTGCCTGTCAACGCGCAAAAAAAAGGCCGCCCGAAGGCGGCCTTTCGAACAACGACTTGTCGGTTAAGAACCGCCGGCTGTCGCCTCCGCCTGCGGGGCGGTGGTCTCCGGCGCGGCAAACGGCAGCTCGGCCAGCACCGGCTCGGCCGCCTGGGCCTTGCGGATGTTGTGGTACGCGAGGCCGGTGCCCGCCGGGATCAGACGGCCGACGATGACGTTCTCCTTCAGGCCGCGCAGCGTGTCGCGCTTGCCCATGATCGCCGCCTCGGTCAGCACGCGCGTGGTCTCCTGGAAGGAGGCCGCCGAGATGAACGAGTCGGTGGACAGCGACGCCTTGGTGATGCCGAGCAGCATGTTGGCGTACGCAGCGGGCTTCTTGCCCTCCTTCACCGCCTTCTCGTTCTCCTCGAACAGCTCCGCGCGCTCCGATTGCTCGCCGGTGATGTACGTGGTCTCGCCCGGATCGGTGATTTCCACGCGGCGCAGCATCTGGCGCACGATCACCTCGATGTGCTTGTCGTTGATCTTCACGCCCTGCAGGCGGTACACGTCCTGCACCTCGTCGATGATGTAGCGCGCCAGCTCCTCGATGCCGAGCAGGCGCAGCAGGTCGTGCGGGTCCACCGGGCCGTCGACGATCATCTCGCCCTTGTTGACGACCTGGCCGTCGTGCACCAGCAGGTGCTTGTCCTTGGCGATCAGGTACTCGTGCTCCTGCTTGTCGAGGTCGGTGATCACCAGGCGCTGCTTGCCCTTGGTGTCCTTGCCGAAGCTGACGGTGCCGGTGACCTCCGCGAGGATGCCCGCGTCCTTCGGCGAGCGCGCCTCGAACAGCTCCGCCACCCGCGGCAGGCCGCCGGTGATGTCGCGTGTCTTGGAGACCTCCTGCGGGATGCGTGCCAGCACCTCGCCGACCTGCACCTGCTGGCCGTCGCGCACGGCGATGACCGCGCCCACCGGGAAGCTGATGTTCTTCTCGTTGATCAGCTTGACCGACGGTCGCTGGCCCTTGCCCGCGGCAGTCGTACGGCGCTTGACGTCGATGACCACCAGGGTCGACAGGCCCGTGACGTCGTCGATCTGCTTGGCGACGGTCGAGCCTTCCTCCACATGTTCGAACCTGATCGTGCCGGCGTACTCCGTGATGATCGGACGATGGTGCGGGTCCCAGTTGGCGAGCATCTTGCCCGCGCGGATCGTATCGCCGTCGGCGGACAGGAGCAGCGCGCCGTAAGGCACCTTGTGGCGCTCGCGCTCGCGGCCGTTGTCGTCGGTGATGATGATCTCGCCCGAACGAGAGATGACCACCTTGTCGCCCTTGGCGTTGCCGACGTAGCGCATGGTCGGGGTGAAGCGCACCGTGCCGGCCGACTTGGCGTCGACCTGGCTCTGCACCGCGGTACGCGAGGCCGCGCCGCCGATGTGGAAGGTGCGCATGGTGAGCTGCGTGCCGGGCTCGCCGATCGATTGCGCGGCGATGACGCCGATCGCTTCGCCGACGTTCACCAGCGAGCCGCGTCCCAGGTCGCGCCCGTAGCACCTGGCGCACACGCCGAAGCGCGTATCGCAGGAAAGCGCGGTCCTCACCTTGACCTCGTCGATGCCGAGGCTGTCGATGGTTTCCACGCCGTCCTCGTCGATCAGGGTGCCGGCGCCGAACAGCACGTCCTGCGTCTCCGGATGCACCAGATCGATGGCCAGAACGCGGCCGAGGATGCGCTCTCTCAGCGCCTCGACCACTTCGCCGCCCTCGACCAGGGCCTTCATGGAAACGCCGTTCTGCGTCCTGCAATCGTCCTCGGTCACCACCAGGTCCTGGGTCACGTCGACCAGGCGCCTCGTCAGGTAGCCCGAGTTCGCCGTCTTCAGCGCCGTGTCCGCGAGGCCTTTGCGGGCGCCGTGGGTGGAGATGAAGTACTGCAGCACGTTCAACCCCTCGCGGAAGTTGGCCGTGATCGGCGTCTCGATGATCGAGCCGTCGGGCTTGGCCATCAGGCCGCGCATGCCGGCCAGCTGCCGGATCTGCGCAGCCGAGCCGCGCGCGCCGGAGTCGGCCATCATGTAGATGGAGTTGAACGCCTCCTGCTTGACCATCTTGCCGTGGCGGTTCTCGACCATTTCCGAGCCGAGCTGCTCCATCATGGACTTGCCGACCTGCTCGCCGCAGCGCGACCAGATGTCGACCACCTTGTTGTAGCGCTCGCCGGCGGTCACCAGGCCCGAGGTGTACTGGTTCTCGATCTCCTTCACTTCGGTCTCGGCGGCCTTGATCAGCTCCTGCTTCTGCGCCGGGATGGTCATGTCGTGCACCCCGAAGCTGATCCCCGCGCGCGTGGCGTGGGTGAATCCCGCCTGCATCAGCTTGTCGGCGAAGATCACCGTCTCGCGCAGGCCGCAGCGGCGGAAGCCGATGTTGATCAGCTTGGAGATTTCCTTCTTCTTCAGCGCCCGGTTGAGCAGCTCGAAGGACAGGCCGGCAGGCAGGATCTCGGAGAGCAGCGCGCGGCCGATGGTGGTCTCGTAGCGCTTGACGCGCTCCGTGATCTCGCCATCCTCGGCAACGTCTTTCTCCTTGATGCGCACCCAGACCCTCGCGTTGATGTCCACCTGGCGCGAGTCATAGGCGCGGTGCACCTCCGCCAGATCCGAGAAGCTCATGCCCTCGCCCTTGGCGTTGATGCGCTCGCGCGTGGCGTAGTACAGGCCCAGCACGATGTCCTGCGACGGCACGATGATCGGCTCGCCGTTCGCCGGCGACAGGACGTTGTTGGAGGCGAGCATCAGCGTGCGCGCTTCCATCTGCGCTTCCAGCGACAGCGGCACGTGGACCGCCATCTGGTCGCCGTCGAAGTCGGCGTTGAACGCGGCGCACACCAGCGGATGCAGCTGGATCGCCTTGCCCTCGATCAGCACCGGCTCGAACGCCTGGATGCCCAGGCGGTGCAGCGTCGGCGCACGATTCAGCATCACCGGATGCTCGCGGATCACCTCTTCCAGGATGTCCCAGACTTCCGCGACTTCCTGCTCCACCAGGCGCTTGGCCGCCTTGATGGTCGTGGCCAGGCCGAGCAGCTCCAGCTTGTTGAAGATGAACGGCTTGAACAGCTCGAGCGCCATCTTCTTCGGCAGGCCGCACTGGTGCAGCTTGAGCTGCGGGCCGACGACGATGACCGAGCGCCCGGAGTAGTCGACGCGCTTGCCGAGCAGGTTCTGGCGGAAACGGCCGCCCTTGCCCTTGATCATGTCGGCGAGCGACTTGAGCGGCCGCTTGTTGGCGCCGGTCATCGCCTTGCCGCGGCGGCCGTTGTCGAGCAGCGAGTCGACGGCTTCCTGCAGCATGCGCTTTTCGTTGCGCACGATGATCTCGGGCGCCTTGAGCTCGAGCAGACGCTTCAGGCGGTTGTTCCGGTTGATCACCCGGCGGTACAGATCGTTCAGATCCGAGGTCGCAAAGCGACCGCCGTCGAGGGGAACCAGCGGGCGCAGCTCCGGCGGCAGCACCGGCAGCACCTCCATGACCATCCAGTCGGGCTTGATGTTCGAAGCCTTGAAGCCTTCGAGCACCTTGAGGCGCTTGGCGTACTTCTTGATCTTGGCGTCGCTCGAGGTGGCCTCGAGCTCCTTGCGCAGGTTATCGATCTCCTTGTTGATATCGAGCGAGCGCAGCAGCGCGCGGATGCCTTCGGCGCCCATCGCGGCGGAAAAGTCGTCGCCGAACTCCTCGACTTTGGAGAGGTAGTCGTCCTCGGTCAGCAGCTGGCAGCGCTTGAGCGGCGTGAGGCCCGGGTCGGTGACGACATAGGCTTCGAAATACAGCACGCGCTCGATGTCGCGCAGCGTCATGTCGAGCACCAGGCCCAGGCGCGACGGCAGCGACTTCAGGAACCAGATGTGCGCGGTCGGCGAGGCGAGCTCGATATGGCCCATGCGCTCGCGGCGCACCTTCGCCAGCGTCACTTCGACGCCGCACTTCTCGCAAATTACACCGCGGTGCTTCAGGCGCTTGTACTTGCCGCAGAGGCACTCGTAATCCTTGATCGGCCCGAAGATCTTGGCGCAGAACAGGCCGTCACGCTCCGGCTTGAAGGTGCGGTAGTTGATGGTCTCCGGCTTCTTCACCTCGCCGTAGGACCACGAGCGGATCTTCTCGGGCGACGCCAGCCCGATCTTGATCGAGTCGAAGTCGTCGTCCTGCTGAACCTGCTTGAAGAGTTCGAGAAGCGCTTTCATTAGTACCTCTCCAGGTCGATATCGATGCCCAGCGAACGGATTTCCTTGACCAGCACGTTGAACGACTCGGGCATGCCCGCGTCGATCTTGTGGTCGCCCTTGACGATGTTCTCGTACACCTTGGTGCGGCCGTTGATGTCGTCGGACTTCACCGTCAGCATCTCCTGCAGCGTGTACGCGGCGCCGTAGGCCTCCAGCGCCCAGACTTCCATCTCGCCGAAGCGCTGGCCGCCGAACTGCGCCTTGCCGCCGAGGGGCTGCTGCGTCACCAGGCTGTACGGCCCGGTCGAGCGCGCGTGCATCTTGTCGTCGACCAGGTGGTGCAGCTTGAGAACGTGCATGTAGCCCACCGTCACCTGGCGGTCGAACGCCTCGCCGGTGCGGCCGTCGAACAGCGTGATCTGGCCCGATGTCGGCAGACCGGCCAGCTCCAGCATGCCGGTGATCTCGGACTCCGCGGCGCCGTCGAACACCGGCGTCGCGAAGGGCACGCCTTCGCGCAGATTCATCGCGAGCGCCATCACTTCCTCATCGGTCAGCTTGGCGACGTCCTCTTCCCTGCCGCTCGAGTTATAGATACTCGCGAGGTTCTTGCGGAAGTCGGCGAGCTTGGCTTGCGCCTTGATCATCTCGCCCAGCTTCAGGCCCAGGCCCTTGGCGGCCCAGCCCAGGTGCGTCTCGAGAATCTGGCCGACGTTCATGCGCGAGGGCACGCCCAGCGGATTGAGCACGATGTCCAGCGGCGTGCCGTCTGCCATGTGCGGCATGTCCTCCACCGGCACGATCTTCGAGATCACGCCCTTGTTGCCATGGCGGCCGGCCATCTTGTCGCCTGGCTGCAGGCGGCGCTTCACCGCGACGTACACCTTCACCATCTTCAGCACGCCTGGCGGCAGCTCGTCGCCCTGCGTGAGCTTCTTGCGCTTGACCTCGAACATCGCGTCGAACTCGCGCCGCTTCTGCGCGATGGACTCCTTCAGGCCCTCGACCTGCGCCGCGGACTCCTCGTTCCCCAGGCGGATGTCGAACCAGTCGTACTTCTCGACCGAGGCCAGGTAGTCCTTGGTGACCTTCGTACCCTTCGCCAGCTTCTTCGGGCCGCCGTTGGCGACCTTGCCGGTGAGCAGACGCTCCAGGCGCTCGAAGGTGTCGCTCTCCACGATCCGCATCTGGTCGCCCAGATCCGTCTTGTAGTGCTTGAGCTCGTCCTCGATGATCGACTGGCTGCGCTTGTCGCGCTCGATGCCTTCGCGCGTGAACACCTGCACGTCGATGACGGTGCCGCTGATGCCCGAGGGCACGCGCAGCGAGGTGTCCTTCACGTCGCTCGCCTTCTCACCGAAGATCGCTCGCAGCAGCTTCTCTTCCGGCGTCAGCTGGGTCTCGCCCTTCGGCGTGACCTTGCCGACGAGGACGTCGCCCGCCTCGACTTCCGCGCCGATGTAGACGATGCCCGACTCATCCAGACGCGCCAGCTGCGCTTCGGACAGGTTGGAGATATCGCGCGTGATTTCTTCCGGCCCGAGCTTGGTATCGCGCGCGACCACCGTCAGCTCCTCGATGTGGATCGAGGTGAAGCGGTCGTCGCCCACCACCCGCTCGCTGATCAGGATCGAGTCCTCGAAGTTGAAGCCGTTCCACGGCATGAACGCCACCAGCATGTTCTGGCCGAGCGCGAGCTCGCCCAGGTCGGTGGAGGCGCCGTCGGCGACCACGTCGCCCTTGGCGATCCTCTCGCCCTGCTTCACGATCGGGCGCTGGTTGATGTTGGTGTTCTGGTTGGAACGCGTGTACTTGGTCAGCTTGTAGATGTCGACGCCGACGTCGCCCGGCACGGTCTCGTCGTCGTTGACGCGCACCACGATGCGGTTCGCGTCGACGTAGTCGACCAGGCCGCCGCGCAGGGCGATCACGCAGGTGCCGGAGTCGATCGCCGCGGTGCGCTCTACGCCGGTGCCGACCAGCGGCTTCTCCGGGCGCAGGCAGGGCACGGCCTGGCGCTGCATGTTGGAGCCCATCAGCGCGCGGTTGGCGTCGTCGTGCTCGAGGAACGGGATCAGCGAGGCCGCCACCGAGACGATCTGCGAGGGCGCCACGTCCATGTACTGCACTTCCTCGGGCGACTTCAGCTCGAACTCGTTCTTGAAGCGGCACGACACCAGGGTGTCGACCAGCTTGCCACCCTTGTCCATCTGCGCGTTCGCCTGGGCGATGACGTAGTTGCCCTCCTCGATCGCCGACAGGTAGGCGATTTCGGCGGTCGGCTTGCTGTCCTTCACCTTGCGGTACGGCGTCTCGAGGAAGCCGTACTTGTTGGTGCGCGCGTACAGCGCGAGCGAGTTGATCAGGCCGATGTTCGGACCTTCCGGGGTCTCGATCGGGCACACCCGGCCGTAGTGCGTCGGGTGCACGTCGCGTACTTCGAAGCCCGCTCTTTCCCTGGTAAGTCCGCCCGGTCCGAGCGCCGAGACGCGGCGCTTGTGGGTGATCTCGGACAGCGGATTGGTCTGGTCCATGAACTGCGACAGCTGCGAGGAGCCGAAAAACTCCTTGATCGCCGCCGAGATCGGCTTGGCGTTGATCAGGTCGTGCGGCATCAGGTTCTCGGACTCGGCCTGCGACAGGCGCTCCTTGACGGCGCGCTCGACTCGCACCAGGCCGGCGCGGAACTGGTTCTCGGCGAGCTCGCCCACCGAGCGCACGCGCCGGTTGCCGAGGTGGTCGATGTCGTCGATCTCGCCGCGCCCGTTGCGCAGCTCGACCAGGATGCGGATGACTTCGACGATGTCCTTCGGGCTGAGCGTCAGCCGGTTCTCGATCTTCACCTCGAGCTTGTTCTTGTCGATGCCCTTGGCCTTCAGGTCGTGGAACATCTTGTCGACCACGGCCTGCGCCTCGGCCTCGCTCGAGATGCCTTCGAGGCTCACCTTGTTGAGCGAGAGCTCGGGCACGTTCTTGAAATACGCGCGCAGCTCGGCTTCCGCCTCCTTGGGCAGCGCGATGCCGCGGAAGCGCAGCTGCCAGCTGTACTCGCTGGGCGCGTTGACGCGGCGGTTGAACTTCATGCGGCCTACCGCGGACAGGTCATAGCGCTCCTCGGCGAAGAACAGGCCGTTGAACAGGGCTTCGACCGCGTCTTCCGTCGGCGGCTCGCCGGGGCGCATCATGCGGTAGATCGCCACCCGCGCCTGGTTCATGTCCGCGGTCTCGTCGGCGCGCAGGGTCTGCGAGATGTACGGGCCCTGGTCGAGGTCGTTGGTGAACAGCGTCTGTACCTTGCCGACCTTGGCCTCGCGCAGCTGGGCGAGCAGCGTCTCGGTGATCTCGTCGTTGTCCGTGTTGACCACGTTATGCGCCAGCGTGCGGCCGAGGATGAACTCGTCGGGCGCGCTGATGCGCTTGATGCCCGCGGTCTCCATGTCACGGATGTGCTTCACCGTGATGCGCTTGTCTTTGGCGACGATGACCTTGCCGGCCTTGTCCTGAATGTCGAAGCGCGCCACTTCGCCGCGCAGGCGCTCGGGCACCACTTCGAATTCGGCCCCGGCGGGCTTGATGTGGAAGCCGTCGAAGTCGAAGAATTCCCCGAGGATGCGCTCCGCGGTGTAGCCGAGCGCCTTCAGCAGGATGGTGACCGGCATCTTGCGGCGCCGGTCGACGCGGAAGAACACGGTGTCCTTGGGGTCGAACTCGAAGTCGAGCCAGGAGCCGCGATAGGGGATGACGCGCGCCGAGAACAGCAGCTTGCCGGAGGAATGCGTCTTGCCGCGGTCGTGCTCGAAGAACACGCCCGGGGAGCGGTGCAGCTGCGACACGATGACGCGCTCGGTGCCGTTGATGACGAACGAGCCGGTGGTGGTCATGAGCGGGATCTCGCCCATGTAGACCTCCTGCTCCTTCACTTCCTTGGTGATCGGCTTGGGCGCGTCCTTGTCGAGGATCACCAGGCGCACCTTGGCGCGCAGCGGGCTGGCGTAGGTGAGGCCGCGCTGCTGGCACTCCTTGACGTCGAACGGCGGCTCGCCGAGCGTGTAGCTCACGAACTCCAGCTTGGCGTTGCCCGAATGGCTGACGATGGGGAAGATCGAAGTGAACGCCGCCTGCAGGCCGTCGTTGCGTCGCGACTCCGGCGCCACCTGCGCCTGGAGAAAGGCCGTGAAGGACTCGAGCTGGGTCGCGATGAGAAACGGCACCTTCTGCACGATGGCGCGCTTCGCGAAGCTCTTGCGGATGCGTTTACGTTCGGTCAACGAATAGATCATGAAAGCTCCTGGTCCTGGCCGCGGGCAACTGGAGAAGACAAAGGAAAAACCCCCAAACTGGAGGGTTTTTGCTTTGCCTTCGGAATTCCCCGGGTAGGTCTGTCTGACCTATCCCGGGGTCCGAAGTTCCGTAACTTGATTACTTGATCTCCGCCTTGGCGCCGGCGTCGAGCAGCTTCTTCAGCACGGCGTCGGCGTCGGCTTTCGAGACGCCTTCCTTCACCGCCTTGGGCGCGCCGTCGACCAGGTCCTTGGCCTCTTTCAGGCCCAGGCTGGTCACTTCGCGCACCGCCTTGATGACGTTGACCTTGTTGTCCCCCGCGGCGGTCAGCATCACGGTGAACTCGGTCTGTTCTTCCGCCTTGGCGCCGGCGCCAGCGGCGGCGGGGGCGGCTGCGGCAACGGCTGCCGCAGCGGACACGCCGAACTTCTCTTCCATGTCCTTGATGAGCTGCGACAGCTCGAGGACGGTCAACTTCGACACTGCTTCCAGAATTTGCGCTCGTTCCATCTCGATCTCCTGATATCCCTAGAAAAGTTCCTGATTAAGAATTAAGCAGCGGCTTTCTCTTTCGAGTCGCGATATGCGGCCAGCGTCCGCACGAACTTGCCCGGCACCTCGTTCATGGTGCGGACCAGCTTGGCGACCGGCGCCTGCATGGTGCCCATCAGCTTCGCCAGCAGCTCATCGCGGCTGGGCAGTAGCGCCAGCGCCTTGATGTCCTTGGCGGACATCAGGGAATTGGGCATTGCGCCTGCCTTGATGACGAACTGCTCGTTTTCCTTGGCGAATTCCGACATCACCTTGGCACCCGAGACCGGATCCTGGGAAATGCCGTACATCAGCGGCCCGATCATCTGCTCGGCCAGCTTCTCGAACGGCGTACCCTTCACGGCCCTGCGCGCCAGGGTGTTCTTCAGCACCCGCAGGTACAGCCCCGAATTTCTCGCCTTCGACCGCAGCTGCGTGACCTTCTCGACGTTCAGGCCGCGATACTCCGCGACCAGCACGACTTGAGCGCCCGTCAGCCTGGTCGCGACTTCCGAGACCATCGCCTGCTTCTGCTCCAGACTAAGACCCAAGGTCTACCTCCTTACTGTGATACGGCGACCTGGAATCAGGAACGCCGTCTGCGTAGGGCAACGAATTAAGTTCGGAGCGTTTCCGCCCCTCACCCCTACGGTCTTTGACGACAACTGCCAAAGTCATTGCTGTGCCGAGAGCGACGCCGGGTCGACCTTCACCCCGACTCCCATCGTGCTCGACACCGAAAGCTTCCTCAGAAAGATCCCCTTGATGCCGGCGGGCTTGGACTTGTTCACCGCATCCACCAGCGCCGCCAGGTTGTCGCGCAGCTGCTCCGGCGTGAACGAGGCGCGCCCGATCGTGCATTGCACGATCCCCGCCTTGTCGGCGCGGAACTGGACCTGGCCGGCGCGCGCGTTGCGTACGGCACCGGCGACATCCGCGGTCACGGTCCCCACCTTGGGGTTGGGCATCAGGCCGCGCGGGCCGAGGATCTGTCCGAGCTGGCCGACGATGCGCATCGCATCCGGCGCCGCGATGACGACGTCGAAGTCGATCTTGCCCGCCTTCACCTGCTCCGCCAGGTCTTCCATCCCCACCAGGTCGGCGCCGGCATCCTTCGCCGCCTGCGCCTTGTCGCCGCTGGCAAACACCGCCAGGCGCACCTTTTTCCCGGTTCCGGCGGGCAGCACGACCGACCCGCGGACTGTCTGCTCGCCCTTCTTGGCGTCGATGCCGAGGTTCATGGCGACGTCGACCGCCTCGTCGAACTTCGCCGTCGCGGTCTCCTTCACCAGCTTCATCGCGTCGAGCGCGGCGTAGGGCTTGTCGTGGTTCACCTTGTTGGCGAACGCCTTCCTGCGCTTGGAAATGTGCATTTACATGCCCTCCACGATCACGCCCATCGAGCGGGCGCTGCCCGCCACGATGCGCATCGCGGCCTCGAGATCGGACGCGTTGAGATCGGGCATCTTCGCCTTGGCGATCTCCTCGATCTGCTTGCGCGTGATCTTGCCGACCTTGTCGGTATGCGGCCGCGGGCTGCCCGACTCGATGCCGACCGCCTTCTTGATCAGCACCGTGGTCGGCGGCGTCTTGATGATGAAGCTGAAGCTCTTGTCCGCGAAGGCGGTGATCACCACCGGCAGCGGCAGGCCGGGCTCGACCTTCTGCGTCTGCGCGTTGAACGCCTTGCAGAACTCCATGATGTTGAGGCCGCGCTGGCCCAGCGCGGGGCCGATCGGCGGCGAGGGATTGGCCTTGCCGGCCGGCACCTGAAGCTTGATCAGGCCGATGATTTTCTTTGCCATGCTCTATCTCCTTGTGGGTGCGAACGGGCGCCGGCTTTACGGCGCCCTCCCCGTTAAAAATCAGGCCTTTTCGACCTGACCGAACTCCAGCTCGACCGGAGTCGAGCGACCGAAAATCGTTACAGCCACCCGCAGGCGGCTCTTCTCGTAGTTCACGTCTTCCACCGTGCCCTGGAAGTCGGTGAACGGGCCATCCTTCACGCGCACCATCTCGCCGTTCTCGAACAGCACCTTGGGCTTGGGCTTTTCCACGCCCTCGCGCATCTGCTGCATGATCGCCTCGACCTCCTTCTCGGGGATCGGGGCGGGCTTGGTGGCGGTGCCGCCGACGAAGCCGGTCACCTTGTTGGTGTTCTTCACCAGGTGCCAGGTGTCGTCGTTCATCTCCATCTCGACCAGCACATAGCCGGGGAAGAACTTGCGCTCCGACATGTGCTTCTGGCCGCCCTTCATCTCGACCACTTCCTCGACCGGCACCAGGATCTTGCCGAACTTGTCGGACATGCCGGCGCGGTTGATCCGATCCTCGAGCGCCCGCAGCACGGACTTCTCGAATCCCGAATATGCATGCACGACGTACCAGCGCTTGCTCATGTCTATGTCTTCTTCCAGCCGAGAACTAGGTCGTAGAGCGCCCATTCCAGTGTCTTGTCGGTCAACCAGAGAAATACCGCCATCACTACGACGAACGCGAACACTGCGGCGGTCGTCTGTATCGTTTCCTTGCGCGTCGGCCATACCACCTTCTTCACTTCTTCCAGCGACTCGCCGGCGAACACCGCGAACTGGCGGCCCGGCTCGCTCCACCACGCCACCGCCGCGCCCGCCAGGATCCCGGCCGCCACCGCGAGGATGCGCAGTATCAGTGCGCTGTCACTCAGCCAGTAGTAGCCCCATATCCCGAGCCCCACCAGAAACACCCCTGCGCCCAACTTGATCTTGTCGATCATCATTCGATTTCTAAGCGGCTTCTTCGCGCACTATCGGTGGCAGGGGCAGAGGGTCTCGAACCCCCAGCCTTCGGTTTTGGAGACCGACGCTCTACCAATTGAGCTATGCCCCTATAAAAACAACGAAGATAAGGCGACGTTCAGAAAAAGCGGCCTCATTCGATGATTTTCGCGACGACGCCCGCCCCGACGGTCTTGCCGCCTTCGCGGATGGCAAAGCGCAGGCCCTGCTCCATGGCGATCGGGGTGATCAGCGTCACCACCATCTTCACGTTGTCCCCCGGCATCACCATTTCCGTACCCTTGGGGAGCTCTACCGCGCCTGTCACGTCTGTGGTGCGGAAGTAAAACTGCGGCCGGTAGTTGTTGAAGAACGGCGTGTGCCGCCCGCCCTCTTCCTTGGAGAGCACGTACACCTCGCACTCGAACTTCGCGTGCGGCGTGATGCTGCCGGGCTTGGCCAGCACCTGGCCGCGCTCGATCTCCTCGCGCTTGGTGCCTCTGAGCAGAATCCCGACGTTGTCCCCGGCCTGGCCCTCATCCAGCAGCTTCCTGAACATCTCCACGCCCGTGCACACCGTCTTGATCGTCGGCTTCAGGCCCACGATCTCGATCTCTTCGCCCACCTTGATGATCCCACGCTCGATCCGCCCGGTCACCACCGTGCCCCGCCCCGAGATGGAGAACACGTCCTCCACCGGCATCAGGAAGGGCTTGTCGATCTCGCGCTTGGGCGTCGGAATGTAGCTATCCAGCGCATCGGCGAGCTTCATGATCGCCCCCTCGCCCATGTCGCTCGTGTCCCCCTCCAGCGCCTTCAGCGCCGAGCCGATCACGATCGGGGTCTTGTCCCCCGGAAACTCGTACTTGGAGAGCAACTCGCGAACCTCGACCTCAACGAGCTCCAAGAGCTCCTTGTCGTCAACCATGTCCGCCTTGTTCATGAACACCACGATGTAGGGCACCCCAACCTGCCTCGCCAGCAGGATGTGCTCGCGCGTCTGCGGCATCGGGCCATCGGCCGCCGACACCACCAGGATCGCCCCGTCCATCTGCGCCGCACCCGTGATCATGTTCTTGATGTAATCCGCATGCCCCGGGCAGTCGACGTGCGCGTAGTGCCGCTTCGCCGTCTGGTACTCCACGTGCGCCGTGTTGATCGTGATGCCCCTCGCCTTCTCCTCCGGCGCCGCATCGATCTGGTCGTAGTTCTTCGCCTCACCCCCGAACTTCTTCGCCAGGATGTGCGTCATCGCCGCCGTCAGCGTCGTCTTGCCATGATCCACGTGCCCAATCGTGCCCACGTTCACGTGGGGCTTCGTACGCTCGAATTTGCCTTTTGCCATATCTCGCTCCTGCGTCCTTATCTCTACTTCTTGTCTTTGTCGTCTTTTTTGATGATGGAGTCCGCGACGTTCTTCGGCGCCTCGGCGTAGTGCTTGAATTCCATCGTGTAGGTCGCCCGGCCCTGCGTGAGCGAGCGAAGCTGCGTCGAGTAGCCGAACATCTCGTTCAGCGGCACCTCGGCCTTGATCGCCTTGCTGCCGGGCAGGTCATCCATGCCCTGGATCACGCCGCGCCGCGAAGACAGGTCGCCGATCACGTCGCCCATCTTCTCCTCGGGCGTCTCGACCTCGACCGCCATGATCGGCTCGAGCAGCGTCGGGCTGCCGGCGCGCATGCCGTCCTTGAAGGCGAAGATCGCGGCCATCTTGAACGCGTTCTCGTTCGAGTCGACCTCGTGGTACGAGCCGTCGATGAGGGTGACCTTGATGTCGACCACCGGGTAGCCGGCCAGCACGCCCTCCTGAATGGCCTCGTCGACGCCTTTTTTCACCGCCGGAATGAATTCCTTCGGCACCCGTCCGCCCTTGACGCCGTCGACAAATTCATAGCCCTTGCCGTGCTGCGGCTCGAGCTTGAGCCAGACGTGGCCGTACTGGCCGCGGCCGCCCGACTGCTTGACGAACTTGCCTTCCATCTCGAGCGCCTTCTTGAAGGTCTCGCGGTAGGCCACCTGCGGCTTGCCGACCGAGGCCTCCACGCTGAACTCGCGCTTCATGCGGTCGACGATGATCTCCAGGTGCAGCTCGCCCATGCCGGAAATGATCGTCTGGCCGGATTCCTCATCGGTGCGCACGCGGAACGACGGGTCTTCCTGCGCCAGACGGCCCAGCGCCACGCCCATTTTTTCCTGGTCGACCTTGGTCTTGGGCTCCACGGCCTGCGAGATGACCGGCTCCGGGAATATCATGCGCTCGAGCGTGATCGACTTCTTCACGTCGCTGATGGTCTCGCCGGTAATGACGTCCTTCAGGCCGACTACCGCGGCGATGTCGCCGGCGCGGACTTCCTTGATTTCCTTGCGCTCGTTGGCGTCCATCTGCAGCAGGCGGCCGATGCGCTCCTTGCGCCCCTTCATCGAGGTCAGCACGGTGTCGCCCGAGACCAGCACGCCGGAGTACACGCGGATGAACGAGAGCTGGCCGACGAACGGGTCGGTCATGATCTTGAAAGCCAGGGCGGCGAACGGCTCATCGTCGACCGGCTTGCGGGTATCGGGTTCGCCTCTGTCGTTCTCGCCCTTGACCGGCGGAATGTCGACCGGCGAGGGCAGGTAGTCGATCACCGCGTCGAGCATCGCCTGCACGCCCTTGTTCTTGAACGCGGTGCCGCACAGCATCGGCACGATCTCGTTGGCGATGGTGCGAATGCGCAGGCCGCGCTTGATCTCCTCGACCGAAAGCTCGTTCGTCTCGAGGTACTTGTTCATCAGCTCTTCGTTCGCCTCGGCGGCCGCCTCGACCAGCTTGTCGCGCCATTCCTTCGCTTCCTTGGCGAACTCGGCGGGAACCGGCTTCTTCTCGAACTTCATGCCCTGGGACGCCTCGTCCCAGTAGATCGCCTGCATCGTCACCAGATCGATGACGCCTTCGAATTTCTCTTCCGCGCCGATCGGGATCTGGATCGGCACCGGGTTGCCCTTCAGGCGGTCGCGGATGTGTCCGTAGGACTTGAAGAAGGTCGCGCCGACCCGGTCCATCTTGTTGATGAACGCAAGGCGCGGCACGCGGTACTTGTTCGCCTGGCGCCAGACCGTCTCGGACTGCGGCTGCACACCCGCGACTGCGTCGTAGACCATGCAGGCGCCGTCGAGCACGCGCATCGAGCGCTCGACCTCGATGGTGAAGTCGACGTGGCCCGGCGTGTCGATGATGTTGATGTGGTGCTCCGGATAGGAGAGATCCATCCCCTTCCAGAAGCAGGTGGTGGCCGCCGAGGTGATGGTGATGCCGCGCTCCTGCTCCTGCTCCATCCAGTCCATCGTCGCGGCGCCGTCGTGCACTTCGCCGATCTTGTGATTGACGCCGGTGTAGAACAGGATGCGCTCGGTCGTGGTCGTCTTCCCGGCGTCAATGTGCGCCGAGATGCCGATGTTCCGGTAGCGTTCGATGGGAGTCTTGCGTGCCACGCTCATTTACCTGTCGGTCCTAGAACCTGTAGTGCGAGAAGGCCTTGTTGGCCTCCGCCATGCGGTGCACTTCCTCGCGCTTCTTCATCGCGCCGCCGCGACCTTCCGCGGCCTCGGCCAGCTCGCCCGCGAGCCGCACCATCATCGACTTCTCGCCGCGCTTCTGCGCCGCCTCGCGGATCCAGCGCATGGCGAGTGCGATGCGCCGCACCGGCCGCACTTCGACCGGCACCTGATAGTTCGCGCCGCCAACGCGGCGGCTCTTCACCTCGACCACCGGCTTCACGTTCTGCATCGCCTGCGTGAAGACCTCGATCGGGTCCTTGCCCGACTTCGTCTTGATGGCGTCGAGCGCGCCGTAGATGATGCGCTCGGCGACCGATTTCTTGCCCCGCGTCATCAGCACGTTGACGAACTTCGCGACGTCGACGTTGTGGAACTTCGGATCCGGCAGGATCTCGCGTTTGGGGACTTCTCTGCGGCGTGGCATCTGTTCGTTCCCTTAGGCCTACTTGGGCGCCTTGGCGCCGTACTTCGAACGGCTCTGCTTGCGGTCTTTCACGCCCTGCGTGTCGAGCGAGCCGCGCACGATGTGGTAGCGCACCCCGGGCAGGTCCTTGACGCGACCGCCGCGGATCAGCACCACCGAGTGTTCCTGCAGGTTGTGGCCTTCGCCGCCGATGTAGCCGATGACCTCGAAGCCGTTGGTCAGGCGCACCTTCGCGACCTTGCGCAGCGCAGAGTTCGGCTTCTTGGGCGTCGTCGTATAGACCCGGGTGCAGACTCCCCGCTTTTGCGGCGAGCCGGCTAGCGCCGGGACTTTCGACTTGGCGCGCTTAGCGACGCGCCCATCCCTTGCTAACTGATTGACGGTAGGCATGTTTTTAAGATTTCCAGAAACAAACCGGGCGGCTGTCGGATCCTCAGATCAGCCGCCCAGGGGCCAAAAAAGAGGCCGGATTATAAAGAGGATCCAGGGCAGGCGCAACGAATTTCCCGGGTTTTCGACTACTTACGGTCGCGGCTCGGCGACGAAACCGTACCGCCCCGCGACTTCGCCGCGCCGGATGACCGGGGGCGACTGGACGGATTCGGACAGGCGCTGCAAGTCACGGTCGTCGAGGAGGGCAACGCCAAGCTCGCCTTCGACCAGGACCGACCCCTCTTCGTCCTGGAGGAAATTTCTGGACGCGAAGGACCGTCCGCATTGGTCGACCAGCGCTTCGCCTTCGTAGTGCACCACCAGTGGCGTGTAGGCGAGCGCGACGAATACGCGCTGCGGTCCGTTTTGGAAGAACCAGCAGCCGCGGGCGTCCGCCTGGTAGTTGCGACAGATGAACTCGCGCAGCGCGGCGTTGCCGACCCGCTCGCCCTTGATCCGCCAGTTGCCGCGGCGGTCGAGCTGCAGCCAGCCGTAGACGGCCGGCACGTTCGGCCACTTGGCCATGCTCAGGGCGACGATCTCATCCATCAAGCTACAATCTTCCGCAGGAGGAGGCATGGGCGCAAACGACGTCTACCTGAGCAGGCCCTGGCTCAAGCACTACGCCCCCGGCGTGCCCTCCAGCGTCGAGGTGCCGCTCAAGTCGCTCACGCAGGTCTTCGACGAAGCCACCGAGCGCGCACCCGGGCGCACCGCGGTGGCCTTTTACGGCCGTGCGATTACCTTCCGCGAGCTGCGCGAGGCGACGGATCGCTTCGCTTGCGCGCTGGCCGACCTCGGTGTGAAGAAGGGCGATCGCGTCGCCCTCTACCTGCTCAACAGCCCGCAATTCATCATCGCCTACTTCGCGGCGCTCAAGTGCGGCGCGATCGTCACCTCCATCAGCCCCGTCTACACCAGCCACGAAGTGCGCTACCAGCTGCAGGACAGCGGAGCACGCGCCATCGTCTGCCAGGACATCCTTTACGAGAAGGTCGCGAAATCCGGCGCTGTCCTGGACCTGGTGGTGGTCACCAATATCGGCGAATACCTGCCCGCGTTGAAGCGCCTCTTCGGCAAGAAGGCCGACGTCCGCGCGGAGAAGAATCTCCACTGGCTGCAGGACCTGCTGAAGAAATACCCGGCCAAGCCGCCGGCCGTTGCGATCGATCCGCGCGGCGACCTCGCCTCGCTGCCCTACACCGGCGGCACGACGGGCAACCCGAAGGGCGTGATGCTCACCCACTACAACCTGGTCGCCGCGCAGGCGATGGGCCAGGCGGCGTTCTCGGTCGCGGTTCCCGGCGAGGAGGTGATCCTCGCCTTCCTGCCCTTCTTCCATATCTACGGGCAGGTCGTGATCATGCTGAACGGCCTGTGCCAGGGAAACCTGCTGGTGCTGTTCACCAGCCCGGACACCGAGGAGATCCTCGCCGCGATGGAGCGCTACAAGGCGACCATGTTCTACGGCGTGCCGACGCTCTATGAGTATCTGAAAGACCACAAGGACACCAACAAGGTCGACTGGCGGCGGCTCAAGCTGGTGCTGTCGGGCGCCGACACGCTGCACGAATCGACCATGAAGGGCTGGGCGCAGCGCACCGGCTCGAGCATCACCGAGGGCTACGGCCTGTCCGAAACCTGCGCCACCAGCCACCTCAACCCGCCGCACCGGCCGCGCACCGGATCGTTCGGCGTCCCCATTCCGGACGTGCAAGCCGCTGTAATGGATCCCGAAACGCTGCAGTTCGTGCCGCAGGGCACGACCGGCGAGCTGGTGCTCGCGGGGCCGAACGTGATGCTCGGCTACTGGAACCGCTCCGAGGAGACCGCGCGCGCCTTCATCGAGCAGGCCGGCATGCGCTGGATGCGCACCGGCGACATCGTGCGCATGGACGAGGAAGGCTATTTCCACTTCTACGACCGCTCGAAGGACCTGATCAAGTACAAGGGCTACTCGATTTTCGCCAAGGACGTCGAGGACGTCCTGTACGGCCACCCGCAGGTCAAGGCCGCCGGCGTGATCGGCGTGGCCGATCCTTCGGTCGGGCAGCGCATCAAGGCGATCGTGGTGCTGCAAGGCGACGCGCGCGGCAAGGTGAGCGAGGACGAGATCAAGGCCTACTGCAAGCAGCAGCTCGCCGAGTACAAGGTGCCGCACATCGTGGAATTCCGCGGCGAGCTGCCCAAGACCGACGTCGGCAAGGTCTCGCGCCGGGAGCTGCGGGACGAAACCGGCGCCTAGCCGGCGTTCACGGCGGCGACCTTCTCGATCGGCTGCGGCTGGAAGACGCCGAAGCCCTGCGCGTAGCCGACGCCCATCGCCTTGAGGCGCTGCAGCACGTCCTGCTCCTCGACGCATTCGGCCACGATGCCGATGCCCAGAGTCTCGCCGACGCGCACGATGGCGCTCATCTTGACGCGCGCGGCATCGTTGCCGAGCAGCTTGCGCACGATGCTGCCGTCGACCTTGATGAAATCGACGCGCACGGTCTTGAGCGGCGCGAACGACGCCGAGCGCCGGCCGAAGCCGTCGATGAGCACGCCGCAGCCCGCGGCCTTGATTGCAGCACCGAAGCGCCCCGCCGCCTCGAGGCGCGACATGAGGTCGCTTTCGTCGATCTCGAAAAGAATCGAGGCCGGCGCCACCCCGGCAGCCTTGATCGTCTCCGCGACGAAGCCGGGAAACTTGGTGTCGTGCAGAGTCTGGCCGGAGACGTTGATGGTGAATCGCGGCAGGCGCGAGCCCTTGGCGAGGCGCTCTACCACGTGCTTGACCACCCAGCGATCGAGCTGGGGCATCATGCCCTGCGCCTCGAACACCGGCAGGAAATCACCGGGCGGCAGCAACGCCTTCTCCTCCTCCCGCAGCCGTACCAGGACCTCGCCCATCGAAAAGCGCGGCGTGGCGTTGAGCGAGGCGATGGGCTGGCAGTAGAGGACGAACTCGTCCTTGTCGAGGGCCTGCCTGAGCCGCGCCGCCGGATCGCTCCAGCCGGCGAGCTGCCGGTCCATGCTGTCGAGGAATTTCTCGTCCACGAGGTATTCTAGCGGGCATGCCGCAGCCCTTCTTCCGGGTCGAGCGCCTCACCAAGCGCTTCGGCGGACTGACCGCCGTCAACAACGTCAGCTTCGAGCTGCGGCGCGACCAGATCGTCGGCCTGATCGGGCCGAACGGCGCGGGCAAGACCACCCTGCTGCGACTGATCACCAAGATCCTGCGTCCGGACGCCGGCAGCATCGTCTTCAACGGCGAGGACGTCACCGCGCTGCGCCCGTGGGACATCGTCGAGCGCGGCATCGCCGGCACCTTCCAGAACACCCGGCCGTTTCGCCACCTGCCGATCGTCGCCAACGTCATGGTGCCGCTGGTGGCGCCGCGCGCGCGGCGCAACGGCGAATGGGTAAAGAGCATCGAGGCGAAGGCTATGGACGCGCTCGAGTTCGTCGGCATCTCCGACATGGCGCTCGAGCCGGCCTCGGCGCTCTCGCAAGGCGACCTGAAGCGACTGGAAGTCGCGCGCGCCATCGCCACGGAGCCCGAACTGCTCCTGCTCGACGAGCCGCTCGGCGGGCTGAACCCGGCCGAGTCCGAGCTGCTGGCGAAGTCCGTGCGCCGGCTGCACAAGGGCGGGCGCTTCGGCCGGCTGCATTCCGAAGGCCCCGCCGTGCTGATGATCGAGCACAAGCTGAAGGAGCTGATGGCCATCGTCGACCGGGTGATCGTCGTCGACTACGGCGAGATCATCGCCGACGGGCCGCCGGCGGAGGTGGTCAGGAATCCGAAGGTGATCGAAGCCTACCTCGGCAGCGGGAGCGAGCATGTCGCTGCTTGAGGTGAAGAACCTCAGCGTGCGCTACGACAAGGCGCAGATCCTGAGCGACGTGTCGCTCGCCGTCGGCGACGGCGAATTCGTCGGCCTGGTCGGCCCGAACGGCGCCGGCAAGTCCACCTTGCTGCGCGCCATCTCGGGCCTGGTGCGCTTCGAGGAGAAGATGAAGCGCGGCACCGCCGGCGACATCGTGCTCGAAGGCGAAGTGAGCTTCGCCGGCGAGCGCATCGACGCCCTGCCGGCCCACGAGATCCGCATGCGCGGGCTGGTGCACTGCCCCGAGCGGCGGATCTCGTGGGCCGGCAGGGCGGTGCTGGAGAATCTTCTTGCCGGTGCCTTTCTGTCGAAGAACAGGAACGAAACCCAAAGGCGGCTCGAGCACTGCTTCGCCCTGTTCCCGCGGCTGTCGGAAAGAAAGACGCAGGTTGCCGGCACCCTTTCCGGCGGCGAGCAGCAGATGCTCGCCACGGCCCGCGCGCTGATGTTCGAGGCAAAGCTGCTCGCGATCGACGAGCCCTCGCTCGGCCTCGCACCCAAGATCCGCGAGGAGCTGTTCGCCGCGATCGCCAAGATCCACGCCGAGGGCGTGCCCGTGCTGCTGGTCGAGCAGGAGGTCGGCCAGGTATTCAGGATGGCCGACCGCAACTACGTGCTCTCTCAAGGCCGCATCCTCGCGCAGGGCACGGCGAAATCGCTGATGGCCGACGAGACGCTGCGCGCCGGCTACCTCGGCCTATAGCGACGCGCCGCAAAGCCGGCAGGCGCTGCGCCAGGCGCGGTTGCGCTGCTTGCAGCGCGGACACTGCGTTTCGATCTTGTCGCGCACCCACGGCGCGAGGCCGCGCGGCATGAACAGCAGCACGAGCAGCACGATGACGGCGAAGATCAGCAGCCGCAGCTCGCCGAAGGCCTTGAAGCTGCCGAGCCACTCGGTGAGCGGATAGAGCAGGAACACCGCCGCCACCGGGCCGTAGATCGTGGCCGCGCCGCCGAAGATGCCCCAGATGACGACCTGGAAGGACAGCGCCACTTCCAGCGCAGAGGGCCCCGCCACGCGCAGATAGTGCGCGAACAGAGCTCCCGAGAAGCCCGCCGCCGCTCCCGAGATGGCGAACACTGCGATCTTGTAGCGCGGCGTGTTGATGCCCGAGGCGCGCGCAGCCACCTCGTCGTCGCGGATCGCATGCAGCACGATGCCGAACTTGGAATCGGCCAGCGCCCACAGGCCGAACACTATCGCGAGCATGGATACCGCCGCGATGTAGTAGTTGCCCGTCGGCGTAGAGGCGAGGCGGCGCAGGCCGGACACGCCGAGCTCGCCACCGGAGAAGTTGGGAAACGCGAAGAGAATGCCGAGGGCGATCAGCGGGAATGCCAGCGTAGCGAGCGACAGGTACGAGCCGCGCAGGCGCAGGCAGAGGTAGCCGACGACAAGGCCGAACAGCGTCGCCACGACGGCGCCCGCCCAGACGGTGTACCAGGGCGAGATGCCCAGCTTGAGGGAGATGAGGCCCGAGGTGTAGGCGCCCGCGCCGAAGAACAGCGCGTGGCCGAAATTCACCTGGCCGGTGTAGCCGGCGAGCAGATCCCAGCTCGCGGCAAAGACGGCGAACAGGCACGTCATGGTAAGGATGCGCAGCACGTACGCGTCGTCGTAGACCAGCGGCAGCGCGAGCAGCGCAACCACCCACAGCAGCACCAGTGAGCGCGAGGGCAGGACGAAGACCTCGTTCTTCAGCTCGGCCCATCCCTTGCGCAACAAATACATCAGCGCTCCTCCTCGAAGGCGACGCCGAACAGGCCCTCGGGCCGCACCAGCAGGACGACCACCATGATGAGCAGCGCGACCGCGCCCTTGAGATAGGCGCCGGCCGGAACGGCGAAGACCGTGATCGCCTCGACATAGCCGATGATCAGTGCGCCGATCAGGCTGCCCTTGAGGCTCCCCAGGCCGCCGAGCACCACGATGGCGAGCATCGTGACGAGCGGCGCGAGCCACATGAACGGGTCGACGACGTAAACCGGCGCCACGACCACGCCGGCGACCGAGGCGAGCGCCACCGAGATCGCCACCGTCGCCATGGCGACGCGGCTGACGTTCATCCCCATCAGGTTCGCCACCTCGAGGTCGTTGGCGGTGGCGCGGATCGCGAGGCCGAGCCGCGTGCGGTAGAGGATGAACCAGACCACCGCGAGCATGACCGCGGCGACCACCAGGATCAGCAGCCGCTGGTAGGGGATGGTGACGCCGAGGAAGCGCAGCGAGCCTTCGAGGGTCGACGGAATGCCGAGGAAGTGTCCGCCGAAGATGAACAGCATCAGTTCCTGGAACACCAGCGCCAGCGCGATCGTGGCGATGAGCACAGCGGACTCGTGCTCGCGCACGGGCTCGATGACCAGCCGGTAGCAGACGACGGAGAACAGCGTCACCGCGCAGACCGCGACTATTCCGGAGACGACCAGGCCGAGGCCGGTCTTGGTGAGCAGCGCGTAGAAGCAGTACGCCGCCAGCATGTAGAACGCGGTGTGCGCGATGTTGACGATGCGCGCCACGCCGAAGATCAGCGAGAAGCCGATCGCCAGCAGGGCGTAGACCCCGCCGTTCACCAACCCCGTTACAAGAATATCTTGGAGCAAAAGCGCGCTAGCGCGCGGGCATCTTGAAGGGCTGCATGCCCTTCACCTGCGGCGGCCAGAACGGCACCTTCCTGCCGTCCTGCCACTGCACGGCGATGCCCGCGGTCGTACCGACGCCCCATATGAGGTCGTGGCGCTTGTCCCAGGTCGACGTGTACCCGGTGCCGACATGCGTCATCTTCTCGATCGCCGCCACCAGCTTGTCGGCGTTGGTGGTGCCTTCCTGCTCGATCGCCGCTCTGAGGAGCATGATCGCGTCGTAGGTAGCCGCCGTGTAGGTCGGCGCTTTCTTGTAGCGCTGCTTGAAGGCCTGCACGAACGGGATCGTCTTCGGCGTGATCTCGACTTCGGAGTAGGTATCGAGAGTCGAGACGAACTGCGCTTTTCCGGCCGCCGCCTGCCAGAACTCCTCCTTCTGGCCCTCGACGTTGATGCCCCAGGCCACCGCTTTCATGTTGCGCTCGCCCATCTGCCGGCCGACCGAGATGCCGACCGGCCCCGACAGCATGGTGAAGACGATGTGCGCACCGGCGCGCTCGATGGCGGAAAGCTCCGCGGTGACGTCGGTCGCGGTGGCGGAAGGCTGCCACAGACCCACGACCTCCATCTTCAACGCCCCCGGCAAGGTCTTCTGCGCGGCGGCGATCAGCCCCTCGGTCCACACCGCTTTCTCGGCGAGGATGGCAACCTTGGGAGTGTCGGTCTTCAGCTCGGTGCGGATCTGCTGGCCGATCGAGCCCATCACCGCGAACAGGGTGCGCGCGAGGTCGACATCCTTCGTCGGCGCGACGCGGAACCAGTACTTGTAGCGGTTGTAGTCCTGCTCGACGTTCAGGCCGAGCTTGGAATGCGCCGCGCCGACGCCGAGGAAGATCTTCTTCGCGTCCATCGCCACTTCCTGCATCGCGAGCACCGCCTCGGAGCGGAAGCCGCCGATCAGGAAGTCGACCTTGTCGCGCGTGATGACGCGCTCCACCGCATTGGTCGCGTCGGGCACCGACTGGATCTCGTTGGTGTCGGCGCGGATCAGCTCGACCTGCCTGCGCTTGCCGCCGACGTTGATGCCGCCGGCCTTGTTGATCTCGTCGCGCGCCATCTCGGCGCCGGCCCAGTGGTTCTCCCCCTGGACGAAGGACATCGGGCCGAGGATGGCGATCTTGACCGTCTGCGCGTGCGCGCCGGCGGCGATCGTCGCCGCGAAGGCGGCGGCCAGGAGTGAACGCAACATGAAACGCCTCCTCAATTGACTTAGACTGTATGTTCTTGTAACGATTGATGTTGCCAGCAATTTTCCCTTCCGTCCAGAATGCCAAGAGACGACTTCGTTTGCACGCCCCGGCTGCGGGTGCGCTGGGCCGAGGTGGACATGCAGAAGATCGTGTTCAACGGCCACTATCTCACCTACGTCGACACCGCGATCGCCGAGTATTGGCGCGCGATCGGCCTGCCCTACCCGCAGGGCTACGTCGAGCGCTATGCGAACGACGTGTACCTGCGAAAGGCCACGGTGGAGTATCTGGGCTCGGCGCGCTACGACGACGAGCTCGACGTATGCTGCCGGGTTGCCAAGCTCGGGCGCACCAGCATGACGTTTCAGTTCGAGATCTATCGCCGATCGGAGAGTGCGCCGCTGGTCACCGCCGAGCTGGTCTATGTAAACGCCGATCCCTCCACGATGAAGGCGGCGCCCCTGCCCGACGATGTGCGCGCCCGTGTGCTCAGCTACGAGAAATTGGCTCCTTCCACAACCATGCCGCAAGCATGATCTGGTGGGAGGACTTCAAGGTCGGCGAGCGCTCCGAGATGGGCCGCCATACTTTCGCCGAGGACGAGATCGTCGCGTTTGCGCGGCAGTTCGATCCGCAGCCGTTCCACGTCGACCCGGCGGCGGCCAGGACATCACCCTTCGGCGGCCTGATCGCGAGCGGCTGGCACACCTGCGCGGTCGGCATGCGCCTGATGGTCGACCAGTACATCGGCCGCACCGTCAGCCTCGGCTCGCCGGGCATCGAGGACATCCGCTGGCTCAGGCCGGTACGCGCGGGCGACACCCTGGCCTATTCGCGCACCGTCACCGAATCGCGCGCCTCGGCGACGCGTGCCGGGGTCGGCCTGGTCAAGCACCGCTGGGAGGCGGTCAACCAGGCGGGCGAGACGGTGCTCACCATGGAGGGCTGGGGCATGTACGGCCGCCGGCCGGCGCCATGAGCGCGCGCATCGAGCTCAACCACAAGATCCACGTCCTGACGAAGAAGGAAGAGCTCGACGGCGTGCGCGTGCCGGGCAAGGTGATCATCGTCCTGGACATCATTTTTGCCACCACCACCATGGTGGCGGCGCTGGCGCACGGCGCCACCGAGGTGCTGCCGGTGCTGGACGAAGCGGCCGCCCGCGCCCGCGCCAAGGCCTTGCCGGAGGACTCCTACGTCCTTTCCGGCGAGCTCTACGCCGAGACCCTCGCAGGCTTCGTGCACCCGGCGCCGCTTGCGCTCATCGGGCACGGCGTGAAAGGCAAGTCGGTGATCTACTCCACCACCAACGGCACCGTAGCGATGACGCTCGCCGCCGGCGCGGCGCGCGTCTACTGCGGCGCGCTGCTCAACGCGAAGCGACTCGTCGAGCACGTAAGCGCCCGCCATCCGCGCGAGACCGTGCTCATCGTGTGCTCCGGATCGGGCAACAACTTCAACTTCGAGGACTTCTACGGCGCCGGCTATTTTGTCGAATGCTTTGCCGAGCGCCTCGGCACCGCGGCGGATTTCTCCGATGCCGCCAAGGCCGCCCGCGCGCTCTACCGGCAGGTGCGCGCGCCCGAGGCGCTGCTCGACTGCCGCCTCGGCCGGATGATGGCCTCACGCGGCCTCGCGCACGAGGTCGAGTTCGCCTGCCGCCTCGACGCCTTTCCGGTGTTGCCGGTGCTGGAGCGCGGCAGCCTGCGGCTGGTGGACTGACCGCGCGCCGCTCAGGCGCGATCGAGATCGGCGCTGACCGCGAGGTGGTCGGAGAGCAAAGACCAGGGTCTGCCGCGGTGAACCTTCGAGGCGGTGACTTGAAAGCCGCGCACGTAGATGCGGTCGAGCCGCAGGAACGGCAGCACGCTCGGATAAGTGGCCTGCGCCCGGCCGTGGTGCGCGACCGAGACCTCCGTCATGCCCAGGCGCCGCTCGAGAATCGCGGTGGCGCGGTGGCGCCAGTCGTTGAAATCGCCGGCGATGATGATCGGCAGGTCGCGCGAGGCGATCTCTTCCAGCCGCCCGGAAATCGCCTCGATCTGGCGGCTGCGGCCGCGCTCGTGCAGCGACAGGTGCACGCAAACGAGGTGCAGGTTGCGGCGCCAGCCCGGGATCGCCACCACGGAGTGCAGCATGCCGCGGCGCTCGAAGCGGTGGTCGGAAACGTCGGTGTTCTCGAACGAGACGAACGGAAAACGCGACAGGATGGCGTTGCCGTGGTGGCCGTGGTCGTACACCGCGTTGCAACCGTAGACATGCTGCCAGTGATCGCCGGCGAGGAATTCGTGCTGCGCTCCGGGCGGACAGACGGCGAAGCGCAGCGCGAAGCGCTGGTTGAGCCCCTGCACCTCCTGCAGAAACACCACGTCCGGCTCGAGCCCGCGCAGCCCCTCGCGCAGCTCGTGCAGCACCATGCGCCGGTTGAACTGCGACAGGCCCTTGTGGATATTGAGCGTCACTACCCGCAGCCGCTCGCTCACGCCTTCCCCTCCAGCATGCGGATGGCGTCCCGGTTGGACCAGGAGAAGCACTTGTCCGCGGCCTCGCGCCAGGGCAGCCACTGGAACGCGGTGTGCTCCTCGGGCGAGAGGACTACCGGCATGCGCGAGGGCAGCGTGAAACCGAAGACATGCTCCGTATTGTGCGTGACGCCCGGTGCGAAACGGTGCCGCCACGTGGCGTAGATCTCGAAGCTATTGGTGACATCCCAGCGCACCAGCTTACCCTGCGCAAGCTCTATGCCCGTCTCTTCCTTCAACTCCCGCGCCGCGGCGGTTTCCAGGGGCTCGTCCAGCCGGTCGAGCGAGCCGGTGACCGACTGCCAGAAGCCCGGCCGCGCGGCCCGCTCGAGGAGCAGCACCTCGAGGCCGGCGGTATGCACCACCACGAGGACCGACAGCGGAAGCTTGTAGCTCATCCTTCGCGGAACAGGTCGGGCAGCGGCAAGCGCCCGTGCTGGTCGACGAAAACGGCGAAGAACGGCTCGGCATGGAGCGGTGCCGGAGGTCGGGCCCAGATTCCGGCGCAGGTCTTCAGGATCTCCATTAGAACCTCGCGGTCGCCGGCCGGAACATCCGCATACTCTTGAAAGAGGATTACGTGCCCGCCGGCGCCCAGCCATGAAAGGTCGCAGATGCAGTCTTTCAGGCCGTCCCAATTGCGTCCGAAATAGTCCGGGAACTTGAGCACCCGGGCGATTCGATCAAGAAGATCTTCCTTCCCAGCGACGCCCTCGAGTGAGATCCGATGCAGGGAAGCTCCTCCGCCTCGCAAGGCGTCGAGCAATTCGACGTCGCTGCGTACACGATAGACCCCCGAGCGCGAGGGGTCCTGCAGCCGTTGCAGCAGCTTGCTCATCAGTCGCGGATCCTCATGAAGGTGCGGTAGTGGTCCGCGGTGTAATAGAACTCGCCGCCGTTGCCGGCGACGACGCGGCGCGGCCCGCGGTCCTTCGCTCCAGGTGTCTTCACCGTGTACTCGCGATAGTAGCCATTGGCGCGCAGCGGCAGGCGCTTCTCGCGATTGCCGAAGGTGCTGCCGTCCTGGCGGTGCGGAAACGGCCCGTTGCTCTTGATGAGCTCGAGGGTCTGTCTCGCCTCCTCCGGCAGGTCTTTGGAAAGGACATCCTTTCCAAAGGCAGCGCACGAAACGGCAACCGCCAGTAACGCGGCAACCAGTCTCACGACTGCGGCGAGTTCCTCAGCCGAAGGTGCAGCTCGCGCAGCTGCTTCTCGGTCACCGTGGTCGGCGCGCCGGTCAGCAGGTCCTGGCCGCGCTGCGTCTTGGGAAAGGCGATGACGTCGCGGATCGCTTCCGCGCCGGCCATCAGCGTGACCAGCCGGTCGAAGCCGAAGGCGATGCCGCCGTGCGGCGGCGCGCCGTATTGCAATGCGTCGAGCAGGAAGCCGAACTTCGCGCGCTGCTGCTCGGGGCTGATCTTCAGCGCCTCGAATACCTTCTGCTGCACTTCCTGGCGGTGGATGCGCACCGAGCCGCCGGCGATCTCCCAGCCGTTCAGCACCAGGTCGTAGGCCTTGGCGTAGGCCTTTTCCGGCGCGACTCCGATGTGCGCCTCGTGCCCGTCCTTCGGGCTGGTGAACGGGTGATGGCGCGCCCGCCACTCCTTCGTTTCCTCGTCGAACTCGAACATCGGGAAGTCGACCACCCACAGCGGCCGCCAGCCCTTCTGCGCGAGTCCGCGGTCGTGGCCCACCTTCTGCCGCAGCGCACCCATGTAGGCGTTGCAGGCGGCTTCCTTGTCCGCACCGAAGAAGATCAGGTCGCCGTCCGCCGCGCCGCTGCGCTCCAGGATCGCGGCGAGCGCCCTGGCGTGCAGGTTCTTCACGATCGGCGACTGCAGGCCCTCGGCGCCCTTCGCTTTCTCGTTCACCTTGATGTAGGCGAGCCCCTTCGCGCCGAGCGTCTTGACGAACTCGGTGTAGGCGTCGATCTCGCCACGCGTCAACGCACCGCCGCCGGGCACGTTGAGCGCGACCACCCGGCCGCCCGGCGCGCTCGCCGGTCCGGAGAACACCTTGAAGTCGACGTCCTTCACCACATCGGTCAGCTCTGCGAGCTTGAGCGGCACGCGCAGGTCCGGCTTGTCGACGCCGTAGTCGCGTATCACCTCGTCGTAGCGCATCACCGGAAAAGGATCGGGCAGATCGATGCCGCCCGCTTCCTTGAACATGCCTCGGGCGAGACGCTCCATCAGCGCGCGGATCTCGCCTTCGGCGAGAAACGAGGTCTCGATGTCGATCTGCGTGAACTCGGGCTGGCGGTCGGCGCGCAGGTCCTCGTCGCGGAAGCACTTGACGATCTGGTAGTAGCGGTCGAAGCCCGCGATCATGAGCATCTGCTTGAAGAGCTGCGGCGACTGCGGCAGCGCGTAGAAGTGGCCGTCGTGCAGGCGCGAGGGCACCAGGAACTCGCGCGCGCCCTCCGGCGTGGACTTGTAGAGGAAGGGGGTCTCGATGTCGATGAAGCCCTGCTCGTCCAGGAAGCGGCGCGCCGCCATCGCCGCGCGGTGGCGCAGGCGCAGGTTCCTTTGCATCGGCTCGCGCCTGAGATCGAGAACGCGGTTCTCCAGACGCACCGTCTCCGACAGGTTGTCCTCGTCGAGCTGAAACGGCGGCGTCAGCGACGGATTCAGGATCTCGACCTCGTGCGCTACGACCTCGACCTCGCCGGAGCGCAATTCGGGATTCGTGCTGCCCTGCGGACGCTTGCGGATCTTGCCGGTAATCCTGAGGACATACTCGCCGCGAATGCGCTCCGCGATGGCGAACGCGTCTTTCCGGTCGGGATTGAAGACCACCTGCGCGAGCCCCTCGCGGTCGCGCAGGTCGATGAAGATGACGCCGCCGTGGTCGCGGCGGCGGTGCGCCCAGCCGGCGAGCGTCACGACCTGGTCGGCGAGCTTGGCGTCGATCCCGCCGCAGTAGTGCGTGCGCATCAGACGCTCCCGTCCCGCGACGCGGGCGGCACTACGCCCATCGAGATGATGTACTTCAGGGCTTCGTCGACCGTCATGTCGAGCTCGACCACATCCTTGCGCGGCACGATGACGAAATAGCCGCCGGTCGGGTTGGGGGTGGTCGGCACGTAGACGGCGACGCAGTCCTGCGGAATGTGCCGCCTGACGTCGCCGCCGGGCGTCCCGGTGAGAAAGCCGATGGTCCACATCCCCGGGTGGGGCCACTGCACCAGCAGCGCCTTGCGGAACGCCTGGCCGCTGGAGGAGAACAGCGTGTCCGAGATTTGCTTGACGCTGGAGTAGATGGAATTGACCACCGGGATGCGGTGCAGCACCTGGTGCCACAGGCGCACCAGCTGCGCGCCGAAGAAGTTGGTGGCGAAGATGCCGGTCAGCAGCACGATGACCAGGGTCAGGATCGCGCCCAGGCCGGGGACGTGGAAGCCGAGCCAGCTTTCCGTCTGCGCCTGCGCGGGCAGCAGCAGCAGCGACTGATCCAGGACATCGACCACCAGCTTCAGCACCCAGATGGTGATGACCAGCGGGATCCAGATCACCAGGCCGGTGATGAAGTATTTTTTCACTGTTCCGGAAATGAAAAGGCCCGGCTCGCGCCGGGCCGGATCATGCAGCCCTTTAGGTCAGTCGGTCACGGCCGGCGTGGCCGCCTTCTTGGTTTCCGGTTTCGATTCGGTCTTGGAGTCGGATTTCGAAGCGCTCTTCGAGTCCGTCTTGGCCTCGCCCTTCGCGTCGGACTTCGCGTCGGACTTCAGGTCGGCCTTCTTCTCCGCCGGCTTGCTGCCGGCGGTCTTGAAATCGGTCGCGTACCAGCCGCTGCCCTTCAGCTGGAAGCCCGCGGCGCTCAGCATCTTCTTGTAGGCCTTCTTGCCGCAGGAGGGGCACTTGGAGATCGGCTTCTCTGCGATCTTCTGCAGGTGATCCTCCTGGTGGCCGCACTCGCCGCAGCGGTATTCGTAAATCGGCATGCCGCCATTATATCTCTGATTTCAGAACGGAATATCGTCTTCCATGTCGTCGAACTTGCCGGCCGGCTTCTTGGCTGCGGGTGCCGCCGGCTTGGCGGCGGCGGCTCTCGGCTCGCCGCGGTCGGCCATCTCGGCACGCGGCTCGCCGCCGCCCTCGCGCCGTCCCAGCATCTGCATCACGTCGGCACGGATCTCGGTGCTGTAGCGGTCCTGGCCGTCCTTGTCCTGCCACTTGCGCGTGCGCAGGCTGCCCTCGACGTAGACCTGCGAGCCCTTTTTCAGGTACTCGCCGGCGACCTCGGCCAGGCGCCCGAAAAAGGAGATGCGGTGCCACTCGGTGGCTTCCTTCATCTCGCCGCTCGCCTTGTCCTTCCATTTGTCGGTGGTGGCAACGCGGATGTTGGTCACCGCCTCGCCGCTTGGCAGAAAGCGCGTCTCCGGGTCCGCCCCAAGATTACCGACAACGATCACCTTGTTTACTGAAGCCATCTCACACCCCCGTCAATGAATGTCCTCACAACGCCGCCCGCGAAACCTCGTTGACCGCCGGCACGGGCCGCATGCCCAAAGCGATCAATAACCATACTACGACCAGCGCGGCGCATACGCCGAATACCGCAGTAGTCCCGTAATAGCTTGCTACCCAACCGCCAAGCAACCCGCCGAAGAAGACGCCCAGCGTCTGAGTGGTGTTGTACAGGCCGATCGCCACGCCGCGCCCTTCGGCGGGCGCGAGGCGGGAAACCAGCGACGGCAACAGCGCCTCCAGCACGTTGAATGCGATGAAGAACGCCAGCATGAGCGCGGCGAGCGCCCCGATCCCGGCGCCGAGCACCCCGAGCAGAACCTCGGCGCAGGCAAGGAGGGTGACCGCTGCGACCAGCACCGCCTTGGGGCTGTTGCGGCGGTCGGCATACAGGACCGCCGGCACCATGAAGACGAACGAGATGAGTACCACGGGCAGATAGAGCTTCCAGTGCTCCGGCAGCGCTAGCCCGGCCTGCACCAGCATCGGCGGCACGACCACGAACATGGCGTACAGCACGATGTGCAGGATGAAGATACCGGCGTTCAGGCGCAGCAGCTCGGGGTCGAGCACGCCGCGGCGCAGCGTCCCGGCGGCGCTTTTCTTCGCCGCCACCGCCGGCGGATCGGGCACCTGGTAGCGGACCACCGCCATCGCCGCCAGGCACAGCACGCCGGTCAGCACGAACAGGCCGTCCATGCCGATCAGCCGGTACAGCAGGGGCGCGCCGACCAGCGACAGCGCGAACATGAAGCCGATCATCGAGCCGATGATCGCCATCACCTTGGTGCGGTGCTGCTCGCGCGTCAGGTCGGCGGCAAGCGCCATCGCGACCGACGAGATCGCGCCGGCGCCCTGCAGGGTGCGCGCGGCGATCACCGTCCAGATATCGCCCGGCGCCGCGCCGAGGAAGCTGCCGGCGGCGAAGATCAGCAGGCCGGCGTACAGCACCGGCTTCCTGCCCCAGCGGTCGGAGGCCATGCCGAACGGAATCTGCAGGATGCCCTGCGACAGACCGTACGCGCCGAGCGCGATGCCGACCAGCGTCAGGTTGTCGCCGCCCTCGAGCGTCGCGGCGTGCACTGCAAGCACCGGCAGGATGAAGAACAAGCCGAGCATGCGCAGGCCGTAGACGCCTGCAAGGCTCACGCCGGCGCGCACTTCGGCCGGGCTCATGCGGTCGGTATTCATGGAAGACTGTCGGCGGGAAAACGAAACAAGCTATAGTAGCAAGTTCCCTTCCGGCTTTTCCACTGATGGTTCCCTGATGGATTCGATTCGAATCCGCGGCGCCCGCACCCACAACCTGAAGAACCTCAACCTCGAGCTGCCGCGCCATCGGCTCGTGGTGATCACCGGTCTGTCGGGCTCGGGCAAGAGCTCGCTCGCCTTCGATACGCTGTACGCCGAAGGCCAGCGCCGTTACGTCGAGTCGCTCTCCGCCTACGCGCGGCAGTTCCTGCAGCTCATGGAAAAGCCCGATGTCGACCTGATCGAAGGGCTGTCGCCGGCCATCGCCATCGAGCAGAAGGCGGCGAGCCACAACCCGCGCTCCACCGTCGGCACGGTCACCGAGATCCACGACTACCTGCGCCTGCTCTACGCGCGCGCCGGCACGCCCTATTGCCCGGAGCACGGCCTCGCGCTGCAGGCGCAGACCGTGGCGCAGATGGTCGACCATTTGATGGCGCTACCCGAGGACACCCGGCTGATCCTGCTCGCCCCGGTGATCGCCGGCAGGAAGGGCGAGCAGGCCGACCTGCTGGAGGAGCTGCGCGCCCAGGGCTTCACGCGCGTGCGCATCGACGGCAAGGTGCACGACCTTGACGCCGCGCCGCGGCTGGCGAAGAACCTCAAGCATACGGTGGACGTGGTGATCGACCGCCTGCGCGTGCATCCGGACGCGAAGCAGCGGCTGGCCGAATCCTTCGAAACCGCGCTGCGTCATGCCGACGGCAAGGCGATCGCAGTCGAAGCGGACAACAAGAAAGAGCATCTCTTCTCGGCGCGCTTCTCGTGTCCGGCCTGCGACTACGCGCTGCCCGAGCTCGAGCCGCGCCTGTTCTCCTTCAACAACCCGATGGGCGCCTGCCCGCGCTGCGACGGGCTGGGGTCGATCGAGTTCTTCGATCCAAAGCGCATCGTGGCGCACCCTAACCTGTCCCTGGCGAGCGGCGCGATCCGCGGCTGGGACCGGCGCAACCACTTCTATTACTCGATGCTGCAGTCGCTCGCCGCCCATTACGGCTTCGACATCGAGCAGCCCTGGGAGATGCTGGCCGACGCAGTGCAGAAGCTGGTGCTCTACGGCTCCGGCAAAGAGAAGATCGCCTTCAGGTATGTCGGCGAGCGCGGCCGCAGCACGGTGAAGGAGCACGCCTTCGAAGGTGTGGTGCCCAACCTCGAGCGACGTTATCGCGAGACCGACTCGGTAGTGGTGCGCGAGGAGCTCGCCAAGCATCGCAACACGCAGATCTGCCCGGATTGCGCCGGCACGCGGCTGCGGCGCGAGGCGCGCCACGTCAAGATCGCGGACAAGACGCTGCACGAAGTCTCCTCCCTGGCATTGCGGAGCACGCTGGAGTTCTTCGCCGGCCTGCAGCTGACCGGCGCCAAGGGCCAGGTCGCCGAGCGCATCGTGCGCGAGATCGCCAGCCGCCTGGAGTTCCTGGTCAACGTCGGCCTCGACTACCTGAGCCTCGGGCGCTCGGCCGAGACGCTCTCGGGCGGCGAGGCGCAGCGCATCCGCCTGGCCAGCCAGATCGGCTCTGGCCTCACCGGCGTGATGTATGTGCTCGACGAGCCTTCGATCGGCCTGCACCAGCGCGACAACGCCCGACTCATCGACATGCTCAAGCGCCTGCGCGACCTGGGCAACTCGGTGATCGTGGTCGAGCACGACGAGGAGGCAATCCGCGCCGCCGACCATGTCGTCGACATGGGACCTGGGGCGGGCGAAGCCGGCGGCCGGGTGGTGGCCGAGGGCACGCCGCAGGAGGTGATCGACAACGCCGAATCGCTCACCGGACGCTACCTGGCCGGAAAGGTGGCGATCCAGGTGCCGCGGCTGCGCAACCGGCCCGGCAAGGACAAGATCCATATCGGCAAGGCGAGCGGAAACAACCTCAAAGAGGTCGACCTCGAGTTGCCGCTCGGGCTGCTGGTCTGCGTCACCGGCGTCTCGGGCTCGGGCAAGTCCACCCTGATCAACGACACGCTGTACGCCGTTGCGGCGCGCCACCTGTACGGGGCTACGGCGGAGCCGGCACCCCACGAAACCGTCGCCGGGCTCGAGCACCTCGACAAGGTGGTGAGCGTCGACCAGAGCCCGATCGGCCGCACGCCGCGCTCCAACCCCGCCACCTACACCGGTCTGTTCACGCCGATCCGCGAGTTGTTCGCCGGCGTACCCGAGGCGCGTCAGCGAGGCTATGACACCGGGCGCTTCTCCTTCAACGTCAAGGGCGGGCGCTGCGAGGCCTGCCAGGGCGACGGCGTGACCAAGGTCGAGATGCATTTCCTGCCCGACATCTACGTGCCCTGCGACGTCTGCCACGGCAAGCGCTACAACCGCGAGACGCTCGAGGTGCGCTACAAGGGCCGCAACATCCACGAGGTCCTCGAGATGATGGTCGGCGAGGCGCACGAATTCTTCTCCGCGGTGCCTGCAATCGCACGCAAGCTGCAGATGCTGCTCGACGTCGGACTGGGCTACCTGCGCCTCGGGCAGTCGGCGACTACGCTCTCCGGCGGCGAGGCGCAGCGCGTCAAGCTGTCGCTAGAGCTGTCCAAGCGCGATACCGGCCGCACGCTCTATATCCTCGATGAGCCCACCACCGGCCTGCACTTCCACGACATCCAGCTGCTGCTCAACGTGCTGCATCGCCTGCGCGACGCCGGCAACACCGTGGTGGTGATCGAGCACAACATCGACGTCATCAAGACCGCCGACTGGATCGTCGACCTCGGCCCGGAGGGCGGCGACGGCGGCGGCCGCATCATCGCCCGGGGCACCCCCGAGCAGGTCGCGGCCGACCCGGCGAGCGCCACCGGTCACTATCTGCGGAAAGCGCTCGGCGAGCCTCGCAGCCGCGCCGCCGCTTAGCCAGCATTCATCCTTAACGCGCCCCAATCGCGGCGCGGCGCCGACACTTTCCGCTGCTGAAATGACGTTGTCGGGACGCCGTGGGCTGGTGGCTGGGGCTAGCGCGAGCTCCCCCTCCTTCCCCCTCGCGACGTGGCGCTCCAAACGCCAGTCCCCAGCCCCTAGCCCAGGGCGCCTTGACAGATAAGAACGATCGTTCTATTCTCATCCCCGTGAACCAGACCAAAGGCGAGCGCACCCGCGCCGCGATCCTCGACGAGGCGCTGAAGATCGTCAGCAAGTCCGGCCTCGACGGCCTGACGATCGGCACCCTGGCTGAGGCCACCGGGCTGTCGAAGTCGGGGCTGTTCGCGCACTTCGGCTCGCGCGAGGAGCTGCTGCTGGCGGTGCTGGCCCACGGCCAGGTCGAGTTCACCGAGGTGGTGTTCAGGCCGGCGATGGACCATCCGCGCGGCACGCCGCGCCTGCGCGCCATGTTCGTCAACTGGCTCGACTGGACCGAATCGGCCGAGCTGCCCGGCGGCTGCCCCATGATCGGCGGCGCCACCGAGTTCGACGACAAGCCGGGCCCGGTGCGCGACATGCTGGCCGGCGGCCAGCGCACCTGGATCGAGACGCTGAAGCGCGCCGTGCGCCAGGGGGTCGAGGAAGGCCAGCTGCTCGCCGCCACCGACCCGGAGCAGATCGCCTTCGAGATGTTCGGCATCGCGCTGGTGGTGCACCACCACCGGCGCCTGCTCGGCTATCCGAAAGCCCGCTCGCGCGCCCTCGCCGCGCTCGAGTCGCTGCTCGAGCGCAACGCCGCTCCCGCCAAGCCGTTGCGCGCAGTTTCCCGCTAGAGAAGGAACCGCCATGCCCCTCTCCGCCGCCCTGCCACAAATTAGCACGAACGTTCGCTTTGCCGCCTCGCGACTCCTGTTTCCCGAGCTCGCAGGCGCTCTCGCCGAGCGGCTGTTCCTCACCCCACCGCGGCCGCCCAATGCCGCCGCCGCCGCGCTCGATCTGATCGACGCCCGCTCGAGCATCGTCGAGCACAAGGGCCGCTCGATCGTCACCTGGCGCTGGGGATCGCGCGAGGCGCCCGCGGTGCTGCTCGCGCACGGCTGGGGCGGCAGCGCCGTGCAGATGCGCGCCTTCGTCTTTCCGCTGCTGTCGGCGGGCTACCGCGTCATCGCCTTCGACCAGCCGGCGCACGGCGTGTCGGAGGGCAGGCTCACCGGCCTGCCGGATTTCGCCGACGTGCTGGCGGAGGTCGCGTGGCACCACGGCGAGGTCGAGGGCGTGATCGCGCACTCGATGGGCGGCGCCGGCGCCGCGCTCGCCATCGCGCGCGGCCTGCGCGTACGGCGCGTCGTGACCATCGGCGCCTCGCTCGACGTCTCGTTCTTCGTGCGCCAGTTCGCGCGCTGGCACTGGATTCCGCGGCGCGTGCTATCCGCGATGCAGGCCGCGATCGAAGAGCGCTTCGGCCTGCGCTGGACGGACCTCGACATGGCGAAGCTCGCGCCGCGGCTTTCCGCTGCCGCGCTGGCGATGCACGACCGCGGCGACCGGCTGGTGCCCTGGCAGAAGGGCGCGAGCTTCGCGCGCGGCTGGCCCGGCGCGCGCCTCTTCAGCACACGCGGCCTCGGCCACCGGCGCATCCTGCAGGACGAGCGCGTCACTACGCTCGCCGCGCAATTCATTGCCGGCCGCTCGGTCGTGGCCGGTCTCGCCGTTCCGGCGCTGCCGCACCCTGCGGCGATCTACTGATGGCTGCCGAAACCACGCGTCGGGTGACGATCGAATGGAGCGATCCCCTGCCCCTCGCCGAGGCCGGGCGCGCGATGCCGGGCATCGAATTCCTGCGCGCGATCCGCGACGGCCGGCTACCCGGGCCGCCGATCGCACGGCTGATGGGCTTTGACCTGGTCGAGGTCGACACCGGCCGTGCGGTGTTCGAGATCGTGCCCGGTGAGCGGCACTACAACCCGATCGGCGTGGTGCACGGCGGCCTCGCCATGACGCTGCTCGACTCTGCGATGGGCTGCGCGGTGCAGACGCACATGGCAGCCGGCACCGGCTACACCACGCTCGAAGCGAAGACCAACCTGGTGCGCGCGATCACCGCGCAGACGGGGAAGCTGCGCGCCATCGGCAGGACGCTGCACGTCGGCAAGCGCATGGCGACCGCCGAGGGTCGCCTGGAGGACGTGGCCGGCAAGTTGTACGCGCATTCGTCCACGACCTGCATCGTCCTGTCCGGCTAAGATAGGGGTTTCCAGCCGACGAAAGAGGGAGCAGAAGCCGTGCTCATGCGTACCAGCGCGGGGAGGCGCGCATAACCGCTGCACGCACCTCGCGAATAGCGGCGCTGGCTCTGCTGCTCGGCGTCGCGGCAGTGAATTTCGCCTGGATGCCCGGCGAGTTCCTCTCCGGCGACCCGCACGCCTGGCGCGAGGAGGCCCGCAGCCTGCTGCTCGCCGGCAAGCTGGACGTGCCGTTCGAAGCCGCGGACATGGGCAGCGAGCGGGGGCAGTATCTCGTGCAGAACGAGCGCAACGGCCTGTACTACTCGAAGTTCGGCATCGCCAACTCGCTGCTCGCCCTGCCCCCGATGTGGCTCGAGCGGATGCTGGGCGGAAACATCGGGCGCTACGGCTATAACCCGAGCCTGCTGCTCGCCAACCTCTGGAACATCGTCTTCTGCGTGGGGCTCGCGGCGCTGCTTTATGCACTGTCGGCGGCCTATTCCGGGCGCATCGCCGTGCGCGTGCTGTTCGTCATCGGCGCGCTGTACTGCACCTCGCTCTGGTTCTACCAGCGGGCGCAGAGCTCGGAGATCTACCAGACGCTGCTGTTCACTGCGCTGTTCATGGCGCTACTCGGCTTCCTGCGCCCGCTCAAGGAGCACGGGCCGCGCGGCCTGGACGCGCGCGCCTGGCGCTGCCTCGCGGCGGCGTGGACCTGCGCGGCGCTGCTGGTCTTCACGCGCCTTCTCAACGGGCTGCTGCTGCCGGTCATCGTGCTGCTCGCGCTCTGGTGCGCAGCCAGCGGCCGCTCCTGGCGCGACCTGCGGGGGGGCGCCGCTGTGCTCGGCGCCGCCCTCCTCGCGCCGCCCGTGCTGATCGTCATCCTGCTGGGAATCGTCAACCACGTGAAGTTCGGCGCGGCCTGGCTCACCGGCTATCACCAGTGGCTCCCCAATGCCCACCTGCCAATCGGCCGCCTGGCCGACGGCTTATGGGGATTCCTGTTCGCGCCGCGCTACAGCATCTTCCTTTACTTTCCGCTGCTGATATTCGCCCTCGTCGGGCTGCGGCGTTTCGCCGAGCGCCACCGCGTCGACGCGGTAGCCGTGCTGTCGATCTTTGGCATCTTCTTCCTGGTGATCTGCAAGATCCCGTCGTGGCCCGGGGAATGGACCTACGGGCCGCGCTACCTGCTGCCGATGCTGCCGCTGCTGTCCCTGCCCTTCCTCACTTTCGCCGACGAAGTGCTCGATCACATCCGCACCTGGCGCGCACGCGCCTGGGCGATGGCGGCGATCGCCACCCTCGCCTACTCGGGGTATCTCCAGGTGCAGATGAACCGCCTGCCATTCTGGACGTACTACAACGCCCGTACGGCGCTGTTCGTGTTGCGCTCCCTTGAGTCCGTCGAGTACTTCCAGTACCGCCACACCGCGCTGATCGCCGACGACCTGGTGCGGAACCGCTACAACTTCGACGGCCTGCCGTACATCGCCGAGCTGAAGCAGTTCACCACACCTGAGTGGTTCGAGCAGTACCGCACGGTGGTCGGCGGCATGCTCGAGCGCGGCAACCTGTACTGGACGCTGCCGCCGGGCCGGCGCCGCTAGCCCGCCGCCACCAGCGACTGCCCGCTCCAAGTGAGCCGCCGCGCGTGGTGTGCGGCGAGGCCGGCGCGGTGCCCGATCGAAACCAGCGTGGTGCGCGGCAACTTTTCCGCCAGCAGGCGGTAAAGCGCATCCTGCGTTTCTTCAGGCAGCGCGGCGGTCGCTTCGTCCAGGAACAGCCAGTCGGGCCGCACGAGAAGCGCGCGCGCGAACGCGAGCCGCTGCTGCTCGCCGCCGGAAAGCACCTGCGCCCAGTTCTCGCTGCGCTGGAGGTCCGCCGCGAGCTGCGGCAGCCCGACGGCGTTGAGCGCCTCGACGACCTCCTCGCCCGAAAAGCGTTTTGCGTCTTCCGGGTAGGACACCGCGTGCTTCAGCGTGCCGATCGGCAGGTAGGGCTTCTGCGGCAGGAACAACAGCCGCGCGCCCTGCGGCAGGCGGATGCGCCCCTTCCAGTACGGCCAGATCCCGGCCAGGGCGCGGAACAGCGTCGACTTGCCGGAGCCGGAAGCGCCGCTCACCAGAACGTTCTCGCCCTGCTTCAGCGCGATCGACACACCAGCTGCCAGCTGCCGGCCCTGCGGCAGCGACAACGACAGGCTCTCGAGCGCAAGCTCGCCCTGCGCGCCTTCCGCCCGCTCGCCGTCGATCTGCGCGCTTTCGGCGCGCACCTTCTCCATCGAGGCGGTGAAACCGATCAACCGGTCGACCGTCGCCTTCCAGGTGGCGAACTGCGTGTAGGCGGTGATGAACCATGACAGCGCGCCCTGCACCGCGGCGAACGCGGAGGCGGTCTGGAAGATGGCCCCCATCTGGATCGCGCCGGAGAAGAAGCGCGGCGCGACGACGACATAAGGGAAGATGATCGCCACCTGTCCGTAGAAGGCGGTCGCCCAGGTGAGCTGCTTCTGCTTGAGCATCAGCTGCCACCAGTTGCGAATGACCGCGCCGAAGCGCTCGCGGAAGCCGGCCAGCTCGCCCGCCTCGCCGCGGTAGAGGGCCACGCCCTCGCTGTTCTCGCGCACGCGGATCAGCGAGAAGCGGAAGTCGGCCTCGAAGCGCTGCTGGTTGAACTCGATGCCGATCAGCGGCCTGCCGATGAAGTGCGTGACCACCGTGCCCACCACGGCGTAGATCAGGGCGATCCAGACCAGGTAGCCCGGAATCTCGAAACCGGCGAGCTCGATCATGCCCGACAGCACCCACAGGATGGCGACGAACGACACCAGGGTCACCACCGCCGACAACAGGCCGAGCGTGAGCGACAGGGTGCTGGTGACGAACAGGTTGAGGTCTTCCGCGATCCGCTGGTCGGGGTTGTCGGTGCCGCGGTCGAGGAGCTGCATGCGGTAGTAGGCCTGGTCCTTCATCCAGTCCGCGAGGAAGCGCTCGGTCAGCCACGTGCGCCACTCGATCGTCAGCATCTGCTGGTAGTACAGGCGGTAGACCGCGGTGATGATGAACAGCACCGCGAGCAGGGTGAACTTGCCGAGCTGGCGGAAGAACTCCGGCCCGTCCTTGTTCTGCAGCGTGTTGTAGAAGTCGTTGTTCCAGGCGTTGAACTGGACCTCCAGCCATACCAGCATCAGCACCAGGCCGACCACGGTGGCGAGCATGGTCCAGGCCTTGGCGCGCTGCTCCGAGACCCAGTAGGGCTTCGTGAGGGCCCAGAAAGCCTTTAGAAATCCGGTGTTTTTCATGGCAGTCCTGAGAGGCAATGCAAATCAGTTTACAGAAGCATCATCGAGGGATAACAATCGGGGGGCATGTCTTCCGGCCGGGTCTTTCGCTTCGCGCCCACTCCTGAGCACCGGACCAACCATCTCTTCGTCTTCCTGCACGGCTGCGGCGCCACGGCGCAGTCCATGGTGCCGATCGCGCTGCAGTTCCAGGGGCGCTTCCCGAGCGCGGCTCTGGTGGTGCCGAGCGGCTTCGACCCCGACGCGCGCGGCGGCGCGGCGCAGGAGTGGTACCCGACGCGCGGACTGACGGTCGACAACCACCGCGAGCGCGTGGCGGCGGTGCTGCCCGACGTCGACGACCTGGTGCGGCGCGAGCAGACCCATTTCGGCGTAGCCGCGGGCCGCACCGTGCTGATCGGCTTCTCGCAGGGCGGCACCGTGGCGCTCGAGGCGGTGAAGACACCCGGCCTGGCCGGCGCGGTGGTCGCGTTCTCCGCGCGCTACGCGCGGCTTCCGGCCAGCGACACGCGCATTTCCTCGCGCATCCACCTGGTGCACGGCGAATTCGACTCCGTGGTCTCGCGCGTCTACGCGGAGCGCGCCGCGCGCGTGCTCTCCGGCCTGCACGTTCCGGTCACCCTCGACATCGTCGAAGACCTCGGCCATGCGCTGTCGCGCCGCGCGATCGGGCTGGGCTCGCTGCGCCTGCTGCAAGGCATCTACGAAGGCCGGCGCGCGACGCTGCATTGATTTGAAGCAAGGCATCGTCCTCGTCGCTCACGGATCGCGCGATGCCGAATGGTCGCGGCCGTTCGAGCGCCTCGCCGCCGCCCTGCAGAAGAAGCTGCCGGCGGTCGCCGTCGCCCTCTCCTACCTCGAGCACGGCCCTTCGCTCGAAGAGGCGCTCGCTGCCCTGACGGCAAAGGGCGTGGGCGCCATCCGCGTCGTGCCGGTGTTCCTCGGCGCCGGCGGCCATGTCAAGGAAGACATCCCCCGGCTGGTCGCCGCCGCGAACCCCACCGTACCGGTCACGGTCGATTCGCCGATCGGCGAGCAAGCTCAGGTGATCGACGCTATTGCAGAAGGAATCGCTTCACCGCGCTGATCTGGTCGGCGCTCACCAGCGCCGGGGCGTGGCCGACGCCGGCGAATTCGACGCTTTCCATGTCGGGCTTGCGCTCTTTCATCTCGCGCAAGGTGATCGGCCGCAGCACGTCTGATTCGGCGCCGCGCAGCACCAGTGTCGGACAGGCGATCTTGCTCCATATGTTCCACAGATCGATGCCGCGCAGCACGTCGGGGCCCATCGGGAACTCGCGGTCGTGGCCGCCCTGCGCGATCGCGGGGTCGTAGCGCATGGCGTAGCTGCCGTCGTCCAACCGCCGGGCAGCATGTTCCGCGAGGTGGTGCCATTGCTCGTCGGTGAGCGGCCCGAAGGAGGCGCAGACCTCGCGCAAATGGGCTTCGACGCGAGCCAGGCTGGGAAAGCTGACGCCGTGGCCGACATAGCCTTTCATGCGGAACAGCGCACCCCACGGGATCAGCGCACCGACATCGTTGAGCACCAGGCGCCGGATCGGCGAGTTGCGCTTGGCGGCGAGGAACATGCCGATCATGCCGCCCATCGAGGTGCCGACCCAGTCCAGCCGCGCTATCGCTGAGCTCCTCGCGAACCATTTCGGCTCCGCCGGCGCGGTGGCGCGCGCCAGCATCGCCGCGGCGTCTGCCTGGTAAGTGGAGAAGGTGTAGTCGGACTTGTTGTCGAGCCAGTCGCTCTCGCCGCGTCCGACGACGTCCATGCAAACGACGCGGCAGTCGGCGGACAGCGCGGCGGCGAGCGCATCGAAGTCCCGGCTGTTGCGCGCGAGTCCGTGCACGCAGACCACGACGTGGGGATTCGCCGCATCGCCCCACTCGGTATAAGCGATGCGGTGGAAGCCGCCGTTGTGCAGCGAATGGAAAGAGAGTTGTCGCACCGGTTCATGGTAGCGGACGCATGCTGCTAAGCAGCATGACTAGCGCGCGACTCACATGAGCAGAACTAAAGCCTGGGATTAGGCCGCGAGCTCCGGCAGATCCCTGAAAAGTTCCAGCGCTTCCGGATTAGCCAGCGCATCGGTGTTCGCCACCGGCATGCCATGCACTACGGCCTTCACCGCGAGCTCGACCACCTTTCCATTCTTGGTGCGCGGGATGTCGGCGACCTGCACTATGCGTGCCGGAACATGCCGCGGCGTCGCGCGCCGGCGGATCTCGAAGCGGATGCGCTCCTCGAGCGGCGCTTCCAGCTCCTGGTTCGGCCGCAGCTTGACGAACAGCACCACGCGCGTATCGATCGGATTGTCCGGCGGCCAGAGCTGGCCGATCGCTACCGCTTCCTCGACCTCATCGATCTGCTCGACGACGCGGTAGATCTCGGCGGTGCCGATGCGCACGCCGCCGGGGTTGAGGGTCGCGTCGGAGCGGCCGTACACGAGCATCGTGCCGCGCTCGGTAAGCTCGCACCAGTCGCCGTGGCACCAGACGTTCGGGTACTTGGCGAAATAGGCCGCGTTGTAGCGCTCGCCGCCGCGGTCGTTCCAGAAGCCCAGCGGCATCGACGGAAAGGGCCGGGTGCAGACCAGCTCGCCTTTGGTGCCGATGACCGATTCAGAATTCTCATCGAAGACTTCGACTGCCATTCCCAATGAGCGGCTCTGCAGCTCGCCGCGATACACCGGCAGCACCGGGCTCGCGTCGGCGAAGGCTGCCATGATGTCGGTGCCGCCGGAAATCGACGACAGGCAGACCTCGCTTTTCACCTTCTCGTACACGTAGTCGAAGCTCTCGGGCGCGAGCGGCGAGCCGGTGGAGACGAGCATGCGCAACGCGGCGAGGTCGTGGCTCTTCGCCGGCTCCAGGCCGCGCTTGGCGATCGCGTCGAGGAATTTCGGCGAGGTGCCGAAGTGGGTGATGCGCTCCTTCTCCGCGTAGTCGAACAGCACCTTCGCGTTGCGCGCGAAGGGCGAGCCGTCGTAGAGCATGACGCTCGCCTCGGCGCCGATCGCGGCGAAGAGCAGGTTCCACACCACCCAGTTGGTGGTGCAGAAGTAGAAGTAGCGGTCGCCGGGCCGGATGTCCAGCTGCAGCTTGTGCATCTTGAGGCCGGCGAGCAGGCTGCCGCCGGCGCCGTGCACGATGCACTTCGGCTTGCCGGTGGTGCCCGAGGTGAACAGGATGTACAGCGGATGGTCGAAGGGCAGCTGCGCGAACGCGATGTCGCCCGGCGTATGGCGCCGCAGCCACTCGTCCAGGCGCACCGCCTTGGGCACGTCGGAGACGTCGACCTGCGGATCGAGGTGCGGCACGACGACGATCCTGCGCACCGTCGGCAGCTTCTCCGCGATCTCGCGCACGCGCTCGAGCGAATCGTGCTCCTCGCCGTTGTAGCGGTAGCCGTCGGCGCAGAACAGCACCTTCGGCTCGATCTGCCCGAAGCGCTCGAGCACGCCGTCGACGCCGAAGTCGGGCGAGCAGGAAGACCAGACCATGCCCTGCGAGAGCGCAGCGAGGGCGAGCATGCCGGTCTCCGGCAGGTTGGGGATGAAAGCGGCGGCGCGGTCGCCCGCGCGCAGGCCGAGCGCGCGCAAGGCCTGCTCGGCGCGCGACACATCGCTGGTCAGGTCGGAAAAGCTCAGGCGGCGCTTGAAACCGGTCTCGTCCCACAGCACGAACGCGTCGCCGCGGTCGCCGCGGCGCATCAGGTTCTCGGCGAAGTTGAGACGCGCCTCGGGAAACCAGCGCGCGCCGGGCATCTTGTCGCCGTCGACCAGCACGCTCGAGCCGCGCTTCGAGGCGATGACCCCGCAGAAGTCCCAGACGTCGGTCCAGAACTCCTCCGGGTTCTCCACGCTCCAGCGGTAGAAGTCCGGGTAGGTGTTGACGTCGAGCCTGCGCTTGCGGATCACCTGGCGCGCGAACTGCGTCACCTGCGCTTCCTCGATCGCGCGCGCACCCGGCTGCCACAGGACCTTAGCTGCCGATGATTCCGCCATCTCTCCTCCGGATCGCTACGGTGGCGGCGCGCGGCCTTCCGTCGGGCGCGTAGTCGGGCCAGTTGGAGAACGCGCGCGGGTTGTCGGGGTCGGAGCGGTCGCCCGGGGTTTCCCCGGGATGCTGGATGTTGACGAACACGGTGCGGTTGTCGGGCGTGGTGTGGAAGCCGGTGATCTCGCAGCCGCGCGGCCCGGTGAGGAAGCGGCGAAAGACGCCCGTCGCCGGATCGACCGCCAGCGCCTGGTTGTTGCCGAGCGGCGCGAAGTCTGCCGTGCCCATCGAGCGCGACGACATGTCGGTCTGGACCCACAGCGTGCCCATCGAGTCGATCCACAGGCCGTCGGGATTGGCGAAGCGGTCGCCCTGGATGGTGCCTTTGCCTTGCGGACCGGCGCGCACGAACACCTGCCATTTGAAGCGCGTCGCCGAAACGTCGTTGCCCTCCTCGGTCCAGCGCACGATGTGTCCGAAAGGATTTCCTTTTCCGCCGGTGAGAGCGCCGAACACTTCACGCGTCACCGGATGCGGCACGATCCACTCGGCGCGGTTCATCGGCGTCGCGCCCGCCGCGTCCGCCGCCTGGCGCGTGCGCACGCGCACCTCGCCAAGGTCGGGACCCGTCAGCTCGAGCCAGTCGCCGCTGCCGTCCGGGTTGAAGCGCGCCGCGTAGAGCTTGCCGTGGTCGAGCAGGTCCTGGTTGGCCTGCTTGCTCGCCGGGTCGAAGGGGCGGTCGGTGACGAACTTGTAGATGTATTCGCCGTCCTCGTCGTCACCGGTGTAGAACGCGAGCCGCCGGTCGGCGCCCACCGAGCAGGCGGCGCCCTCGTGCTTGATGCGGCCCAGGGCGGTGCGCTTCACCGGAATCGAGTCCGGGTCGAAGGGGTCGATCTCCACGATCCAGCCGAAGCGGTTGGGCTCGTTGGGATGCCGGCCGGCATCGAAGCGCTCGTCGTGCTCGTGCCAGCGGGTGTTGAATCCCTTAGCGCTGATGCGGTAGCGCTGCTGGTCCGCGGGGATCGAGCCGCTGTTCGCGAAGTAGATATGCCAGTTCTCTTCGCACGTGAGATAGGTGCCCCAAGGCGTCCAGCCGTGTGCGCAGCCGGCATAGGTTCCCCGGGCGATCGTGCCGCCAGGGTCGGCCGCCGTTCGCATCAGCGGATGCCCCGCCGCTGGGCCGGCGATGCGGCAGTGGGTGCGCGCCGTGACGCGGCGGGCGTATTTCGACGGCCTCACCACTTCCCATTGGTTCTTTTCTTGCATGACTTCTATTACTGAAACGCCGACTGCATGTTGCGCCTTCATCACCTTCTCGGCGCTCCAGGTCTTCATGCCGTCGGGGAACAGCAGCCCTTCGTCCATGTACTCGTGGTTCATCGCCAGCAGGCCGCGGCGCGAGCCGTCGATCGGAAAGTAGTGCATGCCATCGTGGTGCATGCCGGCCTGCAGCGCCTGATCGGCGGCGCTGTTCGAGGCATCCATGCGAAACGCCGGCATGCCGGCGGTGGCGCCGACCGGGTCGCCCCAGCGGTAGAGGACTTTCGCCTCGTACTCCGGCGGCACGCGCAGCAGGTCTTCGAGGGAGGGCGCGATCGGCGTGAAGCCGAGCTGCGGCCGCGTCCCCTGCGCTGCGCAGCCGGGCAGGACGGCGAGCGCCGCGGCCGCCATGCCGCCCTTGAACAGCTCCCTCCTGGAGAGGAGGACCTGCTCGAAGTCCGGCTGGGCACTCGGATTGCTGCTGCCTGGTCGATGCAGACTGCGACTCATGGTGGTGCCGCCTCGCCTTTTCGCGCAGCATTATAGGGCCCGTGCACGATCCGCATTTCGCCCGCTTGAGACGCGAGCACCGCATGGCGGAAGCCGAGGCGGTGACGCGGCTGCGTGCCCTGCAGCCTGACGCAGGGCTGTCGGCACGGATCCAGGCGAACGCACTGCGGCTCGCGCAACGGGTGCGCAGCACGCGGCCCGCGGCGCTCAGCGCCGAGTCGTTCCTGCGCCACTACGGCCTGTCGACGCCCGAGGGCGTCGCGCTGATGTGCGTGGCCGAGGCGCTGCTGCGCATCCCGGACGCGCCAACCGCCGACGCGCTCTTGAGAGAGAAGCTGTCTTCGGGGAACTGGAGCACCGCCAGCGCCGCGGACTGGGCGCTCATGCTCACCGGCACCCTCGTCAGCTGGCACGATGCGCCTGGCGAGATCAAGCGCGTCGTCGCCCGGCTCGGCGAGCCCGTGGTGCGCGCCGCCGTCAAGCAGGCGATGCGCATCCTCGCCGAGCAGTTCGTGCTCGCCGAGACGATCGAGGCCGCCGTGGCGCGCGGCAACCAGCGCCGGCCCTACCGCTTCTCGTTCGACATGCTTGGCGAGGCGGCGCGCACCGCGGAGGACGCCGCGCGCTATCTCGCGCTCTACACGCGCGCCATCGGCGCGGTGACCGCCCCCGACGGCGTGTCGGTGAAGCTCTCTGCGCTGCACCCGCGCTTCGAGGAGGCAAAGCGCGCGCGCGTGTTTTCCGAGCTTCTTCCAGGGCTCGAGAGCCTCGCGGCCCTGGCCGCGGCGCGCGGCGTGGACCTGTACGTCGATGCCGAGGAGTCGGAGCGGCTCGAGCTGACCCTGGATCTGCATGAAGTCCTGTCGAAGAAATTCCCGCTCGGGCTTGCGGTGCAGGCGTACCAGAAACGGGCGCTCGCGGTCTGCGACTGGCTCGCCGGGCTCGGGCGAAGGATTCCGGTGCGCCTGGTCAAGGGCGCGTACTGGGACAGCGAGATCAAGCGCGCGCAGCAGCTCGGCATGCCCGACTATCCGGTGTTCACCCGCAAGAGCGCGACCGACGTGTCCTACGTCGCGTGCGCCACGCGCCTGCTGTCGTCGCCTTCCATCTTTCCTGCCTTCGCCACGCACAACTGCCGCACGGTGGCGACGATCCTCGAGCTGGCGGGCGAGCGGCCGTTCGAATTCCAGAAGCTGCACGGCATGGGCGACGCACTCTACGAATCTCTTCTGCAGGACCACCGGGTCAACGTTCGCGTCTATGCGCCGGTGGGCAGCTTCACCGAACTGCTCCCCTACCTCGTGCGGCGCCTGCTGGAGAACGGCGCCAACACTTCCTTCGTGCACCAGATCGCCGATCCGGACGTGCCGGTCGAAGAGCTGGTCGCCGATCCCGTCGCCGCCCTGCCCGAGCCCTATGTGCCCGATCCGCGCATCCGGCTGCCGCGCGACCTGTATCCGGACCGGAAGAACTCGCTCGGCCTGGACCTCGCCCGCCGGGACGTTCTTGATTCCGTTTGTGCAGCGACCATTACAGAGAAACTAAAGCCCATTCCATCCGTTCCCCTGGAAGAAAGCGTCCGCAGGGCAGCAGGATCTTTCGATTCGTGGACGCGTACTCCCGCCGCGGATCGCGCCGCGAAGCTCGAGCGCGCCGCCGATCTGTTCGAAACGCACATGGTCGACCTGGTGTCGCTCATCGTGCGCGAAGGCGGCCGCACGTACGGCGACGCGGTGTCGGAGGTGCGCGAGGCGGCGGATTTCTGCCGGTATTACGCGCTGCAGGCGAGAAAGCTATTTTCGGCGCCGCTGGTCCTGGCTGGGCCGGCAGGCGAGCGCAACCAGCTGTCCCTGCACGGCCGCGGCGTCTTCGCCTGTATCGCGCCGTGGAATTTCCCGCTCGCCATCTTCACCGGCCAGGTCGCCGCCGCGCTTGCCGCGGGCAACACCGTGATCGCCAAGCCCGCGGAGCAGACACCGCGTATCGGGATGCGGGCGGTGGAGATCCTGAGGGAAAGCGGGATTCCGGAAGCCGCGGTGCATTGCGTCCCGGGCGACGGCGAGAGCGTCGGCGCGCAGCTGGTGCGCGACCCGCGCATCGCGGGCGTGGCGTTCACCGGCTCCGACGAAACCGCGCGGCGCATCCACTCGGCGCTCGCCGCGCGCCCGGGCCCGATCGTGCCGCTGATCGCCGAGACCGGCGGGGTGAACGCGATGCTGGTCGACTCCTCGGCGCTGCCCGAGCAGGTGGTGGACGATGTCGTCGTGTCCGCCTTCCAGAGCGCCGGCCAGCGCTGCTCAGCGCAGCGCATCCTGTTCGTCGACGAGGGCGCCGCGCCGCGCCTGCTGCCGCTCCTCGCCGGTGCGCTGGCCGAGCTGAAGGTCGGCGACCCGGCCGAACCTGATACCGACATCGGACCGGTAATCGACGCGGCGGCACGCGACGCGCTGCTACGGCATATCGAGAGCCTTAGGCAAACCTCCACCCTCGTGGGCGCGGCGAGGGGCCCGCAGGGCGGCAACTTCGTGGCGCCCATCGCATTCGAGATGACTTTGGACCGGTTACCCAGGACGGAAGTATTCGGCCCGATCCTGCACGTCTGTCGCTACCGGCGAACGGAGCTCGACGCGGTCCTGCGCTGGCTGCGCGACACAGGCTACGGTCTGACCCTCGGCATCCACAGCCGCCTGCAGGGCTTCGTCGACGAGGTGGTGCGCGAGGCGCGCGTGGGCAACATTTACGTAAACCGCAGCATGATCGGCGCAGTCGTGGGGGTGCAGCCCTTCGGCGGCGAAGGGCTGTCTGGCACCGGCCCCAAGGCCGGCGGGCCGCACTACCTGCCGCGCTTCGCAACCGAGCGCAGCCTTACGGTGAACACTGCGGCCATCGGCGGCGTGACGGAGCTGTTCTCCAAATGAAGCACGTGTTCGGCATGGGCACCTGGTATATGGGAGAGGACGCCGCGCGCCGGCCGGCGGAAGTCGCCGCGCTTCGCTCCGGCCTCGACCTCGGCATCCGCCTGATCGACACCGCCGAGATGTACGGCGAAGGCGGCGCCGAGGAGGTGGTCGGCGAGGCGATCGCCGGTCGGCGCGACGAGGTATTCCTCGTCAGCAAGGTCTATCCGCACAACGCCTCGCGCAAGGGCGCGGTCGCTGCCTGCGAGCGCAGCCTGAAGCGCCTCAAGACCGACCGCATCGACCTTTACCTGCTCCACTGGCGCGGCAACGTGCCGTTCACGGAGACCGTGGAAGCGTTCGAGGCGTTGCGCGCGGCCGGCAAGATCCGTCACTGGGGCGTGAGCAACCTCGATGCCGGCGACATGGAGGAGCTTTGGGCCTTGTCCAAAGCAATTCATACCAATCAATTGCTCTATAACCTCGCCCGGCGCGGCATCGAGTGGGGCCTGCTGCCGTGGCTGCGCGAGCGGCGCATCCCCGTGATGGCCTATTCGCCGATCGAGCAGGCGCGACTGCTGAAGAACCCTGCGCTGGTCGACTTCGCGAAGCGCCACGGCATGACGCCGGCGCAGGCCGCGCTCGCCTGGCTCCTCGCCAAGGACGACGTCATCGTCATCCCGAAGGCCTCCAACCCGGCGCACCTGAAAGAAAATCTGGGCGCCTTGAAGATCAAGCTGACCGCCGCGCAGCTCGCCGAGCTCGACCGCGCGTTTCCGCCGCCGAGCGGGCCCACGCCGCTGGAGATGCTCTAGCTCAGTCGACGCGCGCGCCGGAAGCCTTCACCACCGGCGCCCATTTCGCGATCTCGGCGACCACGAACTTCGAGAACTGCTCCGGCGTGTAAGGCGTGAACTTCGCGCCTTCGCCGGGCAGGCGCGCCTGGATCTCGGGCGACTGCATGATCTTCGTCACCTCGGCATTCCAGCGCCGCACGATCTCCGGCGGCGTGCCGGCGGGCGCGAACAGCGCGATCCAGTTGCTCACCTCGAAGCCCTTCAGCGATTCGCCGATGGTCGGCAGCTCGGGGGTCGCGGCAGCGCGCGTGTCGCCCATTGTCGCGAGCGCGCGCAGCTTGCCGGCCTTGGCGTGCGGCAGAACGGTGGGCATGGTGGCGAACAGCATCGCGGTCTGGCCGGCGAGGAGGTCGGTGATCGCCGGTACGTTGCCCTTGTAGGGCACGTGGGTCATCTCGACGCCCGCCATCGACTTGAACAGCTCGCCGGCGAGGTGACTCGCGCTGCCCATGCCGGCGGAGGCGAACGTCAGCGGCTTCGTTCTCAAAAGAGCAATCAGCTCGGCGACGTTCTGCGCGCCGACCGACGGATGCACCACCAGCAGCCCTTCGGCCTCGAGCACCAGCGAGATCGGCGCGAAGTCCTTCACCGCGTCGTACGGCAGCTTGGCGAACAGCGTGGGGTTCACCGCGTGCGTGCCGATGCTGCCCATGAGCAGCGTGTAGCCGTCGGGCGCCGCTTTCGCGACTGCCTCCGCGGCGATCACGCCGCCGGCGCCGGCGCGGGTGTCGATCACGATCGGCTGGCCCCAGTCTGCCGAGAGCTTCGCGGCGATGATGCGGCCGTAGATGTCGGCGATGCCGCCCACCGGGAAGGCGCAGATGATGCGGATCGGCTTGGCTGGATACGCCTGAGCCTGGATCTCAGAAATCCAAGTAAGTAAAACCAGAAAAACCGCTAGCAGTCTCATGGCTCACTCCGCGGCTTGTGCACCGTCGAGTAGTGCGGCTTGGTGAGGAATTCGGGCTTGAGGACCTCGTCGAGCTGCTCGCGCGTCATGTAGCCCTTGGCGAGCACCAGGTCGTAGACGCGCGCGTTGGTGCGCAGCGCCTCCTGCGCGATCTCGCTCGCGCGGGCGTAGCCGATGAACGGGTTGAGCGCGGTGACCAGCGCCGTCGACTCGTCGAGCAGCCGGCGCGCCCGCTCGACGTTCGCCGTAATCCCCTTGATGCAGCGGTCGGCCAGCGTGCGGCAGCCGGCCGAGAGATGCGCGAGGCTCTTGAACAGGCTGTGGGCGATGATCGGCTCGAAGGCGTTGAGCTCGAGCTGCCCGGCCTCGGCCGCCATGGTCACGGTGATGTCGTTGCCGATCACCTCGAAGGCGATCTGGTTCACCACCTCGGGGATCACGGGGTTCACCTTGCCCGGCATGATGGAGGAGCCGGCCTGCACCGCCGGCAGCGCGATCTCGCCGATGCCGGCGCGCGGCCCCGAGGAGAGCAGGCGCAGGTCGTTGCAGGTTTTGGAGAGCTTCACCGCGACGCGCTTCAGCACGCCGGAGAGCTGCACGAACGAGCCGGCGTCCTGCGTCGCCTCGACCAGGTTCGGTGACACGATGAAGGTGATGCCCGAGACCTCGGAAAGGCGCATCGTTACCAGTGCGGCGTAGTCGGGATGGGCGTTGATGCCGGTGCCGATGGCGGTGGCGCCCAGGTTGATCTCGCGGATCAGGTTCCCCGCCTCCGCCAGCCGCTGCTCGTCCTCGCCGAGCATCACGGCGTAGGCGGAGAACTCCTGCCCGAGCGTCATCGGCACCGCGTCCTGCAGCTGGGTGCGCCCGACCTTGAGGACGCTGTTGAATTCGACGGCCTTCTCTTCGAAGGCTTTTCTCAGATAGATCAATTCAAGAACCAGGCGCCGGATGCCCAGTTGCAGGGCAAGCTTCACCGCGGTCGGATAGACGTCGTTGGTGCTCTGCGACAGGTTGACGTGGTCGAGCGGGTGCAGGTGCTGGTACTCGCCCTTGCTGTAGCCGAGGAACTCGAGGGCGCGATTGGCGATCACCTCGTTCGCGTTCATGTTGGTGGAAGTGCCGGCGCCGCCCTGGATCACGTCGACCACGAAATGCTCGAGGAGTTTGCCCTCGCGCAGCTCCTCGCAGGCGAGCCGGATTGCCATCGCGCGCTTGTCGTCGAGCAACCCCAGCTCGCTGTTGGCGATCGCCGCCGCCTGCTTGACGCAGGCCAGCGCCGCGACCAGATCGGGATAGATGGAAATCGACGTGCCGGTGATGGGGAAGTTTTCCAGCGCGCGCAGGGTATGCACGCCGTAATAGGCGTCGGCGGGCACCGACCGGTCGCCGATCAGATCGTGCTCGACCCGCGTAGGTTTCATGAGGGGTGTGCCATCGACCCCTCGATTCTGGCACTATCATGCGGGTTCGGAGGAGCTCGATGGACGATCTGGATTTCAGCCAGCCGGCGAAGAAGCCCGCGGCGCCCGCCAAACCGGCGCCTGCGCAGCCGGCCGCTCCGGCGCCGGCCTACAACCCGGCCATCGCGCGCG
>Ga0193752_1000286_pt1 | contig 54010 bp, 39 predicted proteins | sample H1c1metaG_FD_144924 | JGI IMG/M metagenome (GOLD analysis project Ga0193752, IMG submission 144924) | Soil microbial communities from a riparian zone of the East river system, Colorado, United States - H1c1 | ecosystem: Environmental > Terrestrial > Soil > Riparian zone | place: USA: East River...
CACGATGGGTTCCCCTCCCGTGAAAGACCGATACAAATGGAAGGTACTTGCTCCGGTCGGTTTCAACTCGGCAGTTCCACCAGCACAGGCTTTGGTTTCGTCAATGACGGCAAGGGGCGCCCTAAGCGTGTAATTGTAAACAGTATCCGCACGCTTCGCCGAAGCTATCAATTCCTCCTGGCTCATTGCGGCGTGCAAGGCAAACGCAATCGTAATGGTTTCTCCCGCATTTATCGTGTACGGACCTGACCCAACGGTATGGCTAACATCACCGCCATTCGGTGCACTCCCCGCACCTGTTCGGGCAATCCCACCGGAGATCGAAGTAAATTTTTCATCGTCCGTAAACCCATCGTACAGACCAAATGGGTTTCCCGAAATAGACGGATCGTTATCGATGGCGCGATACTGCGGAGACCCGGTCAGCACCTGAATACCGGTGCGTGGCTGCTGTGTGCCGACCGCCGGAAACACGTAACCCAGACGTGTGCCGGCATCCCACGCGGCCCGATCGTGGGCTCCCTGGTCGGCAATATCCCAGTCTGCGAACTGCCCGAAGTACAGGTCGTTCATGACGGCTGCGGTTCGATTTTCTATCGTATACTCAAGGATGATGAAATTCCGGTCAGGACTCTCGTTCCAAACCAGGCTTCGGTAGCCGACATCCAGCGCCTCGCTCCCGCTCGATACGCTACCCGACACTTCAGAATATGATTTTTGTCCCGGCGTTTCTTTTTTCATTTTGGTTTGCGGCAGAAAATCAGCATCGTAATTTCCGCCCACAGCCCTTACGTTGTTTTGAAGATCCGCAGATGACGTGCCGATCATGAGTCCCATTTCAAAAAGAAGGCTCTCCTCATTATACAGAAATCCGGATCCATTACTTTGCGTATCCGGCGCGCCGTAGCCGATGCGTCCATTTGCAGACAAAGACGTAATAATATTGTTCTCACGTATTTCGATGTATGAGGCGATCGAGAAATTCACCCATTGGTGATCCTCATACCCGCCATCGCTGATGGTGACCAGAATTTCGACCACCTCATCGAGCGGAAGGCCCGGCGACAGCGCTATCGTAAAAGGCGCGCTGCTGTTCCGGCGCATCTCGCCCGTACCCAAGGCACCGACCGGATAGGTGCCTTGCAGAATCGTAGCATGGGGAGATGCCGTACTAATCGATGCCGATAGTGCGCCCGACGCAGCCATTAAGTAATTGGTGAAATCGAGATAAAGCAGCGCTGTTTCTCCCGGCGCCGGTATGGTATTAGAGGCATTGACGAATTGTTGGTTGCTCACCCTCACGGACGGGCTTTCTTTGGTCAATGCCGCCAGGACGTCGAGGCGCCCATAGCCTAGCTTGTGTAAAAAGGCCGGGTTTTTGGCATAAATGGATGCATCTGCTGACACGCGCAACTGTTCCGCTACCTGCAGCGGCGAATAATCCGGATGCATCGACCACACCAAAGCCGCCGCTCCCGACACAATCGGCGTTGACAGAGAGGTGCCCGATTCGTAAACATAGGTGTCTTTGAATTGCGTCGTATAAAGGTCTTCACCAGGCGCAACGATATCGACCGTACGACCATAGTTCGAAAAGAAGGTGCGCTCGTCATTGATCGTCGTGGAGCCAACAGACAACACATTGTCGTAGGACGCCGGATAGATCGGCGCTTCGAGATTGCTGTTACCGGCCGCGGCGATCACCAGACATCCCAGGTCTATGGTTACATAATTGATAATATCCTGGGCTATCGTACTGGGACTATAGCTTCCCCATGAGCAGTTGATAATCCTGGCTCCATGTGTGGCCGCATAGAGAACACCCAGATAGGTATTGGATGAATAGTTCGTCGCATTCGCGTCCTGATCATCGGAATAGTGCTTCGTGAACAGCAGGCTTGTACGATTGCCAACGGAGGCAATACCCACCCCGTTGTTAGTGGACGCGGCCGCACATCCGGCCACCATAGTGCCGTGTCCGAAGAGACCGCCTTTCGGCACAGAGGGGTCATTGTCGCCTTCAAAGTTGGGACTGCCAACTTGTGCCGACACATCACCCGAGAAATCCCATCCACGGGCATTGTCCTTGTACCCGTCGCCATCATTGTCTATACCGTCGATCGGGTCCATCACGTTTATGTAGATCTTGTCTCGGAGATCAGGGTGGCTGAGATCTCCGCCGGTATCAACAATACCAATAACCAGCGCCTCATTTCCTTCTGTGATTTCCCACGCCTCCGTTGCTTTGATGAGATCCAAATAGGATTGCGCGACAAACGAAGGATCATTCGGTGCCACCAACGGGCGATTGTAGTAAACGGGTTCAACCGCATCGAAATAACCGGTGGCCATCAAGGATGCAATCGCCTCTGCCACCGAACTGCCCGACTCTAACAAAAGCGTGTGGTATCGGGAAATGTCAATGTGATGATTAAGAGGTCCGCGTCGTCCAGACGGAGTGGCTGATCCGGGTACGAGGGGACGCGCTGAAGTAACTCCAGGAAGCGAAGCAACCCTGCCACTAGGCGCCGATAGCGCTCCCGCGTATTGTGCCTTTAGCTTTACCCATACGGTTGAAGGGTGTATGTCCTGGGTTGCCAATACCGTTTTCTTCGCCGCCTTGTGCGTTAGAGACTGTGCGTAAACACAGGTTCCTCCTGTAAAGGCACTCAGCGCCAGGAAGACAAACAACAGCCTCATACACTTATACCGAGTCTTCATCCCGCGGTTATCCATCTGGACGGCTGCCCGTTCCCGCTTATTTGTGTAAAAATTGCTGTTCATCTTTCTTCACGTATCCCGCGCTGAATTTTATAGCTCCGGCGACTGTCGCCGCTAGATCATTCCCCTGGACTTGAGCTCAAGGTATTTGTTAATTGTATTTACCGTCAGTGACGCCGGCGTCGTCAATACCACTTGAATACCGTGTCGGCTGAGTTCTTTAGCGATCAGTTTCTTGTCGTAGCTGAACTTCTCGGCTATCGCCTTGTGGTAGATTTGCTGAACGTCCTCTGCCGGAAGTTCCAGCGTCTCTTTTAATTCCGTGTTCTCGAAAAAGATGACCACCAGCAGGTGCTGGTCAGCCATGCGTTTCAGATAAGGCAATTGACGCTGGAGGCTATGCAACGACTCGAAATTAGTGAAAAGCAACAGCAGACTGCGCTGCGTGATCTTGCGCCGCACGTGGCCAAAGAGTGCCGCGTAGTCCGTTTCACGATAGGCGGTCTTCTGGTTATAGAGAACCTCCAGAATCGTGGCCATCTGCCGGCTTTGCCTGCCCGCCGGAACCGTGGCGCTCACTTTATGTTGAAAAGTGATTAATCCGGCTCTGTCTGATTTCTTGATGGCGATGTTCGAGATAACGAGGCTGGCGTTGATGGCGTAGTCGAGCAGACTGAGTCCGTCAAATGGCATTTCCATTACGCGTCCTTTGTCAATCAGGCTGTATACCTGCTGCGAACGCTCATCCTGATAATGATTTACCATCAATGCATTCCTACGCGCAGTAGCCCGCCAGTTAACAGTCCGGAAGTCGTCGCCGTTTACATATTCTTTAATGAGCTCAAACTCCATATTCTGTCCGATGCGGCGGATGCGTTTGATGCCAACGTCCGTCAGTCGGTTCGATATCGCCATGAGTTCATACTTTCTCATTTGGATGAAAGATGGATACACGGGCACAACGGTATCGCCGGAAAACTGGAAACGCCTCTTGAAAAAGCTTATCGGAGACTCCACGAAAACATTAACCGTTCCGAATGCGTATGCTCCCCGCTTAACCGGGCGGAGGCTATAAACCAATACCTTCGATTCCCCGGAATTAAGAGAAAGTCTGAATGACAAGTCCCGCCGCTGAAACTGATGGGGAATCTCATCAATCACCTCGAGGCTGGCCGTAAACGGAAACAAGTTGTCAAGTTCTATCCGGATGTCGTTCTCATCCCCGTTCGACAGTCGTTCAGGAACGCGTCTGCCGCCCCGGAGACCTACGCGGCTGCGGTACAGTAACATGAGGTCAGCAACCGCCAGGGCCAGCCAGGCAACAAAGAGAACCTTGGGAACGATAACCGGTGTATCGAACACGAAAGTCAGGATGAACGCGAATACCACCACACCCGCCGCCTGGAGCAGCCGATTGCTGAGGTATAAGGTCCTGATCAGTTTCATAGGATATCTGTCGTGTATTCCCAGCTTTCTACTTTTCATTTTTGCTCACGCGCAGTTTCTGGGTACCACTGTGCCTGTCGTCAGGCACGCCGTGCTCGCTCAACGCGGAACCTCAACTTTATCAATGATCTGTTTCACCACATCATCGGTGGTAACACCTTCCATTTCTTTGTCAGGCGTCAGTGCCACGCGGTGTCGAAGTACTGGTAATGCAATTGTCTTGATATCTTCTGGCGTCACAAAGTCTCTTCCGTTGATGCACGCATAAGCTTTCGATGCGTTAAGCAATGCGATCGACGCTCGCGGTGAGGCACCCAGAAAAAGAGATGGACTAGAGCGCGTCTCATGTATCAGCTGAGCAATGTATTTCAACAGATTCGGTTCCACGTGTATTTCCTGCACCAGTGCCCTATAGGTAGCCATATCGGCAGCCGTGAGCACGGGATTTACTTCGTGGGTCGGCTTAATTCCTTTTCGTTGATGATGCCCGGTGACAATCTGCACCTCCTGATCGAGGGTTGGATAGTGCACCACAATCTTGAACAGAAAACGATCGAGTTGTGCCTCAGGCAAACGATAGGTTCCTTCATGCTCAACCGGATTCTGAGTGGCCACCACAATGTACGGAGCATCCATCTGATAGGTGATGCCATCCACAGTGACCTGTCGTTCTTCCATCACTTCGAAGAGGGCAGACTGTGTCTTTGCAGGTGCGCGGTTAATCTCGTCGATCAACACGATGTTTGAAAAGATAGGGCCTTCCTTAAACTCAAATTCAGCGCGTTTCATGTTAAACATCGATGTTCCCAACACGTCTGAGGGCATAAGGTCCGGTGTGAACTGGATGCGCTTGAATTTCACAGACACCACGCGCGACAGCAGTTTGGCCGTTAGCGTTTTTGCCACGCCCGGTACACCCTCAATGAGAACGTGACCATCCGCCAGCATAGCCGTGATCAGCAGATCAACCATGTCGTGCTGTCCTACAATGACTTTCGCCACCTCGGCCCGTATGGCGTTGATGCGCTCATTTACAGTGCTGAGGTCAACGCGGTTCCTGAATAGATTTTCTTCCACCTCTTTGTAATTTATCCTTTAGAATAGAAAGCTTCCAATTTTGTGTTTAGATCGACTAGTGTCTCTGCCGACAGGGCGGGGTTATCCTTTATTGCTCTGATCAGCAGTACTAATTCAGCCATTTCCTTTTCTTCCCGTCCTGACTTCCGCGAAAGTGCCGTAGCAAATTCACCGTCGAGTTGACTGGTTACCAAGGCGTGTCTTGACCTTACCTGTTCAAGAAAGTAGGCAATCTTTTTCTCAGCGATGTTTTTATGATCGCCACGTTGATAGTAGAGATCTCCAATGGTTGACACAAAATCAAGGGTGGTATTGGCCAGCGGTGGAATCACCGGGATGATGCGCTGTCGGCGCTTCATTTCAAAAAGCATGAAGACCAGCAGGGTAACGACGGTAATATAATATGCCCAGCTGAGTGGCTCATTGAGCAGCACATATCGCAGCGGCGTGGAGATCTCCCGTCTGCCCCGCTGATAAAATTCCGTCCAGGTCAGCTCTCTGTTCGGAAGGTAGGAGAGTTGTGTCGATACGAAATCGGCATTCTCTGCTGCCAGCAGGTACATGTTCGTAAAAATCAAGGGGGTTGAATTGAAGATCAGGTTACCCGCTCCCCATTTCATGCGAATGGTCACGGGCGCTCGCTGTTCGTTAACAGCAATCACGGTCGTTCGGGTGGTGTCAAAATTCCGGAAATAGCTCTCAATGGTCGCCTCTTTGAATGAATAGGAACGCATGGTGTCCAACGACGTCGCCACCAGATGCAACTTGGATGAATCCTGGCTCTGCAAAAGGTCGCGGAAGGCTCCAGAGTAGACTCGCAGCTTAAGCGTATCGGCCAGTGGACCATCCAGGTAGTTTGAGGAGAGGAATGCGTTGCCTCCTTTGTACACATGGTCGAGTAGCGCGTCAGTATCTTCTTCTCCCGGTGAAAATGATTGCGCCAGAACAAAAATATTCGCGTTTTCCTTCAGGGAATCTCTGAGCTCGTACAACGTTTTGAAGGAATGCCGCATGGTATCAGAAGAAAAATGGGTACTCATCAATGCCCTTAACGCATAGCCGCCGAAAGGATTCTTGTCTTCGGCTGCGTAGGTGATAGTCCAGTTGTACTGCTTCGGACTCAGCAATTTCACCATAAGAAATGCACCAAAGGCAAGCGAGATGTACAATATATATTTCCAGTCCCGTGTCATTTTAAAGGTTGCGTCGCCATGTGTCGAAGGTTTGTCTTACCCGGTCATACACCCCATCCGTAACCAAAAAGTTCCCGTACCAGGCATATTCAAAAAAGTAGCTCAATTCACTGAATCCTTTTTTCAAATCATCAGCCGAAAGCTCGTTCAGGTAGTCGTGATTCGTCTTTCCCTGCGTCCAATGAATGTGGTTTTTATCCGATAGCAACTTCAGCGCGGACAGAAACAGCAAACGCACCCCCAATCGATAGTCTTGATTCGCCACGGCTTCCTGTATGAGTCGCTCAAAATCCATTTCGTGAATGTTTTCGTCCAACGTGCGGTGCGGTACAGGCGACGCGGCGTCACCATAGAAGACGCGATACGCATTTACCTTGAGGACCATCAGGATGATCACAATCAAACTAATGAGCAGGAACGTGTATGCGAAAAACCGGCCCCAATGGGTTGTAGTGGCTGACTCCATAAGGGCTTCAATGAACTCACCAATCCAGCGCAGGAAACGTTTCCACAACGATTCCCCTACTGTTGGTCCATCGCCATACTGGAGTTCCTGATCTGCCTTGAGCTCCTGAAGCGCTTGGCCGTTAAAGTTTCGGACAGTGACGGCCATTGTGTCCGCAATCGCCTTATCATCAGGTTTGTCTTCGAATACGGATGCGGCAGTCGTATCCACGCTTGTTTCAAGCGAATCCGATTTCTGCGCAGAAGCGCAGAGCGACACCAGCATCATCAGCACGAAGACAAGACGCATGCTTAACAATTTAATAAGTCTCGTCGTTTTGAGGAGCGGTTGGAGATTCTCCAAATGAGTCGATGCTTGACATGAGTCCTTTGGCTTCCTTCATCTCAACCAGGTTGAAGTACTGGAAGGCAATCCCGACGTTTGGCAGGGCAGAAAGCAAGAGCTGGATCATGTAGTACAGCCCCATTAATATCGTAGTGAGGGTCGACATACCTTCCAGGGGATTCGCCGATGGATCAGCCGATACGTTGTGAAGGGCAGAGACACCCATGATGACGTAGAGCGGTAACATGGGTATGTAGGAGATCGTCCCCATGATAAAATAGAGAATTAAAATCAATCCAAAAGTACTCCACCATTTGCCCTTAACGAGTTTGAACGATCGGGCCATCGCCTCGAAGAACCCGAGCCCTTCGTAGGATCTGATTATGAACGTAAGTGAAACGCTGAACATCAGATAAAACACGCCGATAAAAAGGACCCATATGACAAAAACCATCAATACCGGCGATAAGGCCGACATGATGCCCACTGGAATAGCGACTATACAGATGAGCACAATGAAGGTGAAGAAGAAATATATAGTAGTCCCGAAGTAGGTCCAGAAAGTCTTGCGCACGCGCTCCCAGACGAGTGCTGTGGGAATCTCGTTGGTCCTTAGCTCCTCATACAACAGGACGTAGTTGTTGATGGTGGCGATCGACATGACACTGCTCAACAGGAACAAGATCATCGCGAGACAAAACTGCAGCCAGAACATCGGGGACGAAAACAGTTGCAGGGCAGCGTCCGGATCTGCATTAATGTTTCCCAGGGTGAACATATTTGCGAAAGACGAACCCATAATGAGCCCTGCGATGAGCACCGGAGGACCGGCAATGAACAACGTCGCCTTCCCCAGTGATTTCCAGTTTTGCTTGATGAACTCAAACGTAGCGTTCATCTTGTGACTAAAATCACGTGTCAGATGATATTCGATTGGCTGAAAGTTTTGCATGGCGGCGAATAGGATAAAAAATGAAATAGAAAATCATCAAAAATGCGGAAGCCCCAATGATGAGTGTTTTTAACGCCCAATGCATAAAAGCATAGCGGGTGATGAACGACTCTATAAATGCCGCGAGGATGAAAAATGGAACCAATCCCATCACAATCTTTAATCCGTCCAGCGCGCCCATCCTGAAAGAAACTATCCTCGCATAAGTGCCTGGAAACAACAGGCTGTTACCCATCCGAAATCCGGCCGCCGCGGCTATTACGATTGACGTAAGATCAATGGTGCCATGTAGCATAATGACCGGAAACGCCTGGGAAAACTGCTGTTCTTTGGCGAAGAAGGTAGTGAAGGCACCCACCATAATTCCGTTGTAACCGAGGAAAATCCCCGTACCGATTGAGGCAAAAAGGCCATACACAAATACTTTGAACGAGACAAAGATATTATTCCACGCAATCATAACGAACATGAGGAATGGCCCCTCACTGGCATATACATTCGTGGGATTGCCCTTCCTGATATTCTCCAGCGTCATGTTTACGTAGTTGTCACCCAGTATCAACCGCACGAATGTATCATCATACCGGGCAGACACCACGCCTATTGCGACCGTTACGAAGAAAATTGCGAAAGCATAACCTAACGGTTTGCGCGATGCGAACATGACTTCGGGTACTTCCTCCGTCCAAAACGTGATAAAGCGCCGGCTGCGCTCCCGCTTATTCTTGTAGATTTCAAGCCGGACTTTGCCGGCAAGCGCGTTGAGGTACTTGGTGGTGCGGCTCTCCGGAAATTGCGTACGCGCAAATGAAAGGTCGTCCGTTACCTGAATGAATAGCTCGGCGAGCCGGTCGGGCGGGGCAACCTGCTGACGGTTTACCACCTTTTCGAATTCCTCCCAACGCGATTTATTCTGTTTAACAAACGTAGCTTCCTTCATGGCATGCGACCAAAATGAAATTCCGGGCGAGTTCTTTAGCCTCTTCCCGTAATTTGTCATCGTCGGCTGACGATTCTTTGTCACCTTTACAAGCAATGAGTAGAGCGCAGGTTGCCGCAAGCAGCAAGCGGGGTAAATTCATTGGTATTGGTTTAATTTGAAATTTGCATAAAATTAAAGGTGGATGCAAACCGTACGAGTCCGCACAACGCAAAATGTATTCATTGATTATACGTTGGCCAGCATTGGCGATCGCATACTGGCATACCTCATCGATCGCATCGTCCTTGTTTTTTATACCGTCGTTTTGTTTGCCCTGTTTGCACAAGCGAACGTGAACAACGTCTGGTTCTGGATTGTGTTCCTCGGCGTACCGTGGCTGTTCTATAGCCTTGCATTCGAAATCACGATGAATGGTCAGACACCCGGAAAGCGTGTTATGAATGTTCAGGTGGTGAAACTGGATGGTACTCCTCCCACGGTTGGCAACTATCTCCTCCGTTGGATTTTTGCTTTGGTGGACTTTTACATTATGTCGGGGGTTGTGGCCGTGGTTTGTATCGCCATGGGCGGCAAGGGACAACGTGTGGGAGATGTCGTTGCCAACACTGCGGTAGTGAAGGTTAGCTCCCGGCAGGAGACAACCGGCAGCGAAATCTTTATTGCGCCTGAGGAAACGCACACGCCTACGTTCGCGCAGGTAGCCGACCTGAGCGACCGTGACATTGAACTCATTCACCGCGCACTTGACGCCATGCGTCATCACGACAATGACGAGCCGGTGCTTGTCATCACGGAAAAGATCAAATCGCGCCTGGGAATTCAGTCCAATCTAAGCGCTGTTGATTTCCTTAATACGATTATAAAAGACTACGGCATGCTGATGTCCGGACGCGCATGAACGATTTACCGGAGTACACACGTGCACACCTTGCCCTGCGAAATGGGCAGGACAAGCCTGATATCTGGGTGGCTCTCGACGGTATTATTTATGATGTAACCCGATCGCGCCTCTGGAGAGACGGGAAGCACTACGAACATTGGGCCGGACAGGACCTGACCGACGAACTAAAGGACGCCCCGCATACCGCCAATGTGTTTGATAAATTCAAGGCCATAGGGCGCCTTAAAAAGAGTTAAATCGAGCATTTCGAACGTATTCTATACCGGTTTTTCTTTTAGCTTTGCGGCTTGAAGTTTAACCATATCTTCGTCAGATCTCGCACACTCATTCAACATGATCCTTATTGCCGACAGTGGGGGCTCCAAAACGGACTGGAGACTTATCGATAACACCGGTGCCGTAGGACAGGCAAATGCGCCTGGCTTTAATCCCTACTACCAGCCGATCGACGACCTCAAAAAATCAGTGCAGGAATTGCTTTTACCTAAGATAAACGAAGAGGTAAACAAAATTTTCTTTTACGGCGCTGGCGTTTCTTCCGTAAAAAACCAGCTTACCATTAAAAGCGCGTTCCTGGAGTTCTTTCCCGGTGCGCACATCGAAATTGGCTGGGACCTGTTGGCTGCGGCGCGCGCGTTGTGTGGCCATGAGCCGGGCATCGCCTGCATCATGGGTACGGGCTCGAACTCATGCTTATACGACGGTGGCAAGATTACGGCAAACGTTGCAAACCTCGGTTGGATTCTCGCGGACGAAGGATCGGGCGCCAATATAGGCCGCAAATTTCTCGTCGACTATCTCCGCGGGATAATGCCTGAACACCTGCGCAATCAGTTCCGTGAGCGCTATCCGCTTTCGAGGGAAGAATTTCTGGAGAAAGTATATCAGCAGGAAAGACCAAGCGCCTTTCTGGCAACCTTCACGAAGTTTATTTTCCAGCATCTGAAGGACCCGTACTGCTATCAACTTATTTACAACAGTTTCGCTGAGTTCTACGAGAACAACGTGATGAAGTATGAGAACTATCAAAATCTGAAAGTGCATTTCACGGGATCCATTTCATTCTACTTCAGCGACGTACTTCGCCAGGTGGCAAACGACAAAGGCATTACGGTTAAGAATATACTCGAAGGGCCGATCGCAGGCCTCACGCTCTATCATAAACAGGACGCCCATTGAGCACCACCGAGTCAAGCTCGAACTACCAGAACCTGGATCGCATGAGCGTTCAGGAACTCCTGCACAACATCAACCGCGAAGACCAAACGGTCCCGTTGGCCATTGCCAGGGTGATCGACCGGATTGACCCTCTCGTAGAGGCGATCGTCGCGCGCATGGGAAACGGCGGACGCCTGTTTTATATAGGAGCCGGTACGAGCGGGAGATTAGGCATTATAGACGCATCTGAGATTCCGCCAACGTATGGGGTACCGCACGGCCGCGTGATCGGCATTATGGCCGGCGGAGACAAGGCAATACGCAAGGCGGCCGAGTTTGCCGAAGACAATGAACAGCAGGCGTGGCTCGATCTCCAGGAACACCAGATCAATTCCAATGATGTGCTCATAGGAATTGCCGCGTCGGGGCGAACTCCCTATGTTATTGGTGGTGTGAAGACAGCCCGTGCCAACGGTATCGCCACGGGATGCATTGTGTGCAACGCCGGTTCCGCGCTTGCCCGCGAAGTAGAGTTTCCGGTTGAAGTGGTGGTAGGACCGGAGTTTGTGACCGGCAGTACCCGCATGAAAGCCGGCACGGCACAAAAGCTCGTGCTCAACATGATCTCCACTACCGTGATGATCAAGTTGGGGCACGTAGTAGGTAACAAAATGGTAGACATGCAACTTAGTAACCACAAGCTCGTGGAGCGGGGTGTGCGCATGATTGTGGAGGAGACGGGGGCCGATACCAAGCTGGCGGAACAATTGCTAAAGCAACACGGTTCTGTGAGAAAGGCCATCGACGCCTGGAATCATGCACAACATTGAACCTTATTATAACTGGCTCAAGTATTACGATCCTGCTGCCGACGACCGCTCTCCGTTCTACGGTAAAGAATACAATCACGACGTCTATTCGGAAACCATCTACGGGTACTACATCGACCCTGCCTGGGATGGCTTCGGATCGGAAACACTCTATCTGAAGATCCTGTACGCCGATTACCTCACAGGCTTTGCTGTTATTGAATTCATTGGCGAATGGAACGATGCCATCAACAACGACATCATGGTCCTCAAGCGAAATATACTTGAGTTGATGATGGCTGAAGATATCAACAAGTTTATCCTTATCGGCGAGAACGTCCTGAACTTTCATGGCTCCGACGATTCTTACTACGAGGAGTGGTTCGAGGAAGTGGGCGACGGATGGATTTCTGCTGTCTCGTTCCCGCAGTTTTTGCAGGATGAATTCCGGAAGTATCACATCGATCAATACATCAACATGGGGGGAACCCTGCAGATCGATCAATGGCGAACGCTACGGCCACAGAATTTCTGTGACCTGGTCAGTACGTTAATTCAAAGAAGACTCAACTGAATGTCTGTGACGATGGCGTCGACGGGCACCAGGTAGTCGCGCTTGGAGTGAAGTTCCCGGCAAAGCACCCGCGTTCGACGTAGTTTACCCTTACGGAACCAACGACCCTGCAGCTTGAAGATGCTGCCCTCAGGCACCTGGTCAAGCGTTACGGCCGGATGCTTATCGAACCTGCGGAACGCCTCTGTAAGGATTGTATCGGCGAAAGAGCTGGCTTTCGGGTTAATCATGTGACGTCGCAGCTCGTGTAAGATTTCTTCCGGAAATACCTCTTCCCAGAGGAGCGGAAGCATCAGATCGGTGAACGTTGTGCGCCATTCCATGCCATGAGGGTCGACACGACCGCGATGGGCGAGATAAACCCTTAAATGCGCCACCTCGTGCACATACGTCATGAGAAAGAGGTACGGGTTTAAGTCGTTATTGAGCGTAATTCGCGGGTGTGCCTTAGTGTTGCGACTCGTAAAATCGCCCACTTTGGTTTGTCGTGTCCGGGTGATCTTGAGTTCAAATGGGCTTGCCTTCCACAATTCAATGCAGTAGCCCAACGCTGGGGCTGGAACATGCGATTGCAGAAGATGTAAAATGCGGTCAGGAGTCATTAGAGATGAAAGTCATGCATTGAACGATGTCACCGACACCCAGGCATGCATGTGCTAACAACAAAAAAAAAGGCTTTAGTTTCCTAAAGCCTTCATTCCTTTCGAAGTTAAGTTCGATTAGTGAGCTGCAGAGTCTGCAGGAACTGTAGTAGCAGAATCAGCTGAATCAACAGCTACCACTTCTTCAGTTACTGTAGCAGCAGAGTCAACTGCAGTTTCTGCAGTTTCAGCCTTCTTGCCACATGCCGCGAAAGCAAAGGCAAAGCCAGCTACAGCTACGAGTGCGATAAATTTTTTCATAGTTTACAGGATTTAAAAAATTCACCGCAAATATAAGTATTAATACACAAGCGAATTCTCCTGGCGTAAGAAAATTATTTTTTACGGAAGATAAGCCGGAGGGGAACGCCTTCGAAATCGAAATACTCGCGCAACTTGTTTTCGAGAAAACGTTCGTATGACGGCTGAATGTACTGCGGCAGGTTACAGAAGAAAACAAACGATGGAAATCGCGCATTTACCTGAGTAATGTATTTTATGTTGATCATCTTTCCCTTCACAGACGGCGGCGGCTGACGTTGGATTTCCGGCAACAGGGCATCGTTAAGTTTCGCGGTCGGGATTTTTTTCGTCTTGTTGTTAAACACTTCAACGGCCTTTTCAACCACCTGAAAGATGCGCTGCTTTTCGAGTGCCGAGGCAAAAATGATCGGCAGATAATCGATCGGTGACAACGTCTCCATGATCTCCTTTTTGAACTTATCGGCAGTCTTCGTGTCCTTCGGAATGAGGTCCCATTTGTTGACCATGATGACCATACCCTTGCCCTGGCGGTTGGCCAGGTTGATGAGGTTTACTTCCTGGGCCTCTATACCCCGCTCGGCATCAACCACGATAATGCAGACGTCGCTTTCTTCCAATGCACGAAGGGATCTCAGCACCGAATAGAATTCGATATCCTCGGTCACCTTCGACTTCTTTCTTACACCCGCTGTATCGATGAGAATAAAACTCTTACCATAAAGGTTGTAGTGAGAGTGTATCGCATCGCGCGTGGTGCCGGCTTCATCGGTTACGATTGTGCGCTCGGTCCCGAGCAGCGCATTCAACAAGGAAGACTTGCCTACGTTGGGGCGACCGACGATGGCCATCTTGGGAATGCCGGCATCTGGATCTTCAACGCCCTCCGTCGGAAAGACCTTGATCAGTTCGTCGAGCAATTCGCCCGTACCCCCTCCGTTTTCCGCTGATACCGGATACACTTCGCCGAGGCTTAATCCATAGAACTCGGCCGCCAGAATACTTTTGTCGGGAGTATCAGATTTATTCGCCGCGACAAAGATGGGTTTCTTGCTCGTGCGCAGCACGTTGGCGAACTCCTTGTCAAAACCCGTGAGGCCATCGCGCGTATCCACCATGAAGATCACGGCAGAAGCCTCATCGATGGCGATCTTGACTTGTTTGCGTATCTGCGATTCGAACTTATCCTGAGATCCGGTCACATATCCACCGGTATCAATTACGGTGAAGTACTTACCGCACCATTCCGCATACCCGTAATGCCGGTCGCGCGTTACACCCGGCATATTGTCCATAATCGCTTCGCGTTTTTCCGTGAGTCGATTAAAGAATGTTGATTTGCCCACGTTGGGTCTTCCTACAATTGCAACAATGTTGGCCATGATTTTTGTCTATTCAGTGTAACCGAACTGCCTAAGCCGGGCAGATTGCTTTCGCCAGTTGTCGGCAACTTTTACGTGTGTTTCCAGGAAGACTTTCTTCCTGAAGAAGGCCTCCATATCCTTGCGTGCATCGATTCCAACTTTTTTAATAGCGGAACCGCCTTTCCCTATGATAATGCCCTTCTGGGAATCCCGTTCTATGTAAATTGTAGCGCTGATGCGAATAATATCGACATCCTCCTTAAATGATTCAATAGCAACCTCTGTGCTATACGGCACCTCTTCCTCGTAGTTAAGAAAGATCTTTTCCCGAATGATTTCCGACGCAAAGAAGCGCTCGGTGCGATCCGTGTACTCATCCTCGGGAAAATACGGCGGATGCTCGGGCATGAGCTGCAGCAGCATGGGCATCACGGTGTCGGTATTTGTTCCCTTCGTGGCAGACACGCACAATACGGCCTGCAGGTTCGGCAACTTCTCACGCCAGTATAATGTCTTCTCCTCCACCTGATCGGCCTTTAGCTTATCGATTTTGTTAATGATCAGCAGTATGGGCGTACGGAAGTGAACAAACCGCGAGAATAGTTCCTCGTCAAACTTTTCCTCCGGGGTAACAACGAGAAGGATCAAGTCGGCATCGTCAAGAGAAACCTTCACATAGGTCATCATCGCCTGGTGGAGGGAATACTTCGGTTCGAGAATTCCAGGGGTGTCTGAGTAGACGATCTGGTAGTCGTCGCCCGTCAGAATACCCATAATTCGATGCCGGGTCGTCTGTGCTTTGGGGGTAATAATGGACAACTTTTCTCCCATGAGGCGATTCATGAGGGTCGACTTGCCGACATTCGGCCGGCCAACAATGCTCACAAAGCCTGATTTAAAGGGTTTTTTATCCATCCGGATGCAAAAATAGGAAATGGGTGCTGAAAGTCGGCGTGAACAATGACCGAGATCGTTTGCATAAGTGCACATCTTTATTATTTTTGATCACTATCGCTACACCTCCACCCACAAGAGCTATCAGTTTAGCGGTTTAATAGTAACAAACTGATTTTCAAATAGTTGAAAATGGCTTTCTCGCTGTCAGAAATTGTTGTGAATCGTGTGGTTACTAACAAGTGTAGAACGGACATCAAAGACTCCAAAAGACAGTTAAAAACGGTGCCTGAAGCCTTCTTCGAGACTGTGCAACTGCTGGCCGACCGACTTGCTGTTCGTACGACACAGGCGAGACTGATTGAGTAACTAATCGCCTCGTTGAAATCGAAGATAACTAGAACCCCTGTTAGACCGATGATCGCTGAAAAATTAGGTGACCAGACACACAATCGCGCGTACGGCGGTGTAGAACGCAAGATGATGAACATAGTGTTCATGGCACATCCTGATTTCTGTGGACACGTGAGTATGCCGCTTTTTCACGCCATGCTGTTGGAGGGAATGCGAAAGCGCGGCCATCGTGTGCAGACCCTTACGGCAAAGGCGAAGTTTCATTCCCTGCCCGCTCCAAAAAGCCTGAAAAAGTGGCTTGGCTACATCGACCAGTACCTGATTTTCCCGAAGGAGGTAAAGCGGCAGATGAAACTGCTCCCCAACAAAACGCTGTTTGTCTTTACTGATAATGGGCTCGGCCCGTGGGTTCCGCTCGCCGCGCATATGCCGCACGTTATCCATTGTCACGACTTCATGGCTCAGCAAGCTGCCGTGGGCGAAATTGACGAGCAGAAATTGAGATGGACGGGACGCCAATACCAACGAATGGTCAGGAATGGTTACTCCTCAGGACTTAACTTTATCTCAGGATCCGAGAATACGCGTCAATCGCTATTGAGATTCCTGCCGGGACCGCCAAAGGTATGTGAGCTTGTTTACAACGGGTTGCATACGCGCTTTGAAACGTATGAAGCGCAGCACGCCCGTAGCCTTGTAAGTAAGCGCTTTGGGATGAATCTTATGAACGGATTTCTACTTCACGTGGGAGGAAATCTATGGTATAAGAACCGGATTGGGGTAATTGAAATTTACGATGCGTGGCGGCGAATAACGTCTACCCCATTGCCTCTGCTATTGATCGGTCTGCGTCCTTCTGCAGATATACAGGCGGTCTATGAAGCCTCACCTTATAAAGGCGACATCCATTTTATTTCCGATGCCGATAACAAAATTGTGAACGTAGCCTATTCCGCAGCAACGGTATTTCTCTTCCCATCAAAAGCAGAAGGATTTGGCTGGCCGATCGCCGAAGCGATGGCATCCGGATGCCCCGTAGTAACCACCGACGAAGCACCCATGACAGAGGTCGCGGGCGCAGCCGGGTTTTTCATCCCACGGCGACCAAAAGGCGACAAAAGCCACGAGTGGACGAAGAATGCTGGTCTGCTGGTTGAACGAATTGTGGGCTTCACACCAGTTGAGCGCGCTTCGGCCGTGCAGGCGGGAATCAACAATGCGACGCGTTTTGACACCGAGCGCGCCTTGGATAAAATAGAGGCGGTATATTTGAAGGTCTTGGAAAACCATGATTCAACTCAGCATTGAACGTTGTATTCAAGTCCCGTGGTGGAAAAAAGTGACGGCCGACACCTGAATCAATAGTCATTGACTTGACATTGGCGCAGCACAGTCAATCTTTCAGAATTATTCGATTCTTCCGTTATTTGGTGTTCTGTCGCCCAATACAAAGGCTTGACAAGCCTGACTGCCTATGCGCTTCCGAATATTTTTCCTTTTTGCGCTGTCGTGTATCAGCGTTGATATAGTCGCTCAAAATTCGCTGCGGGCCCAGGTGGCGGCACTTGCTGAATCCATCTCTGGTGATGTCGGTATTGCCATCCGTTTGATTGAACGCGGAGACACGCTGTCATATCACGGTACTCATCCTTTTCCGATGCAAAGTGTGTACAAGTTTCCGCTTGCGCTGCAACTCATGAATGATATGGACAATGGCAAGCTTACGCTGGAACAAAAGGTAAACATAAGCAAAGACGAATATTACCAAACTCACAGTCCGTTGATGAAGGAATACCCGGAAGGTGATGTCAGCCTGACGGTGACCGACTTGTTGAAGTTTATGATCGAATGGAGCGACAACATCGCGTGCGATATTCTATTCAGGCAGGCAGGTGGCCCGAAGCGGGTGGATCTGTTCTTACACGGCCAGGGAATACGCGACATGGCCATGCGCAATACGGAGCGAGAGATGCACGCTAATGATCAACTGCAGTACCAGAATTGGAGCACGCCGCTTGCGATGTTGCAGTTGCTCACGAGATTCTACCATTCGGATATGCTTTCAGAAAAGAGTCGTGCCATACTGTGGAACATGATGGTGAATACCAAAACGGGACCTAAGAGAATCCGGGGTCTGTTGCCCACAGGCACCGTTGTAGCCAATCGTACAGGAACAGGCAATATCACGAAAGAACGGCGGGTTTCGGCAGTGAACGACATCGGAATTATGGAATTGCCTAATGGTGAGCATTTGGCGATGGTGGTTTACGTGACCAACTCGAGGGAAGAGATACCTGCTGTTGAAGAAGTGATCGCGAAGATTGCCAAGGCTGCTTTTGATCAATACGGAACACGGAAATGAGTTATTGTTCCGATGATTGCGGCACGCCCGGTATGGAGGTCGTTGGTTCACAACGCTGTTCTCCGAAACCGTTAAACAAACTCCATTATGCCGACTAAAACTAAGTTTCCGGTTATGGTGTTGACTAATCTGTATTTCAGCATCTGAAATTCCTGATCGTCATTAAAATTATGCTCATGTTTTATTCCGTCCAAAATTGCGGCTAAACTCGTTGTGTCTGCAAAATACTTAAGCCAATAGTCAGCAAGCTCAAAAGAAAAGTACGGTAAAGATCTGTAAATCACGTTTCCTGAACTAACATCCGTTTCCTTTACCATGTACCTCCTTTCAGGATCTAAGTAATCGAATACGGGAACAATTTCGATACCGTCGACAATTCTTATTTTCATCTTCTCGACTTGAGGAAGGCTATAATTATAGCATATCCGAATTGCATGAAGGATCCTATTCTGTCTGTCACTGATTGAATGATCATATTCAAAGTCCTGAATTTCATTGATCACCTCAGTCACCTTTTTATACTGCTCTGGAAATTCATAGCCTAGTCGTAGCGACAACTGTTCACAATAAAAGTGGTTTTGTTTGTTCAGGCCGATCAGGTGAATATATTTATAAACAATAGGAACAAGATTAAGATTAAGGTAGGATGGTGGAAAATCGTGTGCGTTCGATTCCAGTAAATAATAAATCTCTCGCCCTTTGAACCGGGCTAAGCTTGTGAAGAGATACTCCTCCATCATTTGATTGAAGCCGCCAGCATCAACAAGCGGAAGATACTGTCTGTTCTTTTCAAGGAGACTTTGCGATATCTCGCAAAACTCTTGAAAAAAATCTATGTCATTGCCACCGACGATGCCCACATTTGCAACCATCGTTTTTGCCGTCGGCCTTTCATTAAGACACTCCGGCACAAACGGGAAATTGGCAAAAATTTCGTTCAAGCTAGATCTGTATTCACCCCAAATGGGAACCCTGCTTTGCGAAATAAGATGGTTAGGTGACGGATTCTGGGGAAGAGGTTCCCACAGGTAAAGGTCATTGTCTACATGAATAAATGGCTGAGACTGATCTTTAATGGCCATCATCTTTCCAAGTATCCACAGTTTATGATCTTCGTTTTCCAGATTATTCAAAGACAATGAAACATCATCGTATGGAAGATTCATTAAATCCACAAACAGGCCTTGGCCATTGCTATCCGTGTAAAGTTTAAGTCTCTTATGTTGCTTTCGAATAGTCAAACAGCTGTATGCCGTACTGATCAAAAAGTATTTGAAATTAAGCCAGCCGCCAAACTTTCTTGAATTATTATAATTCTGAATGCTGTGAAACGAAGGTTTTGACCAAAACGATTGTATGATATTCATATGCCACTAAAGATTGTAACTAACGTGCAATGGGGAGTGTCACTATCGTTTCACAATATTTGTATAACCTTCTTCAAAAAGAAATAAATGCCAAAGTAATTGCGCATTTCTCATTATCCGGACATCGCATTTTTACGTAAACATGCAGGGTTTTGCGACCAAAATTGTCCTCAAATTGCTATATTGTTAATGTCATTCGTTGTGCCATGCGTAAGTTGTTAATCGTTACCCACATTGATTTTTGGAGAACCGGAGCCGGACATAGTGCGAGACTGTCATCACTCGTTTCCTATTTTAAGGAAAAGCTCGCAATAACTGTGGTCTTTATTGGAAAATTCTCTGACCACGACCAGGCTACATTAACCTTACGTTATCCGGACATCTCAGTTCACGTCCTCGAAAATAGGAGGGTGCTCACGTACAAAGAATCTCGCGTATTATTTGAAGAATATATCAAAGAAAAGACCTTTGATGTTGCTTTGATTGAATACATCGAATTGTCTTTCGTTTTGCCTTCTCTCAGTGAACATTGCATTACGCTTCTAGATACTCATGATCTGGTTAATGACAGAGTAGAGAGTTTTCGCCGCAATAACGTACCCTATGACGGGATTGAACTGACCGCCGAAGAGGAGTTTGATATTTTTAAATGTTTTGATTACGTTATTGCTATCCAGAAGTCAGATTATGCAAAGATAGTTGGCAAATTACCCCCGTCACGAACTCTGCTGGCTCCTCATCCCGTAAACTTCTCAAAGAAGCGCCTAAGGCAATCTGTCTGCAATCTTGCTTTTATCGCGAGTGGATATCAGCCAAACGTGGATGCTTTGACCTGGTTTCTGCATGAAGTATGGCCCTCATTGTATGAGGAATACGGAGTTAGCTTTGAGGTCTATGGCAGGCTTCGTGAGAAATTGAACCAACACATTCTTACAAACTCTCCAGGCGTACATTTCCATGGATTCGCTGCCGACCTCGGTGATGTATATGAGAAATGTGACTTGATTGTAAATCCCGTCCGGTTTGGAGCAGGTCTAAAAATAAAAAATGTTGAAGCGATTGGTAATGGATTACCGCTGGTCACAACTTCACATGGCGCAGTAGGAATGGAAGATGCCGCAAATACTTCCTTTTTAGTAGCTGAAACGGCACTCGATTTTAAAGCTGCCATTGGAAAATTGATTAAGGACTTCGAATTTCGAACGCAAATTGGTGACAACGCATACCGCTATGCCGAACGCTTTTTTTCGCATGATAGATGTTATCGCCCATTGGCAGATATAATGTTGGGCGTGGATTAAAGCTCGGAGTAACTCCGGAAACCAGGAGCAAGGACTCACGGGCAAAGAACGTGTATTAAATGTTGGCTAAATGATATATCTATGAGTTACGATTACTTGGTCGTCGGTGCCGGATTATCTGGATGCGTATTTGCAGAACGGATTGCCTCTCAATTAAACAAGTCTGTTCTAATCGTCGACACGCGTGACCACGTCGGAGGCAATTGCTATGACTACTATAATTCCGATGGTATTCTTATTCATAAGTATGGCCCGCACTGGTTTCACACAAATGACAAACGGGTATTTGAATACCTGTCGCAATTTACCACATGGCGTCGGCATGATCATAAGGTCAGGAGCTTTGTGGAAGGGAAACTCTATCCCTTCCCCATCAACATGGATACCGTTAATAGTCTGTATGGCCTTAATCTGACGACCACAGAAGCGGTGGAATCCTTCTACGATTCCGTGAAAATAAAAGAAATTACCGCCCCGCGAAATGCCGAGGAGTCCATTATACGTCAGGTCGGCTGGGATCTCTACAATAAGTTCTATCGCAACTATACAACCAAGCAATGGGGAATGAGCCCGACTCAGCTCGAAGGTTCCGTTACGAGCCGCATACCGGTGCGCAGTAACAACGATGATCGCTACTTCACCGACACCTTTCAGGGAGTTCCTGAAAGCGGTTATACATCAATGTTCGAGGAGATGATCTCGTCAAACAAAATAGCAGTGGCGCTTCGGACAGACTACAAAACGATTGTGGATTCAGTCTCATTCAAAAAGATGATATATACAGGATCTATTGATTACTATTTTGACTATCGATTTGGAGCGCTACCCTATCGTTCCTTACAATTTGAGCACCAAACACTCGATATGGAATACTTTCAGGCGTATCAGCAAATCAACTATCCAAATGACTTTGCCTTTACGCGGATCGTTGAATGGAAACATGCGACCGGACAGCAGCACCGCAAAACAACCATCACAAAAGAGTATCCGTGCCCGCATGATACCAGCAATGACAAATTATATCCGATCTTGACCAAAGAGAACCTTCAGGTCCTTGCCAAATACAAAGTAGAGGCTGCTAAACTTAAAAACGTTCAATTCTGTGGACGGCTTGCCGAGTATACGTACTATAACATGGACCAGGTTGTTGCACGAGTGCTGTCCATTTTTGAAAAACAAACAAAGCCTGAGCACGTATGAGAATTGTGCCTGTAAGGCTTCCCCGTAACATCAGCGATGGTGATCGCCATCTTTTTGAGCCATATACTCATTTTCGTCTCGACGAATTGAAGGTGTTACATCTAGAGGAAATTTTTGTCACCTACACAGGTCTTTGTCTCGATGACAAGGGGCTCAAAAGCGAATCACATCATAACTATCCGGAAAAATATCAGCAACTGGTTGATGAAGCTTTGTACTATTATACGGCGGCGGTTGACAATGCAAATAAACTAGTCGAACTGGATGATGACAATATTTACGTAGTGGTGCATCACCCCTGGTCGGGCAATTACTGGCATTGGATGTCCGAAGCCATCCTAAGAGTGTGGCTGGTTAGAGAAAATGCACAAAATCTAATCCTTGTCCTTCCAGAACATTTCAAGAACACCGAATTCATTCTAAGTTCCTTGATGCCGTTCCAATTTAAAGATGTTTACTACATTCCAACCGGGAAGAGCCTGCTAATTAGAAATCTATGTCTTCCGCAAATTAAACCTATTTGCGATTCCTACGATCGCGATGCATTGCTGGCAATACGCAATCGTTATTTAGTATCGGTCATGGGCGAGAAGACAAAGCATGCTTACGCGTATGAGAAAGTGTATATCAGTCGAAGAAAAGCACATCGTAGAAAAGTTGTTAATGAAGAGGAGGTTATAAGCCTGCTGGAGAAATTTGGCTTTGTATGCATCACTACTGAAGATTATACTTTTAACGAGGAGATCATGTTGTTCTCCAAGGTCCGCTATCTCATCTCGATCCATGGGTCGGGGTTGACAAACATGTTATTTATGAAAGAGGGCTCTTCGATTCTGGAGCTCCATAAAAAACTAACAAATTCCAATGACTGGCACAGCTTCGCCTTCTGGTACTTAGCTGATTCACTTGATTTAGCATATTATCATCAGATTTGCGAACCCGTGAACCTCAAGTCTTCCATATTCGACGCAGACTATAATATTGATCTGGGGCTTTTAAAGGCGAATGTCCAATGCATGTTGGGTATTGAATCGACGGTCAACGAAGGCTCTATAATCAGTTAACACTGCTGCTGTATATTCTATTTTTGCTAATGTTGAATGTCTCAGGCATCTTCCTGAGCCTCCGTTTCGGCGAATATTTCTTCTTAAAATGAATCATATGGTATAAGAGGATCTCATACTTCCGGCGGAAAAACAGACTTCCCTTTATCCACTTTAAGCTACCTGGAACGCCTTCTACAACGAGAAAGTCAAAAAATGCCCGGATATGACCTTCTTGTTCCATTCTTTTTGCAACGTGCATCATGCTTTCTACCTCGGAGGGTATTGTATCGAAAGCTTTACCCTCAGCGAACGAATTGAATTGAAAGCTGGTTTCATCGAAGCCGAGATAGATATCACTTTGCAAAACTCTTTTGTAATCCTTACTCTTGGTAAAGAGTATATTCATTTTATCGCAGTTACGGAAAAGTAAGAAGTAACCTGTGAGAAAATCGTGCCTGACAGAGATCAGATCGTTTTGGGACAAAACTTCCGAACTTATAAAATTGCGAATGTTCCCAAAAATAACATCAATGTCTCCATGCCCCCAGAAGTCGTACTTTCCTAATAGGTCAGAGAAAAGAAAGCCGTAGGTTGGTTTAAAGTCACACAACTTATAGGCACGTTTAATGTCAACGGCAAACCCAAATCGCATGGTAGCCATCACATTAAGGTCCATAATCGTCTTATAAATTATAATAACGTTCCTGGGCAATCTGATTTTGCACGTTGTATCATCGGAAATAATAAAAAAATCGATAGTGGGATTATACTTGCACGAATGAACAAAATAGTCAAAATACCAGGGCAGTTTGCCCATATAGCATATGACTATCGCAATTTTCATTCGTGGATTACTACTTCGGTTCAAAATCCTTAGCGATTGAGAGAGGCAGTCTAAGAAGACTGCCTCTCTGGGATAAAGTATAGGAAGTTACGCTTGATTCGGATGCATTTAAATTCAGGCAACCATTCTGGTGAGAACTTCTATACTAGCAGACACCGTTGTCCGCGCCACATTTACAAGAACTACCTGTAAAGTAACATGGGTAAACGGTATAATTTGGCCCAAAGATAGGACGCACGCAGGTTCCGCAATTATGTCCCGGATCTGAACCCGCCATAACCTCTTTCATTTCCTCGCGACTTAGCACGTGACTAAGGACGCCTTTCATTTTCTCCAAACTCATCTTTTCGTTTTTCATACAACTACATTTTTATGTTAACGATTTAATCTGTTTTACCTCGCGGTAGGTACAAATCCTGACAAACCCTGTTTGATCAAACAAATCTTACGAAATAGCAAGCTCAGTATTCTTGTTTTCAAAACTGGGTGCTAATTGATCGGATAATGAAGGAACGAGTGAGAAAAGATCGGCGACGTCGTAGTTTTTCGGCATCTGGTAGCCGTTGATGAAAAAGGTTGGTGTAAATAATATCCCGATTTGTTCACTCCATCTGGAGTGCCGTCTGACTATATCCGTTCCCAACTCAAGAGGTGTTGTAAGTTCCATCGGATACTTCTCTTGAAACTTTTTCAAGTCCATGAAAATATACCAGTCGTGCAGGAGTTTTTGCGTCAAAATGGATTCGCCTTCTTTCAAGTGGACGTATCGCAGCCAATATTGAATTAAATAGTTGTTCGCAGCCTCATCTTTACTGACCACAAATCGAAGCGCTAACAATATTTTACCCGAAAAAGTATCCATTAATTCGGCAAGCGCCTCATGCTGTTCTTTGCAAGGCTTACAGTAAAGATTGGACACCATGACGATTTGTATTGGTGCATGGTGGGCTCCGATAAGGACTTCATGGTCCATCAGGGTTGTGTTTACTTCCTTTTGCCGCTTAAGTAAGGACGCAAAAACCTGTGCGTTGTTCTTTATTCGGGTGGACGAGGATACAACCATGTTAAGATTACTTAAAGTCTCAACCTTATGCTTAACCATCAGGCATAGGCAACCCATGACAATAAATATTGAACACTGAAGAAATACAGAACCAAATTGAATAGTCAAATCAATATTCTGACTCAGCGTAAGGTATCCGAAAAGGATAGATTGTACGACGATGATCGTGTCCACGATCAGACACAATTTGCACCAGCTTTTTGCAACGATATATTGATAATACAGAGAGTATGCGGCCACAGAAATAAGAAACAAACTTAAAACGCCAAGGGGAAGCAAATGAGATGATTCTGCACCATCTGTAGCAGCAGCAATTGATAAAATGACCGTTTGGAATAAGAAGTATGTCAGTACTAAATTAGACAACGTAATATCACCCATGAGCTTAGCTCCTTCAGAATCCAGAACTTTATCGCAATCATTGTTTTTACCTGACGCACAAAATTTTTCAATTACTTTATACTTCACTCCCAGTTCCTTAGCCATTAAAACATAGCCCACCAGTATTCCGGCAATTGAAGTGACCAGTAAAGTCAGTAAAATGGGGGATAGTGTCTTCAGGAATGCCCACGAAATCAGGACCATTAATGTCGCCAGCAGAACACGTTGCGCTATCTGAAATAATCTCTCCTTTCGGTAAAGTAGATTGTTATTTTTATCAATTATTGAGTTGGTGGGTTCAACTTGAAGTACAAGACCGTCCCAATGCGTTAAAATTTCCCTATTGGCTATTAAATCATTTTTGTTTTTAATAACCAGTATCTCGCTATGCTTTAAGTTGGTCTGTAAGACGTATGGGAAGTGTAGTTCTTCAAGTTTCTCCTTTTGGATTTTTCCCGCGATATATCTGATACCGAGTCTGTCCAAGGTGTCCACAATGCTAAGCAGCGCGGGAAAATCAGCATGAGAAGAGATTAACTGCTCGCAATAAGATTCCGATATTGGAATTCGGAGATAGGTAAGAAATTCAGCGATTGTCTTATTCATAACAACGGGTAATACTTAATCACTACTAACTCCACAACGGCATGTGAATATATTAATTAAATTCAAATACGTCAAAAGACTGCAATAGTAAAACTGGATCCATAGGCTCCTCTTCTAACCAACGAGCCCCTTTCGTCAACAACGCAATATTTTTCCGCATCCATACTTAGAAAAACAGAAAATATCTACCTTCGATCATGCATGGGGGAGTGTGCATCCCTGACGGTTGTTTGAATTATCAGATAGGTTTTCGGAGAAACCCGTTGGGGTCAGTAACAAGCCGAGTAACGCAAGCGCCTCACTCACGACAAATACTTAAACCGATAGCAGTGAAAGGTTTTACAACATACAGGCAATTGGATGCTATGGACTGCGGGCCCACCTGTTTGAAGATGATATTTAAATTTCACGGCAGGCAAATAAATTTGAGTGAATTGAAAGGGGCATCCCAACAAGGCCGAACTGGTGCTTCCTTACTGGGTATGTCGGAGGCCGCCCATAAATTTGGTTTCCGCACGCTTAGTGCAAAATTGAACTTCAACCAATTATTGACAGATGCCGCGTTGCCGTGTATCCTTCACTGGGATCAGTACCATTTTGTAGTCCTCACTCCGTCAATTAATAACAAACGGGTTACCATTGCGGATCCGGCTAAAGGGCTAATAACCTACAGCAAGGCTGAGTTTCTAAAGTATTGGATCTCAACGACTGAAAACGGTGAACAGCAGGGTATTGCACTTCTACTGACACCAACCGAATCATTTTATCAGCAAGAAGAGAACAAGGAACGAAAAGTCGGTTGGCGCCTGCTAGGCAGATATACCCTTCATCACAGAAAGCAAATCGTTCAGCTATTCATTGGATTGTTCGTGGGAAGCCTCCTGCAATTAATTTTCCCGTATCTGACGCAGAGTATTGTAGATACCGGAATCAATACACACAATCTTCCGTTCATTCAGATCATCCTGCTTGCTCAATTTGCGCTCTTTTTTGGGCAGACGGTCATTGAATTCATTCGAAGCCGAATCCTGCTATTTGTAAGCACTCATATCAGCGTCTCCGTTTTATCGGACTTTTGGATAAAGTTGATGCGGCTGCCTTTAAGCTACTTCGACTCCAGGCAAACCGGTGATATTTTACAGCGTATTAACGATCACCGTCGAATTGAACAATTTATTACAGGCACAGCCCTGCAAACGCTGTTCTCAGTTTTCAATCTGGTAATATTCTCTGCCGTACTTCTTACATACGACCGGACCGTATTTGCGATCTTCTTTATCGGAAGTCTCCTGTATTTACTGTGGATTAGAATATTTCTAAGGTATAGAAGAGATCTCGACCACAAGCGATTCGCCATTGCCTCTAAGGAAAGTTCAAATACAGTGCAAATGATCGGCGGTATGCACGAAATCAAACTAAATAATGCCGAGCACCTGAAACGCTGGGAATGGGAAGGCCTCCAGGCATCGCTTTTTAAGCTGAATTTCAAGTCCCTCTCGTTAAGTCAATATCAACAAGCGGGCGCATTTTTTATCAATCAGGGCAAGAACATCATGATCACCTACTTAGTTGCGTCGTTAGTTCTGGAAGGCAGATTAACCTTGGGTGCTATGTTAGCTATTCAATACATCCTTGGTCAATTGAGCAATCCAGTCGAACAGCTGATTTCCTTCAGCCAGCAAGCACAAGATGCCGAAATTTCGCTCGAAAGGTTAAATGAAATTCACCAACTCGAAGATGAGGAATCCAGGCACCGGACCTTTGTTAATCACATCTCTGAGGATCACACTATCATCTTTAAGAATTTAACCTTCACCTATCCTGGTGCGGGCAATTCACCAGTCTTATCAAACTTAAATATTGAATTTCCGGCCGGAAAGGTCACAGCAATAGTAGGCTCGAGCGGAAGTGGAAAAACAACAATTCTTAAGCTTATCCAGAAATTCTATGAAGACTACGAAGGGGAAATAAAAATTGGGGACCAAAGTTTGAAATACCTTAGTCCATACTATTGGCGGTCGATTTCTGGCGGTGTCATGCAGGAGGGATTTATTTTTAGTGACTCCATTGAAAAAAATATCGCCATCGGAGTTGAGACTACTGATCACACAAAGCTAGTTCATGCATGCAAGGTGGCGAACATCCTCGGCTTTGTTGAGTCAATGCCATTGGGTTTTAATACAAAAATCGGAGCCGAGGGAAATGGTATAAGTACTGGTCAGCGGCAAAGAATCCTAATAGCCAGGGCAGTATATAAAGATCCGGAATTCATTTTATTTGACGAAGCAACAAATGCTCTCGATGCCAATAATGAGAAAGATATTATGGACAATTTACAGACATTTTTTAAAGGCAAAACGGTGATCGTCGTGGCGCACCGCTTAAGCACCGTAAAAAATGCCGATAAAATCATTGTTCTCGAGCATGGTCAGATAATCGAACAGGGCGTACATCAGGGACTCAGTCAGAAAAGAGGAAAATATTACGAGCTCGTAAAAAACCAATTAGAATTGGGGAACTAAACAATAGTTGGGATTTTCTTGTAAATAAAATGGCAGGAAATACACAAGTTCACAGACCAACATCTCGGCGTTCAGAAATGCTTCAGGAAATTGTGTCCACCAAACCTGGATTTTTGATTCGCTGGGGAAACTCGTTTTTTCTAATGATACTATTGCTAATTATAGCGGCATGTTGGTTCATTAGGTACCCGGATCTGATCCAAGCCGACGCAAAACTTACTTCTTCACCGCCTCCAAAGCCTGTTATAAATCTCATTGCCGGGAAACTAATCAAGTTAGTTGTTGTCGAAAATCAATTTGTGGAAGAGCGGCAAGTCTTGGGGTACATACAATCAACAGAATCAACAGCTCGACATGAAGACGTTTTACGTCTGCTATCGGTTCTTGATTCGATTCACACGCCACTCAATGACAAGGGGGATGATCGAATTGAGCAGTTCTTTGAAGATGGGAGAGCGTTGGGCGAATTGCAAGCTGGATATTTGAATTTTATACAGGAATTCTTCTCCTATAAACATTTCTTGAATGATGCCGTCTTCCAAAAGACGAACGGAATGTCGTTAAATGAAAATAACCGTAATCATCAACGGTTGATTTTTGAACGGTCGCTCAATACTTTTAGAAGCCAAATTAATGAATGGAAGATAAAATATATCCTAACTGCCCAGATAGCTGGTAAAGTAGCATTTGCATCCTTTATAAAGGAAAATCAGCAATTGGTGCCTAACCAGATCGTTTGCTTTATCAATCCTGCGAGCAGGTCCTACTTTGTTGAACTTATGATTCCGCAAGCAAGCATAAGCAAAGTCGCTGTTGGCCAGAAAGTGTTGTTGCGCTTTCATTCCTATCCCTTTCAGGAATTCGGATCATTGCAAGGTAGAATAAACTTCATTAGTCAAGTACCAACTGAAAATGGCTATTCGGCGCAGGCTCAACTTGTCAATGGATTGATCACCACCCACAATAGGAAGATACAATACCGGGAGGGCTTGGCTGCAACCGGAGAGATTGTAACGAGTAACATGAGGTTGCTTGAGCGATTTTATTTTAACATCGTTCGTCAGCGCGAAACGCATGGTAGGTGATCTTCAGTTGTTCAAAAGGTGGTGTTTCATTGTAGACAGGTACCAGATCCCTAAAATTGGCTTCAAATAAATTTGAGTTTACTACCTCCTCTCTGACTTCCGACTAAAAAACAACTATTGTAAAAAGCCTAATAAATCTGTTCATTAGTTAGAATTAACACCGAACAGGATGCTAATTCATTAGGCATGCCCGCGCAGACGACATTTTCAGAAAACGAACGCCGCAATTCACCACGCACGTTCATGGCTGTGATCATGAGCGTAGTGCTTTGTGCCTGCTCGGCCCCGCTCCCGGAGGACGTCGCCCAGGCCTATGAGGCTCTGCCCGCAAAACTTGATTATAGCTTGCACGTAAAGCCAGTGCTGAGTGACAAGTGTTACGCCTGCCATGGACCCGACAAGGCAAAGCAGAAAGCGGGTCTCCGACTGGACATTCGCGAAAATGCCATTGGTGAACTTGCGGAATCACCGGGAAAGTTTGCCATCGATCCAGGCGACCCGCACGGAAGTGAATTGGTGTATCGCATACTAAGCACGGACCCGGACTATTTGATGCCCTCGCCTGAATCTCACCTTGCGCTGAGCGCCAGGGAGAAGGCAATTCTCATAAAATGGATCGAAGAAGGTGCGGAGTACAAGCCTCATTGGGCGTTTGTAAAACCAATGCTTCTCAAAGTTCCCGAGAGCCGATACGATTCAAAGGCCATTAACGAAATCGACAGATTCATTTTTCACAAACTGGAAATCGAAGGTCTTTCGCCATCTCCCGAAGCGAATCCGGAGTTGCTGCTACGGCGCGTATCGCTGGATCTCACCGGCCTTCCTCCCACAATTGATGAGATCGATCGTTTCGTGAACGACAAATCAACCAATGCTTATGAAAAACAGGTTGATCGCCTGTTGAATAGTGAACCATACGGAGAGAAAATGGCGGTCGACTGGCTTGATCTCGCACGTTTCGCGGATTCGCATGGCTATACCGTTGACAGGCTTCGCGATATGTCGCCCTATCGTGACTGGGTAATTCAGGCGTTCAATAAGAATTATCCGTACGATAAGTTCATTCAATGGCAATTAGCCGGCGACATGATGCCGCATGCGACGAAGGAGATGAAGTTGGCGACGGCATTCAATCGCAACCATGCACAAAACATGGAAGGCGGTATCATCGACGAAGAGTTTCAAACGGAATACGTAGTGGATCGGACGAATACATTGGGTGAGGCATTTTTAGGACTGTCGGTGGGATGCGCCCGGTGCCACGATCACAAGTTTGATCCGATCTCTCAAAAGAATTATTACGAGCTCTTCAGCTTTTTCAATAACATTCCGGAGGCAGGACAAATTTCCTGGGATGATGCCATGCCTGGCCCTACGTTGCTGTTGCCGACGGAGCAGCAGGAGAAAATTCTGGCATTTCTAAAAAAGGGTGTGGAGGATAAAGAGCTAAAACTAAAGGACGCTGAACGCTCGGCAGCATCCGGGTTCGACGCCTGGTACGCAACCCACCCTGTTCATAAGATGTCGAAAGAAAGAATGCCCCGCGCAGGTCTCATAGGCCATTACACTTTTGATGTGGGATCTCTCCGCAACAATAAGGATCCTGGCGAAGTTGGTACGATGCGTCTTGCCAATGGCCCTGAGCTCCCTGCATTCGAGGCTCGCGGTACTGGTAAGGCATTGAAGCTGAATGGCGATGCCTGGCTCGACTTGGGCCAGGTGGGACGCTTTAGAAGGAGCGACGCGTTTAGTGTAGGCCTCTCCGTGTACATTCCCAGGGATTTGAAGGAAGGTGTGATCTTCCATAAGTCCACGATGGAAAGACACTTTAATTATCGCGGTTATGACTTGTACCTGAAAGACAACAAGCTTCGTCTCAGCGTATCGCATACCGCGCCCGCGAATGCAATTCGGAAATTCACCATAGAAGATGTACCGCGTGACTCATGGGTGCATTTGATGATGACTTATGATGGCTCATCACATGCAAAAGGTTTGCATTTCTACCAGGATGGTAAAGAAGTTTCGATGGCGACGGTTGCTGATAACCTTACCAAAGATATCCTGCTATACCAGGGACAGCCTGGTTTGCAAATTGGTGCCTGGGACAGAGGATGGGGTCTCAAAGATGGCAAGGTGGACGATATCATCGTTTATAACCGTGAAATAACGCCACTCGAAGTGAAGATTATTGCGGGGAAAGAATCATGGTTATCCATTGCCGCAAAACTTGATAACCGCGACCAGGATTTGTTGAACGATCTGAAAGCATACTATGTCTCTGCGGTAAACACGGAGGTTGCTACTTCGCTTCAGGAGCTCAATGCCGTTCGAAGGGCGCAGGCAGATTCAGCCGAATCGGTACAGGAGATCATGGTGATGGAAGAAATGCCAACGCCCCGAAAGACGCACATCCTGATGCGGGGTAATTATGACGCATTTGGTGAAGCCGTCGTGGCTAATACGCCGGCTTCGATATTACCATTTCCAGCGAATCTTCCGAGGAACAGGCTTGGCCTTGCCCGGTGGCTGACGCAGGTTGATCACCCACTGACTGCCCGAGTTGCTGTGAATCGCTTTTGGCAGAGTTACTTTGGAACCGGCATCGTAAAGACTGCGGAGGATTTTGGAAATCAAGGTGAATTGCCCAGTCATCCGGAGTTACTGGACTGGCTGGCGATAACTTTTCGCGACAACGGCTGGGATATACGAAAAATGCAAAAACTTATCGTGATGTCGGCTACCTACCGGCAGGACTCGCGCGCGACCCAGGAAGCGAAGACTAGAGATCCTCAGAACAGACTGTTGTCCTGCGGTCCGACAAACCGCCTGTCCGCCGAGATGATCAGAGACAACGCACTTGCGGCCAGTGGCCTGCTTACGAAACAAATTGGCGGGAAGAGCATTAAGCCGTATCAGCCGGAAGGTCTTTGGGAGATCAACAACACGCGTTATGTTCCGGATACAGGGAAGGCGGTGTACAAAAGAAGTCTGTATGTGATTGTGAAACGCACGGTACCCAATCCCACGCTGGCAACTTTTGACGCACCCAGTCGAAGTTATTGCCTTGTGCGCCGGCAAAAAACCAACACACCGCTCCAGTCTCTGGTTACGTTGAACGATCCAACATTTGTCGAAGCAGCCCGTGTGCTGGGCGAGCGAATGACCAAAGAGAATGATGCAAGAGATGGCATCGTCACGGCCTATCGCCGCCTTACCGGTCAAACTCCTGGTGAGCGGGAAATTGATCTCCTGCTGGAACTGCGGCATGTTGAATACGAGAAATTCCGCGCTCATCCCGAAAAGGCAAAGGGATGGTTAACGACCGGGCAATACGTTGTCGATCGCGAACTTGATAGACCGCTGGTTGCTGCGAATACCGTTGTGGCCAGCACCATCATGAACTCAGATGCCACACTAACCAAAAGATGATGTCTATGGCACATTCACATCACGATGAAGAATTCAGATTGAATACGCCCGATGCAGCCCTTCTAAACAGGCGACTGGATCGGCGGAATTTTCTGATGAAGACGTCTCTTGGCCTGGGCGCATTGGCAACGGGAAGCCTACTGGGCCTGGACGCGCTACGCGCCAGGTCCGCACCATCTTTGGGCATGGAAGAAGCATCTTCGGAGGATGCGCTGCTGGCTGCAATTCCCCACATCGCGCCAAGAGCCAAGCGTGTGGTCTACCTTTTTATGGCCGGTGGGCCTTCGCAGTTCGAAACGTTTGACTATAAACCAGCACTGTTTGATCTCGCCGGGCAGAACCTCCCTGAGTCCATCAGAAAGGGGCAACGACTTACGGGCATGAGCGCCAGTCAGGCTGCCTTACCTATGGTGCCATCCATATATAAGTTTGACAAATACGGCAAGACACAAACCTGGGTAAGCGAATTATTACCACACACGGCGAATGTGGTGGATGAGCTTTGCATCGTGAAGTCGCTTTATTCTGAGGCCATCAATCATGATCCCGCCATTACCTTTTTTCAAACGGGTAATCAGCTGGCCGGCAGACCTAGTATTGGTTCATGGGTCAGTTATGGTCTCGGGTCTGACAATAAAAATCTACCCTCCTTCATTGTCCTGGTGTCAAAGAACGCACCGCAGGATCAACCTTTGTACGCGCGACTATGGGGCAACGGGTTCTTGCCGACTCGTCACCAGGGCGTGCAATTCCGGTCTGGTAAAGATCCTGTTTTGTATCTCAACAACCCTGAAGGTTACGATGGTGCCGATCGAAAGGAAATGCTGGGCTATCTCGGTAAACTGAATCGCATGCAAAATGATTCTTTCGGAGATCAGGAAATTGACAACCGCATTGCTCAGTATGAAATGGCCTTCAGGATGCAGACTTCAGTGCCCGATGTCATTGATGTGTCGAACGAAACCGAGGAGGTATTTGATCTCTACGGTCCGGGAAGTCGCGATGCAGGGACCTATGCGGCTAACTGCATTCTCGCTCGCAAACTACTGGAGAAGGATGTAAAGTTTGTGCAGCTTTATCACCAGGGCTGGGACCAGCATGGTGGTCTTCCTAAAAATATCGCCAGGCAATGCAAAGATACTGATCAGGCAACGGCCGCCCTGGTGGTTGACTTGAAACGTCGTGGATTACTGGAGGACACACTGGTGATCTGGGGCGGAGAGTTTGGTCGCACGGTATATTCTCAGGGAAAGCTAACGGCAACGGATTATGGTCGCGACCATCATCCGCGATGTTTTACGATGTGGATGGCTGGCGCCGGAGTGAAGGCTGGTATATCGTACGGTGAAACGGACGACTTCAGCTACAACATCATTAAGGATCCGGTTCACGTGCACGATTTTCAGGCGACGCTCATGCATCTGCTGGGCATTGACCATGAGCGGCTGACGTATAAGTTCCAGGGCCGCAGATTTCGCCTGACGGACGTCCATGGAAAAGTGGTGAATGCCATCTTATCCTAGTACGTCGTAACAAAAATAACCGTACTTTCATTTTTACTTGAATCCGCGCCTGGCATACTTTTTTCAATGCTCTTAACGAATTCTCAATGTCAATTATTTTTGCTACGACGTACTAGTCAGTAAGACCGATGGAGATGGTCACCTTTCTCGGCCGATTGCATCCGATGGTAGTTCACTTGCCCATCGGATTTTTACTCATGGCATCGGCTTTTGATCTGATGAGCTATCGCGCCAGGTATCGATACTTGCGAAATGCCGTCGCTCCGGCATTGTTCGCAGGCTTCGTATCCGCAGTGGTAGCCTGTGTGTTCGGCTACCTCTTGTCTCTTAGCGGATCGTACGACGAGGTCATACTTGAAAGCCACAGAAATGCGGGCATTTTACTGGCTGTGGCATCAGGCGTGTGGTGGGCAATTGTTACCAGTTTGTTCTCGGGCAATGTCGTCGTAGGTCATCGATTCACAACTGTATACGGTTTCGCCGTCGTAGTGGTCCTGGGCTATGCGGGTCATCAGGGCGGCAGCCTTACGCATGGCAGCGACTACCTTTCCTTTGTGGAGTCAGATAAGCCGAAACGCCCGAAACCACTGACGGTAGCAGATGCGCTTGTGTTTGATGATGTCGTGTTGCCAATACTGGAGCGCAAATGCGAAGGTTGTCATAACCGGGGCAAGCGAAAAGGAGATTTGATTATGAGCAGCTATGCCGACCTGATGAAGGGAGGTGAGAACGGTGTAGTGATAGTAGCGGGAAGTTTGAAGAATAGTGAACTCTACCGCCGCATAACGTTGGATCCCGAACATGAAGACTTCATGCCCACAGATGGAAAGAAACCGCTGACAAATGAAGAAACCAACGTGATTAAGTGGTGGATCGAGACGGCGCAGGCAGCTAATGACAGAAAGTTTGCTTCTATTGAAGGTAACGAAGAGATGCTGCCTGTTGTTACCGCCATGCTTGGACTAGACGAGGTCACAGGTTTAACCAGAGTGGAGGCCATCAACACCAGGCAACCTAATCCCGATCTCCCGATGTCAGTCGACATGAGCGCTGTGGATAACCTGCGGAAAAAGGGAATGATGGTGCGCGTGATGTTGCATGCGCCGGTGATGTTGGATATTGCGCTGCCGGCACACAGTGGCATTGGCATGAATTCGCTTGAAGATGGACTTCGTTCAGTTGCGCAGAACGTTGTCTGGCTGAATCTTTCGGAGAATGATCTGGCAGCATCGGACCTGAAGGTGTTGAAAGAAATGCGTAACCTGGAAAAGCTTCGCCTGGAACGCAATCCGGTCGGCGATGATTTGGTCGACATCTTGAATGACCTGAAGCAGCTTGAAGCCTTGAATATTAACGACACGAAAGTCACTGATAGAGGATACTTGAAATTGAAAGAGCACCCGTCACTGAAGCGTATCTTCAGGTGGTCTTCAAGGCCTGGTGCGGCGGAGTAAAATCAGCGACGTGACCCAAGATGCCAGAGCGGCAGGATGGTATCATTAATCCACACGATGCGTAAAGGTCGTTGCCACTAAATTAGAACCAAATATGGATATCTTTAAATAGCTAATTCAATTGACACCCATGAAAAAGTCCGCTTACGCCATCCTACTGGTACTTTGTGCAGTCATTGCAAACGCACAGCAGTCAAAATTCGACGGCCTGGATATGAACCTGAGTAACTTATCCAGGTTGTCCGATGCCAAAACCCGTTCTATAAGTCCTGAAAATTTCACAGGTGAAAAAGGAAAGGGCGCTACCGCAGATCCAATTAAGCAAAAGGGCCAGCGCAATGTGGCGAATGCTGCCAACGAAGCAGATGAACTCGGTGTGGGCTGGAAAGTAAATCCTTTTATCATTATCAATCCGAAAGAAACGTTTACCATTGCCGAAATAGAAGGTTCCGGTTCTATCCAACACATCTGGATGACGCCTACCGGCAATTGGCAATTCTCTGTCGTTCGCTTCTATTGGGATGACGAAAAGACTCCTTCCGTTGAGGCGCCCATAGGAGCATTCTTCGGTATGGCATGGAATCAATACGCGCCACTGAACTCACTTGCCATGACCGTGAATCCTGGCAGTGCTTTTAATAGCTACTGGAAAATGCCGTTTCGGAAGAAATGTAAGATCACGGTGGAGAACATAAATCCGGATGAACCCATGCGTCTCTACTATCAGGTAGACTATACGTTGACCACCGTAGGAGATGATGAGGCGTACTTCCACGCACAGTATCGCCGTTCCAATCCAAATAAAGGTTCATTGCATACCATTCTGGATGGCGTGAAGGGAAAAGGGCAATATGTAGGTACCTATATGGGCCTTGGCACGCGCAACAATGGATGGTGGGGTGAAGGTGAAATCAAATTCTTTATGGATGGTGATAAAGACAACGCGACGATCGTCGGAACGGGCACAGAAGATTATTTCTGCGGATCCTACAATTTTGAGAATAAGGCGAAAAAGCAGTACGAAGAATATAGCACGCCATATGCAGGATTACACCAGGTAATACGGCCTGATGGATTATATATCTCTCAACAGCGATTTGGCATGTATCGCTGGCATATACAGGATCCGATTCGTTTCGATTCAGATTTGAAAGTTACCATTCAGGACCTGGGCTGGCGTCAGGGAGGTTATCTCCCGCAGGAATCCGACATTATAACGGTGGCCTACTGGTACCAGCGTGAACCACATGGTGCGTTTCCAAAGCTTCCGGAGAAGACGGAAATAGAGATTCACTAGGCAGCGCTGTTCATTAACGTCTCGGTACGGTTCAAAAGTGCCTTGAATCAAGTCTGACGTTGCATTTTGAATTTTCTCAGAGTTGTCGGCAAATGACGACCGAATACTATTGCTCTTTAATGATCTTTTTATAAGATACTCCGCTCTCAGTCGCAATGCGGATAATGTAAACACCGGCGGGATACCCTGCCAACGAATAATCAACCGTCTCATTTCCGCCAAGATCATAAGTGCGCATCGCTTTACCATTGACATCCGTAATGGTTACGGACAGGTTGTCAGCATCGCCGGTAGTTTCAATTCTCAATGTTTCCTTCACCGGATTGGGAAAAACAGAAATGCCATCCCCGAAAGTCTCAACGCCCATGATTATAACAATAGCCTCGTCACTAAATTCACTCGTACAACCGTCGATGGTAACGTTTACTTTGTAGCTACTGTCTTCAGAAGGCGTGAAGGTTTGGCTTGTCGCATTTGAAATGGCCACTTCCTGTTCAAACCACTGATTCCCCAAATTTGCACTTGAGTTCAGCACCGGTTGTCCGACGTCCAATCCGGTCAATGTGATTGAAGGTTTAACAGGTAAAATGCAGAACGTTTGCCAGGTTTGTGCGGCATTGTAGAAATCATCTCCCGCTTGTTCAAAGCTGATTTGTACTGTTCCCGGTTTCGTAATTGTGGCCGTGTGATCTTCAATTGCCAGTTCGTCTCCGCTTGTTATGACTATGGGTAAGCCCGAAGATGCAGCTGCGATGATTTGAAATGGTACATCCCCGAGAGTCTTGTCGGTAATTGAAGTAAATGTTATCTGTTGATCGAACTTTGTGAATTCAGCTTTGAAAAGCTCAACCCCAAAATCAGGATGAGGCGCTGTAAAGTAAAGCGAATTATCCATGGCTATCATTTCCAGCGGCTCCAGGTCAGATACTTTAGACGTTGCTGACGCTGTTCCATTCGTTCGCCATAGTTCACCATTTGCCTTAAAATAGACTATCCCATTTTTTAGCGCTGTAAACATCGACGGATCAGAGCTTTGGATGCCAGGGGCAATGTCGATGAAATAGGTACCTTCCGCAGTTCCATCGCTTATCCAAAGTTCACTGCCGTGTACGCCGTCATCGGCAACAAAAAATAGTTTACTGCCAACTGCCGTAAAATTACCCGGAAAACGAAGCCTGTCATTGCCGGGTATAATATCCTTGACCGTTTTGGTGCCCGGGGTTGTTCCATCCGTCTTCCACAATGTCCATCCTTTGGCTTCATCGTATGCGTTAAAAAGAACCACCGTCCCCAGGGACGTAAAATCTTTAGCGTCCGAACCTATGGGACCTGCAACTATATCGGCCAAGAGATTTGTTCCTTGCTCGGTTCCATCCGTTATCCACACTTCCCTCCCGGAATCACTTGTTGTCGCACTGAAAATAACTTTGTCACTTAAGGTAGAAAAGTGCGACGGTTTGGAATCTGAAGTACCCAGGCTGATGTCTTTCAATAGCAAAGTTCCGGCTGGCGTGCCATCGCTTGTCCATAATTCGGACCCATGCGCAGACTCATTGCCATCAAAAACAAATTTTGAACCCATGACGATGCCCTTGCCCGAAACGCCGCTTGTCGATCCCGGATAAATGTCTTTAAGTACCTGCGTGCCGCTTTCTGTTCCGTCAGTCACCCAAAATTCGGTTCCCTTCTCGGTCGGCCCACCATAGTCAAAAAGCGCAAAAAGCATTTTATTGCCGAGTGTATAATAAGTTTCGTTCAAGCTAAATCCAAACAGGTCATTGGTTAAGTCTTTAACAACCGTAACCGGTTGTGAGGATCCATTCGTTTTATACAGCTTTCGCTCTTTCAAGTAGATAAGGTCTTTATCGGTGCTTCCCAGGAAGAAAGGCGTGCCACTTTCAAAATCAAATTTTATAGACGTACCTGCTTCTGTTCCATCACTTGTAAAGAGATCTGAGTTGAAGTCGGCTTGAGTCGAGGCGATGAAATAAAGTTTATCGTCATTGATTGCCAGGCGCGCGCTCTTAAAAATAAAAGCATTCCCAGTGGAGGTCGTGGGCTTAAGTATCGAAGTCCCGTTTTCAGTTCCATCCGTGCTCCAAATTTGACTTCCGTACAGGTCATCATTGGCCAGGAAGTAAACGCGATTCTTAAATGTTGCCCACGCCCGTGGCGCTGAGTTTTCGATGCCCGGATTGATGTCTTTTAGCAGTGCAACGCTCTCGCGCGTGTCGTTGTCACTTATTCCGAGTTCCGTGCCGACAGTAGCGTCATAGTATTGCAGGACCAGTCTGTTATCCAAAACGGGAATTTCACGAAATATTGAAATTTCTCCCAGAGTACCATTCATGACGGTCGTCTCTACCGTTGAGCCGTCAAATTTTAATAACCGATTTGAATTCGTTGCAAAGTCATAGCCAAACCCGTAAAAATTGTTTTCAATAATGGCAGAAGCCTCGACATGCCCGCTTGCCAAGATTGTTGTGCCCGCATCAGTACCATCTGTTATCCAGGTAGTGCCATAGGTGGTAAATATCAATTTATCATTAAACTTAAATAGCGACTGAACGTTGCTATTGCCGAAGTCCTTAAATGCAGTTGTCCCGCCAGGTGTTCCGTCGCTTGACCACAACGAGTTGTTGTAATCAGTTTGATCGGCAACCGCGAACTGTACTGTGTTGCCGAAGTTTTCCGAATCAAGTATGAACGCGTTCTCCAGGAGCTTTTCTGTTGTCCCAGATGCAACATTGAACCCCCATAATTCAAACTTATTTTGACTTGTATTAAGGAGATTGAAGAAAAAATGTGTGTCGGAAGACATAGTCGCATCGAAATTATAATGATCTGGAGAGTTCAGCGTAGTTACTAAAGTGGTTCCGTTGGCCGATCCGTCGCTTTTCCAAATTTCCATTTGATCATCTGCATCATGATCCGTTAGAAAATACACCGTGGTGCCGAAAAATCCCAAAATGTTGATGAGGCCCGCAGCTCCCGGGGTCACATCCTTCACCAACTTCGTGCCGTTGGCAGTCCCATCAGAAGCCCAAAGCTCAGATCCGTTTGATGCATCACGTCCAATGAAATAAACAATGCCGTTGCCGTTACAGAACAGCGGTCCGCCAAGACCATAGTCAAAGCCTTTGTAAATGTCTTTCAGGAGAATTGTCCCATCTGCTGTCCCATCGGTCCGCCATAATTCCCTTCCCTTGTCCGTGGTGGCGTCAAAAAAAAGATTGTCCCCACAACTGCAAAATCTTTCAGAGTAGTCATTTATCGCACTGAATTGCGACGGATACGCATTGATGTCCTTTACCAAAGAAACTTGAGCCCGTAATGAGGCCGTGCTCAAAAATAGCAGCATCAGAATTCTGACGATTTTTGGTATAGTCCTTTTCATAGATTAAGGGATCCAGAGTTGAACGGGTGATATGACCTTTAGAGCTTACGATCTTACAGGATTGGTGCTATGGTTCTTTTAGCATTATTGGTCTCTCAATTCATCCACACAACCATTTTATGTCAACCAACAAGCTGACGGCTAAAAAACCCCGGTCTTTTCATAGAAATTAGCCCGGCTCTTAATACGCTGATAACCAATAGTGTAACCAGGATCCATTGATATTTGGCCTGAGAGGAAGGCCGAACCGAACTCGACATAGTAACAGGAATAGCCACAACGTTGACAACTTTTTTCAGTAGACAATAAGGTACAATTTTTTCTGCTTAATCGAATCCGTTATGCCGGTTTTTGGCGTAATTCGTGGGGGAAATTTTCGGTTGTTATGCCCAACTCCTCACGCATCCTCCTAATAAGTGCCAGCCTCACATTTCTTCATTTCGGCGCGGCTGGATATTCCCACATAAATATGATTCGCGACACAACCGTAGAGGCTAAAGGCGACTCCATCTACCTTGATGCTGATGAAATGGCGCAATATCCAGGTGGGATGGACGCCCTTGCGGCGTTCCTCGCAAACAAGGTTCAATACCCAGCCCGTGCCCGTACGCGGGGAGATCAAGGTTCGGTTTTCGTCTCCTTCATAGTCGAAAAAGACGGAACGCTATCTGACATTAAAATCGCTAAGGGAATCTCGGAGGAGCTTGACCAGGAGTCTATCAGGGTAGTTCGACTCTTTCCGCCTTGGATACCGGGCAAAAAAGATGGAATAGTTGCCCGAACAAGATTTGTGCTGCCAATAAAGTACAAACTTCAGGAAGTCAAGAAACTCAGACGAAGAGATTGGCATTAAAAGCTTAACAACCTGGAAATATTCTTTAAAATCGGAATGTGCAATTCGATGCCGGGTCATATTATCAATGGGCTGACCAAGGGCATTCGTGATCGAAATCTTAAATTTGCCGGCGGGTAGCCCTGACGATATGGCGCAGCAATTACTCCAGCGACCCTATGGTGCCGTGCAACTTCAGTGTTTATCGGCGGCACCAATGTTAACGTAACGGGTACGGAACGGTTTAATGATGCGGCTTCAATGAACGCTCTTGCACGTCGCCCGCAACACACACGCTAATCATCGAGCAACGTACGATCCAAAAGAGTACTACATCAGCTGCCTGCTCATTGCTGTCTAATCAAACGAACGTCGATTGCTTTGTCACTCAGCATGCCCCTTAATTGTTCAGGATCGCCATCCCGAAACAACAAAACACCAGTCCATATCGGTGAGTTTGGAGGATAATGCCACCGAATAGAAATTGAATCTCCTTTCAAACTATAAGTTCCATAATATCGGTCGCGATAGTCATTGAAGTCGAACACCAGTTCGTTATCGTAGTCAAAATATATCGTCGTTGGTGAAATGACCTTTTGGCCGTTCAATGAGTCCGCGTTCTGATTTAACGCCCTGAACTTTCCATACATCGACGGTTTCTTTTTTGCACTCATAACCAACAACAAAGGGATTACCAGAAGCAAGATTGCAGTGGCTATCCAGTTCCTTTTTCTCTCTGAAGGGGAGAATATACTTTTAAGAAGAGTGATATTCTTATAGCCGAAATAGCAACACGTGAGCAGCAGGAAGATTGCATGTATCAGCACGGGAAGGGGCAGTGAATAGAAGTAGTCGATCAGAACGGTGTTAACGAGGATGGGAATCAACACGATAGCGCCCGGCACATAATGGCGGTTACGACAGTAGCTGACTGTGGAATCCACTGGTAGAAAAAGCGGTTGGCGATGCGGTGAAAAATTAGTCCAACGGTAATCCCTGAAAGCAGGGCGATACAGAAATTAGACAGTTTTGATTTAGATGATAATCCTGCAGTTTCAGATGACATAGGTTCGACGTTTTATGTCCGAAAACTGCTGAATGGACCGCGGTTTGTCGCCCCGTTGGATCCAGGAGAACAGGTTTGATCAACTTTAAGCGTACCGCCTGGGCTTGATCTCAGGCTGGCGAGGCAACATCACTGTTTGCGGCACCTCTTGCAACGTACTGGCTCGGCGACAAACCCGTGTGCTTCTTAAAGGCGTTGTTGAAAGTCGTCTTCGAACGGAAGCCGGCTTCATATGCTATTCCTAGCATGGACAGCGCCTTGACCCTGGTAGTGAGCAACTGCTTGGCTTCTTCTACCCGGTACCGGTTTACAAAGGCATAGAAGTTTTCACCAAAACCGGTATTCAACAAGTAAGATAGTGAGTGAGTAGAGAGTCCGGCTTCGTCTGCCAGCATAGGCAATGAAAGTTCGGGGTCAAGAAACAATTTCTTTCGAACCATAAGGTCCTCTACCCGGACCTTAAATGTTTCAAGTTCTTCTTCGCTCAACCTCAGAGAGGTGACCGTATTCTGGGATGGGTAATTCAGGGATTGAATTTCATCGCGATGCTTCTGTGAATAAGGAAATAGCTCACGCTGTGTAATAGAGAAGTAGGTCACGGCCATGGCGACCACCAGGTAACCCAGAGGGGCAATGTCCGTCAGCCATGATGAATGAAACAGCCACGTTCCGATCCACAATATGATGGCGGCTGCAATGGCGATGAGAAACCATTGTACCCAGACAAGATCCGTCGTTGTCACGTCGGCTGAGTAAACTTTTAAAGTTCGTCTGTATTTTGCGAGGCGGCGAAAAGAGAAGATCCAGTAGATAAGAAGCTGGGCTCTTAAAAAGACCATAAGGAATACACCTATCCAACGGAATGCTGTCGGTGAAATGAGCTGTTCAGGAAGCAGTTGCTGCAAACCGATGATGAGACCGGATCCGAAAACAGCAAGGGGTATGAAATGGATCAGGTCCGTTCTGGTGGCCTGGTAGTTGGCAGTCGTGAATGCCACGATTGCCAGGTATAAAGTGGGGGCTATGACAAACCTCGGGATCTCGAAAACAATCTGAAGCGCTATGTTATTGTCGAGAAGTGCCTGACCTTCAAGGGATTTATGGATTAGGGCCAATGCGAAAGCGAAGAAAAGTACTCCCATCCAGCGGCTCGCCTGCTGATTTTCGCGTGGACTAACTAGAGTTAGCTGGCATCCTGAGAGTAAAATTCCCGCGGCCAGCAGCATGGTAACAGACTGCACCGCCCCCAACGGATGGTGGAGTGGCAACGGTCTGGCCGTTACCGATGGCCGATAACGGCAGCTTAAAGTTTGGATTAATGTCTAGCGCATACTGTTTTGTTTTGGCGCAACGAGAGGGTAAAACTGTCTACTCAGTTCTTAGCTTATCCACCGGATTGGCCATCGCCGCGTTGAATGACTTCATACTAACAACGGCCAGGGCGAGCGCCAATACCATTACCCCCGGCACAGCAAACAGCCACCATTGAACCTCGACGTGATTCTTGAAATTCGTAAGCCATTCGTTGACTCCGTACCTGGCAATGGGCACCGCCAACGCGAACGATACCGCAATGAGGGCAACATACTCACGTGAAAACATCATAATAATATTGCCCACGCTTGCACCGAGTGTTTTTCGTACCGCGATCTCCTTTCCTTTCTTGTTGGCGATGAACGTTATCAGTCCATACAAGCCCAAACATCCGATAAGGACAAACATCGCCGAAAAGATCTGGAACAGCCGCGAGTACTTCAGCTCCTGTTCATAGAACATGGCAATGTTGTCATCCATAAAACGAAACTGGAAGGCATGTTCCGGATAGATCAATTTCCATTGCCGTTCCAGTTTCGTAAGCGCATCAGCCATGCGCTGACCGGATGCAAGATCGAGCCTTACGCTCACCTGACGAAAGCGATCGATACTGGCGTCCAATGCGATGTTGTCGACGCGCTCCTTTAATGAATTGCCGTAGTAATCGTTGATCACTCCGACTACGTGAACCATTTCGCCACCACCAATCTTCAGCTCTGCACCCACAATATCAGGCGGATGATTGTACCCTAGATTTTTCATCAAGGTTTCGTTCACTAGAATATTTCGGCTCGAATCAGCTGGCGTAAGATTTCGTCCGGCAATCAATTTGATGCCGTACAGGTCCAGAAAATGTTCGTCCACCGCTGAGTATTCATAGTTCTGATAATCCTGCACATCATTTGCATCCGGCTTACCAATATTGCGCGACGATCGGTTGCGATCTACACCTGACGGCAACGTGAAGCTTTTAGCAACGTTCTCTACGAAGGGCAGTCTCCTCAATTCTGTTTCGAATGAATTCAGCAAAGACGGATCGCTGTTTAACAACCGGATGCTGACCACAACGGCATTTCGATCGAAGCCCATGTCGACGTTTTTGAAGAATTCCATTTGAGCGACAACGATAAAAGTAGCGACAGCCAGCACCTGTGTTGCCGTGAATTGAATCACAACGAGGAATTTTCGAAGACTGACACCCACGATGCGTCCTGTGTTGAATTGGTTTTTAATGGCAGTGATTGGATTGAACCTGGAGATCAACATTGCCGGATAAAGTCCCGCACAAATGGTCATCGTCGCGATGATCGTTGACAAGGTGATCCACAGGAACGGATCAAAGAAATTTATCTTTACCTGCAGCCCAAGCATCGAAGTCAGCGACGGCATGGACAATGCGACAAGGGCTAGCGCCGCCATGGCTGCAATGAGCACAATGATCAGCGTCTCCGCAAGAACCTGGATGACGAGATTTTTCTGACTACTTCCCATGATCTTGCGCATGCCGATCTCTTTCGAACGCAACGTCGACTGGGCGGTTGACAGATTCACGTAGTTGATACAACCCACAACCAAAAGGCAAAGTGCAATCAGCTCGAGCGCAAAAATAGTATTGTGTGTAATCGTTCGTTTGCTGAACGTGCCAAAGCTCGGATCGAAGTGTACTTCGCTTAGCGGTTGCAGTAAGTAGTGACGATACGTAGACAAATCTTTTCCAACGTTCGCTGCGTGTAATTTGGCCATCTGGTCTTCAACGTCTTTCACCTTCACTCCGTCCTGGAGAACAACGTAAATCGAATGTCCATCATTCACGCTTACCCAGTCCGACATACGCTCCTTGAAAATAAGCGGCATCGATGAATAGGACACCAGCAACCTGAAGGGAAAATCGGTGTTCGAAGGAAAATCCTCGATGACACCCGTGATCTTGAAATCAAAAGCTTTATGAAAACGAAGTGTCTGACCGATGGGGTTTGCCTCTCCGAAATATTTTTTGGCAATGGCACTGGTAATCACAAGACTGCTGGGTTCACTTAGCGATGTCTTCGGGTCGCCTGAAATCCATTTTATCGGACTGTCTGCAAAATCGAATACATCGAAGAATTCCGGCTCCACGGTGACGACGCCTCCCTCTTCAACAAACGTCCTCTCGAACTTACCATCCGCGCTAAGGATATCGACGTTCGTTCCACCCAGGTACTCCAGCTTCGTCATCTTCCTGATGGAGGAAATATCCTTCATTGCGGGCGGGATGGCGTAAGGGATGCCGGTGCGGAATTCTGACAGGTCGTCGCCGCTCACTCTCACCATCCTGTAAATATTCTTATAACCCGTGTGGAATGTATCGAAGCTCAGTTCGAATCGGACGATCGAAATAATCGCTAACGCCGACGCGATGCCAATTACTAGTCCAAGAACATTAATGGCTGTCGTGCCTTTGTTGGCGAGCAGGCTTCGCTTCGCCATCTTGAAATAACTTCCGGTCATATGGTGAATTTGATAAGTTGGTCGTTTCCAGAAGAAAGCTTTGGCAAGAAATCCGATCACGCGCCATGAATATCTTCGCCGGGCACTGCTTGCTTTAAGACGTTTCGCATCATATAAAAACATCTCGTAGAGATCGCCTTTGATCTCTTCGGCGAGATGATCGGGAGCCAAACGCGCGATCAGCGTCTCGGCCCATTTCGGAGGTGTCGGATAAATTTCCATCAGATACCCGGAAGTTGTGCCCAGATCGCATTACGCACATTGCGCAGCTCTTGTAACGCCTGGCGACCGTAAGCGGTGAGTTGAAATAGTCGCTTCCGTCGTCCGCCACGCTCCGTAGAAGCGCCACCCATGCTCGATTTGACAAAACCCTTTTCTTCCAGTCTGTGCAGGGCGGCGTGCGCGGCACTGATTGTAATTACGCGGCCTGTTTGCGCTTCGAGCTCCTGGGTAATCGATACGCCATAGGCATTGGCACCGATGAGGGCAACCATGAGCAGCATAAGTTCCTCGAGTTCTCCAAGATAGATTCGTCCAGCCATGTGTGTGATTATCTCAACTTCTGTAGAACAAATTGCGGGCCGATGTAAAATCAGTGGATTTTACACGATACAGAAGGGCCTAGTGTACGGAAAATGAATTCAGGTGGCCGGGAGTGGACACCTATTCGGCCGCAGAAAGGCCATTCCGAATAACAAAGGATATGCTTACCGCTGAATGCCCGTTACGAACTACTACTATTTTTTCACGACCCTTCGTCGTACTACCATTCCGTCCTGTCGTTGCAGTACGACGATGTACAATCCAGCTTTTACCTGAGAAAGGTCGATCTGGACTGCCCTGAAAAGTTTGTCGTCAAAAGGTTTGCGCCACGCGTATCGACCAACGAAGCCACGACATTCTGATTGCTGACATCTTCTATGCGCAGATACGAGCCGGCCGGAACCGGGTAAACAGAGATGAGTTCATCGACCTCATCGGCGATCCCGGTAATATTCTTCACCAGTAACACGAAATGATCTGTCCGAAGTGTACAAGTTCACAGTGCACACCTTCAGAGTGATGGCGATTTAGCCACGAGGCCTTCCATACCACAAGCGGACAACGATGTCCGTAATAGGGCATCCGGAGCTTCCGTTTCACTTAAAACACTGTCATTATGTGCCCATTTCAATGGCACGGTCTTGGTAACTTCCGATGTACCAGCGATCTTCCAACGTGGCGATCGTTTTTACCAAACCGACTAACCTCATAGCCATGCTGCTTAACTACCTGAAGATCGCGATTCGTAACCTTGTCAGGTACAAAAGCTTCTCCTTCATAAATATCGCCGGTCTGGCCATTGGGATCAGCTGCACGTTGTTCATCGCGCTTTGGGTACAGGACGAACTGAGCTACGATGCCTTACATGCAGATGCCGATCGGATGTACCGCGTTAATATTCATCTGTCCGAGAGTGATATTAAAGCGGCGGTCACTTGCCCTCCCCTCGCTGAAGCCATGAAACAGGAGATCCCCGGCGTAGAAGACGCGATCAGAATAAGCATGCATTACGAGGCGCTGATGCAGGCAGGCGACCGGAAATTCGAAGAGTCACGGATCTATTACGCCGACGCGAACTTCTTTCGCTTCTTTTCTTTCGAACTCGTTAAGGGAGATCCTGATCAGGCATTAGCCGTTCCGGAAAACATCGTGCTAAGCGAAGCTATGGCCATGAAGTACTTCGGAACAATTGATGTGCTCGGTCGTACGATTCGGAAGGTCGACGAGAACAAGGACTTCACCATTTCCGGTGTCATGCGAAATACTCCCCACACCTCTCACCTGCAATTTGATTTCATAGAACCGATGTCCTTTCTGGCACGAACATATGGCGAGATTCGAGACCATGTATGGGATAGTTTTGTCTTGTACACATACGTGAAACTGGATCGTGAAGTGTCAGCTTCAGAACGTACGATGCTAAATAACCGCATCGGTCAACTTTTTCATAAGCATGAAAAGCACTTCAAGGGCAATCTCTTTCTACTGCCTGTGCGAGCAATACACTTCACGCCGGGTCTGCTTGCCGATATGCCCGGCATCAGCGATATCCAGTACGTCTACATCTTCAGCGTTGTGGGAATATTCATACTTATCGTGGCATGTATAAATTTCATGAGCCTCGCCACTGCCCGTTCGGCGCGTCGTGTCAAAGAAGTCGGTTTGAGAAAAGTAGCCGGTGCATATCGTTCCCAGATCATCTGGCAGTTTCTTGTTGAATCGATACTTATCACCCTGGTTGCCATGGTTATCGCTGTAACAATGACGAGTGCCGGATTACCTTACTTTAATGCGTTTGCCGGAAAGAGTATTGTGTTCAGTCCTGCAGATCCTTCACTTGTCATTAAACTGGTAGCCATCACGTTGGTAACCGGTATCCTGGCAGGAAGTTATCCGGCTCTGTTCCTCTCCGGGTTTATACCGGCAAAGGTGCTCAAAGGTGAACTCCGGAGCGGTGCATCAGGCACCTCGTTTCGAAACATCATGGTGGCTGCACAGTTCTGCGTGTCGATCATGTTGCTGGTTGGAACGGTTGTCGTCTTTCAGCAAATGCAGTTCATCAGCAACCGGAACATCGGCTACGACAAAGAGAACCTGTTATACATTCCGCTGAACGGCACGCTCGCCAGCGACCCAGAACGTCTGAGATCCATGTTGAATTCCCATGCGCAAATAAGCGCGTACACCTTCGTCTCCGAATTGCCCACGAACATTGTGAACGCTATCGCAAGTGTACAATGGGAAGGCAAAGATCCGGAGTCCGGGCCGCTGTTCACCATTATAGAAGTCGACGAGAACTTCATAAATATCTTCAAAACGAACCTGCTGACCGGCCGGTCGTTTTCCCAGGATGTAAAATCGGACACCTCTAACTTCATTGTGAATGAACGCGCGCTCGACGTCATGGGGATGACGAAAGACAACGCCGTGGGTCAGAAAATTTCCTTGTATGGAAGGGAAGGAACCATTGTCGGTGTACTGGAAAACTTCAATTTCAGGCCCGTTCACGCGTCCATCGAGCCAATGATCCTGCTAATGAACCCCGGATACGGAATGCTTGTGGTCAGGATTGAGCCGCATGCTTTAAAAACTTCTTTAAGCTATCTCGAAGATATCTGTCGCACACTGAACCCCGAGTACCCGTTTACCTATGCCTTCGTGGATCAGGATCTCGATAACCTGTATCGTTCCGAGCAAAAACTTGGAAAACTCTTCAGTCTGTTTGCGGGTCTTGGACTCTTAATTTCCTGCCTCGGATTATATGGTCTTTCTGCGTTCCTCGCTGAGCGCCGGACAAAAGAAATTGGTGTACGCAAGGTGCTGGGTGCAAATGTTATCGGCATCGCGTGGCTGATGTCAACCAACTTTACACGGCCCATTCTTGTGGCAGGCATGATAGCCATACCGTTGTCGTGGTACGCGATGAACCAATGGCTCGGAACCTTTGTGTACCGCATCGACATAAGCTGGATTGTGTTTACGCTCGCCTTCGGTGTATCGTTGTTGGTCGCGTGGCTAACCGTAAGTTATGAAACGCTGAAAGCCGCGTCGGCTAATCCGGTGCATTCGCTGAGAAATGAGTGAGAAATAGCTGTTGGCGTTTTCGCGCCGCTGGCTATTGCATAATGTGCGGATTTTTTAAAGCAGCGATGACGAATCCGGCGAAGGGTAAGCATCTGGCGAGCCGTGGCGGCATTGCGTCGTTAATCTCGCTTTATTTTTTTTGCCTCTTAACTCGAATGTAACGCTAAGGACAACATCACCAATGTTCGTTAATCGTCGTACCACATTCCGTCTCCGACCCGTTTCCGCGCGACGCTTGTTAAAACAAAAAAACCGCCAGAAAAACCCCGAAAAGGGCATTCTGACGGTCTATGTTGTAGCGGGGACAGGACTCGAACCTGTGACCTTTGGGTTATGAGCCCAACGAGCTACCAACTGCTCCACCCCGCGATATAACCTCATAACAAATTACCATGTGTATGGTTCCTTTATTTGAGGTTGGCAAAAGTATGTTAATGGGTGTTGAAAACCAAATTAAACCGACTATGCTCATACAAATGGATGCAAGACCCTGCTAGTCAATCGGTTAATGCGAAAATTCAAATTTCACCCGCCCGGGTGTTTTAGGATAGTTTTCTGAGGTGCAAACCCAAAAATTTCCGCCTGGCAGGCCTTGAATATTCATGCGGGCCATATCCGCGGCGATCCGCGAAACGCTCCCGCGTACAAAAAAATCACCCAATTCTGTAATTCACTAAACCACCAGATCTTTTGTGCGTAAGTTGTCTTTGAGGCCCCGGTAGAACTTTTGTCTACCGCAATGCATCAAACACCAAATGCACCCTTATGCTTAAAAACCTACTGAAGATTGCATTTCGCAACATCGTCAAAGATCGTACTTATAGTGCACTCAATATTTTTGGATTGACCATCGGCATCACATGCAGTCTCTTCCTGCTGATGTACATACTCGATGAGGTCAGCTACGACCGCTATCACAAAAATGCGGCGAATATCTACCGGGTCATTTCAAACATCAAAGAGCCGGACAACGCGTTCACCTGGGCGGTAGCGCAGATACCACTGGCCGACGAAATAAGAGACAACTATCCTGAGGTGGAGAATGCCGTACGTTTTTTCGGAACACGCAGAACCCTATATAAGAACGGTGACAAACAGTTTTACGAGCAGGAGTTCTATCTGGCAGATTCCACAGTTTTTGACATGTTTAGTTATACGTTCATCGGCGGTGATCCAGCCACCGCGTTGGACAATCCGTTTTCAATGGTGCTTACGGAAAAGACGGCCATCAAATATTTCGGCAGTGCGAATGCCGCGCTGGACCAATCGCTGCAAAATATTCAAAAGGAAGAGCACAAGATCACGGGCGTGATAAAGGACGTACCATTGAATTCCCACTTCAGATTTGATGGCCTGATCTCCAGACGCTCACAGCCCGGATATAACGGCTCATGGGGTAATTTTGGTGTTTTTACCTATCTCCAACTGCCTTCAGGCTATGACCTGAACAAGATGCAGGGCAGTCTTGACAAGGTTATCAAAGAAAAGGTGAACCCTATTTTTGATCAGTACAACATCAAGATCCGGTATGAGCTTCAGCCTATTGTCGACATACATCTTCATTCGAAAATTCAGGATGAAGCCGAGGGCGGAGGTGACATCTCATACATCTATATCTTTGGCGCTGTTGCGGCTTTTATGCTCATCATTGCGTGCATTAACTATATGAACCTTGCAACAGCGCGCTCGGCTAACCGCTCTAAAGAAGTTGGAATCCGCAAGGTAATGGGATCCCTTCGTCCTCAACTGATGTTGCAGTTCATCACAGAGTCGCTGATCATCGCGTGCCTGGCGTTGGTTGTGAGCATGATACTCATCTACGCATTGCTGCCCGGATTTAACACGTTGGCAAATAAGGAACTTCCATTTGGCTATATTTTGCAACCAGCTGTCCTGTTCAGCCTCATTGGCATCGTTCTCTTTGTGGGCGTCATTGGAGGAAGTTATCCCGCATTTTATTTATCAGGTTTCAATCCTGTCAGCGTATTGAAGGGTAAACTGGCGTCTCGCGGCGGAACGGTCATATTTCGGAAGGGACTTGTGGTTACACAGTTCGCGATATCGATCTTCATGCTGATCTCAACTTTGATAGTCTTCGACCAGCTGCAATATATCAGGAATAAAGATCTCGGCTTCGACAAATCACGAATCGTCCGTATCGAGATGACAGAGCAAGACATCCGCGCTAAAGAGAATGTGATCGTTGAAAGACTGAAACAAATATCCGGTGTTGCCAGTGTGGGCACCGCAAATGCGTCACCGGGTCAAGGTATCGGAAAAAACCTTTTTAAGGTCGAGAGTGAGGAGGGCAAACTTGAAGACCGCGGCATAGATCTTTATGGAGCGAGCTTTGATTTTGTGCAGGCGATGGGCATGTCGGTTGTTCAGGGACGCGACTTTTCGAGGGACGTTGCTTCGGATACAACGTATGCTGTATTGGTCAATGAAGCCATGGTCAGAAGGATGGCCTGGAAGAATCCCATTGGCAAGAAGTTCATCGCACCTAGCGAAGATCCCAAGAATACGTTTGAGAAACGAGTCGTCGGTGTGATAAAGGATTATCATCAGAATTCCTTGTACGACGCCATCGAACCGTTGATGATCATACTTGATAAAAACCATAATTACATCTTTGTCAGAACGGCCTCAGGCGATATCAAGAAATCGATGGCCGCTCTGGAGGCGGGATGGAAAGAGATATTTCCCAACAATGCTTTTGAATACGAATTCTTGGATCAGGATTTCAATTCTCAGTACAAAGCAGACGAAAAGCGAAGTCAGATCTTCACAGCTTTCTCCGGTTTGACTGTACTGATCGCTTGCCTTGGATTGCTTGGATTGTCAGCATTCACCACGCAGCAGCGCACAAAGGAGATTGGTGTTAGAAAAGTCATAGGGGCTTCAATGTCCAGCCTGGTCGTACTGGTGTCCCGCGAGTTTTTCCTGCTGGTAGGTATCGGTATGGTTCTGGCGTTTCCTGCGGCGTGGTACTTTACAGATAGCTGGCTGCAGAATTTCGCGTACCGCATCCAATTGGGAGGGGAGTGGCTTACCTTCGTCATGTCGGCAGTCATCGCCTTCGTGATCACCTTGCTCACGGTGGGGTACCATGTTGTAAGAGCTGCTTCCGCTAATCCTGTGCAGTCACTTCGCGACGAGTAATTACCGATCACCTCATGACTGAGTGCACGTCGCCAGGATATTGATTGCCTGGCATTCGTGAATAAATGGGCAATTCACTTAATGTATGGTTCCTGTGGCCAGGTGCGTCCGATTCGTTTCAACGCACGGTCAGGACCGGTCCACGTTCCCCCGTAGATAACTGACGGATCGGCGATAAGCCATTCAAAGTCGATTTCACTGAGACCGAACGCGTCATCTATTTGATAGGTGAAGTAGCCAACCACGGCGCCGACGTTGGGCTAGAAAAGCGACCAACAATTAATTTGTGAAGACAATCCTATGTTGAATTATGCAGGGACGCAAATTAAAAGCAGTGAGGTCATCGGTTACAACCCTAAGACCAAGGCGTTCTTCTCTTACGTCTACTCTAATATGGCGCCTGATCCGTGGCCCTACGAATGGGATCTTCAAGGAGAGAACATAGTTATATCGATTAAATCCGGCCCGATGGACGCCACGTTCCACGGCAAGTTTTCAGCCGATGGAAATGTCTTTTCGGGAGGGTGGCGACCTAATCCGGGAGCTGATGAAGTTACCAATGCG
>Ga0193752_1000287_pt1 | contig 53865 bp, 50 predicted proteins | sample H1c1metaG_FD_144924 | JGI IMG/M metagenome (GOLD analysis project Ga0193752, IMG submission 144924) | Soil microbial communities from a riparian zone of the East river system, Colorado, United States - H1c1 | ecosystem: Environmental > Terrestrial > Soil > Riparian zone | place: USA: East River...
GCTTACAACATTCAGCAGGCCGCGTGTTGTAAGCAATCATACCTGCACTGGCGTTCACAATTTTTCAGGCAAATGGGAATCTACATTTTCTCCCGGAGCAAAAGGTGAGAGCAAAGCAATCGGACTTTTCAATCTGGAGAAAAACGGAACCTACACCGGTACTTTTGTAACGGAGTTTGGGGACTATCGTTTTCTCGAAGGAGGCTACACCGATTGCGATGAAATCATGCTTTCGGTTTTCGACGGACAATTTGCGATGCTGTTCACGGCAAGGATGACTTACGATTCTATTCAAGGCGAATACTGGTCGGGAAAGTATTACCACGAAACATGGAAAGCAAAGCGCAACGACAATTTTGAGCTCCGCGATCCTGATCAGTTGACATGGGCGAAAGATTCCACGGATGTTGATTTTACGTTCAACGATCTCAACGGGAAGCCGGTGTCACTTTCGGATTACAGAGGGAAAGTGGTCATCATACAGATCATGGGAACATGGTGTCCGAATTGTTTGGATGAAACTGCATGGCTGCAGGAAGTTTACAAAAAATACAATAGACAAGGACTTGAAGTCATCGGACTTGCGTATGAACGTAAAGGGGATACGGCGACGCAGAACGCTGCAATCCGAAGAATACGAGATCGTTTTGGCGTGACGTATACATTGCTGAACACCGGGAAGAGCGGAAAGGATTCTGCATCGGCGAGCCTGCCTTTTGTCAATGGGATATTCTGTTTTCCAACCAGCATTTATATTGACCGAAGCGGAAATGTACGACGTATACATAGCGGGTACAACGGTCCGGCAACCGGTGCATATTACACACGTGATTCGGAAGCCGCATTGCGTTTCATTCAGCAGTTGCTTGCGGAAAAGCCAGCGGCGAAATAAAATTGCCACGAAGTCACAAAGCCGCTAAGGCGCACCAAGCAAATTTTTAAGTTGAGTATCATGTCGGTTCATCGTTATTTCCTGAAACTTGCTTACAACGGCACCCACTTTTCCGGCTGGCAGTTTCAACCCAATGCACCTACCGTACAGGAAGAACTCGAGAAAGCGATCTCGGCGTTGCTTCATGAAAAAACTACTGTGTATGGTTGCGGACGAACAGATGCCGGCGTGCACGCTTCAAAATACTATGCGCACATTGATGCAACACGCGATGATCTGCACACGGACGAAAAAGTTTTGTTTCGTCTCAACAAATCCATTCCGCATGGAATTGCCATCCAGGAAATACGCCTGATGCCGGAGAATGCGCATGCACGTTTCTCTGCGATCTCGCGGAGCTACGAGTATTACATCACGCGGACCAAAAAAGCGTTTGGTTACGATCTGGCCTGGGAATTTCATGAGCCGCTGAACATTGAACGCATGAATGAAGCCGCGAAAATTCTTTTGCAGCACGACGATTTTGTAGCGTTCAGCAAAACCGGAAATACGACGAGCACCACACTATGTAAACTCACGCATGCCGCGTGGAGCGAAACCGAAGATGGCCTGGTGTTCCGGATTTCGTCCAACCGTTTTTTACGCAACATGGTTCGCGCCATTGTTGGACAACTCGTGGAAGTGGGCACCGGCAAAATTCCGGTTGAACGCGTGAATGAAATTCTGCTTTCGAAGCAACAGCCAGTATCCGGATTTACGGTTCCGGCGAACGGACTTTTTTTAAGTGACGTAGTGTACAAACCGGAATTGAATCTCTAAGACGCAATTGCATGACCAACGCATTTCTCTTTGCGTGGAGCCCTGATGTATGGCCCTGGAATGATCTCGAAGAAAGTGTAGAAGAAGTCCGTCGCACCGGATCGTATTCGGATGAGTGGACGTGCGCCAGCCACAAAAAAGTAAAGTTGGGCGATCGCGCTTTTCTTGTGCGCGTGGGCAAAGAGCCGAAAGGAATTATGGGTTCGGGAATTATTTCTTCGGAACCATTTTTGGGCGCGCCGCGCAAAGGAAAAATTCTTCCACGCATGAAAGTGATGCTGAAGCTCGACGTGCTGCTGAACCCGGAGAAGGAACCCATCCTTACACTGGATTTGCTGAAAGTAGGACGCTTATCGAAACAGATGTGGACACCGCAATCATCAGGAATTATCGTCCGGCCAGAATTCGTGGAAGAACTGGAAGCCGTGTGGAAGGATTTTCTGAGGACACGAAAAAAATAACGGCATCACGGTAAAGTATCCGTTTAAACTTTTGACGTCATCGCTTCGTTGCGTTCCCATGACGGCAAATAAGTTGTAACTTTCTACTTCTTCCACAACAAATTCCATACGATGAAATCGAAATTACTGGCCGTTGCCTGCTCTTTGTTTTTTTCACTGGCGCAGGCGCAAATTGTTACGATCACCGATGCGGCATTCAAATCGGCGCTGATTGAAAAGAAAGTGGATCTAAACGGCAATGGTGAGATAGAGACCAGCGAAGCAGAGGCCGTGACTGTTCTGGATCTGAATGTAAAGTCCATCAAGAACCTCGATGGACTGGAAGCATTCGTCAACCTCATCGAGTTTCATTGCACAATGAACCAGCTGACAAAAATTGACGTCAGCAGGAACTTTGCACTGAAAGAACTCTACGTCGGAAGGAATAAACTCACAACTCTCGACGTAAGCAGAAATACGGTTTTGGTCAGACTGGATTGTTCCGAAAATAAACTCGGTAATCTTGACCTCAGCAAAAACGTTCTGCTGACCAAACTGGTTTGTTTTAAGAATCAACTGGCAAGCCTTGACCTGACCCACAATGTTGCGCTTGCAGAACTGGACTGCCAGGAAAATAAATTCACAGCACTGGACCTGGGCGGGAATACTTCGCTGGTAAAGCTGACCTGTTTCCGGAACAAACTCACGAACCTGGATGTCAGCAAAAACATTTTATTGCAAACGATCTATTGTACCGAGTGTGAACTCACGGCGCTTGATGTGAGTAAGAACATCAACCTGGTGGAGTTAAACTGCAAGTACAATCAACTGGCGAGCCTCGATGTGAGCGCGAACACTGCACTGAAATACCTGCGTTGTACGAAAAACAATCTCACCAGTCTCAACGTGAGCAATAACCCGGTATTGGAACAGCTGCAATGCGCGCTCAATCAAATTATTGCTTTGGATGTCAGCAAAAATTTATCCCTGAAAATGTTCAACTGCGCGGCAAATAATCTTTCCCGTTTGGATGTCAGTGCAAACACGAATTTGTTCCAGCTGGATTGCGATGAAAATCCAAAGCTGGATAAGATCTGTGTGAATACGGAACAGCGGCAACAACTGGAGAACGGAAAAATGAACTGGCGCAGGGATCAGGGTGTAGTATGGACCGTTGATTGCGCCGGCGAATAATTCTGTCGAAACATAACAAGCCCATGAATTCAGATCGGATTGGGCATCACACCTCCATTTTCCGTGACGGATAAATCAGTAATTTAGCCCTGATCATCGTATCCCAAACTCCCATGAAAAAACTTCTACTTTTTGCCGTTGCTTCGATTGGAACTCTTGCTGCTTCCGCTCAGTGCACAACGACGAATGCAACCAGCTGCCAGTGCGATTCTGCTGCGCAAACCAATTGCGACCTGCTTCCGGATATTACAATTTCGTGGCAGGCGCTCACAGGTGCGGGCACAATCGAGTATTCACAAACGAGTACCGATCAGACATACAGCCAGGGGCCGAATGCAGGACGCTTGCGTGTTACGGGTTCAACACCGAACATTGGTTTAGGCCCGCTTACCGTACGTGGAGTTGATTCACTCGGCTATCGCTGGTTCGTTTGCGGATCAGATACCGTCAGCATTTTCGATCCCACTTCTTCGCAAACATTCACGTGCCCGAATGGAGATCCGAATCCACACCAGTTGATCTTTCAACGCGTGTATCACAAGAATGGAACAACAATGGATTATTACATGCGTCCTGCGGGAACGATGACGTATCACCCTTCGCATGGACACAACCACGTAGACGAATGGGGCGTGTTTACATTGCGCATTGATAACGGCGATCCGAATCCGCTGAACTGGCCAATCGTTGGGCAGGGACAGAAAATGGGTTTCTGTTTGATGGATTATGGTCAGTGCGGAGGCGCAGGCTATGTAGGACATTGCCGCGATACCAATATGGTTTACAACCAGGGGAACACACTGATCAACGCCGATTTTCCAAACTTCAACCTGGGTGGCGGAGGTTACGGATGCTCGCAGTTTGAGCAGGGAATTTCTTCCGGCTGGACAGACGTGTACGGAAAACATCTTGATGGTATGTGGATCAATATTCCGCCGGGCACCTGTAATGGAAATTATTACATCGTTGTAGAAATTGACCGCAACGGTGATTTTCTCGAGTCGGATGAAACCAATAACTGGACCGCTGTTCCGATCACACTCATCCTGCAGAATTCTTCCAACCCGATCATTGAAATCACTGCAGACCGTAACCCGGTGATCTGCGACAACGAATCAATTACACTGATTGCAACTGCAGGAACAAACTTTCTCTGGAGCAACGGCGATACCACGCAATCAATCACGGTATCAGCAGCGGGAACATATTCCTGTGCAGTAACTACATTTTGCGGAACGAGCACTGCAACGTTTGATGTGTATTCTACATCATCAGCAGTTCCGGTTGTAGCCGGCGACACCGCCTGTGTGAATAATTCAGCTGTGCTTACAGCAACCGGAAGCGGAACAATCCGCTGGAGAGACGGGCTCGGACAGGTTGTCGGAACAGGAACCACGTTTGTAACTCCGCCGCTTTCTGCAACCACAACGTATTACGCAGAGAATGTTCAGTCGCACTCTGACACTACTTTCGCTACACCGCACACAACGAATATGGGCTCCGGAAGTTTTGTGACTTCCTCGCAGTACCTCATGTTCACTGTGCATTCCCAGATGACTTTGATGTCAGTTCTCGTGGATGCAAACACTGCAGGAAATAAAACGATCCAGTTGCAGGATTCTGCCGGAGCAATGATGCAGACGATTACTGTGTCTGTGTCTGCAGGCGAGAGCCGCGTTGCACTGAACTGGTCTGTTGCACCTGGAAAATACCGTCTCGCGGGAACAGGCACAACGGATCTTTACCGGAACAACGGTGGAGTGAATTATCCGTTTTCACTTCCGGGTGTTCTCGACATCACCGGTTCATCAGGCGGCGCTGCGTATTATTATTTCTTCTACGACTGGGAAGTAGCAACAACAAACGAAACCTGCACAAGCACGCAGGTTGCAGTGGATGCCGTAGTTGATCCATGTTTGGGAATTGCGGGCAATCCTGCTTTCAGTTCTTCGATCAATCTCGCGCCAAATCCGAACGATGGATCATTTGTACTTCAGTTTAACGCGTTCAGCAAGAATGACGTGCATGTTTACATCACCGATGTAACCGGTCGCGTGGTGTATACTGAAATGATCCAGAACGCGCAGGGCGAAGTAAGCCACGCGATGGATCTATCATTCCTTTCGAAAGGCGTTTACTTTGTGAATGTGGGTTACGAAGAACACACCTACACCAACCGGATGATTGTTCGTTAATGTCGCGGACTGCCCTGATAAAATTTTTCTTCGTTCTCCCGTTGCTGTTCAGTAGCGGGAGAACTGCTTTATGGGCGCAGTCGGCGTGGACGATTTACAACACAACGAACAGCGGCCTGCCCGATAACAATGTGCGTGTGATCGCGATTGATCATCTTCACCGCAAGTGGATTGGAACCGAAGGCGCAGGTCTTGCAGTGTTCAATGATACCACGTGGACGATTTACACGGCTGCGAATTCCGGGTTGCCCGATAATTTCATCAAGGCATTGTTTGTTGATTCAGCGAACCGGATCTGGATCGGAACGGCTTCGGGCGGTGTTGCTCTGTTTGACGGAACAACATGGCAATCGTGGAATACATCAAACTCCGGTTTGCCGAATGATTTTGTACGCGGCATTGCCATGGATTCATTGGGCTTCCTGTGGTTTGGAACCAGTTCGGGCCTTGCCAAATTTGATGGCGATACCGCGTGGCAGGTTTGGCACGATCTGAATTCTCCGTTGTTGTCGAACAACATCACATCAATTGTTGTTGCCCCGGATAACACGAAACATTTTGCAACGATCAATGGAGGAATGTATGATTTCAACGACACTACATTTCTCGTGTATACGGTTGCAACAGCAGGCCTCAGCGACAATTCCGCGTTCTGCGTGGCGATTGACACCTTTGAAACACGTTACTATGCTTCTCCCGCTGCGGGCATCATGATGCATTACAATTTTAATTCCTGGGGATATTACAACACCATTGGTTCCGGAATCGGAAGCAATTCGCTCACGTGGGTCACGGTTGATTCACAACAAACTGTTTATGCTGCATCGATGGATTGTGGCGTGAGCCGGTTTGTTCCGCCCGTAACGTGGACGGTTTGGGATACGCTGAGTTCTCCGATACCTGATGGGTACACACAATGTGTGGTCAAGGAAAATAATCACATCGTTTGGATTGCCACGCGCGAAGGTGGACTGGTCCGCGTGGATGAGAATCCGGTGTCGGGTATCGAAGGGCAGGAAGCAAATGCCGGTGTATGGCCAGCGTGTTATCCAAACCCGGCGAATGCGGGACGAATGATTTCATTCAATGTTGTTGTACCGGATGAAAGTCCTGTTGAATTGCTGGATGTAAACGGACGGGTTGTGTTTCAATCTTCGGTCCGCGCAAATGCGGTTCAGCTGCCTGCGGATTTGTGTGCTGGTGTGTATGTGTTGCGGCTGTATTCCAACGGCACTGCGCCGGTGAATATGAAATTAATTGTGCGGTAAAAGGAAAACCGCTTAAGCGGTTGAGCGAGCCACCGGTATTTCATTGCCGGGGCTTAAGCCCCCCGGCAATGAAACTGCAGAGATGCCAAACGGTTTCAACCGTTTAATTGCTGCACCGGGCAAGAGTACATTTTGAGCGGAGACACCATCCGATTTTTTAAGACCTTTGGTTATATTAGAAACACACAATGAAATCCTTTGGCATAAAGTTTATTATCTCTGCGGTATTTACTGTTGGTGCAGCAGCATTGATCCTGTTGGATCAGCACCTGTACGCGGCCATCGCCTGTGTCGTTGCATTTTTTCTGAATGTACCCGAAGTTAAATCACACTCTTCCGTTTTTCAATTCGCGAATTTCAGGGTTCACACACTGTTGCTGGGATACTCGGTGGATTTCCTGATCAACGATGGAACATTCTGGTATACGCTTACGATGTTCCTCATGTCGTTTGCCGGTGTACTCAGGCTGGAGCTTTTCAACGTGTTCCTGGTCAAACGCTACACCGGGGTAGAATGGTTCGGCATGATTTCGATGTTCGCTGTATATATTTTCGCAGGCGTGCAACATCCCACGGAGTGGGAAGGATGGGTGTTTCCCATTTTACCGATGTTGTTCATGACTTACATCGGTACCAGCGTTGTGATTGCACCGGGAAATTATGCGCGCGGACCGCGTCCTGTTTCAGCAGAAAGCGCGCAGCTGGGAAAAGAAGCACCGGGATTTGTTTTGCCTGATGTCAATGGCAAGGATGTGAGCCTTGACGATTTCAAAAACAAACATCACGTGCTGCTGATCTTTGTTCGCGGTGACTGGTGTCCAACCTGTCACATCATGATCCGCGAATATGAGATCAATCGCGACAAATTCGCAGAGAAAAATATTATTCCAATTGGTATCGGCCCTGATTCAACGGAAGTAAACCGCGCGATGATGGAACGGCTCGGGTGGAAAAATATGTTGCTCTCCGATACGAAACAGGAAATCGCGACGAAGTATGGATTGCTTTTCATGAACAATCACGTAGAATCGGATTACGAAACCGGGATCGCGCTTCCCGCATCTTTTCTCATTGACAAAAACGGAATTCTCCGGTACATGTCGCGGTCTGATCGCGCGGGAGAGTTTCTCAGTCCATCGTTGATTTTTCCGGTGATAGATAAATTGTCCTGATGATTCCACGTATTGAAATTCTTGGTGAGAAATACAGGAACAATGATCCGGATTCGGAAGAAGAAATCTGGATCCCGGTCAAAGCAAAAACATAATTCCTGCGGAATAAATTTTCAAAAGACAACTGATCATTTTTAAGAAGCGAAGTGTATGGGAGTGGAAATTGAAAGAAAGTTTTTGGTTGACAAAGAAAAATGGACTGCTGTTGAAAAGTCAGCACCAAACCGGATGCGCCAGGGTTATCTCTTGACCGATCCGCATAAAACAATTCGAGTGCGCGTGGCCGAAACGGGAGGCTACCTCACGATCAAAGGACTTTCGACCGGTGCTACGCGTGCGGAGTTCGAGTATGAAATCCCAAAACAGGAGGCTGAGGAATTGCTCAACCTTTTTTCCGTTTCGAAATTGGACAAGATCAGGTATGAAATAGTTTTTAACGGTAAGGTCTGGGAGGTTGATGAATTCCTGGGAGAGAATGAGGGATTGATTGTCGCGGAAATAGAACTGGTCAGCGAATCGGAGGAATTTCAATTGCCCGCTTGGGTAACCCGTGAAGTGACGGATGAGGAGAAATATTACAACTCCAGTTTGTCGGCGCGGCCATTTAAGCGTTGGTGAAAAGCGATCCGGCAAGAACTCTGGCAATGTTTCCGATTTAATTCCGGCATTTTCTGCAAAGTGGACCTGTGTAGTTGCAGATTTCGATACTGGCCTAATTTTTTGATCCAAATCGCGCCTTGATTAGCGAATAACGCTGTATCCGGAAATCTCTCTGCTATTCTTCGTTTCCTTGCGCAGTGCGATTGTTGTTTCTTTGACTCCATGCACACGGAAATGAAAAACGCAACGTACATGAAAAACAGGAATTCTTTAATCAACCGGAAGACATTAATCAAACTGATCTTGTTTGCATGTGTATTTTCTCTCACGTCCTGTGACCCCGAATACATGAGAGCTTTTGTGGATAACCAGAGAATGGCGAAAGCGGAAGGGACCAGTGAAAAGATCGAAAAGAAGGACCGGTTACTGAAAAAAGGATGGCGATGTCACCGCAAAGGAAAGTATAAGAAGTCTCTGCGATTGGGTTTGCAGGCCAGCCATATTCACGCGGCACTATCCAAACGCGCGGAGCCCACCGAAGTTGCGTTCAGTACGTGCATGCTCATAGCAGACAGTTATTTCAAACTGAACAAATATGATTCGGCCCTGTACGCCATTGAAGAGTATGATGGAGGATATCGTACTGAAGCGCAGGACCAATCGTTGGATTCTTTGCAGATTAAAATATTGGCGAAGATGCTGACCTGTGATACGCTCAAAGCCAAAATAGAATCTTCGATAGACAGTGTTAAGTTTGATCCGAAAGATATTTCCTGCATGGTTTTTAAGCTTCAATCGGATGCTCATTCCATTAAGATTCATTTGCGGTACTGGACGGATTATGATATTATGGGTCAGGATGATCACAAGAAACCACCAACGAAGCAAACCGTTGAGCGATTCAAAATTTATTTTTACAAATCGGAGAACTGGAAAAACATCTGTGAGTGAGTTGGGATTAAAAGCGGGATGGTATCTTTACCATTCATGACACCACCCACCGACCGTCCTGTTTTCGAAGGAGAAATCGCCACATATTGGTTCGATGATGGAATCCTCGTTTCCCTTTCGAAAAATCCGAAACGGACCGTGGCCAGCATTACCGCAAATATTGCATTGGTGAAAGAGATCACCGGGAATAAAAAAGTTCCGTTGCTGATTTACCTGAGCGATTCGCCCATGCCGGATAAGGAGACGCGGAAGTTTTCTGCGGAGCAATTGCCGAACGTGTACACAGCGATGGCGATGATCTCAAAACCTGGTCTTTCCAAACTCATCATGAATGTTTTGTTTGGATTGAAAACACCGCCGATCCCCATGAAATCGTTTTCGGATGAAACGAAGGCCAAGCAGTGGCTGCAACAATTTAAATCGGGAATCAAATGATGACCAAAGAACTTTTCAACCAGGAATTCGAAAGTATTGCGGCGCAACTCAAATCGTACATTGTGCGAATTACAGCGAGCGTAGCCGATGCAGAGGATATCGTTCAGGACACGTACCTGAAAGCGATTGACAAGCTTCAAACTTTTCGTGGCGACTCTACTTTGAAAACCTGGGTATTTGCAATTGCGTCCAATCTTGCCAAGGACAATTTAAGGGCGCAGAAACGCTGGACGGAAAATGTAACAGACATCACGAAGGCCGCTGCATTGTCCAACCAGCAATTTTTCCAGGAAGCAATGAATATCCGGATGACTTCGCCAAACGGACAATACGAAGCGAAGGAACATATCGCGTTTTGCTTTACCTGCATTTCCAAGTCATTGCCGCTGGAGCAACAGCTCTGCATATTCTTAAAGGAGGTTTATGAATTTAAGGTGAGTGAGATCACCACCATTCTAAACACGACCGAAGCGATGGTGAAATATTATCTCCATACGGGCCGGTCTAAAATGATCAGCATTTTTGATGGCCGTTGCGCTTTGATCAATAAGGAAGGTGTTTGTCATCAATGTTCTGAATTGAACGGGATATTTAATCCGAAACAAAACACGCAGGAAGAACTGATGAAAATTGATTTGGTGAAAGAAGCGGAAAAGGGAAACAAGGAACATCTTTTTGACCTGAGAATGCAGATCCTGAAGGAAATAGACCCGTTTCAATCGAAAGCGTCAGAACTCCAATTGCATCATTTAGAGCAGAATAGACGGGTGATGGAAGAATATTTGAAAAAAACTGAGGCCTGATCCTATCGTTTTGTCCAGGCTGATCGTCAAAAATGGAAAGCAAGTAATTCTTCACCATTTTAACGAAAAGCAAAATGACATCGACAGCTCAAAACAATCGCCCGGGCAACAACATTTTGTTGGGGCAAGCCACAACAACCAAAGGAACGTTTCATCGCGAAACTTCCGTCAGCATTGAAATCCAGGCAGACCCGGCAATCGTGTGGGCGTTACTGACGAAAGCATCGGATTATCCGCGATGGAATTCAACAGTGACTTCCATTGAAGGAACAATTGCGTTAGGCGAAACGATCCGCCTGAAATCGACACTGGACGCAAAGCGAACGTTCAAACTCAAAGTGAAAGAATTTGAAGCAGAGAAAAGATTGGTGTGGGGCGATGGCCAGGGAAACAGGGTCTACACGATTTCCAAAAATGCAAACGGGACGGTTGTTTTTTCAATGACTGAAAAAATTGGCGGATTGATGTTTCCGTTGTACAGCGGAATGATTCCTTCGTTCGATCAATCGTTTGAGCAATTTGCCGCCGATTTGAAGAAAGAGTCGGAGACGATTATGAATTCTAAATAAATTATAGGGCATGCCGCGTCGTGACTGCGAAAATAACCACGGAGGCACAGAGACACGGCGAGCAAACACTTCATGTTTGCATGGACAGAAGCGAAGCGACTGTTTTCTATTCGCTGTGCCGTAAGAAATACAGAAAGCTATGCGCCGTGTCTCCGTGCCGCCGTGGTTTTTTCTACAATGTTTTGAAGAGATAATTATTTCACTTATAAATAACGCAAAATGAAAATCGTAAAAGTTACTTATACAACGAAACCAGAATTCGCAGAACAAAATCAGCTCAACATCCAAAGCGTAATGACCGATCTGCAGAAGGGCAATCATCCGGGAATTAATTACAACGCCTGCTTGTATGCCGACAACAAGACGTTTATTCATACGGCATTTTTCAAAACAGACGATGATCAGAAAATGCTCAATGAATTACCGTCCTTCAAATATTTCCAGGAGCAATTGAAATCAGGCGGTCTTGAAGTTCCACCGAAACAGGAGTTGCTGACGCTGGTGGGTGCATCGGTAAATATTTTCTGAGCCGGAATTGTTCCGGATATGGAAAAGCGAAGGGGTGGCACAATAAATCACACTCCTTCGCGTTACACAGCAAACGCTACACCATGAATTCCGTAAAAACAAACACTCCGGCTCTTCACCATTATTTTCTATTGGCGATTTTCGTTGTTTTGGCCTGTGCGGCTCTTTTTTCACTGGATAAAGACACGCATGCAGTCGCGGATCTGTTCAAGCCGGTGAATCTTTATGCACTCGCTATTTATTTCACCCCAACTTTCCTGATCTCCTTCCTTTTGTTCCGACGATTTTCAAAAAAACACCCCGGCGGAAAAAGCCTGGTACTGTCATTGGCAGCAGGCGTTCCTTTGAGCTTTGCACTGATGATTGTTGTGTTGGCGCTGGTGATGTGGTAGAGAATTTTGTCCGCGGTAATTGTTACGCGCAAAATAAACCACACCAATTTCCGTTTAAGCACCCGTACATCAACATCCGGGAATGCCCGAACGGTTTATCATGAAAATTATCAAATGGATTGTCGTATTGGCCGCGCTGGTAGGTTTCAACCTGCTTGTGTTGGAATGTCTTTTACGCGTGAATGGAGTTTTCGAAACGTCAATAGAATCACGGCTCGATGATGAGTTGAAGAGTGCAGACGTGATTTATGATTTCAGTCCCAACATGTATCAGCGATTGAAAGCGCTGGGACTGGAAAACAAATTCGATACGGCCAGTTACAAAAAGGAAAGGCGAATTAGTTATGCTGAAGTGGAGGATTATAATCCATATCCACCTCACCTGCGTCTGTATGATAGCGCGTATGTCGTGTACAACAAGAATTACGAACAGAAACAACTAACTGTTTTATCGGGCGAATCAGATGCAACTCCATCACTGCTGGTCAGTAAAGCACGTGGAGATTGGACAGGTTATGGTGATCACTTCGTAACGTACGTTTTTTATCACGGAGAACTGAACGGTTCCGGTCCGGACTACGACCAGATCGATTGGTATTCGTGGAAAGGCGGAAGCTACGATGGTTTCGAAGAAATGCTCATTGTTCCGATGATGATTTTTGAACTGATCATTCTGATTGTAATCATTCAAGTGCGCAAACGAAAACGTGCGCGCGTTTTGGCAAAAACAAAAGAGCCTTCTCCACATTCGTGAAGAAGACCTCTTTCGCCCAGAACCATCCCGAACTATCGGGAACACATTACTTCAGCAGGGAAACATGACCCGTATATTTATGTTGTTTCCCTTCAAAATCTTTTATGAATACTTTGTAGACGTACACATCCTGTTGCGCAACGTCTGTTCCACCGTTTGCACGTCCGTCCCAACCTTCGTACTGATCATCGCTTTCGAAAACCAGGTTACCCCAGCGGTCGAAGATTTTCAGTTCAAGCGTGGTGATCTCTGCACCATATACGAAGAACACATCATTGATGCCGTCCGCATCTGGTGTAAACGCATTCGGAATAAATACCGTGTACTCTGGTTTTACTTCGAGCGGCTGTTCGAGCGTATCGGTGCATCCACCAAACGAAGTAGTGATGAGGCGCACGTTGAATGTGCCCTGACGCTGGTACATGTGCACCGGTGAAGAAAGCAGTGTCACCGAAATCCCACTCCCAGCCGATTGTATTTGTGGATGACGTGTTGGTGAACATCACCATCGGTTCGATGATGCTGAGTTCATCGTCAGACATTACAAATCCTGCGATCGGTGAAGTGTGAACGATAACATTCACCAGGCCGGAGTTTGAACCCACGCAACCGTATGGACTGGTTACCACAACAGATACCGTATAAGTTCCGCCGGTGGTGTAATCGTGGTTCGTATTGCTGCCGGTTCCGGTGCTGTTGTCACCGAAATCCCATGCGTAGAAACATCCTGCGTTTGCAGTAGACGTGTCACTGAATACAAGATTCACAGCATCGCAACCTGTTACAAACTGCGATGGGACATCTACCAGCGGAATCGGGTGAACGGCTATTGTTGTGGCAAACGGTACAACTACTCCGCAGATGTTGGTTACGTTAACAGAGTACGTTGTATTGGCGGTAGGATACACAACGTGCGGACCCGGACCTACCAGGTTGTTCGCCCAGTTCCACGTAAGCGGACCGGTGTTTCCGCTCACACTGGTGGTGATGGTTGCACTTGCGCCTTCGCAGATGAATGGATTCGCAGTCACCGTAAGATCGGCTGGCGAGAACTGGTACACGTCTGCAGTGATCATCATCGGCGCACTCAAACAGCCGTTGGCATCAACTGCATTCACAGTCCATGTCGTAAGCGCGTTTGTATACACGGTGTACGCGTTTGCATTTCCAAGATTCGGTGACCAGGTGTACGTGTAGTTTCCTGTTCCTCCTGAGCCGAGCGCAGAAACCTGGAACGGTTCTCCCGGACAAATGGTATCGCCCAATGAAACTGAAACAAGAACCGGGCTCGGTTGAGTAATTGTAACCGTGCTTATGGTTGCACAACCGTTTGCATCAGTTACAGTAACTGTAAACATGCCGGCTGTCATGGAAACTGCGTTTGCAGTGCTTTGCTGCGGCGAAGTATTCCAGCTGTACGTGTATGGAGCAGTTCCGCCCGATGTGAGTACAGAAGCGTTTCCGTTATTGCCACCGTTGCAGCTTACGGGGTTCGATCCCGACATGATTGCGTTGAGTGCAGGCGGTTGTGTAACGTTTACTGAAGTAGTCATCGTGCAACCGTTTGCATCAACAACTGTTGCATAGAACACTCCCGAAGGAAGGTTGATTGCCGCGTTTCCGCTTTGTACAGGCGTTGAACTCCATGTAATACTGTAAGGACCTACACCACCGCTTGTATTAATTGTTGTTGATCCGTCGGACCCACCGTAACAGGTTACAGCAGTTGCGGAAATAATACCGGCGAGTGCGGGCGGTTGCGTAATGTTTACTGTTTGTGTAGCCGTGCAGCCATTCGCATCGGAAACAATAACCGTATAACCTCCTGCACCAAGACCTGTGGCCGTTGCAGTCGTTTGCGCAGGCGTGGAATTCCAACTGTAATTGTACGGACCTGTTCCGCCGCTTGCAGAAGCCAAAGCCTGGCCGTTCAATCCATTTGCGCAGGACACATCATTGATCACGCTTCCGGAAGTTGCCAATGGAGCACCCGGCTGTGTAATGGTATACGTTCCTGTTGTGGTGCAACCACTCGCAGTAGTTACAATTACGCTGTACGTTCCGGCAGCAACATTCAACAGGTTAGCGTTGGTTGAGTTGTTCGACCATTGATACGTATACGGTTGTTGTCCGCCGTTTACGTTCAGGAAAATATCCTGCGTTCCACCGAAACATCCGATGTTGTTTACAGTTGCGTTGATGTTTGCATTGGCTGGTCCCTGAGGAACAACAGCCACCGCACTCATGGTGCATCCTGTTGCATCTGTAACTGTCACCGTATAGGTTCCTGCGGATAATCCATTCGCATTGGCGTTATTGCCTCCGAAAGGCTGCCAGTTGAAGCTATACGGACCGGTCCCTCCGGTTGCCAGTGAAGTTGCAGTGCCGTTAGATGCGCCACAGTTGGTGGCTGTTGTCGTTACCCCTACGCTGAATCCAGTAACAGTTATGCAGAACGCATATGTTTGAGATCCCGCGTACGGACAAGCATCATCACTCACGGTAACAGTGAAGCACCATGGTGTTGTACTGATATCTGCAGCGGTCGGTGTCCAGGCAAATGTTCCTGTTGGAAGCGGACCTGCGGAAGTGGTTAAAGTCCCTGCAGGAATTCCGTTGTTCCAGGTTACTGTAATATTTTGTCCCGCATCGATATCGTAAGAAAAAATATCGAATGAGATCGGTGCACCCGCGCATGAACTCATGCTGTACACGTTGGTGTTGTTCATTCCGGTGATGTACGGAAGATTGTTGTTGCACATTACGGTGCGCACCTGGATATCGCGCACTACTGTTCCGATCAATACGCCGTTTCTCCATTCTTCAACACGCACGGCCATTACCGCAACGATGATCTGGCTTGGATTCATGCAGATGTCACCTGTTACGGGATTCAATGTCATTGCAGGCAATGAAGGAATTGGTTGCGTTGCGGTGTACGGTGCAATGAATGTTACCGGAACTGCAGGAGCAGAAAGCGGATCGACGAGCGAATAGGCGAGTGAATCGCCATCGGGATCAATTGCTCCGTGGTTGAAGCAATAACTTTGTCCGGCGCAAACAAATGGAACCGGGCGATTGGAAAATGTTGGAGAATTGTTGCACGGCGCGGAAACATTATTTAAAGTTGTTTCGATGTAAATGTTTTGTCCACCCGGATTGGAGATGGTGTTGATCGCGGCGTTCCTGCAGCACAGACTGAAGCTGAATACCCAGTCGGTGCAGGCTTGTGGTAAAGTAACTGTCCCCTCGTAAATCCACTCCTGCACTCCGGGATATATTCCGCCAGCGCATTCTGTGGTTAATTGTGGACAAATTGGGGTGACATCGATACCGGTTCCTGCAATCGGGTAAAGTGTGGCAGTGAAATTTTCATTGCAGGTCGCTGATGAAAGATCGATACTAACACTTCCCGGTGCATTGGTTCCGGCACAGTCGCGGTAAAAAGCCAGTCGTAATTGGTACTGATTTCCGCCGAGACAAGTATATGTTAAGTCCCCCCCTTGTGCGTGCGAAGCGTAAGCTTCTCCTGATAACTGTATAAAAAACAGTATCATCAACATTCGAAATTTCCAGACAATTGTGTAAGCGTTTTCCATGAAGCCCTCTCTTTCCTGGTTAGTGTGTGTGGTTTACTGGTCAAGGAACTGCTTGGTTCAACGGGCACTCATATTGTGTAGTTACACACACGGTGTATACGAACACCTGTTCATAAATTAATTATGCATGCATAGTAATTTGAAAAACGCTGGGACACAGAATTTTGAACGGACTTTAAAAAAGGTTACAGGAATTGCACGAAACCTAAAAAAAGTTGGAGCGTATAGTATGCTTATGGGAACGTGCGGAAAAACCCGCATGCAGGGAAAGTTTTGCGGCCTTTCTAAAAATGGCTGTTTTCAGAGGGAAAATCAGCCTCACCACCCACCACATTTCCGATGAATTTTCTGTTGAGTTTGATGGTATGTGATGAATGGCTCATACTATGATGCGACAATTTTTGTGCCATTTTGAAACACATAGTCACATGAGACGATAGGCGATAGTCGGGAGACGATAGGGCGGCACTATCGTCTCCCGACTATCGCCTATCGTCTAATCCGATCCGCATACCAATCACGAGCACGTCATCCACCTGCTCCAGATCACCTTTCCAGTTATGGAATGCGTTTTTCATGGCTACCTGCTGTTCATCGACAGGCCTGGAACTGATTTGCATGAACAATTCCCGGAGCTGTTTGTACTTGAATTTTTTTCCTTTCGGCCCGCCAAACTGGTCGGCATAGCCGTCTGAAAAAAGATAAACCATATCGCCGGGCAACATGGAAATTTCATGGTTTGTGAATGAATCAACAACGCCATTGACATTTACCCCGATCGGTGATTTATCAGCCTGCACCTGGATGATCTCTCCGTTGCGGACAATGTACAAGGGATTAAATACGCCGGCATATTGAAGCACCCGGTTTTGCGGATTGTAGGAGCACAGCGAAAGATCCATTCCGTCCTTCACCGTATTTTCTGATTCCGACTGGCGCAACAATTTGTTTACACCATAATCCAGTTCACGTAAAATATCGGATGGTTTGGTGAGATGCATTTCCTTCACAGCGCGGTTCAGCAGGTTAAATCCAACTACCGACATCAACGCGCCGGGAACACCGTGGCCTGTACAATCGACTGCTGCGAAAATGCGGTGGCCGTTTTCTTCTTCTACCCAATAGAAATCGCCGCTCACTACATCTTTCGGCAGGTAAAGAATGAAACTTCCGGGCAACACCTGTTTCACGGTTTGCAGCGGAGCCAGAATCGAATCCTGGATTCTCCGGGCGTAGTTGATACTGTCCGTGATCTCGTCTTTCTGCGTGGTGATCTCGCGGTTTTTATTTTCCAGTACTTCTGCAATCTGGTTTTTCGCACGGTAACGGGTGAAAAGCAGCAATGAAAGAAGAATGAGTACAGCAACACCACCGGCCAGGATACTGATCTTGCTTCGCAATGCTTCCTGCTGCAAAACAGATTCTGCCTGGAGCAATTTCGCCTCCTGCTCCTTCTTGCTGATGTTGTAATTCTGTTTGGCCTGCTCCAGTTTCAACTGTTCATCTTCTCCGTGAACAATATCGTTGAGGGCCATGTATTTCTTCAGGTAGAAGAGCGATGAATCATACTCGCCGGATTTTTCAAAACTGTCTGACAGGTTTTTGTAACTCGACAGCAGATCTTCTTTGATGTTGTGTTGCAGTGCCAGTTTCATGGCGCTCCGGTAATAGAAGAACGCAGAGTCGGGATGATTGATATCGGAGTGAACATTCCCCAACGAATTCAGCGAAGAGCACAAACCATCCGGTCGCTGGAGGTCTTCGTTCATTCTCCGCCCGATGTGCAGGTAATGCAAGGCGCTATCGTAATGTTCCAGGTGGTAATGACAGTTCCCGATATTATTCATTGCCGAAGCCGTTTTCGCATCGGCATGCAGCGCACGGAATATTGATTCGGATTTCCGGAAGAAGACGAGTGCGGAATCGTACAATCCCTGTTCATCGAGTATTGCGCCGATGTTCGCCACGCACGATGCTTCAAAGTTTGGATTCTTTTCACTCAGCCGGTTCATTTCGAGCGCACCCGCATAATGTCCAAGCGCTTCTTTCATGCGGCCTTGTCCATACTGAATATTTCCAAGCGTCAGCCGGCAAACTGCAATACCAAATGTATCGTTGCGTTCTTCCTGCAGTTTCAACGATTGAATACAATATTCTGCAGACGTTCCGTAATCGGCGGTTTTCTGGTAGACATTTGAAATGTTCAGCAGGATGCGGGCTTCATCGCCTTTCGAATTCATTGCACGCATGATGGTCATGGACGAATCATAATACACAATGGCTTCCGCGAACATGCCCTGGTTCTCGTAACTCTGCGCAAGAAGATTGTAACCGGTGCCCATACCGCGCAGGAAATTATTCGGACGGGAGTAACGGATCGCACGCAACGCGTATTCGCGGTTCAGGTTAACATCGATATACCGGTACTCCTGTGCAAGGCTGTTGCAGGTGTTTGCTTTCGCGGTATCGCTCTGCTCAAACGTCAGCGCCTTTTTCAGACTGTCTATACGTGGCGTTTCCTGGGCACGGACCTGTATAATGAAAAACAGGAAAAATAAAACCGGGAATGCGTATTTCATGGGAAGCACCAAATTAGATAAGTGAGCGCGATTTTCCTATTGAAATTAACCACACTTCGACAGGCCCAGTGCGGGCACTGCGTGTTTTTCACAGAGGTTCGCAGAGCCAGCGCAGATAGTACGCGCAGTGATCTCTGTGAAATTATCTCGCCTTTCTCAGTGGTTAAATTTTAAGGAAGCGTAACAACCTACGTACTCTCACTTGCTTTTTTCCAGTGCCTGTTCAATGTCGGCAAGAATGTCGGTGATGTGTTCCAGTCCAACTGAAATACGAACCAGTCCCGGGGTAATTCCTGTGGCGATACGTTCTTCTTCAGTAAGCTTCGCGTGCGTGGTGGATGCAGGATGCGTTACGGTTGTGCGTGTGTCGCCGAGATTTGCGGTGAGCGAACACATCTTGATATTATCCAGGAATTTTTTCCCTTGTGCCAGTCCGCCTTTGAGTTCGAAGGTGACCACGCCACCGCCAGCTGACATTTGCCTGCGTGCAATTTCATACTGCGGATGCGAAAGCAGCCAGGGATATTTTACCATCGCAATCGATGGGTGATGCTGGAGCAATCCTGCAAGCTTCAACGCATTTTCCGAATGGCGTTCCATGCGCACATGCAACGTTTCGATACTTTTCGACAACACCCATGCATTGAACGGCGATAAAGCCGGGCCTGTACTTCTGCAGAGCAGGTACACTTCTTTGATCAGCTCTTTGCGGCCAAGCACAGCACCGCCAAGCACACGTCCTTGTCCGTCGATGAATTTTGTAGCGGAGTGCGTGATGATGTCTGCACCGTATTTCGCCGGCTGCTGAAGTGCGGGTGTTGCAAAGCAATTGTCGACGTTGAGCAGGATGTTGTGTTTCTTCGCGAGTTGCCCAAGCCATTCGAGATCGACAATATCCAACCCGGGATTTGTTGGCGTTTCCACGAAAATCATTTTCGTGTTTTTCTGAATGAGATTTTCCCAGGTTTCCGGTTTGGTGATATCGGCATACGAATATTCGATTCCCCACTTCGGAAGATACTTGCTGATCACGGTATGCGTTGAACCGAAAATGGAACTGCAGGAAAGCAAATGATCGCCAGCTTTGAGAAAAGCCATGAACGAAGCAAACACCGCCGACATTCCGGAAGCTGTTGCGTAACCCGCTTCGGTTCCTTCAAGGGCACACATTTTATCAACGAACTCCGTTACGTTCGGATTCGAGAAGCGGCTGTAAATATTGTCCTCGTTTTCATCGGCAAACGTAGCGCGCATGTGTTCGGCATCATCAAACACAAAACTGGATGTGATGAACAACGGTGTTGAATGTTCATTTTCACCGGAACGTTCGGTTTGAATGCGGATAGCTTTGGATTCGGGTCTCATATTTTCGGTTGTTCAATCACAACGGGTGTCAATGCGTTTGAAATGCAGTGGTGGTTAGTTTCTGGTTTTTGGTTCGTGCTCCAAACCAGAAACCAGAAACTAATTTCACCCGATCCTGATGTTATTCACGTGAAGTTCCCACGAGATCTTTGTTCCTGCGACTTCCAGCGTTTTCGAAACGGAACAATATTTTTCCATCGACAATTTGCAGGCACGTTTTGCTTTTTCCGGATCGATGTTTCCATCGAGTTTGTAAACGATGTGTGCAGTTTCCCAAAGCGCAGGTTCTTTTCCTTTTTCCCGTTCAGCATCAATCTCCATATCGAAACCGGTAATTTCCTGCTTCTGCTTTTTGAGGATCATCACGATGTCAATCGCGCTGCAACCGCCAATGGCCATGATCAAAGTCTGCATCGGGCGAACGCCTTTGTTGTGCCCGCCGATTTCGGGGCTTGCATCAAAAAACATGCTCTGGCCTTCTGCATTTTTTGCTTCGAAATGGAAGGCGTCGTCGAGACGGTGGAGAGTGACTTTCATGGGGAGCAAATATAGGCGATAGATGGGAGACGATAGACGACAGACGCGCAAAACCTTCGCGCGGTTTATGCTTAACTGCTATATTTGACACACAATGAAATCAGGTCATTTTACACTGCCAGCAGAGTTTACCACCGAAACGGGAATTACGATTCCTTCGCTTACGCTGCACTACAGTACCGCGGGAGAGTTTGTTCCGGGAAAAAGCAAGGTGGCGTGGGTATGCCATGCATTAACGGCGAGTGCAGATTGTGTGGGCTGGTGGCCGGAACTCATTGGCGACGGCAAGGCGATCAATCCGCAGGAATACTTCATCATTTGCGTGAATATTCCTTCATCGTGTTACGGCTCTACCGGACCGCTCTCGGTTAATCCGGAAACAGACGAGAAGTATTACGAAACGTTTCCTTTTTTCACGATACGTGATATGGTACGCGCGTTCATTGAGTTGCGCAAGGACCTCAACGTCGATGCAATTGATCTGCTCATTGGCGGATCGATGGGTGGATATCAATGCCTGGAATGGGCTGTCATGGAACCGGAGATTGTAAAACGTCTCGTGTTGGTCGCTACCGGTGCAAAAGAATCGGCATGGGGAATTGCAATCCACACTGCACAGCGACTTGCGATTGAAGCAGATTCATCGTTCGGAACAGATTACGATCTCGCAGGAGCAAAGGGACTCAAAGCTGCGCGCGCCATCGGAATGCTTACGTACAGAAATTACGAAGCCTTTGTGCTGACGCAGTCGGACACAGACGATCGCATCGACAATTTTAAAGCGGCATCGTACATCGACTACCAGGGCAACAAACTGGTGAACCGCTTCAATGCGTATTCGTACTGGTTGCTGACCAAAAGCATGGACTCACACAATGTGGCGCGCGACCGGGGAACGATGGCGGAAACGTTGAAACAAGTGAAAGCAAAAACACTGGTGATCGGAATCAGCACAGATTTTTTGTGCCCGGTTGCGGAGCAGAAAATACTGGCTGAAAATATTACAGGTGCACAATACACGGAGATACAATCGCCGTTCGGGCACGATGGTTTTTTGGTGGAAGGGAAGAAGATCGGGGAAGAAATAAAATTGTGGCTGAAGTGAACAGCGAATGCACCGGCATTGTAAACCGGTCAATCAACAACGTGTAACAGACAATAAATAATATGCAATCACAAGCTACAACGCCAGAACAGTATTTGGCCGAACTACCGGAAGATCGCAGACAGGCGATCAACAAGCTTCGCAACGAGATCATTAAAAATCTCCCAAGCGGTTTCCAGGAACGAATGGGTTACGGAATGATGGGCTATGCAGTTCCGCATTCGGTTTACCCTGCGGGATATCACTGCGATCCAAAATTGCCTTTGCCCTTCGCAGGCATCGCCAGTCAGAAAAATTTTATTGCTTTTTACCACATGGGCATTTATGCAGATCCTAAACTGCTGAAATGGTTCGTGACGGAATATCCAAAGCATACGGATGCAAAACTCGACATGGGTAAAAGCTGTATCCGTTTCACGAAGCCGGAAAAGATCCCTTTCAGATTGTTCGGAGAGCTGATGAGCAAAATGACAGTGAAAGCATGGATCGGGTTGTATGAGAAAAATTTCAAGAACAAGTCCGCAACGAAATCTTCAAAGCCGGCCGCTAAACCAGCCAAGGCCGCGAAGAATGCTGTAAAGAAAGCCGCAAAAAAAGTGGTTAAGAAAACTGCGAAGAAGAAGTAATTTTTTCATTAGATCCCAGGCGGTCGCTGCGCTTCCCGGATTCGAAGAATAGTGTGACCAACTCTTTGCTTCATTACCGGATGACCAGCGTTTTTCTCACGGCGATTTCGTCAGACTCGACGTAGAGAAAATAGACGCCCGGTGCAAATTCACTCACATCGATTTCCGCTAAAGTGTTCCGCGAATAATTTCGTGTGAAGACTTCGCTTCCCAAAGTACTAAAGCACGAAATAGAAAAATCCGAATTCACTTTGCGGCCATCAATGAAGGCAACATCACCGGCAGGATTTGGATAAACAGGAAAAGATTCTTCTGTGGTGTTTTCGTGAATGGCGTCCGGATTTTTTACTGAGCAAGGTCCTGCAATGAAATTCGGCAAACCGGCTTGTGACAGTGGTCCGCCCAGAGCCACACCATTGGCGACAAACGCGCATGCCACTCCACCGAGATCAGGATCCTGGATCACACTCAGGAATGAAGATCCGATGATGGCCATATAAATTTTGCAATCGGGCGCGCGCTGCAACGTGGCTGCGGTTTGATTCGGATACGCGATAGTGCCCACGATGGTTTGCGACTGCGCAATGTTTGCGGCGTTAACATCGTATTGGTAAATGGAATTCGATCCCCAGTTCCACTGCGCAGCATACAGGTAATTGCCGGAAGGAGAGAACTCAATGCCATAGCTCATGTATGCGCTGCTCACTGTAACCGGATTGGTGACCATGCCGGTCGTGTTGTCGAAATTGAACAATTGAATTTCGTAATCACCGAAGTTGGCGACGGCAAGACGATCTCCTTCGGGAGAAATTTTCATGCAACCCACCGTTTCGATGTTCAGCGTACTGGAAGCTGCAATGACTGTTCCTGCATTGCTGATCACCGGAGTGCTCACTCCGGCGGCGCTGATGAGCCAGGCGTAGAATCCATTTCCGTTCCAGTTGTGCGCCACTACCCAGATGTCGGTTCCATTGGCATGTTCTACCGCCGCGAGTTTTTCGCAGGACTGTGAAAGAAGAAGCACATTTTTTGCGGCGGTCACATCACCAAGCCCGGAATTCAACGTCATGTCGATTTCCGAATAACAGAATCCGTCGGTGCCCGCTTGTGCATCGATGGTGAAAAGATAGAAGAGCGTTGTGCTCCCCGGTTTGCGTACAATAATACACGACTGGGTGGTGGAAGTGTGTCCTGAAAGACCGGTCCCATTGGGCATGGGTGAGTGTGCGCTGGTCCACACCGTATCGCCGTTGGAATAAAAGAGCAGGTTGCCGTTCTGATCGGATATCGATGCGGAACCTTCGAGTGCGGTCATCTGTCCGTTGAGGAGTGGAACGGGAGCGCCGGAACTGAAGTCGAGCCCGGCTTTGTTACCGAAATACCATTTCTCTTGTTCGGCTTGCGCGGATGCGAAAAGTGTTGCGAGCGCAAACAACAATGTGCAGCAAAGATGGCGGAGCAGATGTGAAACCATACAACAAGCTACAAAAAAGGATGGCTGCCGGACTGAAGCAAAGCGAAAAACGCGCTACGGTCTTACGTGTTCAAGCTAAGCGATATTTCGTGACCACGTCGCCCACCATGGAGCCGTAAGTCCCGTCCAACTGGTTTACGAAAGAAAAGGGCTATCCAAACCGTTCAGGAACGGGTGCGCCCGCCACGAGAAGCGCAACAATGGGAATGATCAGAATGATAAACATTCCTCACAGGATGTAATTGAAGTAATTCATTTGGGTATAGTGGGTCAGTTTGATTTTTTATCAACCACATAGAAGACATAGTTTACATAGGTTCCAGGGCGTAAGAATGTTTGAGTTCACATGAGCATCGAACATTGCCTTTGGCAATGCTATGTGTGCTTCATTTTGAACTATGCCTATGTTTTCTATGTCACTGTGGTTAATTATTATTTGAAACTGACCCACTACCTTCATTTGACGTCTGTTATTTCGTCACCACATCACCAACCATTTTTCCGTACTCTCCGTCAATGGCTTCCCACAATTCAATCTTATTTCCTTCCGGATCCATGATGTGCGCGAACTTACCGTATTCGAATTCCTGGATTTCTCCAACCTGTTCGACTCCTTCTTTCTTCAGCAGGGCGAGAAGTTCAACCAGGTTTTCCACGCGGAAATTCACCATGAATTCTTTTTGCGAAGGCAAAAAATAATCGGTGTCATTTTTGAATGTGCTCCAGACCGAATATCCTTTTTCTTCGGGAGCGTCAGATTTTCTCCATTCGAATGTAGTGCCGTAATCATCGGTTTTCAATCCGAGATGATTCGCGTACCATTCGCGTTGCGCCTTGGGGTCGTCGCATTTGAAGAAAATGCCTCCGATTGCTGTTACTCGTTTCATGATGTGCTGATTAATGATTTGCTGTTCTCTTTTGTCAGCCTCGGCTCCGCTCGGTCTGACAAATTGCTTCGATCCAAATTCGTGTTGTGAGACATTACGATTCGTTGTATTTAGAAAACTCCTGTATTGAAACCGTTTGTCAGACCGAGCGGAGCCGAGGAATGACAATGGTGATCATCTGCAAATCAGCACATCAGTATCTCCCGGTCTTCTCGGCAATAAAAACATCCTTGCCTTTCCTTCGCTGCAATTTCATATTGATCAGCAATTCTTCTGCTCCCGCATCAAAACACGTTTGCTGAATATCGTCTACGAGTTTCATCACCTGATCGTACGGACCTTCAACAACCGTTTCAAAAGGGCACACGGTGTATTTCAACCCGGATGCCTGGATCTTCGCGATCGCATCATCGATTACGGCGTATTTATCTTTTGCGGTGACGAGAGGTAAAACCTGGATGGCAAGATTGACTGCGTAGTTCATAGTTAAAAAGTTCATAGTTCACCGTTCAGGCGTTCACGGTTTAATACTTTAGAGTTCTAAGTTAAAACGTTTACGTCTGACGAAGCTCCCCAACTCGGAACTTTTAACTCGGAACTCAGTAAAACCGTATCCCCATCAGCAACACATCATCCACCTGGAACATCGATCCTTTCCAGTCTTCAAAAGTCTGAAAGAGAAAATCTTTTTGCTGGACGGAATTCAATCCCTGGATAGAAGCAAGGGTGGTTTTCAACCGGCTGTACTTGATTTTTTTTCCGAATTGTGTTCCGGCATTTCCGCAGAACTGGTCTACGTATCCATCCGTGAACATGTACATGTTGGTGACTTCCTTCAGCGAAATCGTATGCGTGTTAAACGGACGATGCTGCTCGACGTAAATACCAATCGGCTGGCGGTCGCCTTTTATTTCGTGCAGCTCGCCGGCAATGGTTGTGTAGTACAACGAATTATTCGCGCCGGCAAAATGCATCAGTTCGGCTTTTTCATCGATGACAGCGAGGGCAATATCCATTCCGTCGTGGGCCGATGCGCGCTCTTCATTCTGGTGAAGTGCTTTCACTACTTTTTCGCTGAGCATGTTGAGCACAAGATCAGGAGTGGTAATGCCTTTTTCATTGATGATCTCATTGAGCAACGACGTTCCGATCAGCGACATGAATGCACCCGGTACGCCATGTCCCGTGCAATCGGCAACAACAATTACTTTCATGCCGGCTTTTTCCGTCATCCACCAGAAGTCGCCGCTCACAATATCACGCGGTTTGTAGATCAGGAACGATTCCGGAAACAGGTTCTTCATCTCCGTACGCGATGGAAGTACCGCCTGCTGAATCCGCAAGGCATAATTCACGCTGTCGACAATATCGCGGTGCTGTTCTTCCACAATTTTTTTCTTCTCCGCGATTTCACTCTTCTGCGCTTCGAGCAGGATGTTGGTCCGTTTTGTTTTCCGGTCGCTGATCCAGATATAAACTGCAAGGGCCACAACACCGATCAGTCCGAAAACAAGAAACCACGCTTTGGTCCGTTCCTGCTGAAGAGCGGCTTCTCTCAATTCGCCTTCTTTGGAAAGAAGATCGATCTGTTTTTGTTTGCGCTCCGCCTCGAGTGATGTATTGAGACGGTTGATCTCATTCGTGCTCTGCTCGTTGTTGATCGCTTCGTAGATGTCGTGATACTTCTCGTAATTGTCGAGCGCCAGTTCCATTTCTCCACGGGCCCTGTAAATTTTCGAAAGCGAGAGATAGTTGTCCATCTCCATGTCTTTGTACTCGATCTCTTTCGAAAGTTCCAGGCTTTTGTTAACGTAGTACAACGCGCTGTCGAAAATTCCCAAAGTGGTGTACGTTGCGCCAATGTTATTGAGCACAAGCGCAACACCATTTTTATCGCCGATCTTTTCGCGCATAACAAGCGCTTGTTTGTATAGGCCCAAAGCGCGACGGTCCTCGTGCCAGTTCGAGTAGATCATCGCCATGTTGTTGAGACAAATCGCGATCAACCGGTTGCTTTCAATTTCCTGTGAAATGGCGAACGAGCGCTGGTAATAGATCAGCGCGGAGGAATCCTGTTTCATGTCGCCGTATACATTTCCGATGCGCAGCAGGGCGTTGGCAGTTCTGCTTTTGTCTTTCGATTGCTCGTACATGCTCAGGCCCAGCAACTGAAACGTCAATGCCTGCGGAAGGTCTTTCTGATCGTGATAGATCAACCCGATGTTGAGATACGAATTGCCTGCCTCCGCTTTATTGGATTCGTTCAGGTTGCTTTTCAAAGCCTGCTGGTAACTTTCCAGCGCTTTCACGCGGTCGCCTTTTTCGCGGTGAATGAAACCCACTTTGTTGAAACAGGCTGCCACCTGTCCCGAATCGCCCAGCGACCGGTACGTGACAATGATCGCGTGATACATCGTCAAAGCGCTGTCTCCATCGCCCGAATAATACACAGCGTACGCACGCTGGTACTGCACATCTGCAATGCCCTTGGCGCTGTTCATTTTTCGCGCAATCGTTTCTGCCTTGTTGCAGTAGTAGAAAGTGGTATCGAGATTATTATTTGTTTGCTGTGCAGCAATGGCGAGACAAAGACGTAAACGCGTGCTGTCGTGTTTTGCTTTTTGCAGCGATGAGAGCAACGTGTCCTGCGCGGAAAGCGAGTTTGCTGTACAGAACAACAGCAGGAACAACGTGTAAAAACTGAAAAAATAATTTCGCATAACAGGGGATTACCTCGAACGGTAAAGAGGGAATATACGAATTTCCCCGGGCAACCTTTGAGGGAAACCAATGATGGTTTTTGGTCGACGAATCCTTCGGCTTCTCTTTTGTCTTCCCTCGGCTCCGCTCGGTCTGACAAGTGGACGCTATCGGGTTTGTGGTAAGATGACACGAATACTTCTCGCTATCCTGATGTTGTTTATGCCGACTTGTCAGACCGAGCGGAGCCGAGGTAGACAAGACATGATAGCGGCCCTTTGTCAGACTGAGCGGAGCCGAAGTCTGGCGAAGGATGACGAAAAAGCCCTCTCCTGAATAATCAAGAGAGGGCCGGGTAAGTTTCAAAACACTTAAAGACTAACTACCGCACGCTTCGCATCCTTCCGGATCGTCGAGCGAGCAGCTGATCTGCGACATGCCTGTCTCCACAGAAACCAGTTCTGTTTCGGCTACTACTTCGCCTGGATTAACCAGCAATGCTGCCTGGTCAACAGTAAATTTGATCGCATCAGCCGCAGCTTGAGTACGCAGGTAATACATACCTGTTTTCAATCCTTTCTCCCATGCGTAGAAATGCATCGAAGTCAGTTTTCCGAAGTTCGGGCTTGGTACAAACAAATTCAGTGACTGCGACTGGCAAATGAAAGCGCCACGGTCGGCAGCCATATCAATCAACGCGCGCTGCGGAATTTCCCAGACAGTACGGTACAGATCCTTTACATTCTGTGGGATCTCGGCAATATCCTGTACAGAACCATTGGCATTGATGATCTTGTTCTTCAGGTTGTCGTTCCACAATCCAAGTTTCACGAGGTCTTTCAGGAGGTGCTTGTTCACCACAACGAATTCACCGGACAATACGCGGCGCGTGTAAATGTTCGACGTGTATGGTTCGAAACATTCGTTGTTGCCGAGGATCTGTGAAGTGGATGCAGTTGGCATCGGAGCCAGCAGGAGTGAATTGCGTACTCCGTATTTTTTAATTTCCTCGCGGAGAATATCCCACTCCCAACGCGGGCTTGGCGATATGCCCCACATGTTGAACTGGAAAATTCCTTTGGAGATTGGCGAGCCTTCGTACGATTCGTATGCCCCGTTTTCCTTTGCAAGATCTTTGGAAGCCGTCATCGAAGCGTAGTAAATCGTTTCGTGAATCTCCGAATTCAATGCGCGTGCTTCATCGCAATCGAACGGAAGGCGAAGAAGGATGAACGCATCGGCAAGTCCCTGGATACCGAGACCGATCGGGCGGTGACGCATGTTGGAGCGACGCGCTTCCGGAACCGGGTAATAATTTCCGTCAATGATTTTATTGAGGTTCTTCGTTACCACGTAAGTAACATCGAACAAACGCTGGTGATCGAATTTTCCGTCGATAACAAAACGCGGAAGTGCAAGTGATGCGAGGTTACACACCGCGATCTCGTCGGAAGATGTGTACTCCATGATCTCCGTACAGAGATTCGACGACTTGATTGTTCCAAGGTTCTGCTGGTTGCTCTTGCTGTTTGCAGCGTCTTTGTAGAGCATGTATGGATTGCCGGTTTCAATCTGCGATTCCATGATCGCAAACCAAAGGTCCTGCGCAGCAATTGTTTTGCGCATTTTACCTTCCGACTCGTAGCGTGTGTAAAGCGTTTCAAACTCTTCGCCCCAGCAATCAGAAAGTCCCGGGCATTCGTTCGGACACATGAGCGACCATGTGCCGTTTTCTTTCACGCGCTTCATGAACAGATCAGGAATCCAGAGTGCAGTGAACAAATCACGCGCACGCATTTCTTCTTTCCCGTTGTTCTTACGAAGCTCGAGGAATTCGAAAATATCGGCATGCCACGGCTCGAGGTAAACAGCAAATGAACCTTTGCGTTTTCCGCCGCCCTGGTCAACGTAACGTGCAGTGTCGTTGTATACGCGCAACATCGGGATGATGCCGTTGGATGTTCCGTTGGTGCCTTTGATGTATGAACCGGTTGCACGCACGTTGTGAATGCTTAAGCCGATTCCGCCCGCGCTTTGAGAGATCTTCGCGCAGTTTTTCAGTGTGTCGTAAATTCCATCGATGCTGTCTTCCTTCACGGTAAGCAGGAAGCACGATGACATCTGCGGTTTCGGTGTTCCCGAGTTGAACAACGTTGGCGTAGCGTGTGTGAACCAGCGCTCACTCATCAGGTTGTACGTTTCGATTGCTGATTGCACGTCTTCTTTGTGAATGCCAACAGATACACGCATGAGCATGTGCTGCGGACGTTCAGAAACTTTCCCATAAAGTTTCAGCAGGTAGGAGCGTTCCAGCGTTTTGAATCCAAAATAATCGTAACCGAAATCGCGGTCATAAATGATCGACGAGTCAAGAAGCTGTGCGTTCTTCTGCACGATCTCGTACACGTCTTCAGCAAGCAACGATGCTTTCTGACCGGTTTTCGGATCAATGTATTTATAGAGGTTCTCCATGGTTTTGGAGAACGACTTCTCAGTGTTTTTGTGAAGGTTCGAAACGGCAATGCGCGATGCGAGCAGGGCGTAATCCGGGTGTTTCACCGTCATCGATGCTGCGGTTTCTGCAGCAAGATTGTCGAGTTCGCTCGTGGTAACTCCGGGGTAGATCCCCTGGATTACTTTCATCGCTACTTCTACCGGTTGAACGTGGATTGGATCCAGCGCATAGCACAGCTTTTGAATACGGGCAGTGATCTTGTCAAACTTGATTGACTCTTTGCTTCCGTCTCGCTTGATTACATACATACAGCGTGCGTTTTAGGGTGGGTTTGGGAGTAATTATATTTTTTAATCGTAGGGGATTCTGGTTTTTTAAAAGTCTTCGTCCAAAGAGAAAATGTTCTGGCTCCGGTCTGATGTAACACCGGCTTTCTGGTATTCAGCAACGCGTTTCTCGAAGAAGTTTGTTTTGCCTTGCAGGGAAATCATTTCCATGAAGGCAAACGGATTTGTTGCGTTGTACACTTTGTTGCATCCGAGTGCAAGCAGCAAACGGTCGGCAACAAACTCAATGTACTGGCACATGAGATCCGAATTCATGCCAATGAGTTTCACCGGGATGGCTTCCGTCACAAACTCTTTTTCGATTTCTACGGCATCTGTAATAATTGCAGTGCAGGCTTCAACCGAAAGTTTGTTGTTGAGGTGATGCGCGTAAAGCAGGCAGGCGAAATCGCAATGCAAACCTTCGTCGCGGGAAATCAATTCGTTCGAGAAAGAAAGTCCCGGCATCAACCCGCGTTTCTTCAGCCAGAAGATGGAGCAGAATGAACCGGAGAAGAAAATCCCTTCAACGGCTGCGAATGCAATCAGCTGCTCGGCGAAAGAACCGTTGTTGATCCAGCGCATCGCCCAGTCTGCTTTTTTCTTCACTGCAGGCACATGGTCAACCGCGTGAAAGAGCTGATCTTTCTCTGTAGGATCTTTGATGTAGGTATCGATCAGCAGCGAATAGGTTTCACTGTGAATATTCTCAATCATGATCTGGTAGCCGTAGAAGCAACGTGCTTCCGGGTACTGTACATCATTGATAAAATTAACGGCAAGGTTTTCATTGACAATCCCATCGGATGCGGCAAAGAACGCGAGTACGTGCTTGATGAAATGACGTTCGTCATCGCTCAGCTTGTTTGCCCAATCCTGGAGGTCAGCCGAAAGGTCGATTTCCTCGGCCGTCCAGAAGCTGGCTTCAGCTTTCTTGTACATTTCCCAGATGTCGCGGTGCTTGATAGGGAACAAAACAAAGCGGTCTTTGTTTTCGACGAGGATGGGTTCGTTGGATTCGCTCATGGTTGGACTCCTCTTCCGGGGGTTATTTATTGATAAAACGTTGAATGTTAGACTATTCTGGCGAAAAAAGCAGGCCGGTAGCCTGCTGTAATCTTTTAAGGTGTTCGTGGTGAATCACTTAACTATGCGTGATCATGCACATTGACCTGAGACAAATTTTTACAAAATGCGGATGAGAGTCAAGTCCATTCCATTAACATTCCGACCTAGTTATTCACACAGAGAGCGCGAAGCCCATGTTTATAACGTCTAATAACTACCCACTTTTTCAGCATTAGCAACGCCTCCAGCCAATCGTAAAAAAAAATTGAAAAAAACGGAGGGCTGTTTTAGGAATTTCAGGTTTTTTTACGTTGTTGAATTAGACGGGAGTTGGCAAGGTATAGACGGGAGACGATAGGCGATAGTTGACGGTAGCGGTGTGCAGGTATTGTGCGTCTCCCACCTATCGCCTCTCGTCTACCGTCTCTTCTCTCCTGATTTATTCATAAAATCCGCCGCCAGTTCCAACTGCTTGTACCACTCTTTCCCAAACTTCCGCACCAGGGCCGTTTTTACAAATTTATAGACCGGAACCTGGAGCTTTTCGCCGCAGGCACAGGCCGGTTTGCAGATGTCCCATTTCTCGTAGTTCACCGCGGTAAATTTCTTGTGCTCGGTGATCCGCACGGGATACAAATGGCACGACACCGGCTTCTGCCATTTTACTTTCCCATCGCGGAAGGCTTTTTCAATTCCGCAAAAGGCCGTGTTATTTTCAAAGATCGTGTATGCGCATTCTTTATTTCCGCCGACGAGCGGGGTGACTTTATCTCCATCGCTGTCGATCAGCCATTTGCCCTGTTTCTTGATTGCTTTTTTCCCTTTTTCGGTGAGGTACGGCTCAACGATGGGATAAATTTCCTCCAGCAATTTCTCCTCTCCATCTTCCAGTGGCGCGCCCGAATCGCCATGCACGCAACAGGCGCCTTTACACGCGTTCAGATCACATACAAACTGTTTTTCAACCAAGTCGTCTGAAACGAGCGTGTTACCGATTTCGATCATAGGGTACAAAGATAACACCGGAATGGCGGAATCGGGTGCCGGTCCACGTTAAAGTCCGTGAATTATCAGTGCAGAATGCGTGCTTTTCGCTGATCCGACAAACAGATCGACCCAGGAAAACGATGAATCTATCAGGAGGGATTTGCTGCTGTTTGCACCTTCGGTGCCTTACCACAGATTCACAGATTACGCAGATGAAAAAATTATTTTTATTGATTTAAACCAATCATTAAATCTGCGTAATCTGCGAATCTGTGGCAGGAGGCCGAAGGCCTTAAGTGTATCAGATTGTTCCGGTAAATCGTATATCTTTCCGCTCAATCCGCTGATATGTTCCTGCTCTATTTTCTTCTTTTCCTGCTGCTGCTCGGCTTCAGCAACTACCTCATTCAGAAAGTCCGTAAAGACTTAAGTCTGAAAAGGAAGTTTTACGATTTCCGCGACAACAACGCGATCGTGTATACCGTGCTCACCATGATTTTGGTGTATTTCGCGGTGAACCTGTTTGTGCCCGATCCAACATTCAAAACCACCGAAGAAAAAATCGCATACGGCAAAGAAACATCGCAACCCTGGCTCGTGAGCCAGTCGTACCGTGCCCTGCTCGCAACCGACAGCATGAACCCCGACCTGGCTTTCGGACTGATCGACGCGCACTTTGATCCCGCGCAAAATCTGTGTCCCGATTACCGCGCGTACAATCACGAAGAAGGTTTCATCTACAATTACTTCAAACGGTTTGCCGATAGCGACGAACAGGAAAAAAGCGATTTCGGCAATCTCTTCATTGGGCTTTACAATTTCTATAAAGGCGATGAGTACAATGCCGGGACGAGTTTTGCGGAAGTAAAAAATCAAAACCTGAAATACCTGAACAACTTCCAGGGCCGCGTTAATTTCTACAATCACAACCGGGAGCGCGGGTATGCCAACCTGCTCCGTGAAATTGAACTGAAAGGATACACCGCAGGTGCGTACCGGAACCTCGCATTGCTGTATGATTTCGAGCAGAAGCACACCGAACTGTTCCTGCTTACCTATAACCCGGAAAGCAGGCCGTACGTTCCTTACGCGATCCGTACGGGTGTATACATCCGCAGCAACGATCTCGGTTCGTATTTCAAGGATTTATTTTCCGAGGTTATTCTTTCCGGGAACGTGGTTGGTATTGCCGGCGCATTCCTCATTCTCCTCGCGTGGGTCATTTACCTGTTGCGCGTAAACATTCAACGCAGTTCCGGTATTGTTACCGCCCTGTTTGTTGTGCTGTTTTCTGCGGTGATGATGATCCCCGTTTGGTTGCTGTATGATTTTTTTGAATTCGGACTCGGGTTCACGCTCAATGGCGAAGTCTTCAACGACCTGATGTATTGCATTTTCGGAATTGGTGTCATCGAAGAGTTCGTGAAAATTGTTCCGTTCCTGCTCCTGCTTTTCTTCACGAAGAAAATCAAGGAACCGATCGACTACATCATGTATGCGTCACTGGCTGCGCTGGGATTTGCATTCGTGGAAAACATACTCTACTTCCAGGAAGATAGTTTGAACATCATGCATTCGCGCGCACTTACCGCATCGATTTCGCACATGATCGATAGTTCGATCGTTGCATACGGATTGATCCTCGCCCGGTTCAAATACAAGCGAAACAGCGTGCTGTATTTTTTCCTCTTCTTTTTCCTGGCAGCGGTTTCACACGGCTTCTACGATTTCTGGTTGCTGAACGATGTGGTTTCCGATTATTCCATCGTCACGTTCTTCTACCTGCTTACATCCATCCTGATTTACGCGTCGCTCATCAACAATGCGTTGAACCAGGCCACGGAACCGTCGGCAAACATTCACCTGAATTCAGCAAAGCTTTCATCCAACCTCGCGGCGTGGCTTGTTGGCGTGTTCCTGTTCGAGTTTATTTGCCTCACGTGGATTTACGGACCCACCATCAGCAACCGCGAACTCATCACATCCACACTCGGCGGCGGTTATCTCATTCTCTTTCTATCGGTCCGCCTCGGCAACATTGATATTTTCCCGGGAGAATGGTACCGGATCAACTGGTTCGTGGGACTGCTGCCGGCACAGGTTGTGTACGGCGATAAACGACCAAACTACAATCTCGCGTTAGGCAAAAAAGTGTTGATCCAGAATTTCAGGACCAACAGCAAACTGGCAACTTTTCTTCCCGTCCGTGGTGAAATTATCCGGCGCGAAAAGATTGGCGGCTTTACCGGCTGGTACCTTGTAAAACTGGAACAGAAAATTCCGTTTAAAACATACAACCAGGAACACATCATGATCCGCCCGAAGAACATGGTTGAACTCCTTCACGCCGATCACGACACGATTTTCCACTTCTCAGCCGTTCCGAATATGGATGAACTGAACGGCCCCAACAAAAACGAAAAGTCTATTGTGTTTTTCGATTGGGTGAAAGTGAGAGAGATATCCGGCGCGAATTAATTCAGGTTGTATTTGTTGTTGTTGCGCCTTCGGCGCCCTGCCACAGATTCGCAGATTACGCAGATGAAAAAAATTATTTTTATTGATTTAAACCAATCATTAAATCTGCGTAATCTGCGAATCTGTGGCAGGAGGCCGAAGGCCTGAAGCAGGAGTCAAACTACGCCTGTAAGTCGCGGCAGAATCAGCTTGAACCATTCTGTGAATTGATCCGGGCTTTCCTTGAGTGCCGTTTCGAGTTCTTGCGTGGAGAAATATTTCCATCCACTCACTTCACCGGGATCGGGATTGGGAACTGCGTCGGTTCGTCCAATGAATATGTGATCGAGTTCATGTTCAATTAAATCATGATCGAGTTCTGCGCGATACGTAAAAGCAAATGCATGATTCAGATCACAGCGTATTCCCATTTCTTCCTGTAACCTCCGGTGTGCAGCTGTGGCCGTATCTTCTCCCGGACGCGGGTGGCTGCAGCAGGCATTCGTCCACAATCCCCCGGAATGGTATTTTCCTTCAGCGCGTTTTTGCAGCAACCATTTTCCTTCGCTGTTGAAAATGAAAACGGAAATCGCACGGTGCAATGTTCCGGAACGGTGCGCTTCCATTTTTTCGGCAGTGCCGGTTTCGTTGTCGTTTGCATCAACGAGGATCACGTATTCCTGTTTTGTGCTCATGCGCGATCCGTATTTTGAACAAAGGGAACTATTCCGATCACGCGAACATCATCCACCTGTTCGAGATCTCCACGCCAGTTTTCAAGCGTGGCAATCAGTAAGCTGCGTTGTTCCTGCATGGTTTTTCCGGAATTGCCGGGCAGTAATTGTTGCATCGGTTTGCCCGCCAAGTTTACATATTTCAACTGAGAATAACATCGCCCTTCGACCGACAAGCCGGTTGAAACCGCCAACGGCACACTGCCCACTGAATTACTATCTTTGCACCATGTCAGAAACCACCGAAAAAGCGAAGCAGCTTACAGGCGAAGAGAAATTCAAAAATATCATTTCGCATTCCAAAGAGTATGGATTTATTTTCCAGTCGAGTGAAATTTACGGGAACGGATTGAGCGCGGTATACGATTACGGTCAGTACGGCGTTGAACTGAAAAAAAACATCCGCGAGTACTGGTGGAAATCGATGGTGCAAATGCACGACAACATCGTGGGAATTGACGCAGCTATTTTTATGCATCCTACTACGTGGAAAGCTTCCGGTCACGTCGACGCGTTCAACGATCCGCTGATCGACAATAAAGATTCGAAGAAGCGGTACCGTGCCGATGTGCTCGTGGAAGATTCCATGAAGAAGATCGAAGAGAAGATCAGCAAAGAAGTTGAAAAAGCGGCGAAGCGTTTTGGTGAAACTTTCGATGCGGCGATGTACAAGAGTACAAACCCGCGCGTGATGGAATACCAGAAGAAAATCGACGACACCAACGCGCGTTTCAAAACGGCATTGGAGAATGATGATATGGCTGATCTGAAACAGCTCATCATCGATCTTGAAATTGCTTGCCCGATTTCCGGAACACGCAACTGGACAGATGTTCGCCAGTTCAACCTCATGTTTGCCACGCAGCTTGGATCAGTTGCTGAAGAATCAGATACCATTTACCTGCGCCCGGAAACCGCACAGGGAATTTTCGTGAATTTCCTGAACGTACAGAAAACGGGACGGATGAAAATTCCGTTTGGTATTGCGCAAACCGGCAAAGCATTCCGCAATGAAATCGTAGCGCGCCAGTTTATTTTCCGCATGCGCGAATTCGAACAAATGGAAATGCAGTTTTTCATTCGTCCGGGAACAGAAACCGAGTGGTATGAAAAATGGAAAGCTACGCGCATGAAGTGGCACAACACACTTGGATTTCCGGAAGGACAATACCGTTTCCACGATCATTTGAAGCTTGCGCATTACGCGATAGCAGCGTGCGACATTGAATTTGCATTTCCTTTTGGCTTCAAAGAACTCGAAGGCATTCACTCGCGCGGCGATTTCGATCTGCGCCAGCACGAACAATTCTCCGGCAAAAAACTCCAGTACTTTGATCAGGAATATACCGGTCCGCTTAATTCTGCATTGGCAAAAACACAAACGCCCGAAGACTGGAAAGAAAACCACAGTTACGTACCGTACGTGATTGAAACATCGATTGGTCTCGACCGGATGTTCCTGGCGATGATGTCGCAGGCGTACACGCTTGAGCAGCTCGAAGATGGTTCGGAGCGTGTGGTATTAAATCTTCCACCGTTTCTCGCACCAATTAAAGCAGCGATTCTTCCACTGATCAACAGAGACGGTCTTCCTGAAAAAGCAGCAGAGATCGTTGACCTGCTGAAGTTCGATCACATCGTAACATCGGAAGACAAAGACACGATCGGCAAACGCTACCGCCGCCAGGATGCGATCGGTACGCCGTATTGTATTACGGTCGATCACCAGACGCTCGAAGACAACACGGTAACCATCCGCGAACGCGATACGATGAAACAGGATCGTGTGGCCATTGATCAGTTGGCCGCTATTATTGACGAGCGGGTGAGTATGAAGAAGGCGCTGGCGAAGCAGACCACGGACCACAAAACCTCAGAAGGAGATCCCAAAATGAAGGCCTAGCGCCACGTTCTTTTTTAATTTGGGCCTGCGGCAGCAAGGAATTTCTTTTTTTGACATTTGACCCCTTCGGGGTCATGAATCAACACCTTTTCACTTCGTTCAAGGGACGCGTGATCCCTCTCCAAAGGAGCCCTTTGAACCGGGATCATAATGTAACGTAGTCCATTTCGACTTCGGAGAAGTTGCATGTCCCTTGAACGAAGTGAAAGGGTTTGCTCCCTCCGACCCTGAAGGGGTCGAATGTATTACCCCCGGGTAAGAATTTATTGAGCGGGCTCAAAAAGCGCCACGCGGATCGAAAATATTTATTGCACCGACAATGCGCGTGTAGAAACGCCGGCAGCTGTTCTGACCGAAACAAAATAAAATCCCGGAGCATAACCCGACAGATCCAGCGTAAGTGTTGTGCTGTTTATAACCGGTGTTTCATGGAGCAAACGTCCCGTTGCATCGGTGATCATCACGACCGAATTCGGATCAGACAATACGAGATTACATTGCACGGCCGCAGGATTCGGATACATAGTAAACGTCGATCTCTCGATCTGAGTAATTCCAACTGTCGCCAGGTTTGTGAAGAAATAAATGGTGCTGTCGGCAGGCTGTCCCCACATGGTTGTGATCGCAGTACCCGCAGTTTCATTTGTAGTTGTTCCTGCGATGTAAATTCCCGGGAAGAGTATCCAGGTATTCGCCGTGAGGTCAGTAGTAGCGATACCGATTGTTGGCCCATCTGAACTGCCGTACGAAGGCTCGTCGATAAGCGATGTGCCGTAATGAAATTCAATATTGCCGGATATCTCGTGAATCCAGATCTGGAAGTTCACGAAGTTGGTCAGCTGTGCCGATGTGTCTTCATAGAAACCGGCATTTCTCCACTCGATAATGAAGATTTGCGAACCGGGCGCTCCATAGAGATAAGTAAGGATCGGAGACTGATTGGGTCCGCGCGATTTGAGATCTCCGGTGGCGTTAAGAGAAAAATATTCTCCGAATCCCATGATCGCCGGAACCGTATCGTTTACATCGTACCACGGATCATCAACGCCGGTCCAGTCGTTATATAAAACCAACTCTCCATTGGTTTCCACTCCCGCCGAATCATACCATACACCGTACATGTTCACCTGGAACGGCAACCCGATCCTGAGCCACTCATCATCCCACACCGGAAGTGTCTGAGGATCGGTGATTGTATCAGCAGCAGCAGTTAACGGAACATACACACCGGATGATTCAGAGAACGTGTATTGTGCATTGAGCGTTAAGGCAATTGCAGCAATTCCGAAGAGGGAAAGTAAGGTTCTTTTCATTTTCGAGCAGGTAGTTATTCAGAGTTGAAAAGTACAGTTTATTTTTCCCTTTCCCTTCGTTCAAGGGACATGCGATCCGCCGCGGCGGATCGTAGAAACACTTTCGGTTGTTATGATCCCGGTCCAAAGGACTCCTTCGGAGAGGGATCACATGTCCCTTGAACGAAGTGAAAGGGTTTTTCCTCCGACCCTGAAGGGGTCGAATATCACTAACCCCGGGTAAGATCCGAAGGATCGCAACCCGGGGTTAGTGATCAAAAAAATAAAACTCCTTGCTGCCGCAGGCGATTACTCCCCGAACTAAAATCAAACGCACAATGCCAAATGTTCAACGCTCAATGAACAACAAAAAACAAAAAAGCACCGGTTTCCCCTCCGGTGCTTTTTCCCATTGCTGGTGTATTGAGCAGAAAATGGTGTGTTGAGCAAGCCTTTTTCTGTTTCTGCAAATCCCACAAAATCCATTCGGATAATACAGCGATACAAATGTATAAGCGCCGCCTCAACCAGTTTAACACAATTTTAGCTGATACTTTGCGGAATTTGACATGATTCCTTGACCAAAGGGTTGATTCTGATTAATATTGTGTTAATAACCTGTTGATCTTGACCAAATGAAGGCGCTTCCATTCAAAATTCCGGTAACCGGTGAAGAGTCGGTGGTGGTGGAAGAAGATATCCAACCTCACTTCTACACCTATCTCCACCAACACGAAGAAGTTCAACTCACCTGGATTTTGAAAGGTGAAGGAACCTTACTCGCGGGAAATTACACCGGGAATTTCGGCTCCGGCGATATTTACTGGTTTGGTCCCAATCAGCCGCACGTATTCCGCTGCGACGCCGTTTATTTCCAGAACAAAGCCTGGCTGAAAGCACAATCCATTTCTGTTTTCTTCAAAGTGGATGATGCCGAACACAAAGGATTGCTCTCGCTTCCTGAACTGTCTGAGTTGCGGAAATTCTCCGTGCGCAGCGCAGGAGGTTTTCGCATTGAACCGGAAAACTACGTAGCGCTTACTGAAGCATTTCTCAAAGTGCGTGTACAGCATGGCCTTGCGCGGTTAACTGCGTTCATGCAAATGATCGACCAGGTACTGAACCACAGCAAGCACGTTGCGCTTTCCGAAGAACCCATCGGTTCGCAGATGTCGGAAAAAGAAGGATCGCGCATGCATTCGATCTTCGATTATTCATTGAAGAATTTTCACAAGAATATTTCCGTCACAAATGCGGCCGATGTCGTGCACATGACCCCGGAAGCGTTCTGCCGGTTCTTCAAAAAGCATACACGCAAAACGTACGTTACTTTTCTCAACGAAGTGCGCGTGGAAAATGCCTGTCGCAAACTCAAGAGCGGCGACGATAAACTCGTTGCTGAAATTGCGTACTCATGCGGGTTCGGAAATGTATCGCACTTCAACCGCGTATTTCGTAAGGTAACCGGAAAGACTCCGAAAGCATACCAGTCTGCGCAGCTGGCGCGCATGCGATGACCCGCACCCGTTATAACACGGGGATCGCTAACCATTGATACCTAACGATCAATACGTAGCGATCAAAAATAAATACGATTAATTACGTATTTATTGTTTCGGTCATTGCCATTTCAAATTATTGGCACACCTTGTGATAGAATTGGAGGCAATTCTCCAAAACGTAACCAAATCTATACACTATGAGACCCCTTAAATTCGTAATGCTTTTCGGAACACTCAGCCTTGTTTTCATGGGTTGTCCGTATGAATCAAAAATTCCGCTGGACAGTCCTGACAAAGCCAAGTCGGACAAGGACCTGCCAGGTAAATACACCGAAAAGGACTCTGAGTCTTATTTGTGGGATTGCAAACCGGATGGCAACCAGTACCGTATCACAAAGAAAAGCACGGAGGACAGCGAAAGCGAACCAACTATATACATTGGATTCCTGTCTGACGTTGGCGGTGTGTCTTTCATGAACGTATACGAAGACGAAGGTTCTTCTGAAAAATCGTACATGATTTACCGCATAGAAAAGAAAAACGCAGATCGTTGGAAGCTCAAAGCCATGACCGATAACGTAACTGAAGAATTCACAACTTCTGATGAATTCAAAACGTTCGTTAAAAAGAATATGGAACTCAGTTTCTTCTACAACAAAGACGACGAAAAAACTTTTTACCGCGAGGACGAGTAATCAACCGGGTAATGAATTTCTTTATACTTGAAAACAGCCCCGTCATTTATTTGACGGGGCTGTTTTTTTATGGATATATCCCATGCAACCAAGCAATGGCAAACCAAGACCTGGTAATGCATGCAAAAATTAACCACGGCGGCATGGCGACACAGCATTGCTTAATCGTTTCCCGCGTCAGCACGGCGAGCGGAGTAAATCGCTTCGCGATTTAATGTGTTACCCAAATATGTTCGTGTAATAATATCACGAAGTGATATTTACCCGCGCCGTGCCGACGCGGGTAATGGTTATCAAACATTGAGTGCTGTGTCGCCGTGCCTCCGTGGTTATTTAAATTTCAGTGTCTTGAAGGGATAGTTTTATGAGCGAACTGAAGGGCTTTGGGCCATCGAAAAAATCTGTTTTTTATTTTCCGGAAAACACTTTTTTTATAAATTTCGTCCCTCAAAACCATAAACCTTATAACAATGAAATCAGTAAAAATTGTGGCACTCGCAGGTGGTCTTGCGATGTTGCTGATGGGATGTCCCTACGAATCAAAAATTGCACTCGGTCCTGCCGAGAACTCCAAGCCCGACAAAGACATGACGGGAACCTTTACAGAAAAAGATGCGGAGAGCTACACCTGGACGTGTAAGCTCGAAGGAAGTCAATACCGCATTGAGAAGAAGAATACTGAAGAAAGTGAGAGTGAGCCTACAATTTACATCGGCTGGCTCACGGATGTTGGCGGAACGCCATTCCTCAATGTGTACGAACAGGATTATGAATCGGAGAAGAAATACTATTTCTACCGCTTCGAAAAGAAAAGCATCGAACGTTTCAAGTTCAAAGCAGTGACTGATAACATCACAGAAGAATTTGCAACGTCAGAGGAACTGAAAGCGTTTGTGAAGAAGAACATGGAATTGAGTTTCTTCTATAACAAAGACGACGAGAAGACTTTCTATAGAGAAGACGACTAGTTTGAACCGGTTGCATCTGCAGCGTGTAAAGTGTCAGTATCAGTGTCAACGTTTACTGATACTGACGCTGACACTTTTTGTTATTTCCCGTTGTAGTTCGTCATCGTCAACCCAATCCCAATCGTTCCGAATGCTTTCACGGCTTCGCAGCATTTCATAACCCGTTCCGGAAGAAGTTTCTTTTCATCGTCGCCCCATTTCCCGAGTACGTAATCCGATTGCCGTCCCTTCGAGAATTCGTTGCCCACACCAAAACGTAAACGGGCGTACTCGGTTGTACCGAGCAGTTCCTGGATGCTTTTCAACCCGTTGTGTCCACCATCGCTTCCTTTGGCTTTGATACGGATTGTTCCGAAAGGAAGTGCGATATCGTCGGTGACCACCAATACATTTTCCAGCGAAATTTTTTCTGCCTGCATCCAGTACTGAATGGCTTTTCCGCTCAGGTTCATGTACGTGGTGGGTTTGATGATGACAAAAATTCTTCCTTTGAATTTTATTTCCGCAACAAACGCATGGCGGTCCTGGCTGAATTTTACGTCACCCGCTAACGCATCCGCAACGGTGAAGCCAATGTTGTGGCGTGTACCGACGTATTCTTCCCCGATGTTTCCGAGTCCGGCGATGAGGTATTTCATGGGGTAAAAGTAGCAGTAAAGTAGGCTAGTAGGCAAGTCTGGGAGTAGGCAGGTCAAGGAACAGGCAAGCAGGGCAGCCCGCCTACTTGCCTGTTCAACAGAAACCTATTTAATGTTGGCCTACTCATGTAGCAGAAGCCATTGAATTAATTCATTATTGTCAACAATACTCCAGGAATGCGGGTGTCGTGTTTGGTCCGGTTCTCTGTATCCTTTATTCTCCGTTGTAATTAAAACTGCGTTTTTGTTTCCGAGACGGTTAAGTTCATTAATCATAGCTGAATGGAACGTAGAATTCATACTTGTATAATCCATACTTCGTTCTTTCATCCACCAATGTATGTCTGGTTCCGTATAAATTCTTAGTGGAGTTTCGAGTAATTTCTTAATTGCAGTCTGTGAAGTGTCAGAAAATGAATAGGGTGAAATAGTATGATAGTTTGCAATTGAATTTTCAGGAGTACCATTCATTATTTCCGAAATTTTCTGAACCAGAAAAACACTTTCCTCGTTTGGTTGTGTATTAACTGAAAGTCTCAAATTTCTTTTGCATGAATTATAAACTTGCTCAAAGTCAATAGGTGGGTCAATTGCAAAAACGGCATTTGGTTTTTTGTCAGCCTCCTCGGCATATTTTAACACACAACTTCCGCCGATTGAATAACCGCCTAAATAAAAAGGCTGGTCTGTGAGATTATTTTTCTCCCGAACATCAGCAATAATATTTTTAAATGACTGTTGACTTGAATCATCAATACCAAAGGAAAAAATACCATCCTGAAGAGTTGGTATAATGGTCAGGAGGCCACTTTCTGCTAATTGTAAAGGAAGTGAGGATTGTTGCATCACTCTTTCCGCGGTTTCACTAAAGCCAGGCAACAGGAATATATAACCTTTGATTGGCAGTTTTGATGGAAAAATAATTGTATAGCAACTTTTGGTCGTGTCTTTATCAAGAAAAACCTTTTCAATTTTTAGTTCATCAAAATTCGAATGCTCATCGCTAAGAAGATTAGAGGTAGAGTCTTCTTTTTGCGGATTGGGTTTGTCTTGTCCACAAGAAAACAAAAGTGCTGTCAGGAAAACAATTGGCAAATGTTTTGCTAAAAATGCATTCATCATTTTCTCATTAATAGGTGCGGTGTCGGTATATTAAGGATGCGCTTATACGAACTAATAATAAAAAAAAGAAACATCCATTACTTCTTTAATGTTCTTATAAATTAAGCCCATTACAGTATCAAGGTTTAACGAAGAATTAATCTCTTGTATAGCCTGTGAAATAATCTCTAATTTTCTTTTTTGATTCCATTATGTAATTGTCTGTCCAGGCAATGCTCCTTTAACCCTAAAAGAAAGCGCCCTCAGAACATTCTAAGGGCGCTTTTTCTTCACCTGGACGTAGTTGCGTAATTAAGGCAATTTCGCCAGGATTTTTCATGGAGAGGAAGTCTGACTTACTTCTTCTTATCGTCTTTCGCCGCTGCAGCCGGAGCTGCTGCTGCTGCCGGAGCCGCTGCTTTCGCCGCAGCTGGTTCTTCAACCACGTTACGTGTTACCTGGCAAGCGATGATCGTTGTATTGGCCGGGTTAAGCAATGTTACCCCTTCAATGTTGATGTCGCGCACAAGAACAGAGTCGCCAATGTTCATGTTTCCGATTTCGATGGTAACGCTGTCAGGAATCTTGTCGATTGGCCCTTTTGCGTTCACACGACGAAGTTTTTTCAGGAGTTTTCCGCCTTCTTTTACACCTGGCGCTGTTCCTGTTGTTTTTACAGGAAGGCTAAGTGTTACTGATTTTCCCGGGAGGATCTGAACAAAATCGGCGTGAATGATTTTGTCAGTAACGGGATGCGTCTGCAAATCCTGGAGAATAGCACTGTACTTTGTGCCGTTCACGTCGAGCTCTACGGTGTGCACTTCCGGAGTGTACACGAGTGGTTTGAACTGCTTCTCTTCAACTGAAAAAGAAAGCTGTTCTGTTCCACCATAAAGCACACACGGAACCTTCCCCTGGGAGCGCAGCTGCTTCGCATCTTTTTTCCCTACGTTCGTTCTTGACGAACCGCTCATAGCTACTGATTTCATGGTACTGTTTTTTTGGTTTTTATTATTGATTGAAAAAAATTACATGATAAAATGTGAACTGATTGATTCATGTTCGATCACACGATGGAAAACATCAGCGAACATGTTGGCCACCGAAAGAACCTTGATCTTCTCCGACTGTTGCTTCAAAGGAATTGTGTCGGTTACAATCAGCTCGGTGATTTTTGATTTCTCTACGTACTCGTATGCTTTGCCGGAGAGAACAGGGTGAGTGATCATTGCACGCACGCTGTTTGCACCGCGATCCATCATCATATCTGCGGCTTTGCACAGTGTACCGCCGGTGTCGATGATGTCATCTACGAGAACGATATCGCGGCCTTCCATTTCACCGATTGCAGTGATGCTGTCAACCACATTGGCTTTCGAGCGCTGTTTGTAACAAATCACGATTTCCGATTTGAGGTGTTTCGCGTATGCGTTGGCACGTTTCGATCCGCCCATATCCGGAGCTGCCATGGTAAGCTTCGGCAGTTTGAGGCTCTCCAGGTATGGAATAAAAATGGTTGATGCGAACAAGTGATCCACCGGAACGTTGAAGAATCCCTGGATCTGGTCGGCGTGTAAGTCCATCGTTACTACGCGATGAACACCTGCAGTGGCAAGCATGTCGGCAACCAGTTTCGAACCAATGGCCACACGTGGTTGATCTTTACGATCCTGCCGCGCAAAGCCGTAGTACGGAAGCACCGCAATAATTTCTTTGGCCGATGCGCGTTTTGCAGCATCCACCATCAGCAGCATCTCGAAAAGATTATCCGTTGGAGGAAATGTAGACTGAATGACAAATACAGTTGCACCGCGAACTGTTTCTTCGAGTGAAGTCTGAAACTCACCATCACTGAACTTGTGCAGAATGGAATTGCCCAAAGGTTGCCCATAGGCTTTCGCAATCTGTTCAGCCAGATGACGTGTTGCAGTTCCTGCGAATATTTTAACGTGTTCGGCCACTTTTCCCATTTTTACGAGGGCTGCAAATGTACGAAAACCGCCCCGTTTCAGGCGAATTTTATCAATGAAAATTGAAGAAAATCACAGTTATTCCGGCTTCGTTACGGAAGGACCCGCTCTGCCAGCCAAAGGAATACGACTCAAATGGGCGTAAATCAATGGATTAGATCAAAATTTTGCGATCCGGGCCGGACAATGCCATTTAATTCAAGCCGCGAATTACACGAATTACGCTAATCAGGAATTCGGGTAGTGTCTCAGTTTGAACATTTGATATTTTGACACGGCGACACGGCGCATTTTTACGACATTTCTTATTCTAAGCCCAAGCGCTCACGGCGAGATAACGGTAACGCGCCGTGAGCGCCCGGGCTTAGAACGGGTGTCGTGCTTCTTTTAGCACCGTGTCGCCGTGTCAAAAAGCAAAGTGAGACATTACTGAAATTTGCGCAATTGGTGTAATTCGCGGCTAACTTTATATCGTTTTTTGAAACAATCTTTGGCAACAGACCATGGTGGGTTCAACGCGAAAAAAATCATCACAGGAACACCCGCTTTTTCAAAAGGGAAGAAACATGCAACAGCCCAGCCTGTTTGTGTTTTTCGCGATGATCGGGATTGCCGTGCTGTTTCTCACCATCATGCTCATGTTTGCGCTCGATGGGCCTTCACGCCATTTGGGCGGACAACATTTTCCAAAATTGTTTTTCCTGAGCACACCGGTAATTCTTTTGTGCAGCTACTTCATTGAAAAAACCAAACGCGCTTTCCGCAACGACAATGCCGGGCAACTTTTGAATTTCCAGGCGTACACGCTTTCACTTTCGCTCGCGTTTTGCATCATGCAGTTTTTCGGGTGGCGGCAGTTGTGGGATTCGGGAATCACCATGAACCATGTTCCGGCGAATGGAGCGGAAATCAATTCCAACGGAGGCGCATACCTGTACGTGCTTTCGGGGTTGCACATGCTGCATGTGCTCGGCGGATTGTGTTTTCTGTTTGCAGCGATGTTCCGCCTGATCAATCACCGCGGCGACCTGGTGAAATCGGTGGTGTATTTTTCCGACAAGCGTGAAGGTGCGCGTGTTTCTGCGCTGGCGCTGTACTGGCATTTTCTCGGCGCATTGTGGTGCGTAATGTTCCTTTTCTTCCTCTGGTTTTTTGTATAGTAACCGCGGTTAGTATATCCCAACATCAGCAAAAAAACAATATCGCAAATACAAACCGCGTCAAAGGATTTCAGAAAAATTATTTTCCTGCAAAAACATACAACACCCGCTGCTTTCTTTAAATGGCCGTTTCAAGAGGAAAATGCAAAAATTATTCCTTTCAGGCGATCAGCAGCGAATATGAAACCAGGCAACCGTTTTATAATTCAACGTCCTCTTCATGGTATGAAACGGCTTTACCTTTCCCTGTTGATTTTCGCTCTGCAGACCGCATCCCTGACCGGGCAAGGGAGTGCAGTGGATATTTTGTTCCGTGATAACGGGCAGTCGCGACAACAGATTATCGAATCGAACTACCCGGTTTTAAACGCAGAACTGTATCCCGACGAACTGTATCTCCTCGAAGACAAAGCAAGGTTCGCCGGGTTGAAATCGCTGACCATCAAAGAGCGCTACTACGGAGAGACTCTTGCTTTTTTACCCTGGAGCATTGTTTCCCTGGATAGCCTTACCAGGTTTCGAATTGAAGGTGTGCGCAGCCTCGACTGGCCATCTGCATATTCCGTTCTTGCTGCATTGCCCAATCTCAGTGCGCTATCGATAAACGGTTGTCCGGGTTGCGCAATTCCTCAACTGGCGGCGCTCCAGAATCTCCGCAAGCTCGAAATAGGCAGCGTGTACGAGGGGTCGTTGGACGCGGTGTGGATGCTGACAAGCCTACGGCACCTGGATTTGCGCACCTGTGGTTTGAAATCATTGCCTGATGCGGCAAATAATCTCACCCAACTCACCTGGATGGATTTGTCGTTCAACAGCATCGAAACTTTTCCAGCGACATTGTCTGGTCTCACGCATTTGACCTGGCTCGATCTCACCTGGAATGCGTTGAAAGAATTTCCGCGTTCCATTTTGGATCTGAGTGCGCTGGAGGGCCTTGAAATGACGCACAACAAAATCCACCACCTGCCCGATTCATTGTGGAAGCTGCGTTCCCTGAAAACGTTGCGCATGCCCTGGAACCGGTTGCACGAATTGCCGGACAGTATCGGGCGGATGGATTCGCTGCGGGAACTCGATATTTCCATGAACTGCATCAAAAGATTGCCGGCAACATTATTGAAATGTGACCGGCTCAATCGGTTGTATTGCTGGAGTCCGCGGTTTCGTGAAAATTCTCCGGTGCTGAAACTTTTTGTTTTGAGTGCGCATTTGCGTTGCAGTGAAAAGCGCTGGATGGACACGATCGCGCATTACTCGAAAATTATTCCGGGATGGAAAACTGTTTTTCCCGGCGAAGAAACGGTTGCAACGCGTAGGGAATTCAGGCAGGATGTGCTCATAGAAAATCTGAATTACTACGATGCAACACCGAACATTGCACCGTTGTATTTTCAACCGGACAATCTCATTGACATCGATGAATTTGCGCGGTGGCGCGAACGGAAAAATCCGGTGTACGAAGCAGCAACTACAGCGGAAATCTGGTTCGACTATCCCATTTTTCCTTTCGGGTACAGGCGAATGACCAATCTGACCGAAGTGGAAATTGTGGTCAACGAACCGTGGATGCTGAGCAAGCGTTTGCTGCGCCCGCTGACCAAATGCAAGGACCTCGCGATCATCCGCATTGACGATCCGTACATCCGGAAAGTTCCTCCGGTCATTCGCAAAATGAAAAATCTCGAAGTGCTGGAGCTCGAATGCGGAGGAATTAAAGAATTACCAGAATGGTTGGCGGAATTACCCAAACTCCGCGAGATAAGGATCTACAAGAATGTGGTGGTGCCGGCAAAGCTTGAGCGGAAGGTGAAAATAAAATATTTCTGAGTCGGAAGCCAGGTACGATAGACGCAAAGGCGCAGGGGTTAGGACGTCATTGAGGCACGAAGCAATCCCCTCTCCGAAGATGGGACTGCTTCGTGCCTCGCAGTGACGTTTCCCTGCGGCTTTACGTCCATTGACTACGGATGACTCAGTTTCTCCTTCTCAAGAATCCGCATCATTATTTTTTCTTCGGCAGTTAGTTTTTTCATTTCGGCCGTGTTTTTAATTGCGTGCAGACCGAAGAAATATTTTTCCAGCGAGTTGTTTTCATACAACGTAATAACAACGGGATGCACGTAATATTTTTTGCAGACTGTCCGTGTGTTACCCAGTTGTTTGGCCACGATGTCCAGCGCCACAACGATGTTGTGTTTGATTATCCGCTGTGTATCGCCGGGTTCCATTTGCCGGAATGCTTTAATCGCGTGCAACGTTCCTGTCCACGTTCTGAAATCTTTGGCGGTAAAATCTTTCCCCGAAATTTCTTTGAGGTATTGATTCACCACACCGGAATCAACGCTTTTGTGATTCCCGTTCTCGTCGTAGTACTGAAACAATTCCTGGCCGGGAATGTCGCGGCATTGTTTTACAATCCGCGCGAGCCGTTTGCTGTGCAGGCTGATCTTTTGACCCACGCCTTTTTTTCCTTTGAAGCAGAAGAGCATGCTTCCGCTGTCGAGCTTAACGTGCTTGTCTTTGAGCGTGGTTAATCCGTAGGATCCGTATAGTTTTTCATACACCGTGTTTCCCACGCGAATGCTCGTTTGTTCCATCAGGCTGACAATGGTGGCCAATACTTTGTTCAACGGCAATCCGGGCAAAGCAAGGTCGCGTTCAAGGCGGCTGCGAATGCTCGTCAGTGTTTTTCCGAAATCAAGCAGGCGGTAAAATTTCGTTTGATTCCGGACTTCGCTCCACGACGCGTGATACCTGTACACTTTCCGGTTTTTGGTGTCGAGTCCCGTTGCCTGCAGGTGGCCATTCTCCATGGCGCAGATCCACACGTTCGTCCACGCCGGCGGAATCACCAGGTTCTTAATTCTCAGAAGCGTTTCCGCGTCCTTCACCGGTTTTCCTTCACGCGTATAACTGAAGCTGCGCCCTTTCTTCACGCGCCGGATTCCCGGTTGGGTATCGCTCACATGGATGAGGTTTACGGCCCGTGCACTTTTTTCGGGATCGCGATGAATAGTGCGTACCATGCGTTTACTGATTTTAAGTTCCCCTCCGGCGCTTTTCATAGGCGTATGTTGTGTTCAGGCCAAAAGCGGTTCAGAAACCACGCCATGCAGCGGCAGCAGCTTCGTTCATTGGAGAAATGCAAATGCATGGGCAAAACCGTACCGCCTTCGTGTAGAACCTTGCGTTCAGCATGGGGCGGGGGCGCTACAACCGGGGAAACAGCGGATTACCGGGAATTCAACGAATATTTGGTACGATTGCCGGGAATAGGTATTTTCGCATCCCGATTTAATTAGCCCAGATGGCGGAATCGGTAGACGCGCTGGTCTCAAACACCAGTGCCTTCACGGGCATGCCGGTTCGACTCCGGCTCTGGGTACGAAAGGCGAAGAGAAATCTTTGCCTTTTTTATTTTGTAGCAATCAATGATTTCACGGGCGTGCCGGTTCTCCCCGATCTCGAAGCCTCAGGATTGGGATCCGGCTTCAGAGTACGAAAAGGCGAAGAAAAATATTTGCTCCACAAAATAAAACGTAAAAAGACTTAAAAAACTTGCGCAAGTCAAAACTTGCGCATTTCTTTGCAAGAAATAACTTGCGCATTATGGCACAAACAAGAGACATCTTTCAGGCAATAGCAGACCCGACCCGCAGGCAAATTATAGGTATGTTGGCACGAAAGTCACTCAATGTGAATGCTATTGCCAAAGAGTTTGATATAACCCGGCAGGCAGTTTCGTTGCACGTACAATTCCTTAACGATTGTGGTCTTATTAGAATCAAGCAACAAGGCAGGGAAAGATATTGTGAAGCGAAACTCGAAAAGTTAAATGAAGTAACAGACTGGGTAAACCAATACCGAAAATATTGGGACAATAAATTTGACTCATTGGAAAGTTACCTGGCAAAAATTCAAAAAAAGAAAAAATAGAAGGATGGAAAAATACAATACGTTCAGACAGGAAGAGAACATTCTTATACATACAAGAATTCTTGATGCTCCAAGGGATTTAGTCTGGGAGGTATGGACCACACCGGCACATATAAAAGAATGGTGGGGACCAAACGGTTTTTCGCTCACTACAAAATCAATGCAGGTAGAACCCGGCAAAATCTGGGATTTTATTATGCACGGTATGGGACAGGATTGGGATAACAAAATTGAGTATGTAGAAGTGAAAAAACCTTCCCTGTTGTCCTATAAACATTCCGGTGCAAAAAGCGAAGACTACAACTTTACAGTTTCAATTTTATTTGAAGAGGTCGAAGGAAAAACAGTATTGACCATGAAGTCAGTATTTAAGTCAAAAGCAATTATTGAAGAATTAAATCGACAGGTCAATGCCATTGAAGGCGGCAAGCAAACTTTAAATCGACTTGAAGAATATCTTAAAACAGTAGTTACTGATAAAAAATAGAACCGTATGAGAAAAATAATTTCATTTATGCACATATCGCTCGACGGTTTTGTAGCAGGACCGAACGGAGAAATGGACTGGATTAAAGTTGACGACGAAATTTTTCATTATGTCGAAAAGCGGATAAGCGAAGGCGACACTGCATTGTATGGACGAACAACCTATCAGATGATGGAAAGTTACTGGCCTACCGCAGGAGACAAGCCGACAGCGACCAGGCACGACATTGAACATTCAAAGTGGTATAAGAACGTTCACAAAGTTGTTTTGTCAAAAACAATGAAAGACACGGGCTTGACCAATACAACAATTATCAGCGACAACCTTTCGGAGAGAATAAATGAAATAAAACAAAAGGCAGGCAAAGACATCTTGCTTTTTGGTAGCCCGACAGCAACACATTCACTGATTCAACTGAACTTAATTGACGGCTACTGGCTATTTGTTAACCCAATTATTCTTGGGCGAGGCATTCCATTGTTTGCAGACATCAAAGAAAAAATAAAATTAGAACTATTGACTACCCGACAATTTACCAACGGGGTAACTGAACTGAATTACACAGTGGACAGGCAATAGCAACGAACCGCTGGTAGTTTCCCCGATAAATATTCGGGCCGGGTAATATTGAAAGAAAAGGTCACCATGGGTGGCCCTTTTTTATTGGTAACTTTATACACCAAGAAGTTTAATTTTAAAATAGAAGATCATGAAAACGAAACAAATCTGGGCAAATCTCGGAACAAGCGATCTTGAACGAACAACGAAATTCTATACGGAACTTGGGTTCAAGTCCAACGGTTCGCAAGCCCAGGAACTCACAAGCTTTTCCTTTGGTGAAAATAATTTTATTGTAAATTTCTTTCTAAAAGATATTCTCCAGGAGAATACGCATACCGAAATTTCTGATCTTAAAAACGGGAATGAAATTATTCTCAGTCTTTCCGTCGAAAGCAAAGAAGAAGTCAATGAATGGGTAGAGTTTGTAAAAAAAGCAGGCGGAAAAATAACTGTTGAACCTTACGAAATTAAACAGGGATACACTTTTGTTTTTGCTGATCCGGACGGACACAAATTCAATATTTTATATTGGCCGGGCATGTGAATCCGGAAGATTTATGAAGTCCTGCGATAAGCAGGACTTTTTGTTTCCGCTCATTTTCGAGCGCACCGGCAGCTGGGTGAAAACAAAAACGCTATCCGCCGTTTCCTGCCCAGGTGATTTAAAGCAGCCAAATTATTTTCCTATCCGACAACAAACGTTTGTTGTCGGATAAAGGGTGAAAACACCCGTGTGCGGATGGTCTAATCACAGTACTTTTCATCAAATCAAAAAAACAACCCATGAAAAAGACAAGAATCATTTTATGCGCCATACTGTTTGGCTCATTCGCAGCGGGATTGCAAAGCTGCAAAAAAGACGATCTCTCTATGACAAATGCTGATCCCGCTACAGATGATGCGGGAAGCTCAACATCAAGAATGTGGGCAACAGGTAAACAGCTTTATGCGGCAGGCCATACGCAATCCGGTGCAGCGTCTCTGTACACACTAACCGCTCCGGGCGGCGGCGGGCTGGTTCCTTCCTTAGTTGCCGGGTTCTATAACGGTGGAGTACAAGTCACCTTCGTAACCGGTATTGCTTATTATACACCAACCAATTCCATTATCATTTCCACCCATTCAAGTTCAAATAACGCAAGTTCATTGCTGACCTATCCTGCGGGCGGTCCGTATACTACTCCGGTTGTGGTATCGTGTGCCGATATAACCGATATCGAATACAACGAATACGATGGTGTGCTGTACGGCATTGAATTAGGTACCAATATTGTTTCAATCGATCCGGTCTTCGGAACAATAACGTTAGACCTGGCCGTAGCTCCGGGTGCCGGGCTGGTTGTAAAAGGGTTGTGCAATTATAACGGCTTATTGAGTTTCAGTGTGAGCGATAATACCGGTACCGCAGACAATTTCTATTCTTACAGTCCAGGGGGGTCGCCCGGTGCTGCACTGTTTACTACCGATTGGGGCTCCGGGAACGGAGGCATGCAATACTGTAATGCTTTGGGATGGGTGATCATTTCCGCTACAGACACAAAAAAAGGAGTCAACGGAAGCACTTATGCTGTAAGTGGCCCTGCTGGCATGGCTGGTGGACCTTATTTCTTTTCAGACCTTACTTCTGACTAGAAGCCATCTCAAAAATGGATAATTAACTTTTCACTCTTAAAAATTCGTTTTTTGATACTGCAAAAAAGAACTTAGCAGGCAGTATAATAGAGGATGGATTTAACAGATA
>Ga0193752_1000288_pt1 | contig 53710 bp, 45 predicted proteins | sample H1c1metaG_FD_144924 | JGI IMG/M metagenome (GOLD analysis project Ga0193752, IMG submission 144924) | Soil microbial communities from a riparian zone of the East river system, Colorado, United States - H1c1 | ecosystem: Environmental > Terrestrial > Soil > Riparian zone | place: USA: East River...
TGCCGGCGGTCGAGGGGAGCCGGCCTTCCGACGCCATCCTCTTCTCCGACCACGGCCTGCAGTTCCCGAGCTTCGGCCTGATCTCCTCCGACGACAAGATCAAGGAGCGCGGCGCGGTGATCCGGCGCTTCGCCAGCGTCGTCGCCGGCGCCTGGGAGTACATCCTGGCCGGCAACGAGGACGAGGCGGTGAAGGCGATCATCGCCCAGCGCCCGCAGGCGAAGCTCAACCCGCAGGTCCTGCGCGGGCAGATCGACTCGCTGAAGTCGTTCTTCCAGACGCCGGCCTCGAAGGGGATGCCGATGGGGGTGATGGCCGACGCCGACTGGGCGGCGGGCATCAAGACCATGGCCTCGGTCAACCTGATCAAGAGCGCGCCGTCGGCGGAGTTCTACACCAACGACATGCTCGACCAGGCGCTCATCCGCAAGATCAGCGGGAAATGACCTCGCGCTCGGCCGCCGGGATCGAGGTGCGTGCCGTGGGCAAGCGCTTCGGCAATCCGGGCGTGATCGCCCTGGAGGAGATCAACGTGTCGATCCGGCCGGGCGAGTTCGTCAGCGTGCTCGGCCCCAGCGGCTGCGGCAAGAGCACGCTGCTGCGCTGCATCGCCGGCCTGGAGGTGCCGAGCGCAGGCTCGATCCGCGTCAACGGCGCCGAGGTGAGCGGGCCGCCCGCCGGCCTGGGCATGGTATTCCAGCGCGATGCGCTGCTCGACTGGCGCAACGTCTCGGACAACCTGATGCTGCCGATCGACTTCCGGCGCGGCGATCGCGGCGCGGCGCGCGCGCGGGCGGCCTCGCTCCTCGCGATGACCGGGCTCACCGGGTTCGAGTCGGCCTATCCCGCGCAGCTCTCTGGCGGCATGCGCCAGCGGGTGGCGATCTGCCGCGCGCTGGTCGACGACCCGGTGCTGCTGCTGATGGACGAGCCGTTCGGCGCGCTCGACGCGCTGACCCGCGACCAGATGAACGTCGAGCTGCAGCGCATGTGGCTGGCGGAGCACAAGACGGTGCTGTTCGTGACCCACAGCATCAGCGAGGCGATCTTCCTCGGCGACCGGGTGATCGTGTTCACGCCGCGCCCGGGGCGCATCGCCGAGGTCCTCGACATCGACCTGCCGCGGCCGCGCCGGCTGGCGGTGCGCGGCAGCGAAGCCTTCAACGCCTACGCGACGCGCATCCGTACGCTGTTCGAGGGCATGGGCCTCTTGAAGGAAGACGCATGACGGAGGACGTGTAATGGGGCGCGCATGGCACGGCGTGGCGATGGCGACCGGCGTGCTGGTCCTCACCTTCGTCGCATGGGAGGTGCTGGTGCGCGTGCTGGCGGTGAAGCCGATCGTGCTGCCGCCGCCCTCGGCGGTGTTCGCCGAATTCTTCAGCGCACCCCTCTGGTACCTCGGCCACGCCTGGTACACGCTGCTGGTCACGCTCGGCGGGTTCGCGCTCGCCGTGGTGCTGGGCGTGGGGCTCGCCATCCTGATCGTCGAGTCGCGCCTGCTGGAGAAGAGCGTCTATGCGCTGATCATCGGATTGAACAGCGTGCCGAAGGTGGCGGTGGCGCCGCTGTTCGTCATCTGGCTCGGCACCGGCGTGGAGCCGAAGATCGCGATCGCCTTCCTGATCGCCGTATTCGCCATCGTCATCGACGCGGTGCTCGGCCTGAAGTCGGTGCCGCCCGACATCCTCGACCTCGCCCGCTCGCTGCGCGGCGGGCGCCTCGCCACGCTGTGGCGGGTGCGCTTCCCGTGCGCGCTGCCCAGCCTGTTCGCCGGCATGAAGGTGGCGATCTCGCTCGCGCTGGTCGGCGCGATCGTCGGCGAGTTCGTCTCATCGCAGCGCGGCCTGGGCTACGTCATCCTGTCGGCGCAGGGCACCTTCGACACCGTGCGCGTCTTCGCCGCCATCCTGGTGCTGGCGGCGATGGGCGTGGCGCTGTTCTGGCTGATCGCCTGGCTGGAGCGCGTCGCCATCCCGTGGCATTCGTCGCAGAAGGACCATCAACCCGTTTCCTAGTCGATTTCCAGAGGAGAGCACCCATGGCACTCGTTCCTATCGCAAAGCTCGGCAACTTCCTGCACATCTACGACTTCAAGGTCGACCCGGACCACATCGACGACTTCATCCGCCTGTTCAACGAGTTCGACTATTCGGACACCAACCCGATGCACAAGTCCTCGGCGCAGGTGAAGGACGGCGCGCTGGTGCAGGACGTGCAGGACCCGACGCGCTTCTGGTTGATCGGCGAATGGTCCGACATCGAGGTGCACGCGCGCATCCGCAAGCAGTTCGTCGAGATGAAGCCGGCGTTCATCAAGCACGTGGTGGGCGGCAAGTTCGTGCCGGCCTACGGCAAGGTGGTTTCGGCCACGCCGCAGGAGATCCTCGACAAGGCGCAGAAGTCGGCGTGAAGCTCTATACCTTCTTCCGCTCGTCGACCTCGTTCCGGCTGCGCATCGCGCTCAACTGGAAGAAGCTCGCCTACGAGCCGGCCTTCACCAGCCTGCCGGGGATGAAGCACAAGGACCCGGCGTTCCTGCAGATCAATCCGCAGGGGCTGGTGCCGGCGCTGGTGAGCGACGCGGGCAAGGTGTACACGCAGTCGATGGCGATGATCGAGTGGCTCGACGAGCGCCATCCCGAGCCGCCGCTGATGCCCAAGGACGCCGACGAGAAGTGGTACGTGCGCGCGGTGTCGCAGATCATCGGCTGCGAGATCCACCCCCTCAACAACGTGCGGGTGCTGAAGTATGTGAAGAAGACGTACGCGCTGGACGATGCGGCGGTGAACGGCGGCTGGTACGGGCACTGGATCGCCGAAGGCTTCGCCGGGCTGGAGGGCTTCCTCGCGTCGCAGCAGCGCAGCGGCAGCTATTGCCTGGGCGAGCGCGTCACCATGGCCGACGTCTGCCTGGTGCCGCAGGTGTTCAACGCGCAGCGCTTCAACTGCGACCTGAAGGCCTTCCCGCTGTCGACGGCGATCTTCGAGCGCTGCATGAAGCTGCCGGCGTTCGCCGAGGCGCATCCGGCGAAGCAGGGGGACGCGTCCTGATGCTGCAGCGCCAGCCGCACTTCGACTACTCGGCGATCGTCGACCGGCCGCAGTTCTCCTGGCCCGGCGGCAAGCGCCTGGCGTTCCACCTGTGCCTGAACCTCGAGGCGTTCGCCTTCAACACCGGCCTGGGCATCTCGTACTCGCCGGGGCTGCCGCACCCGAACTCGTACAACTGGGGCTGGCGCGAATATGGCAATCGCGTGGGCGTGTGGCGCCTGCTCGAGCTGTTCGACGAGCTCGAGCTGCCGGTCTCGCTGCTCCTGAACAGCGAGATCTACGACCACTGTCCGCAGGTGGTGGCCGCCTTCCGCAAGCGCGGCGACGAGGTGGTGGGTCATGGCCGGACCAACTCCGAGCACCAGAACGACTTCGACGAGGCGGGCGAGCGCAAGCTGATCGCCGATGTGACCGAGGCGATCCGCCGCCACGAGGGCAAACCGCCCGCCGGCTGGCTCTCGCCGGGAGTCAATCCCAGCAGGCTGACGCCGGACCTTCTCCAGGAGGCGGGCTACAAGTACCTCCTCGACTGGCCGATGGACGACCAGCCGGTGTGGATGAAGACGCGCAACGGGCGCATCCTCAGCGTGCCCTATCCGCACGAGGTGAACGACATTCCCATGGTGGTCCTGCACCACGGCGGCGCCGAGGCGTTCGCCGCCATGATCATGGACAATTTCGACGAGATGCTGCGGCAGTCGAAGGGCCAGTCGCTGGTCTACGGCGTGTCGATCCACGCCTTCATCGTCGGCCAGCCGTTCCGCCTGAAGCACTTCCGCCGCGCGCTGGAGCACGTGAAGGCGGCGTCGGACCGCGTCTGGTTCGCCACCACCGGCCAGATCGCCGAGCACTTCGCGCGGGCGGTGCCGGCGGGCTAGCCGCTGTCGTGGTGCGCTTCGATGCGCCAGCAGCCGCCCAGCTCGGGCGGCAGCGCCACCGCGTCGCCGTCGACCCGCAGCCCGGCCTTGCGGCAGCGCGCGAGAAACGCCGCCGGATCACGGCAGGTGAGCGCATAACCCGCCAGGGCGGGCGCGGGCGGCGCGTTCTCGAACAGCTGGTCCCTTTTTCCAATCACCACACGACCGCGCGCCGCTTCGAGGCAAATGAGTCCGTTTGCGCTGCGGGGCAACAGCCCGGAGAAGCGCGCCCAGCGCGCTGCGGCTTCGGCCGGATCGTGGGCGACGACGTACACAGCGGAGAGCCCGGTAACGCCGTTGGCGTGCTTGGTATAGGCGTCCTGCCAGATCACTTCGGGCGTCAGCTGCTGGACGTATTGGACGCGCCCTTCCGGCATGCGGCCCGGCGGCACGTAGACCACGCCGAAGCGCACCGTCTCGCCGCTGTCGACGGTGCGCTGCAGGTCGACCAGCGGCTCGGGCTCGAACCCCTGGCCGGCTAGCCGCTGGTGCTCGAAGCGCGCATCGGGCGTGCCGAAGCAGGCGAGGTGCACGCCGTCGTAGCGCGCCATGAGTTTCCGCACGCGTTGAGAATTAGGCGTATCGAGATCGTTTTCCCGGCTGGGAGCGAGGATCTCGACGTAGCCCGCCTCGAACATCAGGCAGCGGTTCGACGTGCCGGCGGGCCTGCCCTGCGCGCGGTGCGCCGATTCCGGCGTCGGCGTGAAGCCGAGCGACTCGAGCAGCCTCGCCGCCGCGTCCAGGTCGGGCACGAAATGTGCGACATGGTCGAGATACAGCTCCCCAGGTGGGGGCTTTTGGTAGTCGGCTACCTGCATATGGAAATTGTCCCATGCTGACGCTCGTCTTCGCCGAGGCCGGACCGGCCCCGGTGGTGCGGCGGGGACCGTTCGACGAGGTCCGCGCCGACGCCAAAGTCATGCGCGCCGGCCAGGGCGGGCCGGTGATCGCGCGGCACGAGGACCACTGCTGGTACCTCGGCGCGGAGCAATTCTTCCGTATCGACTGCGACGGGCCGGTACGCTTGCATTTCGAGAATTCCGGCGGCGAGCGCTCCGAGGCGTTCGGTCCTTTCATACATTTTTCGTCCGCCGACGGCGTGGCTTACGCGGATGGTGAAATCTGCGCCCACATCGATGTGGATGCGTGCCTCTGGTACTGCCATCGCGACGAGCGCAACTGGAGGGAAATGGTGGTGACGCCGGCGGGTTAAGATACCCGCATGAACAAGCCGGTCGACTCCGTCGCCGCTACCCTGAGCGGCGCGGAAGCCGCGGTGGAAATGCTCAAGGCCCACGGCGTCGAGATCATCTTCGGGCTGTGCGGCGACACCAGCCTGCCTCTGTACGACGCGCTCGCGCGCCTGCCCCACGGCATGAAGCACGTCCTGACGCGCGACGAGCGCCATGCCGCCTACATGGCCGACGGCTACGCGCGCGTCAGCGGCAAGGTCGGCGTCTGCGAAGGCCCCTCCGGCGGCGGCGCCACCTACATCCTGCCAGGGCTGGTCGAGGCGAACGAGTCGTCGATCCCGATCCTCGCCATCAACACCGACATATCAGTAAGTTCCAGAAATAAATTTACTTTGACGGAGCTCGATCAGCGGGCCCTGATGAAGCCGCTGACCAAGTGGAACGCGGTGCTCGACCGCCCCGCCGACATTCCCCGCGTCTTCAGGAAGGCGTTCGAGGCGATGACCACCGGCCGTCCCGGCGCCGCGCACATCGCTCTGCCTTTCGATGTCCAGAATGGTCCCGTGGATCGTTCCGATGTCTGGGCCGATCCTACTTTGGGGTCTTACCCTTCCAGACGCGTTGGAGTCGACCACTTCTATGTAGAGCTGGCAGCGAAGCTGCTGCGAAGTGCGAAAAATCCGATATTCATCTGCGGCGGCGGCGTGGTCCTCTCGCAGGCGGAAGCGGATCTTGCGCAGCTTGCCGAGAAAATCTCGGCGCCGGTGGCGACGACCATCAGCGGCAAAGGATCGATCGACGAAACCCATCCGCTCGCGGTCGGCGTGGTCGGCTCGAACGGTGGCACGCCGGAGACGCGCGCCATCGTCGACGCTGCCGATCTCGTCATCTTCGTCGGCTGCCGCGCCGGCTCGGTCACCACCGAGCGCTGGCGCCATCCGGCGCCGGGGAAGGCGAGGATCATCCATATCGATGTGGATCCGGCGGTGCCCGGGGCGAACTACAAGGTCGACGTGCCGCTCATCGGCGACGCGAAGCTGGTTTTGTCTTTGCTTGAAGAATCCGTTTCCCCTGCAACCCGCGACGTCGCCGCAGTGGAGAAGCAAAGACATATAAAGTACGAGACGTTCAAGGCGCTGGCGAAGTCAGAAGACATGCCGATCAAGCCCGAGCGGGTGGTGGCCGAGCTGCAGAAGGCGCTCGACAAGGATGCCATCGTCGTCGCCGACCCGGGCACGCCGTGCCCGTACTTGTCGGCGTTCTACCAGGTGCGCGGCACGGGGCGGCGCTATTTCTCCAACCGCGCCCACGGCGCGCTCGGCTACGCGATGGCGGCCTCGATCGGCGCGCACTTCGGGCGGCCGAAGGTCAAGACGGTCGCGGTGATGGGCGACGGCAGCTTCGGCATGTGCGTCGGCGAGCTCGAGACCGCGGTGCGCCTGAGGCTGCCGATCACCTTCATCGTCATCTCGAACGCGGTCTACGGCTGGATCAAGGCCGGGCAGAAGACCGGCTACGGCGGGCGCTATTTCTCGGTCGACTTCGGCGTCACCGACCACGCCAAGGTGGCGGAAGCTTTCGGGGTTCGCAGCTGGCGGGTTTTCGATCCGACAAAACTTTCCGCTGTGTTCAAAGAAGCATTCAATTCCAAGGAGCCAACCCTCGTGGACATCGTCTGCCAGCCTCTTCATGAAGCAAGAGCGCCGGTATCGGAGTGGGTCGCCTGAAGACCCATCGCCTCGATCCGACGCCGGAGACGGTGCACTGGGGCTACTTCGACGCGAAGCTGCCGGCGCGCATCGAGATCGAGTCCGGCGACACGATCGTCGTGGACACGGTCTCCGGCCACCGCGAGGTCGGCGCCGACGAAAGCCGGCTGCGGCCGCAGCACCGCGAGATCGTGACCAAGCTCAAGCCGCAGCTGGGCGCGCACATCCTCACCGGCCCGGTCGCGGTGCGCGGCGCGCTGCCCGGCGACACGCTCGAGGTGCGCATCAAGGCGATCGAGCTGACCGAGGACTGGGGCTGGAGCGTGATCCGGCCGCTGCGCGGCACGCTGCCGGAGGACTTCCCGAACTTCGAGTCGCGCATCCTGCCGCTCGATCGCGGCAGGATGACGGCCAAGCTGCCGTGGGGGCCGACCATTCCGCTGCAGCCGTTCTTCGGCGTCCTCGCCACCTCGCCGCGGCCGGAATACGGCCGCATTTCCACGGTCGAGCCGCGCGAGTACGGCGGTAACGTCGACTGCAAGGAGTACGTCGCCGGCACTTCCGTGTTCCTGCCGGTGTTCGTGCCGGGCGCCAACTTCTCCTGCGGCGACGGCCACGCGGTGCAGGGCGACGGCGAGGTGTGCCTCACCGCGCTCGAGACCTGCCTGAAAGGCACCTTCGAGCTGGTGCTGCACAAGGAGATGCGGCTCAAGATGCCGCGCGCCGTCACGCCGACGCACTACATCACGCTCGGCTTCGACACCGATCTCGACGACGCGGCCAAGCAGGCGCTGCGCGACATGATCGCCTGGCTGGTGGAGATGAAGGGCTGGACGCGCTCCGAGGCCTATGTGTTTTGCAGCCTGGCCTGCGACCTGCACGTCACGCAGCTGGTCGACGGCAATAAGGGCATCCACGCCATGGTGCGCCGCGATAGCATCCGGGAGTAAATGGCAAAGCTTCCTAAACCATTGGGCGTGGTTCCGCTCGGCGACCTCGCTGCGTACGTCGAGTTCTCGCGCACGCTCGACCTGGAGGTGAACTCCGTGGCGCAGCGCCTCGCGGCGGCGATCGTCGCCCGCGGCGATCCGCGGATCCGCGACGTGGTGCCGGCGCTGGGCGGGGTGGCGATGCATTTCGATCCCGCCTACGACGGCGATGTGCTGCTGGCGGCGGCGGAGCTCGTCGAGCAGTGCATGAAGAAGGGCCTGCCCGACGCCGACGACGTCGGCCGCGACGTCGAGGTGCCGATCTGCTACGACGCCGAGTTCGCGCTGGATCTGGCCGACGTTTCGCAGCGCTTGAAGATCTCGCCTGAAGAGATCGTCAAGCGGCATGCGGAAGCCGAGTACCGCGTGCTGATGGTCGGCTTCGCGCCGGGCCATCCGTACATCGGCGGGCTCGACCCGAAGCTCTCGGTGCCGCGGCGCGACACGCCGCGCGTGGTGGTGCCGGCGGGCTCGGTGGCGATCGCCAACCGGCAGACGGTGCTCTATCCGTACTCCATGCCGGGCGGCTGGAACGTCATCGGCCGCACGCCGCTCACCGCGTTCGACCCCATGCGGCCCAGGCCGAGCCTGTTCGCCGCCGGCGACCGCGTGCGCTTCCGGCCGGTCAGCAAGCGCGACTTCCTTTCCCTGCGGGAGCGCCAGTGAGCGTGCGCGTCCTGCGCCCGGGCCTGCTCACCACGGTGCAGGACCAGGGCCGGCACGGCCACCAGCATCTCGGGCTGTCCCCCGGCGGCGCGATGGACACGATCGCGCTCGCGCTGGCCAACGCGCTGGTCGGCAACCCGCCGGGGATGGCCGCGCTCGAGATCACGGTGATCGGGCCGGAGCTGCTGTTCGAGGAAGACACGCTGGTCGCGCTGTGCGGCGCCGAGTTCCTGGGCGGCTTCCCGCACAACCGGCCGGTGCTGGCGCGCGCCGGCAGCAAGCTCTCCGTCGGCCGCGCGGTGCGCGGGGCGCGCGCCTACCTCGCGGTGGCGGGCGGGTTCTGGCTGGAAGCGATGCTCGGCAGTTGCAGCACCTACCTGCCGGGTGCTTTCGGCGGGCTCGACGGGCGCGCGCTGCGCCACGGCGACGTGCTGCCGCTGGCGGAGAACTGCTCGAAGGAGAGGTTCGCCGCCCTCAAGCGCAGGAACGGCTCGACCGTGCGCTGGTCGGCGCCGCCGCTGACGCTGCCCGACCGCGAGCCGATCGTGGTGCACGCCGTCGAAGGCCAGCACTTCGCCAGCTTCGATGCCGCGGCGCAGCGCACCTTCTTCGACACCGTGTGGCGCGTCGCGCCGGAGTCGAACCGCATGGGCTTTCGCCTCGCCGGGCCGGCGCTGGTGCGCGCCGACGGTGAGATACTATCCGGGCCGACCTGCCTCGGCTCGGTGCAGGTGCCGCCCAACGGCGCGCCGATCGCGCTGATGGCCGACCACCAGACCACCGGCGGCTATCCGCGCATCGCCGAGATCGCAGCCGCAGACGTGCCGCGGGTCGCGCAGCTCGCGCCGGGGGCGACCCTGCATTTCGCGCTGTGCAGCCTGGAGACGGCGCGCGAGCTGCGGCTCGACTCGAAAGCGCGGCTCGACGCGTCGCTGCGCTCCATCGCCTGGGAATATGGAATGAGCGGGAAATGAGGTTCGCGAAGTGAAGAGCATCGACGTCAACTGCGACATGGGCGAGAGCTACGGCGCCTGGAAGATGGGCGCCGACGCGCAGGTCATGCCCTTCATCACCTCGGCCAACATCGCCTGCGGCTTTCACGGCGGCGACCCGGCGACCATCCGCAAGACCGTGCGCCTCGCGGTCGAGCACGGCGTGGCCATCGGCGCGCATCCTTCGCTGCCCGACCTGCAGGGCTTCGGCCGGCGCGCGATGAAGATCTCGCCGCAGGACATGTACGACCTGGTGGTCTACCAGGCCGGCGCGGTGGAGGCGTTCGCGCGTGCCGCCGGCGGCAGGCTGCATCACATCAAATGCCACGGCGCCCTGTACAACATGGCCGCCGTCGATGAAGGGCTCTCCGACGCGATGGCCCGCGCGGCGAAGGACCTGGGCAACGTCATGCTTTATGTCCTATCGAAAAGCAAGACGTTCGAGATCGCGAAACGGGCAGGCCTGCCCGTGGCCGGCGAGGTCTTCGCCGACCGCGGCTACTCGGACGACGGCACGCTCGCGCCGCGCGACAAGCCCGGCGGCATGATCGAGGACGCGCAGAAGGCGGTGAAGCAGGCGCTCGCGATGGTGGAGGAGGGCTACGTGACCAGCCTCTCCGGCAAGCGCGTGCCGGTCGCCGCCGACACGCTCTGCCTGCACGGCGACCAGCCCGGCGCGGTCGCGTTCGCCACGGAAATCAGACGGGTTTTTGCAGAGAAGACTATCCAGGTCAAAGCGCCATGAGCCCTAAGCTTTTCACCCCCATCCCGCTCGGCGGCGTCGTGCTGCCGAACCGCCTCGTCGTCTCGCCGATGTGCCAGTACTCCGCGGTCGACGGCTGCATGACCGACTGGCACATGATGCACCTCGGCCACCTCGCCATCTCCGGCGCCGGGCTGATGGTGATCGAGGCCACCGGCGTGACGCGCGAGGGGCGCATCACGCACGGCTGCACCGGCCTGTACAGCGACGAGAACGAGGCCGCGATGGCGCGCATCATCCAGGCCTGCCGGCGCCTGTCGCAGAATCCGATCGGCGTCCAGCTCGCCCACGCCGGGCGCAAGGCCTCGGTCCACGTCAGCTGGAAGGGCGGCAAGCCTCTCGGCCCGGGCGATTCGCCATGGCAGACCGTGTCGGCCTCGGCGATTCCCTTCGGCGAGGGCTACCACGTGCCGCATGAAATGGACGCCGCCGAGATCAAAGGCCTGGTGCAAAGCTTCGTCGCCGCGGCCCTGCGCGCGAAACGCATCGGCATCGACGCCGTCGAGCTGCATTCGGCGCATGGCTACCTGCTGCACCAGTTCCTGTCACCGCTCTCCAATCAGCGCAAGGACGAGTACGGCAGGAACCGCATGAAGGCGCCGCTGGAAATCGCCGCCGCAGTGCGCGAGGTGTGGCCGAAGGAACGCGCGCTCGGCGCGCGCATCAGCGGCAGCGACTGGATGGACGGCGGCCTCGGGCCCGACGACGCCGTCGCCTACGCAAAGGAACTGAAGCGCATCGGCTACGACTATGTCTGCGTCTCGAGCGGCGCCCTGTCGCCGCTAGCGCGGATGAAAGTGGAGCCGAACTACCAGGTAGGCTTTGCTTCTCAAGTCAAACAAAACGTACCCATAGCTGTTCGCGCCGTCGGCATGATCGCCGACCCCGAGCAGGCCGAAGACATCGTTGCCTCCGGCAAGGCCGACATGATCGCGATGGCGCGCGCCTTCCTCGACAACCCGCGCTGGGTCTGGCACGCCGCCGAGCGCTTCGGCATCAAGCTCGACTATCCGCCGCCATACTCCCGCAGCCGCCCCGACGTCTGGCCCGGCGCGAAGCTCGCCAGGAAGGAGATCGGGGTCTGACCCCGATCTCTAGGAACCCTTAACCACAGCCAGTTTGTTTTCGACGGTCTTGACGCCGTCGACTTTGGCGGCGGCGGCGCCGGCGCGGTTGCGCTCGGAGTCGGTGGCGGCGGTGCCCCAGAGGGTCACGGTGCCGTTCGCGGCGCTGACGTCGATGGCGGCGGCCTGGATCTTGGCGTCCTGCTCGAGGGCGCGCTTCACCTTCTGCGCGAGCTCCTTGTTCGGATCGGGCTTGGGCTCTTCGGCTTTTGGCGCGGGCTGGGGCGCTTCGGGTGCCTTGGCTTGCGGGGCGGGAACGGGGACGGGCTCGGCTTTCTTGGCGGCGGGCGGGGGCGTTTGATCGCCGCAGGCGGCGAGGGCTAATGCGGTAACGGCTGCGAGTATGGCTGCTTTCATGACTACCTCCTTTTCCAGGAGGCTACCAGCCGATCATGACTCGCTTCTAGCGCGGCGATGGAAAACTGCGGGCAGCGCTACTTGCTGCTGCCGCCGCGGCCGGCAGATTCCTCGTTTACCGTGAGATTATTGGCGACCGACCTCACGCCGCCGACGCTCATCACGATGCGCTCGGCCCTTTCCTTCTGTTGCGGCGAATCCACGCTACCGTAGAGGGAGACAGAGCCCGCCTTGTTTTCGACATCGATCTTGTTGGCGTCGAGGCTCGTGTCGCTCACCAGAGCGGACTTGACGATTGCCGCGAGCGAGGCATCGGGCAGGGGCTTGGCCTGCTGCTTCTCGTCCGCCTTTTCGGCGATGTTGCGCGCTTCGACCGATTGCGCGCCGGCCTCGGGCCGATTGCAGGAGGCGAGAACAGCCGCCAACAGGAGGAACGGAAGGACGCGTTTCACGCCCGGGCCCTTGCGAGAAACGTGCCTGCGGCCTAGTGGCTGGCGAAGAGCTTGGCGACCGCCTGGGCGTCGAAGCGGTATTCGTGGTTGCACATCTCGTTGCGGATCACCACCTCGCCCTGCTCGGCGAGGATCGACTCCACCTCGCCGCGCCCCAGGGTACGCAACATGTCCTTCACCTTGCCTTCGTCGTAGGGGCAGTGGTATTCCACCGCATACAGGCGGAACACCCGCATCAGCTCCTCGGGAAAGACGCGCGTCAGCAGGTCGTAGGGCTGGGCGTCGCGCGTCTCGTCCAGGCGCAGCGTGGCGGCGAGCTGGGTCACGCGGTTCCAGCCGTCGGGATCCCGCTCGTCGGCCCGCGGCAGCTTCTCCAGCAGCAGGCCGCATACGGCGTCGCCGTCGGCGAACAGGCGCAGGAACGCCGTCAGCTGCTCGGATTGCGACAGGTAGTGGGCGAAGATCTGCTCCAGGCTGTCGCCTTCCAGCGGCACCATGCTCTGGTAGAAACGGCCGCTCTTCATGTCTTCCAGGGTCACCGCGAGCCGGCCGTCGCCCAACAACTGCCGCTCCACGGTGCCGGAAGCCGCTTCCTGCCGGAAGTTCGCCATGCCGCGAATGCGCAGCTCGGCCGTGCAGTCAGAGACCAGCAGCCGGATCGGGCCCGAACCTTGCACCTGCAGGGTGACGCGGCCGGCGCCTTTCTGGTTGGCGCCGAGCAATACGTTGAGCGCGGTGGTATGGCCGAGGAGCGCGGTGACGTTTTCGGGATAGCCGCGCCCGTCGAGCATGCGCCGCCAGGCGCCGGTGAGGCAGGTCAGGCGCCCCCGGATGTCGAGGTCTTCGAAGAGGAAGCGCTGAACGTAGTCCGTGCGCACGGTTGGAAGTATATCGAGCACGTAATGTGCCCGCGGTAGATGCAGGAAGCCCCTAAGTGATAAAGCCTTTATCTACATGACACTTTTGCCCACTTTGGCCATATGAGCGCCGCGCCCCCCACGGCGGAGCGGGCCGCCGCGATCGGCGGCCACGACCAGTATCTGTTCCGCGAGGGGACGCACACGCGCCTGTACGAGAAGCTGGGCGCGCACCTCGAGCCGGGTGGTACCGGCGTGCGCTTCGCGGTCTGGGCGCCCAACGCCCACTCGGTGGCGGTCGTAGGCGACTTCAACGGCTGGGACCCGCGCGCGCACCCGATGCGCGGCTCGGACGCGGGCATCTGGGAGGCGCGTGTCGCCGGGGCCACGCGTGGCAGTGTTTACAAATATCACGTGGTGTCGAAGGACGGCGTCCACCGTACCGACAAGGCCGATCCGTTCGCCCTGCGTTGCGAGCAGCCGCCGCGCACCGGCTCGGTGGTCTGGGACCTCGACTACCAGTGGAGTGATGCGGCCTGGATGCGCAGCCGCGGCCGCGCCAACGCGCTCGAGGCGCCGTGGTCGGTCTACGAGGTGCACCTCGGTTCGTGGCGCCGCGATCCGGCCGACCCGAAGCGGCTTCTGAGCTACCGGGAGATCGCGCCCGCGCTCGCGGAGTACGCCAAGAGGATGGGCTTCACGCACGTCGAGATGCTGCCGGTGATGGAGCACCCGTTCTACGGCTCGTGGGGCTACCAGACCACCGGCTACTTCGCGCCGAGCTCGCGGCAGGGCACGCCGCAGGACTTCATGCACTTGGTCGACGTCCTGCACCAGGCGGGCATCGGCGTGATCCTCGACTGGGTGCCCTCGCATTTTCCCTGGGATGAGCATGGGCTGGGGTTTTTCGACGGCACGCATCTGTTCGAGCATTCCGATCCGCGCCAGGGGCACCACCCGGACTGGAAAAGCGCCATCTTCAACTACGGGCGCAACGAGGTGCGCGCCTTCCTCGCCTCGAGCGCCCGCTTCTGGCTCGACAAGTATCACGCCGACGGCCTGCGGGTCGACGCCGTCGCCTCGATGCTGTACCTCGACTACGGGCGCAAAGCAGGCGAGTGGATTCCGAACCGCCACGGCGGGCGCGAGAACCTCGCCGCCATCGACTTCCTGCGCTTCCTGAACGAGAGCGTGTACCGCGACTTCCCGGACGTGCAGACCATCGCCGAGGAATCGACCGCCTGGCCTCAGGTCTCGCGCCCGAACTACGTCGGCGGGCTGGGCTTCGGCATGAAGTGGAACCTCGGCTGGATGCACGACTCGCTCGACTACTTCAAGAACGATCCGGTGCACCGCAAGTTCCACCACGACGAGCTGACCTTCAGCCTGTGGTACGCGTTCAACGAGAACTTCACGTTGCCGCTCTCGCACGACGAGGTGGTGCACGGCAAGGGCTCGCTGATGGGCCGCATGCCGGGCGATGCCTGGCAGCAGTTCGCCAACCTGCGCCTGCTGTTCGGCTGGATGTGGGGCCACCCCGGCAAGAAGCTGCTCTTCATGGGCTGCGAATTCGGCCAGCGCCGCGAATGGACGCACGAGGGGAGCCTGGAGTGGCACGTGACCGACGAGCATCCCGAGCACCGCGGCGTGCAGCAATGGGTCGCCGATCTGAATGCCTTCTATCAGAAGAACAGGTCTCTTCACGCGACCGACTTCTCCCAGGACGGCTTCCGCTGGGTGCGGCGGGGCGACTGGGAGCAGAGCGTGCTCGCGTTCCTGAGAAACGACGTGCTCGTGATCCTCAATTTCACGCCGGTACCGCGGCACGACTACCGCATCGGCGTGCCGCGCGGCGGCTTCTGGCGCGAGGCGCTGAACAGCGACGCAGCCTCGTACGGCGGCAGCGGCGCCGGCAACTTCGGCGGCGCCGAAGCCCAGGCGGTGCCCTGCGACGGCCACACCCATTCCCTCACTCTGACCCTGCCTCCGCTTGGAGCGATCTTCCTCCAACCTGCATAGCTCGGCGGCGCAGCGCGAGGCGCTGCCGCCGCGCGTAGTGATCGAGTCGCCGCGTCCCGAGGTCGACGGCGGCCGCTATCCGGTGAAGCGCGTGGTCGGCGAGGAGGTGCTCGTCGAGGTCGATGTGTTCGCGGACGGGCACGACTTCGTCGTAAGCGAATTGCTGTTTCGTTTCCAGGGGGAAAAGGAATGGCAAAAAGCCCCCATGCAGTTCCTCGGCAACGATCGCTGGAGCGCCTCTTTCCGCGTCGACCAGTTGGGCCGTTACGAATACACGGTGCGTGCCTGGGCCGATCCGCTCGAGACCTGGAAGCGCGACCTGGAGAAGCGCAAGGCGGCCGGGCAGGACATCACCGTCGACCTGCAGATCGGCGCCGAGCTCGAGAAGCGCGCCGAGCGCACGGTTACGTACTACGACAAGGTCCTGGAAGTCGTCGTCGACCCGCCGCGCGCCCGCTTCTCGAGCTGGTACGAGATGTTCCCGCGCTCGGCGCGCGGCGACGGCACGCACGGCAGCTTCCGCGACGTGATCGCGCGCCTGCCGTACGTCGCCGAGATGGGCTTCAACGTCCTCTACCTGCCGCCTATCCATCCCATCGGCACCACGGCGCGCAAGGGAAAGAACAATGCCGTGCGGGCGCTTGCCGGCGACGTCGGCAGCCCCTGGGCGATAGGCGCCAAGGAGGGCGGCCATAAGGCGATTCACCCGGAACTGGGTTCGCTGGCCGACTTTGACCTACTCGTAAAAAGGGCAAAACTGCACGGCATCGATATCGCGCTGGATATCGCCTTCCAGTGCTCGCCCGACCATCCGTACGTCAAGTCGCATCCCGAGTGGTTCCGCTGGCGGCCCGACGGCACGGTGCAGTACGCCGAGAACCCGCCGAAGAAATACCAGGACATCTATCCGTTCGAGTTCGAGACCACGGCCTGGCCCGAGCTGTACGACGAGCTGAAGAGCGTGTTCGAGTTCTGGCTTGCCCACGGCGTGACGATCTTCCGCGTCGACAACCCGCACACCAAGCCGTTCGCATTCTGGGAATGGTGCATCGGCGAGCTGAAGCGCGAGCATCCCGAGCTGATCTTCCTGGCGGAGGCCTTTACCCGGCCGCGCATCATGCACCGGCTCGCCAAGCTCGGCTTCACGCAGTCGTATACGTACTTCACGTGGCGCAACACGAAGGCGGAGCTGGTCGAGTATTTCACCGAGCTGTCCTCGGACCCCTCGAGGGAGTACTTCAGGCCCAACGTCTGGCCGAACACTCCCGACATCCTGCACGCGGCGCTGCAGCACGGCGGCCCGGGAGCATTCGCCTCGAGGGTGGTCCTGGCCGCGACCCTGTCGGCGAACTACGGCATCTACGGCCCGGCCTACGAGCTGATGGAGCACGCGCCGCGCGAGCCCGGCAGCGAGGAGTACCTGTTCTCGGAGAAGTACGAGATCAAGCGCTGGGATACTGATCGCTCCGATTCCCTGCGGACCCTGTTGAAGAAATTGAACGCAATAAGAAAAGAAAATGCGGCGCTCCAATCGGACTGGAGTCTCAGGTTCCACGAGATCGACAACGATCAGCTGATCGCGTATTCGAAGCAGGAAGGCGACAACCTCATCCTGACCATCGTCAACCTCGACACCCGCTTCGTGCAGTCGGGCTGGGTCGAGTTCGGCCTGGCCGGCGAGGCGTTCGAGGTGCAGGACCTGCTGGGGGGCGGGCGCTACCGGTGGCAGGGGAACAAAAACTACGTCGAACTCAACCCTCAAGCGCTTCACGCGCACGTCTTCCTTGTACACCGGCGAACCGATACCTGAAGAAGAACCAGACGAGGAGGAGGCGGCGCCGCCGCCTGCTCCTGACGATCAGCCCGTAGACCCGCTCTGGTACAAGGACGCGGTCATCTACCAGCTGCACGTGAAGGCGTTCTTCGACTCGAACAACGACGGCGTCGGCGACTTCCGCGGGCTGACCTCGAAGCTCGACTACATCAAGGACCTCGGCGTCAACGCGGTCTGGCTGCTGCCGTTCTACCCGTCGCCGCTCAAGGACGACGGCTACGACGTCGCCGACTACCACAACGTCCATCCGCACTACGGCACGCGCTCGGACTTCCGCGCCTTCGTGCGCGAGGCGCAGCGCCGCGGCCTCAAGGTGATCACCGAGCTGGTGGTCAACCACACGTCGGACCAGCATCCCTGGTTCCAGGCCGCGCGGATGGCGCCGCCCGGCTCGCCGAAGCGCGACTACTACGTCTGGAGCGACACCGACCAGAAGTACAAGGGAACGCGCATCATCTTCACCGACACCGAGAAGTCGAACTGGACCTGGGACCCGGTGGCCAAGCAGTACTTCTGGCACCGCTTCTTCAGCCACCAGCCCGACCTCAACTTCGACAACCCGGAGGTGCTCGAGGCGGTGCTGCGCACCATGCGCTTCTGGCTCGACATCGGCGTCGACGGCTTCCGCCTGGACGCCATCCCCTACCTGGTGGAGCGCGAGGGCACCAACAACGAGAACCTGCCCGAGACGCACGTGGTGCTGAAGCAGATCCGCGCCGCGATCGACGACGGCTACAGGAACAAGGTGCTGCTGGCCGAGGCCAACCAGTGGCCCGAGGACGTGCGGCCGTACTTCGGCGAAGCCGACGAATGCCACATGGCGTTCCACTTCCCGCTGATGCCGCGCATGTACATGGCGATCGCGCAGGAGGACCGCCATCCGCTGGTCGAGATCATGCAGCAGACGCCCGAGATCCCCGAGTCGAGCCAGTGGGCGATTTTCCTGCGCAACCACGACGAGCTGACCCTCGAGATGGTGACCAGCCGCGAGCGCGACTACATGTACAAGCAGTACGCCGCCGACATGCAGGCGCGCATCAACCTCGGCATCCGGCGGCGCCTGGCGCCGCTGCTGGAGAACGACCCGGACCGCATCAAGCTGATGAACAGCCTGCTCCTGTCGATGCCGGGCTCGCCGATCGTCTACTACGGCGACGAGATCGGCATGGGCGACAACATCTACCTCGGAGACCGCAACGGCGTCAGGACGCCGATGCAGTGGAGCCCCGACCGCAACGCCGGCTTCTCGCGCGCCGATCCGCAGCGGCTGTATCTGCCGCCGATCATGGATGCGATGTACGGCTACGAGGCGGTGAACGTCGAGGCGCAGATGCGCGACCCGAGCTCGCAGCTCAACTGGATGAAGCGCATGCTCGCCACGCGCGCCTCGAGCAAGGCCTTCGGCCGCGGCCGCCTGGATTTCCTGAGGCCCGGAAACCGGAAGGTTCTCGCCTACCTGAGGACGTATGGCGACGAGGCGATCCTGTGCGTCGCCAACCTCGCGCGCACCGCGCAGCCGGTCGAGCTCGACCTCAAGCGCTACAAGGGGCGCGTGCCGGTGGAGATGCTGGGGCGCACCGCGTTCCCGCCGGTGGGCGACCTGCCCTACATGCTGACGCTGCCGGCGCACGCCTTCTACTGGTTCCGCCTCGCCACCGACGCCACGCCGCCCGACTGGCACCGCGAGATGATGGTGCGCGAGGAGACCCCGGTCATGGTCCTGTTCGACGGCTGGACCAGCTTCTTCCGCGACCAGGTGATGCCCTGGCGCATCGGTATGGCGGAGAAGCTGCGCACCGAGCTCGAGGGCCGGGTCCTGCCGCGCCATATCGAAGCGCAGCGCTGGTACGCGGCCAAGGGCGAGCCGGTCAAGCAGGCGCGCATCGCCGACCACGTGGTATGGCAGGAGGGAGCGGTCAGCTGGCTGCTCGCGCTGCTCGAAGTTTCTGCTGAAAAGTACTTTCTTCCCCTGGCCCTCGCCTGGGAGGACGAGGAGGAACAGGTGCGGGCGCTCGCCGCGGGCACGGTGGCGCGCATCCGGCAGCAGGCGAACGTCGGCATCATCGGCGACGCGCTCGCCGACGAGGCGTTCTGCCGCCACGTCGTCAAGGCGATCGGCGCCGGCAAGACCCTGCCCACCGCGCAAGGCAGCCTGCGCTTCGGCGCCACCGGCGCGTTCGGCGATCTCGCGACCGGGGACCTCGCCGCGCTCAGCATCGGGCCGGTGAGGGCGCAGAGCTCCAATACCTCGGTGCAGATCGGCGAGCGCTTCTTCCTGAAGTGCTACCGGCGCGTGCGCCCGGGCATCCATCCCGAGCTCGAGATCGGCCGCTTCCTGACCGAGGTGGCGCACTTCCCGCACTGCGTGCCGGTCACCGGCGCGGTCGAGTACGCCGGGAAGGAAGGTAGCGGCGAGCCGTCCACGCTGATGCTGCTGCAGGCGTACCTGCCCAACCAGGGCGACGGCTGGCAATACACGCTCGGTTTCCTGCAGCGCTACTTGGAGAGCGCGGGCACCCAGGAAGGCCTCGGCGGCTACCTGAGCCTGATGCAGACGCTCGGCGTGCGCACCGCCGAGCTGCACGCCGCCTTCGCCACCCGCTCGGGCGACCCCGCCTTCGACCCGGAGCCGCTCACCGCGCAGGACGTGCAGGAATGGAAGGCGCGGGTGAAGCAGGAGGCCGAAGCCACCTTCGCCCTGTTGAAGAAAGACCTTTTCGACGAGGCGAGGAAAAAGCGGATCTTCGAAAAGATCGAATCCTGCGCTGCGCCCAAGGGCCCGGCGCTCAAGACCCGGCACCACGGCGACTACCACCTGGGCCAGGTGCTGATCGCGAACAACGACTTCGTCATCATCGACTTCGAAGGCGAGCCCGGGCGCACCCTGGCCGAGAGCCGGCGCAAGCGCTCGCCGCTGCGCGACGTGGCCGGAATGCTCCGCTCCTTCAGCTATGCAAGATGGAGTGTTTCTCAAAAAGATGATGCGGTACTCGTCGAGTGGGAGGCGCAGACTCGCCAGGCGTTCCTTAAGGCCTATGGCGTCGACGAGGATCAGCGCGGCCTGCTGGCGCTGGCCGAGATCGAGAAGCTGTTCTACGAGATGCGCTACGAGCTCGCCAACCGTCCCGACTGGCTCCACGTGCCGCTGCGCGGCGCGCTCGGCCTCCTTGGAGAAACCCTATGAACAGCATCGACGTATACCTGGAGCCTCTGCGCATGTTCCTGCGCCAGGCCGGCGACTTCCTGCCCCGCCTCGGCCTGGCCTTGGTGGTGCTGATCGCCGGCTGGATCTTCGCCAAGATGGCGCGCTTTGCCGTCGCGCGGGGCCTGCGCGCCATCAACTTCAACATCCTCACCGAGCGCGCCGGCATCGACGGCTTCCTGCGCGACGGCGGCATCCAGGCCGACACCACCGAGATCCTGGCGCTGCTCACCTACTGGCTGGTGATCCTCGCCGCACTGGTGATCGGCTTCAACGGCTTGGGCCTGACCTACATCACCGATCTGCTCGGCCGCGTACTTCTGTTCGTGCCCAAGGTGATGGTGGCGCTGCTGATCCTCGCCTTCGGCGCCTACTTCGCGCGTTTCGTCGGCAATGCGGTCTGCGCCTACTTCCGCAACGTCCATCTGCAGGACGCCGACCTGCTCGGCAAGCTCGCGCAGTACGCGATCCTCACCTTCGTGGTGCTGATCGCCCTCGACCAGGTGAACGTCGGCGGCGACATCGTGCGCCAGACCTTCCTCATCGTGCTCGCCGGCGTGGTGTTCGCGCTGGCGCTCGCCTTCGGGCTGGGCGGCAAGGACTGGGCGGCCGAGATGCTGGAGCGCTGGTGGCCGCGACGCAAGTAATGCAGAAGCCATCCGCTTCCTTCGGCGCGCAGATCACGCCCGAGGGGGTGCGCTTTCGCCTGTGGGCGCCCGCCGCGAAATCGGTGGATGTTGTGTTTGTCGAGACCACGAGAAAGATGCATCCGGCCGGCGGCGGATGGTTCGAGCATCTCGAGCCGGAGGCCGCGGCGGGCACGCTGTACCAGTACCAGATCGACGGCGAGCTGCTGGTGCCCGATCCCGCGTCGCGCTTCCAGCCGAAGGACGTCGACGGCCCGAGCGAGGTCATCGACCCCGCTTTTGCCTGGGAGGAGTGGAAGGGCCGGCCTTGGGAGGAAGCCGTAATTTATGAATTGCATGTAGGCACTTTCACTCCCGAGGGCACCTACAAAGGCGTTGAAAGCAAAATTCAACACCTCAAGGATCTCGGCGTTACCGCGATCGAGCTGATGCCGCTCGCGGATTTCGCCGGGCAGCGCAACTGGGGCTACGACGGCGTGCTGCCGTATGCGCCCGACAGCGCCTACGGCCGGCCCGAGGAGCTGAAGGCGCTGGTGCAGGCCGCGCACCGCGCCGGGCTGATGGTTTTCCTCGACGTGGTCTACAACCATTTCGGGCCGAAGGGCAACTACCTGCACCGCTACGCGCCGCAGTTCTTTACCGATCGCCACCCGACGCCGTGGGGAGCGGCAATCGACTTCAGCCGGCGCGAGGTGCGCGACTTCTTCATCGGCAACGCACGCTACTGGCTCGAGGAATACCGCTTCGACGGCCTGCGCTTCGACGCGGTTCACGCCATCGCCGACGATTCGCCGCAGCATATCCTCGAGGAAATTGCATCTGAAGTTAAAAATAGTTTTACAAAGAGAGAGATACATCTGGTCCTGGAAAACGATGCAAACCAGGCGCACTACCTGAAACAGTACGCCGCGCAGTGGAACGACGATGCGCACCACGCCTACCACGTGCTCGCCACCGGCGAGTCGCAAAGCTACTACGCCGCCTACATCGACGGGCCGGCGAAGCACCTCGCGCGCTGCCTTGCCGAGGGCTTCGCCTACCAGGGCGAGCTGTCGGCCTTCAGCGGCAAGCCGCGCGGCGAGCCGAGCCGTCACCTGCCGCCGGCCGCGTTCGTCGGCTTTCTGCAGAACCACGACCAGATCGGCAACCGGGCCTTCGGCGAAAGGCTGCTTTCCCTTACCGACGAGGAGCCGCTGAGGACCCTGACGGCGATACTTCTGCTGGCGCCGTCGATACCGCTGCTGTTCATGGGCGAGGAGTGGGGCTGCCGGCAGCCGTTCGTCTTCTTCTGCGACTTCCCCGGCGAGCTGGGCGAGGCGGTGCGCGCCGGGCGGCGGCACGAGTTTCCGCAGATCCAGGACATGCCCGACCCGCTGGCGGAGGCCACGTTCCGGCAGTGCGTGCTGTCGTGGAAGGAGACGAGGAGCGCGGGCGGCAAGGCCTGGCTGGCGTTCTATCGCGAGCTCCTGCATGTGCGGCGCGAGAGGATCGTTCCGTTGAAAGCGAGGAACGGCGCTTACCGCATGCTGGGCCGCCGCGCCTTCGAGGTCCGCTGGGACAAGCTCCTCCTGCTCGCGAACTGCGGCGACGAGCCGGTCAGCGCCGAGACGCCGAAAGGCAGGCTGCTGTGGTCGAGCGGTGAGCCGGGCGACCCCTGGTCGGTGGGCTGGTGGACGACGTGAGCGCGAATTGAGCGAAATTCTCGAGAGCTACCTCGACGTCTTCGGCCATGAGAAGGCGATCGACCCTGACACGCGGCGCGTGCTCGAGCGGGCGCTCGGCAAGCGCCGGCCGGTGCGCCGTCGCAAGGCCGCCGCCGGCGGGCGCTGCCATGAGCCGGAGAGCCTGGCGCGCGGCGCCCGCGTGTGGGGCTTCGGCGTGCAGCTCTACGGCCTGCGCTCGGCGCGCAACTGGGGGATCGGCGATTTCGGCGACCTGCGCGCGCTGCTCGAGCTCTCGGCGCGCCAGGGCGCCTCGCTGGTCGGCGTGAACCCGCTGCACGCGGGCGAGGGCAGCCCGTACAGCCCTTCCAGCCGGCACGCGCTCAACTGGCGCTACCTCGACATCGAGGCGATCCCCGAATACGCGGCTTCCAGGAAAGCGCGCGCGCGGGTTTCCTCGGCCGCCTTCCAGAAACGGCTCGGCGCGCTGCGCGAGGCGGAGCTCGTCGACCACGACGGCGTGCGGCGCGCGAAGCTCGAGGCGCTGGAGCTGCTGTTCGAAGAGAGCTCGTTCAGGAGCGATGCGCTGCCAAAAGGCGCGCGCACCTATGCGCTGTTCGAGGCGCTGCGCGAGAAGTTCGGCGGTCCCTGGCAGTCGTGGCCCGAGGCCTACCGAGACCCGGACTCGCCGCAGGTCAGGGCTTTCCACAAGAAGAATCTCACCCGTGTGAGATTCCATGAATATCTGCAATTGCAGGCGCGCAGGCAGCTCGACGCGGTGCAGGCGCACGCCACGGAGCTGGGCATGCCGATCGGGCTGTACGTCGATCTCGCGCTCGGCGCCGACGCCGGCGGCGCCGAGGTGTGGGCCGACCAGGAGTCCTACGCGCTCGACGTGTCCTGCGGCGCGCCGCCCGACGAGTTCAACCCGCGCGGCCAGGACTGGGGGTTGCCGCCGCTCTCGCCGCGCGCGCTGCGCGCGACCGGCTGCGCGCCCTTCGCCGAGCTGCTGCGCTCCAGCATGCCCGAGGGCGGGGCGCTGCGGCTCGACCACGTCATGGCGCTGATGCGCCTGTACTGGATTCCGCGCGGCGCCAAGCCCGAGCGCGGCGGCTACGTGAGCTATCCGTTCCGCGACCTGGTCGCGGTGCTGGCGCGCGAAAGTCGCCGCCGCCGCTGCCTGGTGGTGGGCGAGGACCTCGGCACGGTGCCCAAGGCGCTGCGCGCCGCGCTGAACGAGGCGGGCGTGCTGTCGTACCGCCCGCTGCTGTTCGGCAAGGACGAGGCCGGCGAATACTGCGCGCCCTCGGCCTATCCGCGCGACGCGCTGGTTTGCGCGAGCACGCACGACCTGCCAACCTGGCGCGGCTTCTGGGCCGGCAGCGACATCGCCCTGCGGGCCTCCGTCGGCCTGGCAGTCGACCCCGTGGCCGAGAAGGATCAGCGCGAGGCGGACAAGGCGGCGCTCGCGCGTGCGCTGGCGCGCGAAGGCCTCGACCGCTCCGCCGCCGCGGCGCATGCCTTTATTTCGCGCACCCCCTGCAAGCTCGCGCTGGTGCAGCCCGAGGACGTGTTCGAGCTCCTCGAGCAGGCGAACCTGCCCGGCAGCATCGACGAGCATCCGAACTGGCGGCGCAAGCTGCCGCTCGCGCTCGAGCGCTGGGATACCGATCGCAGGGTGGCCGTGCTGTACGCAACGATGCGTGAGCGCAGCCCCGGCAAGGGCGCGCTCGGCGCACCGGCGAACCCGCCGGTGGCCACCTACCGGCTGCAGTTCCACCGCGGCTTCCGCTTCGCCGACGCCGAGGCGCTGGTGCCGTACCTCGCGCGCCTGGGTGTCAGCCATGTGTACGCGTCGCCGTTTCTCAAGGCGAGGCCGGGCAGCATGCACGGCTACGACGTGGTCGACGCGCGGCGCATCAACCCGGAGATCGGCACCGAGGCCGGATTGAACCGCCTAATGCGCAAGCTGCAGCGCCACGGCATCGGCATGGTGCTCGACGTGGTGCCGAACCACATGGGCGTGCTGCGCGCCGACAATCCGTGGTGGCAGGACGTCCTGGAGAACGGCCCCGCTTCGCGCTACGCGAAGTTCTTCGACATCGACTGGTCGCCGGGCCGCGTGCTCCTGCCGGTGCTGGGCAGCCACTACGGCGAGGCGCTGGAGAAGGGCGAGATCAAGCTGGTGAAAGAGGGCGGCGTGTGGCGCGTCGCGTATCACGATCATCGTTTTCCGATCAATAAAAAAACAAAAGTGAAAGCGACGAAAGACCCTCTCACGCTGCACCGCCTGCTCGAGCAGCAGCATTACCGCCTCGCGTTCTGGCGCGTGGCCTCCGACGAGATCAACTACCGGCGCTTCTTCGAGATCGCCGAGCTGGCCGCGATTCGCGTCGAGGACGCGGAGGTTTTCGAAAGCACGCATTCCCTGATCAGGAAGCTCGCGCGGCGGCCCGGCATCGACGGGGTGCGTGTCGACCATCCCGACGGCCTGGCCGATCCCGCGCAGTACCTCGAGCGGCTCGGGGCGCTGTTCGAGCGGCCGGCCTGGGTGCTGGTGGAGAAGATCCTCGCCGACCACGAGGCGCTGCCCGAGGATTGGCCGGCGCACGGCACGACCGGCTACCGCTTCGCCAACCTGCTGACCGGACTGTTCGTCGACGCCGCCGCGCAGGAGCGCTTCGACCGCGTCTACCGGCGCTTCACCGGCGAGCAGCGCTCGTTCGACGAGATCGAGCATCAGAGCCGCATCCTGATCATGAGCACCACGCTCGCCGCCGAGCTCGACCTGCTGGCCTCGCGCCTGGCGCGCATCGCCGAGGGCAACCGCCGCACGCAGGACTACACGCGCGGCGGCCTGCGCAAGGCGCTGGCGGAGATCGCGGCGCGCTTCCCGGTCTACCGCAGCTATGTCACCGCGCGCGGCGTGTCCGAGACCGACCGCCGCTACATCGGCTGGGCGGTGAGGGCGGCGCGGCGCACGAGCCGCATCGCCGACCCGGGCGTGTTCGATTTCGTGCACGGCGTGCTGACGCTGGATGCCGCGCCGCCGGCGGGGCCGCGGCGCGCCGAGATGCTGGCCTTCGCCATGCGCTTCCAGCAGTTCACCGCGCCGGTGGTGGCCAAGGGCGACGAGGACACCGCGTTCTACCGCTACCACCGCCTGATCGCGCTGAATGAGGTCGGCGGCAACCCGCGCCGCTTCGGCCTGTCGCTCAAGGCCTTCCATGCCGCGAGCGAGGACCGCGCGCGCCGCTTTCCCTACACCATGCTCGGCACCTCGACGCACGACACCAAGCGCTCCGAGGACAGCCGCGCACGCCTCGGGGTCCTGTCGGAGATCCCGGGCCTGTGGCACCTGACGCTGCGCCGCTGGAGCCGGCTCAACCGCAGCTACCGCGGCGAAGCCGACGGCGTGCCGGCGCCGAGCCGCGGCGACGAATATCACTTCTACCAGGGGCTGATCGCCATCTGGCCGGGCGCATCGCCCGCCGACCTGCGCGAGCGCCTGAAGGCCTACATGCTGAAGGCGGTGCGCGAGGCGAAGCAGCACACCAGCTGGATCAACCCCGACCTCGAGTACGAGGCGGCCCTCGAGCGCTTCGTCGACGAGTCGCTGCACAACGGGCTGTTCGTCAAGGACCTGAAGGAAGTCATGCCGCGCTTCGCGCGCCTGGGCATGCTGGTCGGCCTGTCGCAGGCCCTGCTCAAGGTCGCCTCACCCGGCGTGCCCGACTACTACCAGGGCAGCGAGTTGTGGGATTTCAGCCTGGTCGATCCCGACAACCGCAGGCCGGTGGATTTCGACCTGCGCAACAAGCTCATGCGGGAAAAGGGCAATCTGCTGAGAAACCTCTCGGACGGACGAGCGAAGCTGCACATCATGCGCGAGGGGCTGCAGGTGCGCAGGAAATTCCCGCACCTTTTCCGCGGCGCGCGCTACACGCCGCTCTATGCCGACGCCGGCATGGAAGAGAAGGTGTGCGCGTTTTTCCTCAAAGACCGGAAAGATACCGTCATCGCCGTGGCGCCCCGGCTCTTTACCTCGCTTCTGGAGGATCGCCACCTTGCTCCCATAGGCGCGCACGTCTGGAGGGAATCCCGTCTCGTTCTTCCGGACGGCGAGTACACAGAGGTCATGACAGGCAGGACTATCAGCGGAGGGCCGCGGCGCCTCGCCGAGCTGCTGGCGGAGTTTCCGGTCGCACTCCTGGTCAGCCGGCCTTGAGGGCGCCGCTGATCATCCTGCGCAGCGCATCCCTGCCTTGTCGCGTGGGGTGAATGCCGTCGTCGGTCTCGATAGCGACGGCAGGCACCCAGGTGCATCGCTGGATAGTCGAACAGAGTGCGCGCAGTTTTGAGTTGATGCCTGCGATCCTGTCGTTCGACACGCGAGCTGCGAAGTCCGCTCGAAGGCGAGGCTCTTCGACCGGCAAAATCCCGAGCATGTGCACGCGGGCGCCGCCGGGCAGCGCATTCAGGATCCTGGCGTAGTGATCGAGAATAGGGCTGCCGTCGCCGCCCAGCAGGTCGTTGATGCCGCCCTCGACGAACACGTGCCGGGCGGTGGGCGGCACCTTGCCGGCGCGCTCCAGAATCCCGGCGGTCCTGGCCCCGTTCCAGCCGAGATTGAGGTGAGGAGACGGCTCGGCCTGGAGCTGCTCGATGATGCTGTCGCCGAGCAGCACGATGCTGCTGTCGACTGCGTTGCCGCACGCGGACATCGAGCAGACGAGCGCGAGGCAGGCGACCAGCCGTTTCATCCGGCGCATTGTGGACTACCATCGTCCTCGTGAGCAGCCCGCCGTTTCGCGCCGAGCACATCGGCAGCTTCCTGCGCCCCGAAGCGCTGCTGCGCGGCGAGCAGGACGCCGACCAGGCGATCGCCGAGGTCATTCGCTGGCAGGAGTCGCTCGGCCTGCGCGTGGTCACCGACGGCGAGTTCCGCCGCGAGTCCTGGCGCCTGGGCTTCGTCTCCAAGGTCGCCGGCTTCGCGCTCGGCGACGCCCGCGGCAACGTCGACCTGCAGCGCGACGACGCCGGCATCGTGATGCAGGTCGGCCAGGCGCCGGTGGCCGTAACGCGCATCCGGAGAACGGGCCCCATCGTCGCCGACGAAGTTGCTTTTACTTTGAAAAATGCAAAAGCAATCGTCAAGGCCACGCTGCCCGCACCGTCCTACCTGCACTATCCGCGCGGCAGGAAGTGCGTCGACCCCGACGTCTATCCCGACCTCGACGTGTTCTTCGAGGACGTGGTGCGCATCTACCGCGACGAGATCGCCGCCCTGCACGCCGCCGGCGGCCGCTACCTGCAGATCGACGAGGTGGCGCAGACGCTGCTTTGCGACGACCGGCTGCGCGACGCGGTGCGCGCGCGCGGCGACGACCCCGAGCGGCTGATCGACCTCTACATCGACCTCATCAACCGCATCGTGCGGGGGCGCCCGGCGGACCTGGCGGTCGGCGTGCACATGTGCCGCGGCAACGCCATGGGCAAGTGGATCGCGGCCGGCGGCTACGAGCGCATCGCCGAGAAGGCGTTCAACCGCCTCGAGGTCGACGCCTTCTTCCTCGAGTACGACAGCGAGCGCGCCGGCGGCTTCGAGCCTCTGCGCTTCATGCCGAAGGGCAAGAGAGTGGTGCTGGGACTGGTTTCAACCAAGCTTCCCGGCCTGGAAAGCAAGGATGAGCTGCAACGCAAGATCGAAGCGGCGACCAAGTACGTGCCTCTCGAGCGGCTGTCGATCAGCCCGCAATGCGGCTTCGCCAGCGACCAGAAGGGCAGCGGCCTCACCTTCGAGCAGCAGGAAGCCAAGCTCAGGCTGGTGGTGCAGACCGCGCGGGATGTCTGGGGCGAACCTTAGGGAATAGCCGGCAGGGGAGCGATGTTCGCCGGGTACCTTTCCAAGGAGATCCGATGAAATATCTGTTTGTTGCCCTCGCGTTCCTGTGCGCGAACGCGTACGCCCAGTCGTCCAAGGACATGACCTTTTTCGTCACCAGCGCGGGTTCCGGCAAGGGCGCCGACCTCGGCGGCGTGAAAGGCGCGGACCAGCACTGCCAGACGCTTGCCAAGGCGGCGGGCGCGGGGAGCAAGACCTGGCGCGCCTACCTGAGCGAGAGCCCGTCGACCAACGCGCGCGATCGCATCGGCAAAGGCCCGTGGACCAACGCCAAGGGCGCGGTGGTGGCGAAGAACGTCGTGTAGGGAAAGCAGAACCCGAACATCAACAAGCAGACCGCGCTCAACGAGAAGGGCGAGGGGATCAACGGCCGCGGCGACAGCCCCAACATGCACGACATCCTCACCGGCTCGACGCCGGAAGGGCGCGCGCTGCCGGCCGACAAGGGCGACACGACCTGCGGCAACTGGACCAAGAGCGGCGACGGCTCGGCCATCGTCGGCCACCACGACCGCCAGGGCCTGAGCGACACCGCCGAGGCGAAGTCGTGGAATTCCTCGCACCCCTCGAAGGGCTGCAGCCAGGACGCGCTGAAAGGCACCGGCGGCAACGGCTTCTTCTACTGCTTCGCGCAGTAGCGGGCTAGCCGAGCAGGCGGGGCAGGTCGGCGGCGCGGATCAGGCGCCGCAGATCGCTCGCCAGCCGGTTGCGCGGCCGGCGGCGCGAAGTGGCGAGGAACAGGCGCTGGCGCAGCGCCGGGGCGTGGATGCGCGTGATGCGGAAGCGCGCGTCGCCGCCGCCCTTTTGCACCGCGCCCAGCGGCAGCACCGCGTGGCCGATGCGCCGCGCCACCAGCTCGAGGATGTTCTGGATGGTGTCGACTTCGGCCGAGACCTGCAGCTCGACGCCCAGCTTCGCCGCGGCCGCCTCGAGCACGGCGCGCGTCGCGTTCGGCGCGCGCGGCAGGATCAGCGGGTACTTGCCGATGTCCCCGAGCGGCAGGCGCTTCGCGCCGGCCTTGGCGCCGTGCGGGCCGACCAGCACCAGCTCCTCGTCGTGCAGCGCCTCGAGCTCGAGGTCGGCGCTGCGCGGCGGGTCGAACAGCAGCGCGATGTCCACCTTGCCCAGCAGCAGCCATTCGTGCAGCGCGCTGCTGAGGCCCTCGGCCACGGTGATCGAGGCGTGCGGGAATTCGCGGCGGAAGGTGCGCACCAGGTGGGTGGTGAGCAGGGTCGCGACGCGCGAGGGCAGGCCGATCACCACCTTGCCGCGCGGGTCGGCGCGCAGCTCGTTCAGCGCGACCAGCGCCTTGTCGACGGTCTCCAGCATCGCCTGGCCGTGCTCGAGGATCACGCGGCCGGCCGGCGTCAGCTCGATGCCGCGGCCGTTGCGATGCAGCAGGGTCTGGCGCAGCTCCACCTCGAGCAGGCGCACCTGGCGGCTGAGCGAAGGCTGCGAGACCCCGACGGCCACCGAGGCCCGGGTGAAGCTGCCCAGTTCCGCCACGCGCACGAAGTACTCGATCTGCCGGAGGTTCACGGTCCTAGTATAGAAGAAACGTATATCAGCTTTCAGCCTATCTCTATGTGCCGGGTGCCCAGGGAGCGGACAATCGGGTAGTCCACCCAAGAAGAGCGTCCCCAATGCGCATCCTGCAGATCCTCGGCATCCTCCTGCTGGCCGCCATCCTCGGCCTGTTCTTCACCCGGGCGATCGGCGCCGACCCGTACCCGACCAAGCCGGTGCGCGTGGTCGTCGGCTTCCCGCCGAGCGGCATGTCCGACAACCTGGGGCGCGCCCTCGCCGGCGCACTGAGCAGGCAGATGGGCGAGCAGTTCATCATCGACAACAAGCCCGGCGCAGGCACCACCATCGCGGCCGACAACGTGGCCAAGTCCGCGCCCGACGGCTACACGCTGTTCATGCAGGACCTGACCTCGCATGCCATCAACGCCAGCCTGTACAAGAAGCTGCCCTACGACCCGGTGAAGGATTTCACGCCGATCACGCTCGTAGCCTCGACGCCGCTGGTCATGGTGGTGCATCCGAACAGCGGCATCTCCAGCGTGCGGGAGCTGATCGCGCAGGCGAAGGCCAAGCCCGGGGCATTGAACTACGGCTCCTCCGGGATCGGTTCCATCCTTCACCTGTCCGGGGAGCTCTTCAAGCAGCGCGCCGGCGTCGATCTCGTGCACGTGCCTTACAAGGGCGCCACCGGCGCCACCATGGCGATGCTCGGCGGCGAGGTGGCGGTGAGCTTCGCCACCATGCCCACCGCAGTGCCGCTGGTGAAAGGCGGCAAGGTGAAGGCGATTGCGGTGACCACGAGCCGGCGCGCCGTGGCGCTGCCCGATGTGCCGACCATGCAGGAGGCGGGCGTCGCCGACTACGACATCGTGCTCTACAACGGCGTGCTTGCCCCGGCCGGGCTGCCCGCCGACATCCAGGCCAGGCTGCGCGCCGAGATCCACAAGGCGATGCAGGCGCCCGAAGTGAAGCGCTTCTACGAGACCGTCAGCGCGGATGCCATCACCAGCACGCCGCAGGAGCTCGCCGCCCACATGACGGCCGAGATCAAGAAGTACGCCCAGGCCGTGCAGGCCGCCGGCGCGCGCGCCGACTAAACGAAGGAACAAACCATGGCCCAGATGCTGCCGCGGCACAACCGCTACGACTATTCGCCCCTCATCAAGCGCAAGGACTACAGCTGGCCCGACGGCAAGCGCCTGGCGTTCTGCATGACCACCAACATCGAGTGCTTCGCCTACGGCAAGGGGCGCGGCATGGACCCGGCCAAGCACGGCGAGCCGCAGAACCACCGCAACTACGCCTGGCGCGACTACGGAAACCGCGTCGGCGTGTGGCGCCTGTTCGACCTCTTCGACGAGCTCAAGCTGCCGGTCGGGCACAACATGAACAGCCTGCTGTACGACCACGCGCCGGAGATCTTCGAGGCGGTGCGCCGCCGCGGCGACGAGATCATCTCGCACGGCCGCACCAACGCCGAGAACCTGAAGGACTTCCTGTGGGAGGCCGATGAGGCGCGCGTCATCCAGGAGGTCACCGAGACCTTCAAGAAGCACGAGGGCAAGGCGCCGAAGGGCTGGATGGGGCCGGGCGCGGCGGAGAACGGCACCAGCGTCGACCTGCTGAAGGAAGCCGGCTACACCTACGTCATGGACTGGCCGGCCGACGACCAGCCGTTCTGGATGAAGACGCGCTCCGGCAAGATCCTCTCGGTGCCCTATCCGGTGGAGCTCAACGACGCGCAGATGGCGATCCACCGCGCGCATACGCCGCGCGATTTCTGCGACATGATGGTCGACCAGTTCGAGGAGATGGTGGAGCAGAGCGAGCGCCATCCGCTGGTGATGAACATCTCGATCCATCCCTTCATCTTCGGCCAGCCTTACCGCCTGCGGCCGTTCCGCGAGGCGCTGGCGCGCTGCGTCAAGCACAAGCTGAAGGACCGCGTGTGGTTCTGCCAGCCCGGCGAGGTGGCCGACTACTGCTACAAGCTGCCCGCGGGCACGCTGCCCGGAGACACGAAATGAGCTGGAGCGCCGAATACGAGGTGATGAAGGGCGACGTGCGCCTGATGGTCTACCGTCGCTGCCTGGAGAAGCCGGGGACAGGGAAAAGTCAGGGCGCTCGCCGCCCGGTGCTGTTCCTGGTGCACGGCTCTTCCTTCGGCGCGCTGGCCGGCTACGACCTGCAGGTGCCAGGCAAGACGGGCTACTCGATGATGGACGTTTGCGCCGGCTTCGGCTTCGACGTCTGGACCATGGACCACGAAGGCTACGGCCGCTCCTCGCGCACGAAGAGCTTCTCCGACATCCCGAGCGGCGCCGACGACCTTGCGCTCGCCGCCAAGCTGATCGAGAAAGAGACCGGCATCAAGCAGGCGGCCTACTACGGCCAGTCCTCGGGCTCGCTGCGCGCCGCGCTGTTCGCGCAGCGCCACCCGGAGCACGTCGAGCGCCTGGTGCTCGACGCCTTCGTCTGGACCGGCGAAGGCTCGCGCACGCTCGCCAAGCGGCGCGAGGGCCTGGCCTCCTACCTCGCCAGCAACATGCGCAAGATCTCGCGCGAGTCGCTGCACGCGGCGCTGCTGCGCGACGACCCGAAGCACGAGACGGTCGAGCGCGGCGTGCCCGACGCGCTGGCCGAGACCGCGCTGAAGGACGGCGACGCGGTGCCTTCGGGCACCTTCGTCGACATGTGCAGCAAGCTGCCGCTGGTCGACCCGGCGAAGATCACCTGCCCGGTCTACATCATGCGCGGCGAGCACGACGGCATCGCCACGCTGGACGACATCCTCGCTTTCTACAAAGGGCTGCCGAACGGCGACAAGCATTTCTCGGTGATGGCGCACTCCGCGCACATCGCGCCCCTCGGCGTGAACCGGGCGCGCTTCTACCACCTGCTGCGCTGGTTCCTGGAGCTGTCGCCATCGCATTGAAGCCCGGCGGCCGCGAGCGGCTGCGCGAGTGCTTCGCGCGCATCGACGACCCTGCGGGGCAGGGCGCGAAGGCGTTCATCCGCGTATTTCGTGAGGCCGCGAGCGAGCCGGCGGCGGCCGGCCCGCTCGCCGGCGTGCCGGTCTCGGTGAAGGATCTCTGCGACGTCGCCGGCAGCGTCACCACCGCCGGCTCGAAGGTGCTCGCCGGCGGTGGGCCCGCAACCCGGGATGCCCCCGTCGTGGCAAGGCTGCGGGCGGCGGGCGCGGCGATCGTCGGCACCAACAACATGACCGAGTTCGCCATGGGCGGGGTCGGCATCAACCCGCACTACGGCACGCCGCTCAATCCCTGGGACCGCGCCGCCGGGCGCATTCCCGGCGGCTCGTCCTCGGGCGGCGCGGTGGCGGTGGCCGACGGCATGGTGGACGCGGCGCTGGGCAGCGACACGGCCGGCTCGATCCAGATGCCGGCGGCGTTCTGCGGCATCACGGGATTCAAGCCGACCGCGCGGCGCGTGCCGATGGCGGGAACCATCCCGCTCTCGCCTTCACTCGATTCGCTCGGCCCGCTCGCGCGCTCGGTCGCCGACTGCGCGCAGCTCGATGCGGTCATCGCCGGCGAGGGAGAGGCTTTTCTTCTCCCCGTTCCATCCAAAGGCTTGCGCTTCGCAGTGCCGAAGACACTGGTGTGCGACGAACTCGAGCCTCCGGTCGCCGCAGCCTTCGCTCACGCGCTGTCGCGCCTGTCCGCCGCCGGCGTGACGATCGTCGAGATTCCGTTCGCCGAGCTGCGCGAGCTGCCGCCGCTTAGTTTTTCCGTGGTGGAAGGCTATGCCTGGCATCGCCGGCTGCTCGAGACGCGGCGCGCCGAGTACGACCCGATCGTCGCCGGCCGCTTCGCCAATGGCGCCGCGGTGTCCGCCGCCGACTACATCGATCTGGTTTTGAAAAGAAAAGATCTGATACGAAGAAGTGCGGAGATTACGGGTGACTACGACGCGGTGGTCATGCCGACCGTCCCGCTGGTCGCGCCGAAGCTCGCCGAGTTCGCCGGCAACGAGCCGCTGTGGCTCGCCACCAACCGCCGCATGATCCGCAACCCCGGCATCGCCAATTTCCTCGATCGCTGCGCGCTGTCGCTCCCCTGCCACGAAACGGGCAGCGCCCCGGTCGGCTTCAGCCTGATGGGCGAGCACATGGGCGACCGGCGGCTGCTCGCGATCGGGCTTGCGGTGGAGAAGATCCTCTCCTAGGCGCGAAAGCGCTTGCCGAGCGCGAGCCGGCCGAGCGGATAGTCGATGCCCGCTTGCCTCAGCACCCACGCAACGTACGTGTTGCTGTTCGGGCCCGGCCAGTAGCGGTAGGTGTTGCAATGTGGGTAGGTCTTCGAAACCGCGCGCATCAAGGCAAGCGCAGCGTCGCCGCGCCATTCGGCGACCAACTGCGTTGGCCCGCCACCCACATTCGCTTCGGGCGCCTTGAGGTTGCAGTGCAGGTGGCCGACGCTGCGGCCGCCCGCGTCCTTCGTCTGCCAGACTTCCCAGCGCTCGCAACGCTCGCCGTCGCGCAGCACGAACCAGTAGTGCGCCGCGACCCAGCCGAGGAACGGGATTCCGGCGCGGCGCAGCTCGACGACGATCATCCGCTGCGCAGCAGCTCGAGCAGCGCCGGGCCGTAGCGCTCGAGTTTCTTCGCGCCGATGCCGCCGATGCCGGACAGCTCGTCCAGGCTGGACGGCCTCGCCGCGGCGATCGCGGCCAGCGTCGCGTCGTGGAACACGACATAGGGCGGAACGGACTGCTCGCGCGCCTGTTCCAGGCGCCAGGCCTTCAGGCGATCGAACAGGGGGTTCCCGGATTCGACCTTTCCCCTCAGCTTCTTTTTCTTCGTGGAAGCCACGTGCCGGCGCATCTCGACACGCGCCTCGCCCTTGAGCACCGGCCGCGCATCCTCGGTGAGGCGCAGGCCGCCGTAGGCGTCGTGGTCGGGACGCGCGTAGCCGAGCGCGACGAGCTGGCGGAAGACGTTGCGCCAGGTGGGCTCGTCCACGTCGGCGCCGATGCCGAACACGGCGAGCTTGTCGTGGTCCCATTGCTGCACGCGGTCGGTCGCCTTGCCGCGCAGGACATCCATGAGATGCACGGCGCCGAAGCGCTGGCCGGTGCGATAGATGGCGGAGAGCGCCTTGCGCGCGGCGTCGGTCGCGTCCCAGGTCTGCGGCGGCTCGAGGCATGTATCGCAGTTACCGCAGGGCGTGCTCTTTTCGCCGAAATAGTCGAGCAGCCGCACGCGCCGGCAGCCCGCGCTCTCGCACAGGCCGAGCAGCGCGTCGAGCTTGGCGAACGAGACGCGGCGGAATTCTTCGTTCCCTTCGCTTTGCTCGAGCAGCCGCCGGAGCTGCACGACGTCGCCCAGGCCGTAGGTCATCCACGCATCGGCCGGCTCGCCGTCGCGCCCGGCGCGGCCGGTCTCCTGGTAATAGCCCTCGACGCTCTTCGGCAGGTCCAGGTGCGCGACGAAGCGCACGTCGGGCTTGTCGATGCCCATGCCGAAGGCGATGGTGGCGACGACGATGACGCCGTCCTCGCGCTGGAAGCGCGCCTGGTTGCGGGCGCGCGCGGCCCCGTCCATGCCGGCGTGGTAGGGCAGGGCGCGCATGCCTTCCGCGGCCAGCCAGGCGGCGGTCTCGTCGACTTTCTTGCGCGACAGGCAATAGACGATGCCGGCCTCGCCGGCGTGCTCCTCGCGGATGAAGCGCAGCAGCTGCGCGCGCGGCTCGTCCTTGTCGACGATGGTGTAGCGGATGTTCGGCCGGTCGAAGCTCGAGACGAACACCTTCGCCTCGTCCAGCGCCAGGCGGCGCACGATCTCGTCGCGCGTCTGCGGGTCGGCGGTGGCGGTGAGCGCGATGCGCGGCACGTCGGGAAAGCGCTCGTGCAGCACGGACAGCTGCAGATACTCCGGGCGGAAATCGTGGCCCCACTGCGATACGCAGTGCGCCTCGTCGATGGCGAAGAGCGCGATCTTCGATTCGGCCAGCAGCTCGAGCATCCGCGGCATCATCAGCCGCTCAGGCGCCACGTAGAGCAGGTCCAGCTCCCCCGTGCGCAACGCGCGCTCGACCGCATTCGCTTCGCGCCCGTCCAGGGTGGAATTCAAGAAAGAGGCTTTCACACCGAGCTGGCGCAGCGCCGCTACCTGGTCCTGCATCAGCGCGATCAGCGGCGAGATCACGAGCCCGGTGCCTTCGCGCAGCAGCGCCGGAAGCTGGTAGCAGAGCGACTTGCCGCCGCCGGTAGGCATCAGCACCAGCGCGTCGCCGCCCCCGGCGACGCGGTCCACGATCTCTCTCTGCGCGCCGCGGAAGCCGGGGTGGCCGAACACCGTGTTGAGCAGACGCAGGGCTTCCATCAGCCCGCCATTCTAGGCGGCGTGGGACGCTTTCCTGACGCATTCATCGGGCGGTTTCGCCACTAATGAGCGTCCGTAATCAGTCGGCGCGATTGCCGGTGCTACAAGGAAGGCACAGGAGGAGGAAACCATGAGCGACGACAACAAGCGGAAGCTGCACAGGCGCGATTTCCTGAAGGCGGGTGCGGCGGCGGGGATGGCGGCGGTCACGCCGTCGGCGGTGGCGCATCCCAAGCGCAAGCGCGGTGGGCAAGACGGTGAGGAGAGCGAGGATCTGGTGCTGGTCAACGGCAAGATCCACACGCTCGACAAGCGCAACTCGATCGCCTCCTCGGTCACCATCAGCAACGGGCGCTTCGTCAACGTCGGCCACGGCCACTGGGGCCGCGGCGACAAAGCACGCGTCATCGACCTGAAGGGGCGCACGGTGGTGCCCGGGCTGGTGGAAGGCCACGTGCACATCGTCAGCCTCGCCAACCGGCCCGGCTACCACACGCCGCTCGAGGCCACGACCACCATCCGCGAGGTCCAGGAGACCCTGGCCAGGCGCCGCCGCGGCGTGCCGGCCGGGCAATGGATCACCTCGATGGGCGGCTGGCATCCGTTCCAGTGGACCGATTTCAGGCGCCGGCCGACGCTGGCCGAGCTCGACGCCGCGGTCTCCGACCGGCCGGTGTTCCTGTTCGAGCGCTTCACCGGCCCGGCGGTGGTGAACAGCATGGGCAAGAAGTTCTTCGACGCGATCGACGCCGGCCCGCTGCCGCACCCGGCGGCCACCAAGATCAATGTGGCGGCCGACGGCAGCATCGCGGCGGCCGGCTTCGCCGGCGGCGGCCCGGCGGCCACCGCGCTCTTCGTCCTGCGCTCGATGCAGACGTTCGAGGACAAGAAGCGAAGCACCCTCGACGCGATGAACTTCTCGGCCGAGCTCGGCCTCACCGCGCACCTCGATCACGTGCTGTTCCCGACGCCCGGCCCGCTGCACCCGCACCAGATCCTGTCGAACCTGGACCAGTACCGGATGTACGACTCGTGGCTCGCGCTGCACGAGGAGGGCAAGACCATCGTCCGGCTGCAGATGAACTTCCTGCAGAACCAGGGCAACATCCCGGCGCTCGGCGGCCTGGAGAACCAGCTGCCGGAGCTGAAGGAGCGGCTGCGCAACCAGTTCCAGTTCTTCGGTGACGACATGATGTCCACCGGCTCGATCGGCGAGTGGGCGGCGCCCATCGGCGCCGGCGCCGTCTGGCAGGAGGCGCAGCGCCTGGTCGCGCAGGCGCAGTGGCGCAACGAGAACAGCGTCGGCTCGCTGGCGCAGCTCGAGCAGGTGGTCAACGCGTACGAGGCGATGGACGCGCAGTACGGCATTAAGCATCTGCGCTGGATGGTGCACCACGTCCCCTTCGTCAGCACCAACCTGCTCGACCGCCTGAAGGCGCTGGGCTGCGGCGTGCAGATGGCCGCGTTCCGCTGGGTGACGGCGCCGCAGGGCGCCACCGGTGTCGGCGCGCCGTTCCGCACCATCGTCGACCACGGCATCCAGGTCGGCATCCACGGCGACGGCGTGCACATCGCGCCGCTCAACCCGTGGCTGCACATCTACTACGCCACCACCGGGGTGAGCTCCTTCGGCGAGCAGGTCAACGCGGGCCAGCACCTGACCCGCGAGGAAGCGCTGCGCCTGTTCACCAAGGGCAACTCCTGGTTCCTGCGCATGGAGGACAAGATCGGCAGCATCGAGCCGGGCAAGCTCGCCGACCTGACCGTGCTGAGCCACGACTACTTCCGCGTGAAAGACGAGGACATCAAGAAGATCCGCTCGGTGATGACCATCGTCGACGGCGATGTGGTCTACGACAATGGAGCCCTAGGGAATCACCACCACCGCTAGGGCGCGGCGGGGCGGCGGCGCAGCCGCCGCTTGATGCCCTCGACTGCGTCGTCGACGAAGGTAAAGACGACCGGGAACACCAGCAGCGACAGGAAGGTCGAGGTGATCAGGCCGCCGATGACCACGATGGCCATCGGCGCGCGGAAGCTGGGGTCGGTGCCCAGGCCGATGGCGATCGGCAGCATGCCGGCGCCCATCGCGACGGTGGTCATGACGATCGGGCGGGCGCGCTTGTGGCAGGCGTCGAGCAGGGCGTCCCAGCGGCTCATCGGCGGGTCGCCGTCGATGCCGCGGCGGGCGAGCAGGGCATAGTCGATCAGCAGGATCGAGTTCTTCGTCGCGATGCCCATCAGCATCACCATGCCGATCATCGAGGGCATCGACACGCCGGTATGGGTGAGGAACAGCGCGAGGAACGCGCCCGGCACCGACAGCACCAGCGCGGCGAGGATCGTCACCGGCTGGACGAAGTCCTTGAACAGCAGCACCAGCACGATGTAGATGCACAGCACGCCGGTCAGCATGGCGAGGCCGAAGCTCGCGAACAGCTCGGCCATCGCCTCGGCGTCGCCAACCGTGGTCTGGATGACGCCCGGGGGCAGGGTGCGCAGGCTGGGCAGCGCGAGCGCGCGCTCGGCCACTTGACCCAGCGGCTGCTGATTGAGCTCGATCTCGAAGTTCACGTTGCGCAGGCGGTCGTAGCGGTCGATCTCGGTCGGGCCGCTGTCGATCGAGATCTGCGCCACGTTGCCCAGCATCACGCTGCCGCCGCGCGCGGTGGGAACCGGCAGCCGGCCGAGGAGCGACAGGTCCTGGCGCGCCTCCGCCGGCAGCTTCACCACGATCGGGATCTGGCGCTGCGACAAGTTGAGCTTGGCGAGGCCCTGGTCGTAGTCGCCGGCGGTGGCGATGCGCAGCGTGTCGGCGATGGCGGCCGAGGTCACGCCGAGGTCGGCGGCGCGCGAGAAGTCGGGCCGCACCACCAGCTCGGGCCGTACCAGGCTCGCCGTGCTGGTGATGTTGCCGATGCCGGGAATGGTGCGCAGCTCGCGCTCGACGATCGCGGCGTGCTGCGACAGCGCGGCGCCGTTCTCGCTCGCCAGCACCAGCACGTACTTCTCCTGCGCTCCGCCCAGACCGACGTTGATGCGCGTGCCGGGGATGACGGCGAGCGCCTCGCGCATCTCGCGCTCGATCGCCTGCTTGCGCACCCCGCCGCGCTCCTTGCGCGGGGTCATGTTGATAGTCAGCGTGGCCTTGCGCACCTCGGCGGCGCCGCGCGGGCTGAACGGGTCGCCGCCCGAGGCGCCGCCGCCCACCGCGGTGTAGACCAGCTTCACGTGCGGGTTCTTCTGCACGATCTCGCGCGCCTGCTCGGCGGCGGCGAGCGTCTGCGCGAACGTGCTGCCCGGCGGCAAGGTAAGGTAGACCTGCGTTTGCGACAGGTCGTCGGGCGGGATGAAGCCGGTCGGCAGCAGCGGCACCAGCGCGAAGGAGCCGACGAAGAACACCAGCGCCGCGAGCATCGTCTTCCAGCGGTGCTTCAGGCACCAGGCGGCCCAGGTCATGTAGAGCTTCAGCCAGCCGGGCTCGGACTCCTCCTTCTTCGGCGCGCGCAGGAGGTAGGCGGCCATCATCGGCGTCAGCATGCGCGCCACCACCAGCGAGAAGAACACCGCGATCGCCGCCGTCCAGCCGAACTGCACGAAGAACTTGCCCGGCACGCCGCTCATGAACGCGGTGGGCAGGAACACGGCGATCAGCGTGAACGTGGTGGCGATCACCGCCAGGCCGATCTCGTCGGCCGCCTCCATCGACGCTTTGAAGGGCTCCTTGCCCTTGCGCATGTGGCGCACGATATTCTCGATCTCGACGATCGCGTCGTCGACCAGGATCCCCACGACGAGAGACAGGCTGAGCAGCGTCACCACGTTGATGGTGAAATTGAAGAGGTACATCGCCAGGAACGCGGGGATGATCGACAGCGGCAGGGCGGCCGCCGACACCATGGTCGCGCGCCAGTCGCGCAGGAACAGCCATACCACCAGCACCGCGAGCAGGGCGCCTTCGATGAGGAGCGACATCGAGCCCTTGAAGTTCTCCACCACCGGGTCGATAAAGTTGAACGCCTCGACCACCTCGATGTGCGGGTTGTCGGCTTTCAGCTTCTCGAGCTGCGCGCGCACGCCGTTGGCCACCTCGACCTCGCCCGCGCCGCGCGCGCGGGTGATCTCGAAGCCGACCACCGGCTTGCCGTTGAGCAGCGCCGCCGAGCGGACCTCGGCGACCGTGTCGCTGACCGTGGCGACCTGGTCGAGACGGATGCGGCGCCCGTCGGAGAGGGCGATGTCCATCGTGGCGATCTCCGCCGCCGACTGCACGGTGGCGATGGTGCGTACCGACTGCTCGACGCCGCCGACGTCGGCGCGGCCGCCCGAGGCCTCCTGCTGGATCTGGCGCAGCTGGCGCGAGATGTCGGCGACGGTGGCGTTGAGCGCGAGCAGGCGAAGCGGATCCACCTCGACGCGCACCTCGCGCGAGACGCCGCCGACGCGCGCCACCGCGCCTACGCCGCGCACCGTGAGCAGCGCCTTGGAGACGTCGTTCTCGACGAACCAGGACAGCGCTTCGTCGTCCATCCGGCTCGAGGCGACGGTGTAGGTGAGGATCGGCATCCCCGCCAGGTTCACCTTGGCGATGATCGGGTCGCGCAGGTCGTTCGGCAGGTCGGAGCGCACGCGCGACACCGCGTCGCGCACCTCGTCGACCGCCTCCTGCGTGGGCTTCTCCAGGCGGAACTCGACGGTGAGGGTGACTGTGCCGTCCTGCACCTTCGTATAGAGGTGCTTGATGCCCTGCACGGTGGCGATCGAGTTCTCGAGCTTGCGCGCCACCTCGGTCTCGAGCTGCGAGGGCGAGGCGCCCGGCAATGCGGCGATCACCGTGACCATCGGCAGGTCGATGTCCGGGAAGTTCTGGATCCGCATGGCCTTGAAGGCCATGATTCCCGCCAGCGTCAGCAGGATGAAGAGCAGGATTGCTGGGATCGGGTTGCGGATCGACCAGGCCGAGACGTTCATTGGGCCTACTTCTTCGCCTGGGAAGGCTCCACCACGCGCACGGTATCGCCGTCGGCGAGGAAAGCGCCGCCGCTCGCCACCACGCGCACACCGGACTCGAGGCCGCCGGTAACCTCGACGCGGTCGCCCGAGCGGCGTCCGGTCGTGACCTTGACCTGCTTCACCTTGCCGTCGGGCCCGATGACGTGCGCGTAGCTGAAGCCGTCGCGCAGCAGCACCGCCGTCTGCGGCAGGGTGAGGGCGCTGCCGGCGCCGAGCTGGAATTCGCCGCGCGCGAACATGCCGGCGGCGGCCGGGGCGCCCGGCGCGCCTCCCTTGGGCAGATCGACATAGACGATGGCGTTGCGCGTCTGCGCGTCCACGGTCGGCGCGACCATGCGCACCGTGCCTTCGATGCGCGTGCCGGCTGCGGCCCCCGGCGGCACGACGTGCACCGCGAGGCCCGGCCGGATGCGGCCGAGCTCGGACGCGGTGACCTCGGCGCGCCACTCGAGGCGCCCGCCGCGGATCAGGCGGAACAGCTCCTGGCCCGGCTGGGTGAGCGAGCCGACGGTGGCGGTTCGCGTCGAGATCACGCCGTCATCCGGTGAAAGCACGCGCGTGTGCGCGATGCGCAGCTCGTCCGCCTGCGCCTTGGCGCGCGCCGCGACGACGCGCGAGGCCGCGGTCTTCTCCGCGGTCAGGTACTGGTTGATCTGCTGCTTGGTGAACGCGCCCTGCGGTCCCATCTGCCGGGCGCGGTCGGCGTTCGCCACGGCCTCGGCGGCCATCGCCTGCGCTTCGACCAGCGCCGCGCGCGACTGCGCCAGCTCCGCCGCGATGGTGTCGTCGTCGACGCGGGCGAGGACCTGGCCCTTCTTCACCTGGTCGCCGACGTTCGCCAGCACCTCCGTCAGGCGGAAGCCGCTGATCTCCGAGCCGATGATCGCTTCCTGCCAAGCCGCGATGTTGCCGTTCGCGGCGAGCACCTGCGGCCATTCCGCCGGCTGCGGCGTGATCGCCGTCACGCTCAGCGCCGGCTTGGGTGCGTCGCCGGCCTTGGCCGACGGCGCGGCGTCCTGCGTGCGGCCGGAAAAGAACCAGATGCCGGCTGCGGCCAGGACGACGGCGGCGACCGTGGCTGCGGCGATCTTCCTTGCTGTCATTGCAAAAATGCTGCGGTGCACGGCACGGCCGGCACTCTAGCAGGTTAGAGGCCCAGATAGGCCTGGCGCACCCGGTCGTCGTGCAGCAGTGACTCTCCGGTTCCGCTCATCGCGACGCGGCCGTTCTCGAGGACGTAGGCGCGGCTGGACAATTTGAGCGAGACCGCGACGTTCTGCTCGACCAGCAGGATGGTCAGACCGCGGCCGTTTAATACGCGGATGCTGTGCAGCACCTCCTGCACCACCATCGGGGCGAGGCCGAGGGAAGGCTCGTCGAACATGATCAGCTCCGGCGCGCCCATCAGGCAGCGGCCGATGGCGAGCATCTGCTGCTCGCCGCCGGAAAGCGTGCCGGCGAGCTGCGCGCGGCGCTCGGCGAGCCTGGGGAACATGGTGAACACTTCGTCCAGCGTGCGCTTCGCGGTGGCGCGAGCGCGCGGCAGCATCGCCCCGACTTCCAGGTTCTCGAGGATGCTCAGCGTGGGAAAGACCTGGCGGCCTTCTGCGACCTGGCCTATGCCGAGGTTGCAGATGCGATGCGATTCCAGGTTGGTAATTTCTTCGTTTTTGAACCGTACCGTCCCGGAACGGCAACGCTGAATACCGGCAATCGCACGAATAAGAGACGTCTTGCCGGCGCCGTTGGCGCCGACGATGGCGACAATTTCCTTCTCCTTTACTTCCAGCGAGACGTCGGCGAGGGCCTGCGCGTCCCCGTAGAACAGATCAAGGCTGTTGATGGAAAGCATCAGACTTCGGCTTCCTCGCCGAGGTAGGACTCCAGCACCGCCGGGTTGCGCACGATTTCCTGCGGCGTGCCGCGCGCGATGACCTCGCCGTGGTGCAGAACGCCGATGTGCTGAGCGAGCGCCATCACGGCACGCATCACGTGCTCGATCAGCAGGATGGTGAGGCCCTCGCGGTTCAAGCCGCGGAACACCTCGACCATCTGGTCGCATTCGGTCGGCCGCAGGCCGGCCATCACCTCGTCGAGCAGCAGCAGCTTCGGCCGCGTCGCCAGCGCGCGCGCCACTTCGAGGCGCTTGCGGTCGGGGAGGGTGAGCGACGAGGCAGGGAGGTCGCGCTTCGCGGCGAGTTGCAGCCTCTCCAGAATCTCCAATGCGGCCCTCCGGGCGCCCGCCGTGCTCGTTTCCCGGAGAAACGCGCCGACCATTACGTTCTCGAGGACGGTGAGTCCGGCGAACGGCTTGACGATCTGGAAGGTGCGCCCGATCCCGGCAGTACACACCTGATCCGGCCGCAGCCCATGCACCGGCTTTCCCTGAAACAGAATCGATCCAGAGTCGGGTGGGAATACTCCAGCAATCATATTGAAGATGGTCGTCTTCCCCGCGCCGTTCGGCCCGATCAGCGCGTTGATGCTGCCTTCCGGGATCTCGAACGAAGCGTTCGACACCGCCTTCAGCCCGCGGAAGGACTTGCTGATGCCGTTTACGGTCAGCATCACAGCTTCAGCTTCCGGGCGATGGGCGGCCAGATGCCGTTGGGCAGGAACATGATCACGGCGAGCAGTACCACGCCGTAGAACACCTGCTTGATGCCGGGGATCTCCCAGCCGAGCGCGGCCAGGCCGTCGGTGATGCCGTCGGAGAGCAGCGTCAGCACCGCGGCGCCGAGGATCGGGCCGAACAGGGTGCCGATGCCGCCGATGATCGGGCCGAGGATGATCTCGATCGAGCGGCTGATGTGGAAGATCTGCTCGGGAAAGAGATTGTTGTAGTAGAAGGCGAAGAACACGCCCGACACTGCGGTCATCGCCGAGCTGATCGCCACCGCCAGCATCTTCCAGCGGAAGGTGTTGATGCCGAGCGCCTGGGCGGCTTCCTCGTTCTCGCGAATCGCCTGCCAGTAGTAGCCCGCCTTGCTCTTCAGCAGCCAGCTACAGAGGGCAAGCGCAGCGCCACAGAGAAACAGCATCGCGTAGTAGTACATCAGTGGCGGCCCGCGGAAGTTGAGGATGTCCCAGGTGTCGCGCTGCGCCACTTTCAGGAACATGCCGCCCGGACCGCCCAGCCAGTCGAGGTGGTCGAAGCCGATGCGCGTGAACTCGGCGAAGGCGATGGTGAGCAATGCGAAGTAAACGCCGGAGATGCCGAAGCGGAAGGCGAGGAAGCCGATGATGAGACCGAGCGCAACGCAAAACAGGATCGCCAGCGGCAGCCCGGCCCACGGCCCAATGCCGTAGTGGAAGAACAGGCCGCCGGCGGCGTAGGCGCCGACCCCGACGTAGAGCGAGTGGCCGAGCGAGAGCTGCCCGGCGAAGCCCATCATCACGTTCCATGCCTGGCCGGTATAGGCGAAATAGAGGATCAGCGTGACCACCGACAAGGCGTAATTTCCCGCCACCGCCGGTAAGGCAATCAATATGACCGCTAGTAGCGCGAGCGCTGCGCTTGCCCTGCTCAAGGGTTTTTCCCCAATAAACCCTGAGGACGCAGCAGCAAGATCAGAATCAACAAGCCAAAACTGAACATGCTCTTCGCCGAGGGCGCGATGAGCAGGCCGGCGAGGGCTTCGGAGACGCCGATCAGCACGCCGCCGAGGAGGGCGCCGGGCATCGAGCCCAGGCCGCCGACGATGACGATGACGAAGGCGAGCAGCGTATAGGCCGGCCCGAGCGGGGGCGTTACGTCGACCAGCAGCACCATGGCGCAACCCGCCACGGCGACGCAGACCGACCCCAGGCCGAAGGTGAGGGCGTAGAGCTTCTTTACGTCGAGGCCGACGACCAGGGCGCCGAGGTGATTGTCGGCGCAAGCCCGGATGGCTTTTCCTATGAGTGAAAATTTAAAGAAGGAGAAAAGCAAACCCGCGGTCACTACCGCCGCCAGCGCCGCGAACAGCCGCGCCTTGTCGACCAGGATCTTGCCGATCTCGAAGGACTCGAGCTGGTAGTCGACCTGAATGCTGCGCGCGGAGGGCCCGAAGATCATCAGCAGCGCGTTCACCATGATGATCGCCACCGCCACCAGCAGCATGAACTGCGAATGCTCGGGGCGGGTGATGAACGGGTTGATCAGGCCGGCCTGCAGCACGTAGCCGAACAAGAAGAAGGCCAGCGCCGCCGGCAGGATGCAGAGGAACGGGTCGAGGCCGAGGCTCGCGAACAGCACCGTGGCCGCGTACATCGCGATGGTCATCATCTCGCCGTGGGCGAAGTTCACCACCCGCACCACGCCGAAGATCACCGACAGCCCGAGGGCCATCAGGCCGTAGACGAGGCCCGTCAGGACCCCGGCTACGACGACGTTGGCGACTAGATCAAACGACAACTAGGACTAGGCTTTTTTGTAGCCCGGCATCGGGAAGACCGGCTTGGCGGTGGCGGCGCCCGTCGGCAGCACCACGGTCGGCAGCAGGTTGCGGTTCTGCACGCACGCCGAGCCGATGCCCTCGACCTGGCCCTTCTCGTTGAACTTGATCGGCCCGCCGAGCGTCATCTTCTCGGTGATGTTGGTCTGGCGGATGGCGTCGGCCAGGACCTTCGGGTCGGTGCTCTTCGCGCGGCGGAAGGCGTCGGCGGCGACCAGGATCGCCTCGAAGGTGAAGCCGGCGTTGAGGCCGTGGAACTCGAGGCGGTCCTTCGGGTTCTGCTTGAGGAACGCCTTCTCCACGATCTTGGTGAGCTTGGCTGCCGGGTTGTACCAGGGCACGTTGGAGATCGAGTACTCGGACAGCTTGCCGAGGGTCTTGTAGTACTGCTCTTCGTACATGCCGGGCGAGCCCGGGCTGATGATGCCCATCGGGTTCCAGCGCTGCTTCACCATCTCGCGGCGCAGGATGATGGCGTCGTTCAGGCGGCACACCAGCAGCAGGAAGTCGGCGTTCGACGCCTTGGCCTTCGACACCTCGACGGTCAGGTCCTTGGCCGCCGGGTCGTAGGAGATGGTGTCGACGATCTTGAACGGCAGTTGCGTGCGCCGCGGCAGCAGCGCGCCGATACCCTTGGTCATCGCCTGGCCGAAGGTGTCGTTGACGTGCATGTAGACCGCGGTGCGCGGCACGGTGTTGGTTGCCTGGAACAGCTCGCCGATCAGGTCCAGGCCGTTCCTCACGATGTCGCCGGCGGTCTGGAAGTTGCGGAACACATACTTGTAGCCCTGCTCGGTGATCTGCGGCGCGGCCGCGATGTTGATCACGAAGGGCACGCCGCGCTGCTCGGCGACCTGCGCGATCGCCGCGGCGGCGCCGGAGTCGAAGGGGCCGACCAGCACGTTGGCGCCTTCCTGGATCAGGCGCTCGGCGCGGGTGCGCGCCGTGTCGACGTTGGACTCGAAATCGGCGTTCATCAGCTCGATATCGACGCCGAGCATTTCCTTGATCACGCCGGGCGCCAGGTCGGCGCCTTTCTGGCAGGACTGGCCGATGAAGCCGAGGTAGCCGGAGCGCGGCAGGATCACGCCGACTTTCAGCTTCTGCGACTGCGCGCGCACGATGCCGAACGGAGAAAACGCTGCAGCGGCGCCGGCTACGGCAATGTTTCTGTTGAATGTTCTGCGGTCCATGGTCTCTCCTCCCTGAGGCGGATGGTTATAGACGATTGCTAAATGCGGGTCAACGTTTGCCGCGCCGCACGATTGACACACGATTCACAGCGGAGGTAACTTGACCGGCCTAACGACCGTTTGATTGGTGTGCCCCTTTAGAGGAGGAGGTGCAATGAAACGCTCCCTGATCCTGCCGCTGCTGGCCTTCGCCGCCGTCGCCTTCGCCCACGATGACCGCCACGACAAGGCGGACTTCACCCTGCAGAGCCTGAACACGCCGGACCCGATCTTCACCGCGGCCGACAGCGTGCCGATCCGGGTCGGCGCCGGCTCGAGCCGCGCCGCGCGCCGCGCCGCGGTCCGCCTGAACGGCCACGAGGTGACCTCGGCCCTGGCCGAAACCGAGCCGGGCGTGCTCACCGGCACGGTGGCCGGCCTGCAGCCCGGCATCAATACTTTCGAGGTGTTCGAGGACCGACGCGAGCGGCACGCGGCGGCGAGCCTCAAGGTGGCGCGGGCCAAGCCGCCGGCGCTCGCCTGCAGCCCGGCCTCCTTCCCGGCTTCGGCGCTTCCGGTGCCGAATACGGTGGTGACCTCCGCCACGCCGGTAGCGGCGACTGCCACGGTGCCGGCGCACTGCTTCGTGATCGGTACCATCAACGCCGGCCGCGTCGGCAACGAGACCAGCCCCGGCGCGCCGGTCAGCCGCTACACCTACGCCATCAACTGGCAGGCGCGCCTGCCGGACGCCTGGAACAGCAAGTTCCACATGCCGGGCGGCGGCGGCACCAACGGCAGCGTGCCCGCCACCACCGGCCGGCTGCGCCAGGGCTACGCCCAGGCCGCCAATGATTCGGGCCACAGCAACGCTATCAACAACGACCCGCTCGCCGGCGGCGCCGCTGCGTTCGGCACCGACTACCTCGCGCGCGTCGACTTCGCCTACAACGCCATCGACGTCACCACGCGCAACGCCAAACGCCTGGTCGAGATCTACTACGGCGAGCGGCCGGCCTACTCGTACTTCGAGGGCTGCTCGATGGGCGGGCGCGAGGCGATGATGGTGACGCAGCGCCTGCCGTCGTACTTCGACGGCTCGGTGTCGGGCGACCCGGCGTTCCGCATCACCAAGGTGGGCGTCTGGGCGGCCTACACGGGCCAGCAGCTCGCCGCGCTGGCGAGGACGCGCGACCTGATCTCCGGCTTCGGCGTGCCCTTCGCCAACAACACCCTTACCAATCAGGACCTGCAGCTCGTCTCGAAGGCGGTGCTCGACGCCTGCGACGCGCTCGACGGCGCCGCCGACGGCATGGTGAGCAACTCGCAGGCCTGCACCACCCGGCGCGTCAAGCCGAAGCTGCAGGCATTGGTCTGCGCGGCGGACAAGACGCCGAGCTGCCTGGCCGCCGACCAGGTCCAGGCGATCCTCAACATCTACGACTCGGGCGCGCCGACCTCGCGCGGCAAGCCGCAGTACGCCAGGTGGATGTGGGACGCCGGCATCGCAGGCTGCACCAGCCCGGCGGACTGCAATACGCCCACCGCCACCAATATCAACGGCGGCTGGCGGCAGTGGAACGTGGGCCAGTTCAGCCCGACCTTCGTGCCGCACGTCAGCAACACGCCGAACGGGGCGCTCAGCTTCGCCAGCCTCGGCGGCGGCGCGATCCCGCTGCTCTTCGCCACGCCGCCGATCCTGCCGGCGCCGACGGCGAACGACGGGCTCGCCAACCTGATCATGAACTACGACTTCGACACGCTGGCGGCGAGCATCTTCGGCCGCAACGCCGCCTTCCCGGTGTCGGACACGAAGCTGCTCAATGTCGACGACACCGATCTGTCGCGCTTCAAGCGCAGCAACGGCAAGCTGATCATCTGGCAGCCGCAGAGCGGCGGGCCGTTCTCGCCGCAGGACATGGTCGACTGGTACGAGGACATGAGCGAGGAGATGGGCGGCTTCGAGAAGACGCAGGACTTCGCGCGCCTGTTCATGATGCCGGGGGTCAACCACTGCGGCGGCGGGCCGGGCACCAGCACCATCGATGCGTTCTCGCCGGTCGTGGACTGGGTGGAGAACGGCAACGCGCCGGCGACCATCCTCGGCACCGCGCCGGCGAACACGCCATGGCCCGGCCGCACGCGCGCGCTTTGCCCGTACCCTGCGTACCCGAAGTACAAGGGAACGGGCGACGTCAACCTGGCCGAGAGCTTCGAGTGCCACGTCGACAAGGAGCGCGGGCACGGCCACCATCATCACCACGGGCACGATCACGACCGCCGCTAGGTCCGCCAGGAACGCCGCGCTGGCGCTCGCGAAGGAGCGCCCGGAGATGGGCAAGGTGCGCGCCGCGCGCGAGCTGCGCGGCCGCGGCATCCAGTTGTCGGCATCGGCGGTGCACTCGATCTGGACGCGGCACGGGCTCGCCACCAGCTACGACCGCCTCAAGATGCGCGCCGGCCGCGGCGAGTCGGCGCGCGCCTTGTCCGAATCGCAGCGCGCGCGCCTGCGGCGCGCCACCATCAGCCGCAGGGTGGCGGCGCGCGCCGGCGCGGGCGGCTCGACCTACCACCCGCGGCGCGAAGAGCTGCTCGCCACGGCGGCGAAGATCTTCAGCGCCCGCGGCTACGAAGGCGCCTCGCTGCGCGAGATCTGCGCCGCGGCCGGCATCCTGCCCGGCTCGATGTACCACCACTTCAGCTCGAAGGAAGACCTGTTCGTCAGCGTGCACGCGGAGGGCTTCCGCCACCTGAACGAGGTGGTTGACCGCGCGCTGGAGGGCCTGGCCGAGCCCTGGCAGCGGATCGAGGCTGCGATCGCCGCCCACCTCGGCGAGCTGGTCGAGCGCAGCGACGTGGTCGCGGTGACTTCGGCCAGCCTGTTCCATATGGAAGGCTCCCAACTGCAGCGCCGGCTCAACCGCGAGCGCGAGGCCTACGAGAACCGCTTCCGCAAGCTGGTCCAGGCGCTGCCGCTGCCGGCGGACGTGGACCGCACCCTGCTGCGCCTGACCCTGCTCGGCGCGATCAACTGGACCCGCGTCTGGTATCGCCCGGGCAAGCGCACGCCGGCGCAGATTGCCCACCATCTCATTCAGAAGGTGCTGCGCAAGAGCCTCGGTTGACCGCCGGATTTTTGTAATATCGCGCTGACTCGCGCCCGCCGAGCGGCGCGAGCTGCTGCGGCTGCTCGACAAGCTCGCCGCATAATGCATTCCACCAGAGGAGGTCGTATGCAGACACGTCGCAGGTTTCTCGGCTCCGCCGCGCTGGGCTTGCTCGGCGGAGCGCTGCCGGGGGCGTTTTCCACCAGCGTCCGGGCGCAGGGCATCGACACGGCGAAGATCATCATCGGCTTTCCGCCCGGGGGCACTACCGACGTCATGGGCCGCAAGCTGGCCGACAAGCTGCGCGGGCCGTACGCGCGCGCGGTGATCGTCGAGAACCGGCCCGGCGCGGGCGGCCAGCTCGGCGTGACCGCGCTGCGGGATTCTCCAGCCGACGGCAGCGCGCTGCTGCTGACCCCTTCGTCGATGCTCACCATCTACCCGAACACGTTCAAGACCCTGCAGTACAAGCTCGAGGACGTGGCGCCGGTGTCGCTGGCGATGTATACGCATCACGTGCTGTCGGTCGGACCGGCGGTGCCCGACAGCGTGAAGACGCTGAAGGAATTCTTCGCCTGGGCGAAAGCCAACCCGGACAAGGCGGCCTACGGCAGCCCGGGTGCGGGCTCGATGCCGCACCTCATCGGCGTGCTGCTCACGAAAGCCGGCGGCGCGGATCTGCGCCACGCGGCCTACCGCGGCAGCGCGCCCGGCATCCAGGACCTGCTCGGCGGGCAGATCGCCTCGTTCCTCGGACCGGCGGGCGACGTCATCACGCACTCGAAAGGCGGCAAAGTGCGTGTGCTCGGCGTTTCGGGAAAGGAGCGCGATGCGTTCCTGCCCGCCGTGCCCACCATGCGCGAGCAGGGCTTCGCCATCGCGCTGCGCGAGTGGTATGCCTTCTTCATGCCGGCGAAGGCGAGCGCCGAGGCCGTGCAGTGCGCCTCGTCGGCGCTGCAGCAGGCGATCGCCCAGCCCGACGTGGCGGAGTTCGGCAAGCAGTTCGGCATGGAGATGCAGTCCTCCAGCCCGCGCCAGCTCGCCGACGTACTCAAGGCCGATGCCGCGGAGTGGACCGGCCTGGCCAAGGAGACCGGGTTCACCGCTGACTCGTGAACAAGCCGCCGGACATGCGCCGGACGCGCAGCGTCCGGCTGGCGCGCCAGTCGGTCGTCGCCGAGCGCCGCGCCGGCAACCTGCACCTGCGCTCGCCGGATCCGCTGCCCGCGTATCCCCGCAAGCTCACCGAGCGCTTCGACCACTGGGCCGAACGCGCGCCGCAGCGTCTGTTTCTCGCGCAGCGTGGACCGGACGGCGCGTGGCTGCGCCTCGCTTACGGCGAAGCGCGGGACCGCGCGCGGCGCATCGCGCAGGCGATCGTCGACCGGGGCCTCTCGGCGGAGCGGCCCGTCGCGGTGCTCTCGGGCAACGACATCGAGCACGCCCTGATCCAGCTCGGCGCGCTGTATGCCGGCGTGCCCTATGTGCCCGTGTCGCCGGCGTATTCGCTGCTCTCGCAGGACTTCGCGCAGTTGAAGCACGCCATGCGCGTGACTACGCCTGGACTGGTTTTCTCTTCAAGGAGGCAGCAATTTCAAGCCGCCGTCTCGGCCGCGGTGCCTGCGGGCGTCGAGGTTGTCTATGGCGACGAGTTCAGCAAGCTCGAAGCGAAGCCCGCCACGCGCGCGGTGGACCAGGCGCACGAGCGCGTCGGCCCCGATACCATCGCCAAGTTCCTCTTCACCTCCGGCTCGACCGGCCAGCCGAAGGGCGTGATCAACACGCAGCGGATGTGGTGCTCCAACCAGGCGATGATCCGTCACATGTTCGCGTTTTTCGAGGACGAGCCGCCGGTCATCGTCGACTGGGTGCCGTGGCACCACACCGCAGCCGGCAACCACGACTTCGGCATCGTGATCTATAACGGCGGCTCGTACTACATCGACGAGGGCAAGCCGCTGCCCGGCGCAATCGAAATCTCGGTGAAAAACTTAAGGGAGATCGCGCCGACCTGGTACTTCAACGTGCCCAAGGGATACGAAGTCTTACTGCCGTTTTTAAAAAAGGATCCTGATTTAAGGAAGAATTTCTTCAGCCGTCTCAAGCTGCTGTGGTTTGCGGGTGCCGGCCTGGCGCAGCATGTGTTCGACGAGATGAAGGCGCTCGCCTACGACACCTGCGGCGAGGAGATCCTGTTCCTGACCGGGCTGGGCTCGACCGAGACCGCGCCGTTCGCGATGGGGCGCATGTGGGAGACGAGCGATGTGACCAACATGGGTCTGCCGCCGCCCGGAGTCGAGATCAAGCTCGTGCCGCTGCAGGGGAAGCTCGAAGCGCGCCTCAAGGGCCCGAACATCACGCCTGGCTACTGGCGCGAGCCCGCGCTCACGGCGCAGGCCTTCGACGAGGAAGGCTATTACCGGCTCGGCGACTCGTTTGTCTTTGAAAATGAAAATAAGCCGGAGGACGGCCTGCTGTTCCGCGGCAGGATCGCCGAGGATTTCAAGCTCGCCACCGGCACCTGGGTAAACGTGGGTCCGCTACGCGCGCGTTTCATCGCCCACTGTGCGCCCCACGTGAGGGACGTCGTCATCGCCGGCGAGGGGCGGGACGAGGTCGCGGCGCTGGTGTTTCCGGCGGCGGATTTCTCCAGGGATCGGTTCGATTCGCTTTTTCGTACCTTTGAAGGCACAGGCAGCTCCAACAGGATTTCGCGTGTGGCCATTCTCGAGGAGCCGCCCTCGCTCGATGCCGGCGAGGTGACCGACAAGGGCACGATCAACCAGAAGGCGGTCCTCAAGGCGAGGGCCGCGCAGGTCGAAGCGCTCTACGCCGCAGAGCCCCGCGCCCTGTCGGCGGCGAAGGCGACGAAGTAGTCGAGGCTCGCCGGGTTGGCCATCGCGTCGCGGCTCGCCACCTTGTCGAGCGGCCGGCCGAGAAGCAGGTTCCTGACCGGCAGCTCCATTTTCTTGCCGGTCAGGGTGCGCGGCACTTCCGCGACGGTGAACATATCGTCGGGCACGAAACGCGCGGACACCGCCGTGCGGATGGCCTGCGCGATGCGCTCCCTCAATGCCGCGTCCAGTTCGAAGCCGGGGCGCAGCTGCACGAAAAGCGGCATGTAGGACGGCCGTCCTAGGTATTCCAGGTCCACCACGAGGCAGTCGAGCACCTCCGGTACCGCCTCGATGGCGCGGTACAGCTCCGCCGTACCCATGCGCACGCCGTGCCGCTTGATCGTCGCGTCCGAGCGTCCATAGACTACGGCGCCGCCGCGCGGCGTGATGCGCAGCCAGTCGCCCTGGCGCCACTTCGCCGGCGCCATGGAGAAATAGCTGTCGCGGTAGCGCTTGCCCTCCGGGTCGTTCCAGAAATAGAGCGGCATAGACGGCAGGGGCGTGCCGATCATCATCTCGCCGATGTCGCCGGCGAGCGGACGGCCGTCGCTGTCGCAGGCGTTGACGTCGACCCCGAGAAGCCGGCATTGCATCTCGCCTTCGTAGATGGGCAGCGAGGGCGAGGAGCCGACGATGCCGCCCGCCACGTCGGTGCCGCCGCAGCCGACGGCGAGGAAAACCTGCGGGAACTGGCGGTAGATCCAGCGGTAGGCGTCGCCGGAGAGCGGGGAGCCCGAGCAGCCGAGCGAGCGCATGCGGGAGAGGTCGGCGAGCTTCGCCGGCTCGATGCCGGCCTTCATGCATACGCCGATGAAGGCGGGGCTGGTACCGACGAATTCGGCCTTCGCCGCCGCGGCGAAGCGCCAGAGCG